>ENA-OFCF01000941-OFCF01000941.1-metagenomes-genome-assembly--contig:-NODE-941-length-11944-cov-3.348053_pt1 | contig 11944 bp, 9 predicted proteins | sample MGYA00153387_OFCF01 | MGnify analysis MGYA00153387
GCCGAACCGGCGTACCTGTGGCTCGCAGCCCCCGTGCTCGCCGGGCTGATCCTCGCTGTCTTTTGGCCACGTGTCCCCCGGGACAGCTTGCCGCGAACGGCCAGCCTCGGCCTCGCGGCGCTCGCCCCGGTGCCGCTCGCGGTCGCCATGTTCGCCGCGATGGCCGGCCCGCTCGGCGACCGCGTGTTCTCCGAGCAGCACAACGTCGGCCGTTTTGGCGTCATCGGGGCCCACGCCTTCGACGTCCTGCGGACCGTCCGCGAGCGGCTGTTCCGCGCCGGCCTGACCCCCGAGCGACGCGCCGCGGTCGAACAATGGTTCGCCGACCGGCCGCCCGCGGCGATCGACGCGGCCGACCCCACCTTCGGCGCCGCCCGCGGCCACAACCTCCTGCTGATCCAGGCCGAGGCCATGCAGGGCTGGGTCCTCGGCGCCGAGGTCGACGGCCAGCCGGTCACCCCCTTTCTCAACGCCCTTCGCTCCCGGGCCCTCACGTACACGACCCTCGCCGACGAGACCGCCCAGGGCATGACCTCCGACGCCGAGTACGCCGTCCTCAACTCGCAGCTCCCGCTCGGTCAGGGCGCAGTCGCCTTCCTGCGCGCCGACAATCGCTTCGTCACCCTCGCCCACGCGCTGCGCGACCGCGGCTACGCGACCCTCTCGGCCCACCCCTACAAAAAGGGCTTCTGGAACCGTGCCGTCTTGCACCCGCGCTACGGCTTCGACCGCTCGCTGTTCGCCGAGGAGCTCGGCCCCGGCCCGACGATCGGCTGGGGTCTCTCCGACGACGCGTTCTTCAAGCGCATGCTCCCCGAGCTCGTCGCCCTCCCGCGGCCATGGTTCGCGTTCCTCGTCACCCTCAGCCTGCACCACCCGTACGACCACTTCCCCGACGCGCTCAAGCAGCTCGACCTCGGCGCCCTCGAGGGCACGGCCCTCGGCAATTACTTGCATGGTATGCATTACCTCGACCGCTCGCTCGCGGATCTGTTCGCGTCGCTCGAGCAGGCGGGCCTCGCCGACGACACCATCGTTGCGATCTACGGCGATCATGACAGCCGCCTCCCGCACACGCCGGAGCTGCTACGCCTCGCCGGCGTCACCGCATGGACGCCCGCCGTCCCGCTGCGACTCGACCGCATCGCCGGGCTCGTCGTCTTGCCCGGGGGACAGGTGCGAGGTGAGGTCGACGCGGTCGGTGGTCATATCGACCTCGCCCCCACGCTCCTGCATTACCTCGGTGTCCCGGCGCCGCGGTCCTTTGCCGGCGCCGCCCTCCTTCCCGGCCGAACCGAACGAGGCTTCGCGGTGTTCTCCGATGGTTCCGCGATCGCGGGCGGACGCGCGTTTACGGCAGCGGGTCGCGGCGTCCCGCTGACCGGGGCCTGCTTCGAACACCCGTCCTGGCGGCCCCTGCCGCTCGGCGAATGCGACGCGCTGGCGCAGCGCGCCCAGGAGGCGCTGTACGTCTCGCGCGCCGTGGTGGATCACGACCTCGCGTATGACCTCGCGGGGGAGACCACAGCTACGCCCCGGGAGCCATAGTCAAGGTGCTCAACGGCGACTCAGCCGGCAGCTCCGCAGGCGCGAGCACGAGTGCGGGCACGTCGGGACCGAGTCCACCCCACCCGGTCGTCCGCTGGGCCTCGATCGTCCGCAGACTCCGGTCACCGAGCCCGACGAGGAGTGTTGCGCCCCCTCTCGCTTGCAACCTGGGGACCTGCGAGAACTGAGGCCGGCGGCCGCCGCATCATCGCCGCCAAAAACGGCGGCGGCGCTGCCAGCAACGTCTCCACCGACCCCTGCGCGACCAGCCGCCCGCGGTCCAGCACCAGCAGTCGATCGGCGACCGCCCGCGCATCCTCGATGTCATGCGTCACCAGCAGTTTGACGCCCGGCACCTCGGCCAGCCAGCCGCGCAGCCGCGAGCGCGCCGCATCCCGGGCCTCGACATCCAGCGCCGACAGCGGCTCATCGAGCAGCAGCAGCGGCGGCCGCACGATCATCGCCCGCGCCAGCGCGACCCGCTGCGCCTGCCCGCCCGACAGCTCCCCCGCGCGCCGATCTGCCAGCCCGCCGAGCTCGAAGCGCTCGAGCCACCCCTGCGCCTGCGCCCGCGCCTGCGCTCGCCCGACCCCGCGAGACCGCAGCCCGTACGCCACGTTCTCGATCGCCGTCAGCGCGGGGAACAGCGCCAGCCCCTGAAACACCACCCCGAGCCCACGCGCCTGCGGCGGCAGTCGCAGCCCCGGCGCCCGCTCGAGCACCCGTCCTGCCAGCGTCACGCTGCCACGGCTCGCCGGCACCAGCCCGGCCAGCAGCTCGACCACCGTCGACTTCCCCGACCCATTGGGCCCGACCAGCGCCGCCGTGCAGCCCTCCGGCAACGCAAAACGCAGCGCCAGATCAAAGCTCCCGCGCACCACCTCCGCGTCGACCTCGAGCCCCCCGCTCTCCTCACCAGCATTCATCGCCGCGAGATCCTCCCGCGCAGCGCCATCAGCAGCGTCAGCGACACCGCCAGCAGCACCAGCCCGAGGGTGATCGCCGCCTCGGGGTCGGTCTGCAGCGCGTCGTAGACCGCCAGCGGCATCGTCTGCGTGCGCCCCTCGAGGTTGCCCGCGAACGTGATCGTCGCCCCGAATTCACCGAGCCCACGCGCCCAGCACAGCGCCAGTCCGGCCGCGAGCGCCGGCCGGATCGCCGGCAGCGTCACCGTCCGCAAGATCCTCCAGCGACTCGCCCCGAGCGTCGCCGCCGCCTGTTCGACCCGCGGGTCCACGCTCGCGAGCGCCGCCTCGAGCGTCATCACCAAAAACGGCATCGACACGAAGGTCACCGCCACCACCGCGCCCGCCGTCGTGAACGGCAGCACCACACCGACCTCCCCCAGCGCCTCCCCCAGCAGCCCCCGCCGCCCGAACGCCGCCAGCAACGCGATCCCCCCGACCACCGGCGGCAGCACCATCGGCAGGCTGACCAGCCCGCGCGCCAGCGACCGCCCCGGGAACTCCACCCGCGCCAGCAGGAACGCCAGCGGCACCCCGAACACCAGGCACAGCCCCAGCGACGCCAGCGACACCTCGAGCGACAGCCACAGCGCCGCCTGCACCGTCGACGACCCCAGCTGTCGCCACAGCCCCGAGGGCGTCGCCCGACTCACCAGCCCCACCAGCGGTAGCGCAAAAAAGACCAGCGCCACTCCGCCCAGCGCCGCCAGCACCGCGTGCGCCTGGCCCGGACGACCTGTCCGAAGCGACATGTCCGAACGGTCATTCACGGCAGCAGGAACCCGTGCTGCGTCAACAGCGTCTGCCCGCCCGCCCCGGACAGCTCCGCCACGAACGCCGCCGCGAGCGACGCCTCCGGGCTGTCCGCCAGCGCCGCCACCTCGTAGCGCGGCTCCACCGTCACCGCCAATGGCAGCACGCGCAGCTTGTTTGCGACCGCCGGCGTCACGTCGGTCGCGTACACCACCCCCGCGTCGGCCTCCCCGGCGACGACCTTCCCGACCACCCCGCGCACGTTCTCCTCGTTCGACACCAGGTTCTTCAGGGCCGCCTCCGCGACCCCGAGCTCTTGCAGGGCCTGCCGCGCGTACGCCCCGGCCGGCACGCCGGGCCCCGCGAGCACCAGCCGCAGCCCTGGCCGCCCCAGCTCGGCCGCCCCGGCGATCTGGCCCTCGACGGGTGTCGCCGGCGTGATGAGCACCAGCCGGTTGCGCGCGAACACCTCGGCCCGCGTGATGCGTCCGGTGGCGATCGCTCGTTGCATCTGCGGCTCGTCGGCCGCCGCGAACACGTCGACCGGCGCTCCCTCGGCGATCTGCCCGGCGAGGATCTGCGAGCCCGCGAAGTTGAACACCACATCGACCCCGTGCTTCGCCTCGAAGCCCGCCTCGAGCGCCGTGAACACTTCCTTGAGCGACATCGCCGCCGCCACCTTGAGCTCGCGCGGCCGCTCCCCCGCGCACGCGAACACCAGCGAGATCGTCACGAAAAAAGTCGAGAGCCGCACCGGCGCAGCATAGCGACGCCCCCGCCGCGCACGCAAACTGCGATTGGCCCGCGCCCGACCCCGCGGTATACCTCGCCTGAGCCCATGCCAGCCCGACCCCACGCGGCCCGCCCCGGCCTGCGCCTCACGCCAGCCCGACCCCACGCGGCCCGCCCCGGCCTGCGCCCATGGTCGGCCGTTGTGTTGGCAGGTCCCCTCTTGCTCACCGCCTGCTCCCCGTACCAGATCGGTCCGCCGCCGGCCGACCCCCTCGCCGTCACGCGCCCGTTCACGCCCTACATCGACGGCATGGCGACCGTCTGTGTGATCCGCACGGCCCGCATCGCGCTGGCCGTCACCTTCGTCGTGCATGACAACGACCTGCTCGTCGGTGCCACCCGCGGCCCGACCTGGTTCTGCTGGCGCGCCGAGCCCGGCCACCACCGCATCACGATCACCGGCGAGGACGGCGGCCAGCGCTTCGAGGTCGACCTCATCGGCCGCGGCCGCTACTACCTCGATCAGGGCCTCGACTACCGCCTCGGCTTCGTCACCCCGCGCGGGCGCTGGGTCGACGAGCTCGCCGCCGCCGCGCTCCTCCAAACCAGCCAGCACCGGATCCTCCACGGTGCCCCCGCCCGCGAGCCCATCCTGCTCCGCACCGACGTCGCCGCCGCCCTGCCCTGAGCTTTACCTCGGCTATGCGCCCGCGTCCGCGAGCGAACGCGTCTTCCGGCAGCGCCGTGAACAGGTCATCGGCCCACGGTCTTCGCGTCTCACTGCTCGCGACCGCGCTTGACACCGGCGGGTGCTCCCCGCAAAGTCCGCGCCGATGTCCGCCGAGGCCACGATCATCCGCCGTGCCCTGGCGTTGTTACACAAGCGAAACCTCGTCCTCTCGATCCACGATCCGAGCTTCCCTGGCGCGCCTGGCGAGGACATCGGCCGCGGCTCGCCGTACACCCGTGGTGGCCGCGGGTTCATCGAGTTCATCGCCGGCCTCGGCTTCACCGGCTTGCAGTTCGGCCCGCAGGGCCAGACCTCGCCCGACAACAAGAGCCCCTACGACGGCACGATCTTCGCGCGCAACCTCCTCTCCGTCGACCTCCTCGCCCTCGCCCACGACCCGCGCTGGGCCGAGCTGCCCTACTGGTGGGCGATTGCCAAGAACAGTTCGCGCTGGACGCCCGACTACCTGCTCGCCTCGGTCGACTTGAAACGCAATGCCCAGGGCGATGTCGTGCGTGTCGGCGCCGAGGAAGCCGCTTTCAGCGACATCTTGCTGCGCACGTTTTCCATCAGCGCGGTGGTCACGCTGATGTGCATCCTGCTGGGCTACCCGCTGGCCTACTGGCTCGCCACCCTGAGTGATCGCAAAGCCAACCTGATGATGATTCTGGTATTGCTGCCGTTCTGGACCTCGGTTCTGGTGCGCATCGCCGCCTGGATCGTGCTGCTGCAGACCAACGGGCTGGTCAACCGCTTTTTGATGTTCACCGGCTTGACCGGCGAGCCGGTGCCGCTGCTGTTCAACCGCCTCGGCGTCATCATTGCCATGGTGCACATCCTGCTGCCCTTTATGATTTTGCCGCTTTACAGCGTGATGAAGTCGGTGCCGGGCAACTATGTGCGCGCCGCCGTGTCGCTGGGCAGCCCGCCGCTGGCGGCGTTTTTTCGGGTGTATGTGCCGCAAACCTACCCGGGCATCGGCGCGGGCGCGCTGCTGGGGTTCGACGACGAAAAAGCCAAGGTGTTCGACATTGCCATCCAGACCGGCGCGATTTTTGCCGTGATCCTGGTGTACTGGCAAAAAATCCGCAGCACCTTGATCGCACTGCCGAACGAAAAGCAGGCGCAGCAGTTTGCGCTGAATGTGTTGATTGCTTTTATTCCGGCGGTTGTTTTGGGGCTGCTGTTTGGCAAAGCCATCAAGGCGAATCTTTTTACGCCCGTGGTGGTGGCCAGCACCTTCATCATTGGCGGTTTCATTATTTTGTGGGCCGAGCGGCGACACAAAAATAACCCTGGCGCAACCCGCGTGCATGACGTCGATACGATGACTTCGATGGATGCGGTAAAAGTCGGCCTGGTGCAATGCCTGGCCATGATTCCAGGCACCAGCCGCAGCGGCGCAACGATTATTGGCGGCATGTTGCTGGGCTTGTCGCGCAAGGCAGCGACCGACTTTTCGTTTTTTTTAGCCATGCCTACGTTGATAGGTGCTGGCGCTTACAGCTTGCTGAAAGAGCGCGCGCTGCTTTCAAGCAGCGACATCCCGATGTTTGCAGTAGGGCTGGTGTTTGCCTTTTTCAGCGCCTGGTTGTGCATACGCTGGCTGCTGCGCTACATCTCCAGCCACAGCTTTGTACCATTTGCCTGGTACCGCATTGTTTTCGGAGTGGTGGTGCTGGCCACTGCCAGTGGCGGTTGGGTGAAGTGGGCGGCTTGAAACCGTGAATTTAAGCGAATAATAGCCACAGCGCTTATTTTATGGGCGCAAGCAGCTACTTAAATAATAGCAAAAGCAACTTTTGGGGAATAGTCTCAGGCCATCATGCTGATCAGCTCTGCATCAATAGCGGCGGCGGTTACCAGTGGGTTTTCAATCGGGAACAAGTGGCTGCCGTCGACCATCCGCAGGCGGCCATCAGTGATGCGCCTGGTCAGGCCCAGACCCACCGCTTTGACTTCAAACGACTGTTTTCCGCCAATAAACGCCACCGGGCATTTAGGTGGGTGGCTCTTCATCAGCTTGCCTAAATTGTGCGGCAGGCTGTTGTAAATGGCGGTCTCTACTGTGCGGTCAAATGCCAGATGTCGGGTGCCTTCGACTTCAAGCGTGCCGTGTTCGGCGTAGCGGCGTATGGCTTCGTCGTCCCAGCTGGCAAAGTTTTTCTTGCCCCGAAAGTGCGAGTACACCTCATCAATAGATTCCCACTTGCGCCTGCGTTTTGCGCTGACCGAGCCCGGCGGGAAAGAGCCGATCATGGCGGTGAGTTTGGCAGCGCCCACCATGCGCGCGCGCCAGCCGCTGATGATGGGTGCGTCCAGCAGTACCACACCGCGCAGGGCGCCACCGGCCAGGTTGGGGTGTTTGGCGGCGCACATCAGGCTTAAAAACCCGCCCAGCGAATGCCCGACCAGCACGATCGGCGCTTTGGTGTCAATCGCCTGCGCGCTTGCAAAATCTGCAAGCTGCTTGACCAGATGCGGCCAGTTGCTGGTGACGGGATACGCCGGGTCATGGCCAATTTTTTCAATGGACCGAACCATGTAGCCGCGCGCTTCAAGCAGCTTGGTCATGGCACCGTAAATGCTGGCCGGAAAACTGTTGCCATGTGAAAAGACAATCACCGGCTTTGGTGAATTCGGCTGGCGCAGCATTTAAATCAACTTTTCCTGCGGCGATGTTATTTTGCGCAGCGGCTGGTTGCGTGTCAGCGGTGTGAGCAGCGGCACCTCAGTGCTGCCGCCGTTCCACATGGGGTCTTCAATGCTGTCAAACACGTTGCGCAGCTTGGTGCCCCAGCTATCGTGCAGCATTTTGAAGTAGGGGTTGTCTGCATCAATGCAGACTACTTTGTCGCTGTGAAAAGTGCCGGTCTCGTACACCACCAAATCCAGCGGCAAGCCCACCGACAAGTTGGACTTGAGCGTGGAGTCCATCGACACCAGCGCGCATTTTGAGGCTTCTTCCAGCGGTGTTTCGGGGGTGATGACCCTGTCGATCACGGGCTTGCCGTACTTGGACTCGCCGATTTGAAAGTAGGGCGTTTCTGGGGTGGCTTCAATGAAGTTGCCTGCGGAATACACCTGGAAAAGCCGCATCCCTTCGCCTTTGATCTGACCACCAAAAATCATCGAGACATTGAAGTCGACGCCTGAGTGTTGCAGGTCGTTTGCGTCGCGCTCGTGCACGCGGCGAATGGCAGCGCCCAACACGCGTGCTGCATCAAACATGCTTTTTGCATTCCAGATGGTGATGGGCAGGCCGCCTTCGTGGTCTTTGAGTTGCTCGACCTGTAAAATTTCACGCACCGACTGTGAAATAGACAAATTTCCTGCAGACAGCAGCACCATGAAGCGGTCGTCCAGCCGCTCGTAGATGATCATTTTTCGGAAGGTGCTGATTTGGTCCAGGCCCGCGTTGGTGCGTGAGTCTGACAAAAAAACCAGGCCGGCGTTGAGTTTGATGGCGACGCAATAAGTCATGTTGTGTGGCTCAGTTTTGTTTGAGTAGTTTTTTTAATTGGTACAGCGCATCCAGCGCTTCACGTGGGCTGAGCGCGTCGGGGTCCATCGTACCCAAAGCCTTGTCAACCGCACTTTTTTCAATGACGACCTCTGGTGGCGCTGCAAACAAATCAACCTGCGCGCGCGCATCACTTTGCTGGGCTTCCAGCGCGGCCAGCGCGTGGCGCGCGTGGTTGACGACCGCACCCGGCACGCCCGCCAGCTTGGCCACGGCAATACCGTAGCTTTTACTCGCCGGGCCTGGCTCAATATGGTGTAGAAAAACGATGTTGCTACCCGACTCCACCGCGCTCACATGTACATTCATCGCGCCGTGGTGCTGCGCGGGGAACTCCGTCAATTCAAAATAATGCGTGGCAAATAGCGTGAGCGCCTGCGTTTTGTTGTGCAAATAAGCGGCGATGCCGCCCGCTAAAGCCAGCCCATCAAAAGTCGAAGTACCACGGCCAATTTCGTCCATCAGCACGAGGCTGTGCGGGGTGGCGGTGTGCAAAATTTGCGCGGCCTCCGTCATCTCCAGCATGAAGGTGGATTGCGCGTTGGCCACGTCGTCAGCCGCGCCAATGCGGGTGTGAATCGCGTCAATCGGCCCCAGTCGGCAGGCGCTGGCTGGCACGTAGCTGCCCACGCTGGCCAACAGCACTATCAGCGCGACTTGCCGCATGTAAGTTGATTTACCGCCCATGTTGGGGCCGGTGATGACCTGCATGCGCTGCCTGGCGTGCAGTGAGCAGTCGTTGGCGATGAACGAGCCGCCCGTGGTTTCAGCCAGCCGCGCTTCAACGACCGGGTGACGGCCCTGGGTGATGTCAATGCACGGTTGGTTGGCGAATACCGGTGCTGCCCAATTCAGGGTGAGCGAGCGTTCAGCCAGCGCGCACAGCGCGTCCAGGCAGGCCAGCGCGCGTGCCAACTTGCTCAATGCAAGGATGAAAGTTTGCAGCTCATCGAGCAGTTGTTCGTACAAAAACTTCTCGCGTGCCAACGCACGTTCTTGCGCCGACAGGGCTTTGTCTTCAAACGCTTTTAACTCCGGCGTGATGAAACGCTCTGCGTTTTTCAGCGTCTGGCGGCGGCAGTAATCGTCAGGCACTTTGCTGGCCTGGCCCTGCGTCACTTCAATGTAAAAGCCATGCACCTTGTTGAACTGCACACGCAGGTTGCTGATGCCGGTACGCGCCTTCTCACGGCCTTCCAGGTCGAGCAAAAACGCATCGCAATTGGTTTGGATGCCCCTCAGCTCGTCCAGGTCAGCGTCGCAGCCGTGGTTGATGACGCCGCCATCGCGCACCAGTGCGGCAGGTTCATCAAGCAAAAATCGCTCAAGCAGCTCTGCGCAGCCTGCTGGACGCTGTAAATCGTTAAAAATAGTAGTCAAAAGTGCCGATAAACCAATAGATACGGGCGCAAGCAGCTCTGTTTTTAATAGCGTCTGAGTAAGGGCCACCAGCTCGCGTGGGCGCACCTGGCGCAGCGCGATGCGGGCGGTGATGCGCTCCACGTCGCTGCTGCCTTTGAGCTGGGCGCGCAGCGTCTGCTGCAATCCGCCGCGTAAATGCGTGATGGCTTCTAAGCGTTCAGTCGCCTCAGCACGGTCACGGCGCGGCGCAAGCAGCCAGCTTTTCAACGCGCGGCTACCCATGCCTGTGGTGCAGGTGTCCAGCAATGAAAACAGCGTGGGCGAATCCTCACCGCGCAGGGTCTGCGTCAGTTCAAGGTTGCGCCGCGTGGTCAGTGGCAGCTCAATTAATTCCCCCGAACGCACGACCTTCAAGGCTTGTACATGCGGCAACGTGCGGCCCTGAGTGTGTTCGGCATAGCCCAGCAGGGCGGCGGCAGCTGCGTGGGCTTGGTGCAAAGCTTCAGCATGCCACGACGACAGCGAGGCCACCTTGAGCTGTTCAGCCAAGCGCCGCGCGCCCAGCGCGGCATCAAACTGCCATGCGGCGCGGGCTGCAACTGCGCAGCGCATGGTTTTCAGTCGCGCTTCAAAAGCGGGTGTCACATCGACGTTGTAAATCAGCTCACTGGGGGCGATGCGCGCAATCCAGGCTTCCAGCTCGTCATTCGCGCATTCAGCCAGGCTGATCTGGCCCTGCGTCACGCTCAGCCAGGCCAGGCCGCAAGTATTGCGTGCGCCCTGGTGTACGGCCAGCAACACGGACTCCGTCTTGTCACCGAGCAATTCGGTATCTGTCAGCGTGCCGGGTGTCACAACACGCACCACTTTGCGTTCAACGGGCCCTTTGCTCGTAGCAACGTCACCGACTTGCTCACAAATCGCCACCGACTCGCCAAGTTTGATCAGCTTGGCCAGGTAACCTTCAAGCGAATGAAACGGCACACCTGCCATTTGGATTGGCTCGCCATTGGTAGCACCGCGTTTGGTCAGCGTGATACCCAGCAGACGTGATGCCTTCAGCGCATCATCAAAAAACAGCTCGTAAAAGTCCCCCATGCGGTAAAGCACCAGCGTGTCCGGGTACTCCGCCTTGATGGCGAGGTACTGGCGCATCATGGGCGTAAGTGCAGTAACCAAACTATCTTGGCCTGAGTTTTGGATTTTTTCTTTTGAAATCAATGGCTTACGTCCAGTCTGAAAGTCACCCATTAGATAGTGTTGAAATATGAGTTCTACCCAAGATTGTGATGTGAAGTAAAGTGGAACGCAAAAAAGCTGTTTAGAAACATAAGGTTAGGTTTGCTGTGATTTTTATGTATCAAACTTTCATGCATTCATTTGTGTGAGTTCTGTCCAACGAAAGGGGACCAAAAGGGGACTGTTGTTGCATTTTCCCGCTGAACCATGAAGTTAGTTCCCTTTGGGATTTTCTGCTGCTTCATGGCACCTTAAGGTCCGCAGGTTTAACTAGGCACAAATGGGTCGCGATGCGCAGCAATGTCCCCAACTTTTCCACGGCGTAAACGCAACGATAAAGTGTTTCGTGGGTGACACCAAGTTCTGCTTCCAATGACTTAATGCCCGCTACAGCGGGGAAGCGGCCATCTTCCCCTTCGGTTTCCAGCAAATGGACCAAGCGGCCTTTGATATTGGTGAGAGATAGCCACTCGCTTTGGAGGCGCAAGCGCTTGCACCAAGTTGACTACATTGCCCGTCAACTTGGGGTTTGAAACCCGGACTGCAAATACCGCTCTTTGGGGACTTTGGGGCAAGCCTCGCTCGCTATGGCGCGTCTGATTTTTTTCGTGCACATTATTCCACTGGATCTTCATCGCTGTTCGAAAAGTGATCCACAAAGGAGTATCGAAGGGTCGATTCGAGATCTGCGATGTTCCATTCTGTTGTGTCTTTAACCATGTAAGACACTCTTAGTTGATTGGTCCTTTTGATAGCATCCTTTTTTTTTATTTTTTTGGGACTGTTCGATCCAGCAGTGAATTCCGGGTTTGGCACATCTGCACCGAAGAAAGCGTCAATTTTTTTTCTTATTGCAGATTCCTGTGTGTTTGAGTTGACTATGAAGAAGAGCTCAACTGAGCAGGGTGGGATCACGTCAACTGCCGCCGTTGCCCCTTCGGCTTCATCGTCAATGCCAAGGAAAATCCCGTAGATTTCTGATTCGTGAGCCTTGCAAATCTTTCCGATCATTTCTTCAATCTTTGAATCCCGCAAGGCCTTTGACCTGCCCCCAATCCCCGTACCAATCTAAATTCCAGAAGCCCAAGGTTT
>ENA-OFCF01000942-OFCF01000942.1-metagenomes-genome-assembly--contig:-NODE-942-length-11937-cov-2.155109_pt1 | contig 11937 bp, 7 predicted proteins | sample MGYA00153387_OFCF01 | MGnify analysis MGYA00153387
GGATCGAGCAGGCTGGAGCGCCACAGCCCGTCGGCGTTCTGGAGCTTCAGGAGCGCGTGCATCATGTCGTGATAGAGGCCGAGGTATTTCACCCGCGACGGGTGGTCGGCGGGCAGGTAGTCGAGCACATGGACGAGGCCGCCGACGACCCAGCCGTTTCCGCGGGACCAGAAGACCTTCTTCCCGGAGGGCGTGCGGCGGTTGAAAAAGTTGTTATCCCGGTAGTAGAGGTGGTGCGTGGGATCGTAGAGCACGTCGGTGGTGGTCCACCATTCGCGGTCGGCCCATTCGAAGTATTTCGGCTCGCTGGTGATCTGTGAAAGCTGCGCCCAGACGGGTGGCGACATGAAGAGCGCGTCGCACCAGCACCAGGTGAAGGTGCCGCCGGAAACGGAGGCTGGCTGCTGATTCGCGAGGGCGGTGATGACCTTGTCGAAGTGGGCGACGCTCGGGCTCAGCTTGGCCGGGTCCTTGTCGAGGCGGTGCATTTCCAGCCAGGTCTGAAGCACGGCATGGTCGTCGGCATGGGTGACGCGCGGTCCGGGTCCGTAGGCGAGCCCCTTGCCGAACTGGTCGAGCGCCTCGAGGTAGCGGGCGTCTCCCGAGACCTGATGAAGGTGCGCGAGACCCAGGAAAAACGGTGCTTGCGTCCAATCGTAGGTCGGGTGCTTCGACGGGTTTGCGATCTGCCAATCCGCCGTGCGCTTCATGTCTTGGAGGATCGTGGCGGAATCCGGGTCGGCGGCGGCGAGCGGGCAAACCAGTGTGAATGTGAGAAGGGCGAGTTTTCCGAAGAGGCGGGTGGGAGCAAGGCGGTTCATGGATTTTTTTGAAGGGAGGAAATGTGTAGGAGGAGATTCCGGTTGCCACGGAACGATGGGAATGAAGGATGCCGACCCGCCCGGTCAAAGGAACACACGATGCCCATGGAAACACGACTGATGCCCTCACCCCGCGAGGCGGCGGTGCTCGATACGCAAGAGCTGCGCGATGCTTTTCTCCTCGATGAACTTTTCGCCGCCGGCGAAATCCGCCTCGTTTACACCGACCTCGACCGCGCGGTGGTCGGGAGTGCGATTCCTGGTGCTTCGCCACTCACTCTCCCAACGGACGACGCCCTCAAGGCGGAATTCTTCTGCCAGCGCCGTGAGCTCGGCCTGCTCAATCTCGGCGGCGGCGGCAGCGTGACCGTGGATGGCACGGTCCATCGGATCGCGCAGCATGACTGCCTCTACATCGGCCGCGGCAGCCGGGAGGTTTCTTTCGCAAGCGACTCCGCCGGGACGCCTGCCGTTTACTATCTGGTGAGCTACCCGGCCCATGCCGAATTCCCTACAGTGAAGGCCACCCGCGCCGACGCGAATCGGGTGGAACTCGGCAGCCGCGACGAAGCGAACGAGCGCACGATCTTCCAATACATCCACGAGAACGGCATCCGGAGCTGCCAGCTCGTCATGGGCTTCACCGAGTTCAAGCCCGGCGGCGTCTGGAATACGATGCCCTGCCATACCCATGACCGCCGCAGCGAGGTCTACTGTTATTTCGACCTGCCCGCCGCGCACCGCGTTCTCCACCTGATGGGGCAGCCGCAGGAAACCCGCCCGCTGTGGGTGGCGGACCGCGAGGTGGTTCTCTCGCCACCGTGGTCCATCCACACCGGTTGCGGCACTGCCAGCTACCGGTTCTGCTGGGCGATGGGCGGAGAAAACCAGGCCTTCACCGACATGGACCGCGTGGAAATCTCCGAACTGCGGTGAGAAAGTTGAGGGTTTGGAGTTGAGGGTTGAGAGCAAGATCAGGAAGCCTCCCAACTCACATCCTCTTCGATCCATTCAATCTGCGGTCCTCTCTCTCAACTCTCGACCATCGACTCTCAACTTCTTCATGAATCCCTTCGACCTCACCGGAAAAACCGCCCTCGTCACCGGCTGCAAGCGCGGCATCGGCTTCGCCATGGCGGAAGGCCTCGCGGAAGCGGGTGCCGACATCATCGGCGTCAGCGCCAGCCTGGAACCGGGCAGCGCGATTGAAAGTGCCGTCACCGCCTTGGGCCGGAAATTCACGGCGTATCAGTGCGATTTCTCGGATCGGGCCGCCGTCAAGGCCTTCGCCTCGCAGGTAATCGCCGGGCACGGCGCCCCCGATATCCTGGTCAACAACGCCGGCACGATCAAGCGCACGCCCGCCGCCGAGCATTCCGACGAGATGTGGTTCGAAGTGATCGATGTGAATCTCAACGCCCAGTTCCTGCTCAGCCGGACCATCGGCGCGGCGATGATCGCCCGTGGCAGTGGCAAGATCATTTTCACCGCCTCGTTGCTCACCTTTCAAGGCGGCGTGAACGTCCCGGGATATGCCGCCTCCAAGGGTGGCATCGGCCAGCTGACCAAGGCGCTTGCTAACGAATGGGCCGGCAAGGGCATCAACGTCAACGCCATCGCCCCAGGTTATATTTCCACGTATAACACCGAGGCGCTGCGCGAGGACGCGGTGAGAAGTCAGCAGATTCTTGCCCGCATCCCCGCTGGCCGTTGGGGTGACCCGGCGGATTTTAAAGGGCCGGTCGTCTTTCTCGCCAGCCAGGCGTCGAACTACATCCACGGCGAGATCCTCGTCGTCGACGGCGGCTGGATGGGGCGGTGATAGTCGGTTAAATCGGGCTTCGCAAACCGGGCGGTGCTCCGGCGCTGTGCGATATTTCATCGGTTGCGGACCGGGCGGGACGATGGCAGGGTCGCTGGCTTTGGCCAGGGATTGTCCCTCCGAATCCAAACTCATCATGAACTTCCCCACCGCTGTTTTCGCCCTTGCCTTGAGTATTGTCCCCAGCGCTGGAGCCGCACCTACCGTCGCGCAATTGATTCAGTCGGGCGACGTCGCCGACCGCGCGTTCAGGCCCGCCGACGCGCTGGACAGCTACCTCCCCGCCGAGAAACTTCAGCCGAACAATGTCGACCTGCTGCTGCGCATCTCGCGGCAATACCGGCATTTGATGTCAGACACCGGCAGCTCCGCAGGGAAATTGAAATATGGCCAGACGGCGCTCGATTACGATAAGCGGGCCGCCGCCCTCGCTCCAAATGACTCGGACGCCCAACTCTCCTCCGCGATCACCTACGGCAAGATGCTCCCATATTCGGGAAAGAAAGAGCAGGTCACGGCCTCTCCGTTGATCAAGAAATCCGCCGATCGGGCCATCCGTCTGAATGCCCAGAACGACAATGCCTGGCACGTGCTAGGCCGCTGGCATCAGACGCTGGCGAATGTCAGCGGCGTCAAGCGCGCCGTTGGCGGCATGCTCTATGGCGACCTGCCGACAGGCTCGAATGACGAGTCCGTGAAATGCTTCGAGCGGGCGATCGCCATCAATCCGAAGCGCTGCCGCCATCACATCGAGCTGGGCCGCACATACGCCCAGATGGGCCGTGAGGCAGAGGCGAAGCGCAGTTTGAAACAGGGACTCGCCCTGCCGAACAGCGAAAAGGATGACCCGGAGATTAAGGCCCGCGGTCGGGACACCTTGGCGAAACTACCTTAAAAACGGGGCATCCTGCGATTTCTGCCACGCATTCTGCACCACGCATCGGGTTGGGTTTTGCGGCGAGGCTTGTAGCCACGTGTGTCGAAGCGGTGGCATGGCTTTTGCGATAGTCGGACAACCGTGACCATCCCAGGTTCCGGGATTTAAAACCAAACCACCGACCAACTCATGAAACCCTTGAACCACATCATCGCCGCTGTCGCCTTAAGCTGCATCGTCAACGCACAGAACACGGAAACCACTGAAACGACGGAAGTCCGGGAGAATCCCGACGGCACCGTCACCCGGGATACCACTACCACCACCACCACCTTTAATCCCGAAGCACGGCAAAAAGTCGTGACCTATTTCAGCGGCTACAAAGGCGAGCCACACGGCCTGCCACCAGCTTGGGCGGCAAAAATCAAGGTAGAGGGAATGCCGGTCGGATGGCGGTCGAACGTTGCCAAAGGAACCGTGATAACCGAGACCCAGCGGTCCTATCTCGTGGAACCGACTTCCGATCTCGTCGCAGTCCTGCCGACCCGCACCGGAGACGTCCGCTACTACATGGCCGGCAGCAACATCGTCGCCGTGGATCCGAGCTACCGCGTGGTGGACTCGATACAAATCCCGACAGTGCGCTACGAGACGTCGACTGAAGTGGAAGTCGATCGCGACAAGGTCGAAGTCGAAGTCGAAGTGGACGAGTAAATTGATCCTGAAGCGGCGGGGTGGCCTAGGCCACCTCGTCCGCTTTCCAGCATGGTAAATCGGCCAATGTGCCATCGATAAAAGTGTGATGCCACAGCTGCGTCGCCACCACGGCAGCCAGCCCCATTTCCATGGACAGCCGCCCGACCGAGCGCCCCCGAAGCTGGCGGAATTCCTTCCGCCAATGCCGCACGGCCGCCACATCGAAGTAGCCGGTCTTCCGCAGCGATTCCTCGCTCAAAAGCTCCCCGACGTATTTCGGTTCGGGCTCGATGTGAAAACTGTCCAGCGGCGCGCGGAAAATTACTTTCTGCCGCCGGGCGATTTCCTTCGGAAGCCAACGCTCCGCCACCAGTCGCAGCAGATGTTTGTCGCGGAGCCCGCGTAATTTCCACCGCGGATGCAAGCGGGCCGCGAAGTCGAAAACCTCCTCATCGAGAAACGGATATCGGACTTCGACCGATGAATTCATCGCTACCCGATCGCCCTTGGCCTGCAGCAAATGTCCGGCAAGCGTGACCCGCGCCCCCACCCACAAGCTGCGGTTGAGCGGGTGCCAATGCTTTGCCCGCTCCAGATCCATTCCCAGATCTCCCCACGGGTGGGTGCTTTCCCGCACCTTATGCATCGACTCGCCGTAGAGACGCAATTTGGAAAGGCCGAGCACGCCGTAGGAATCAATCCACGCGTTCGGACCGCCCACCGAGGCCTCCAGGGAATGGCGATATGTCCGAGGATACTGCGGCGTGCGGGTCGCCCGCAGATACCCGCGGCGGGCCTTGTCGCTCAGGCGTAATCCCGGGATGGAATCCATCACGCCCATGATTTTTGCAATTTTATACCACGGATAGCCGGCCAGCCACTCGTCCGCACCTTCGCCCGTGAGGACGACCTTCTGTCCGCACTCATGGACCCGCCGGGCGAGCTGAAGCAGCGCGGCGCACGAGGTATCCACGACCGGACACTCCGCGGCACGGATCAGCTCGGGGTAAACTTCCAGCGCATCGCCGGGGCGGAAGTCCTGCACGATCGGCGGCCGGGCGCCGATGTGTTTGGCGGAGAGATTCGCAGCGCTGAGCTCGTCCAGCGCGGGTTCGTGGACCCGGACCGTGTAGGTATTGATTGCCGGGCCTTTCAGCCGGGTCGCCATCGCCACGATCATGCTGGAATCCAGCCCGCCCGAAAGATACGCCCCCACCGGCACATCCGCCCGCAGCCGTCGCTCCACGGCGGCTAGCAGCACCTCCTCAAGCTGGTCCGTCAGCTTGCGTGCATCAGTTTCCGGATTTTCCTCGCCTCGTTCGGGGAAATCCATCGTCCAGAAAGCCCGCTCCTCCACGACCTGCTCGCCCGCCGGCTCGATCCGCAGGAAGTGCCCCTCCCGCAGCAGCTGCACGCCCTCGAAGCACGTCACCGGCCCCGGCATCGCCGCGAAGCTGAAAATGTGGTCGATCCCCCGCAGGTCAGCCTGCGCCTTGAACATACCGGAAGCCAGTAACCCCTTGATTTCCGAGGCGAAAAGCAACCAATCACCCTGCCTCGTCCAATACAGCGGACTGATCCCGAAGCGGTCCCGGCCCAGCGTGATCCGGTGGCGACGCTCGTCGTAAATCGCAAGCGCGAATTGCCCGCGCAGCCGCAGGAAGGTCTCCGCCTCGCTCTCCTCCCACAAGTGCGGGATGATTTCCGTATCGCAATGAGTGTGCAGCTGGTGGCCGCGGCCGATCAGCTCCGCCCGCTTTTCCACGTAGTCGAAGAGCTCGCCATTATAAATCACATGGATGTCACGCTCCTCGTTGGTCATCGGCTGGCGACCATTTTCCAAGCCCACCACACTCAGCCGTCGCGAGCCGAAAGCCAGGCCCGGCCGCCGGAGAAAACCCTCTTCATCCGGCCCTCGATGCACTAGCGCCCGCGACATCCGCTCAATCACCCCTTCGGGCACCTCGCGCCTTCCAGCCAAGTCAATCACACCAGCGATTCCGCACATCGCTTCCGATAGTCCACGCCCACTACCCCCCGCAACCGGTTTTTCCTCGAAAACTTTTCCCACCCCGCTCTCCCTCTCGCAAACCTTGAAATCTAACGTGTTATTCTGACGAGCATCCGCTCGCCAATTGACAGACAACGGGGAGTCCAAATCAATCGGTTGGCAGTTCACCAACAGAAAAGTCAGGACCAAACGCCAATCACCCTATTCAACGATCTGAGTTTCACGCGAAATCAGGATCTAATTGGTTATCTGGGTCTGGCCCATGGGGTTGAGGCGGATTCATTACACCTGATCTTCAAGAAACTGGACGGCCGGCCACCCGCCCCAAGGGAGGGAAGTAGGTGGCCCGAATCGCGCCCACCTTCTGAAGTCAGAATGTCTTTCTCAGATGCGAGGGCAGGATATTCAGCTGCTCGCGGTATTTTGCGACGGTCCGGCGGGCGACCTTGATGCCTTGTTTATCGAGGGCCTTCATGAGGAACTCGTCGGAAAGCGGCTTGGCGGGGTTTTCCGCGGTGACGATCTGCTGGATGGCCTCACGGACGCCGGCATTGGAAACCTCGGTGCCGTCGCTGGTCTGGTAGCCAGTGGCGAAGAAGGCGCGCATTTCCATGAGCCCGTGGGGCGTGAGAACGTATTTCCCGGCGACGGCGCGCGAAATGGTGGTCGCGTGGAGGCTGAGCTCGTCGGCGATGTCGTTCATCGTGAGCGGGCGCAAATGGCGGTGGCCGCGGACGAGGAAGGCTGGCTGGTGCTCGATGAGCTTGTGGGCGATGGCGAGGATGGTTTCCTGGCGCAGGGAAATGGCGTGGATGAGGCTGCGGCCATCCCGGATCTGGTCGCGGAGAAATTGACGGGCCTTCGCGTCGGTGCCCGTTTTGCCGATCATGTCCTTGTAGAAATCGTTGATGCGGAGATTCGGCAGATGTTCGCCGGTGAGGCGGGCATACCAGTTGCCGTCGTCGTCGCGTTCGATGACGACATCCGGCAGGATGTAGGGGTTTCCGGTGGGATCGTATTCGCCGCCGGGGTTCGGTGTCAGGCGGCCGATCCGCGAGGCGGCCTCGGCGATACGCTCGACGTTGGTGCCGAGAGCGCGTGCGATCTGCGGGTGGCGCTTGCGAGCGAGGTCGTTAAGGTGGTCGCGGACGATCTTATACTCGATGGTGTCGGTTCCCGTGGTGCGTTCTAACTGGAGCAGCAGCGACTCGGGGATGCCGGACGCGCCGATGCCGGCCGGGTCGAAAGACTGGACAAGTTTCAGTGCCTCAACGAGGTCCGCCTGCCGCAGGCCCATGCGGGTGCCGAGGGTCTTGACCGGCAGATCGAGAAACCCGCGGTCATCGAGATTTCCGAGGATGGCCTGCGCGGCCTCGCGGATTTCGGGATCGACCATGGAAAGGTCGAGCTGGTGCTGGAGGTGCTGGGAGAGCGTCTCGGGCGCGACGATGGAATCGTAAATCCGTTGGCGGCGCTCTTCGTCTTCATTGGTCCATGGAGAGCTTTTGCCTTCGAGAATGGTGCGGTCGCGCCAGTCGTCGTCGGTGTGGTTCATGTATTCCAGCGAGTCGGCTTCCTCAGGGTCCGGCCCTTCTTCGTCGAGGGAAATGGTTTCGGTCAGGTCTTCGAGGACCGGGTTCGTCTCAAGCGCCTGCTGGACGAGCGCGGACAGTTCCAGCGTCCCCGCCTGGAGGATTTCCAGGCTTTTGCGCATTTGCGGCGCAAGCGACTGTTGCTGGGAGAGCGACTGATGGAGGAATGCTTCGGCCATTTTTCGACAGCTTGCTGCCGGGACGAAACTAGGGCGTTGGGCTTAGAAATGAAGCAAAATTTGTGCCATCCATGTAACTTTATCCCTTGCGTCTACGGCGATCTGAGCATTTGCAAAAACTGTTATTGGAAATAGCGGACACCGGCCGTGAAGATCGGCTGGTGCTTCCCGCCGGGGATGTTTTTCGCGACGTGGCGGCCGCTGCGTTCGGTATGCGCCATTTTCCCGAAGACGCGGCCGCATGGGCTGGTGATGCCCTCGATGGCTGCGAGTGAACCGTTCGGATTGATGGCGATGTCCATGGAGGAGACGCCGCTTTCGTCGCAATACAGGGTGGCGATCTGGCCGTTTTTTCCGAGCTCGGCGATGACCTGCGGGGATGCGAAGAACTTCCCCTCACCGTGGCTAACAGGCACGCGATGGATATCCCCGGTGCTGCTTTCCGCCAGCCACGGGGACAAGGTGCTGACGACGCGGGTGCGGGCGTAACAGGAGATGTGGCGGCCGATTCCGTTGTGGACGAGCGTCGGGGCCTCGGCTGCGGCATCGCGGATCTCGCCGTAGGGGACGAGTCCGGTTTTGACGAGTGCCTGGAAGCCGTTGCAGACGCCGAGGATGAGGCCGTCGCGGTTTTTTAACAGGTCCATGATCGCATCCGCGACGCGCGGGTTGCGGAGGATGGTGGCGATGAATTTCGCGGAGCCGTCCGGTTCGTCGCCGGCACTGAACCCCCCGGGGAGCATGAGGATCTGGGACCCGCGGATGCCCGCGGCGAGGGCGGTGAGGGATTCCTCGATGTGTGAGCTCGTTAGATTCCGGAAGACGAGGATTTCCGCATCGGCTCCGGCTTCGCGGAATGCCTTGGCGGAATCGTATTCGCTGTTAGTGCCGGGGAAGGAGGGGATGAGGACCTTGGGCTTCGACGGATGGCGGTGAGTCCGTGGAGCAGAAGAAGAGGTTAGAAACGCCACGTCGCCAAGTCCGCCAACAGAAGAGCGGGTGGGGTAAACGGGCTCGAGGGTGGAGGTCCAGGCGTCTAGCAGTGCCGATAGCGGGTAGCGTTCTCCGTTGAGAACAAGCGCGGAATCGGCGGTGGTGCGACCGATAGACTCGGCCCTGAGCGAGGTGGGCAGTGCTTCGGTGTGTTCGACCAGGAAGGCGAAGTAGCGCTCGCCGGCGAGGTCGTGGAGGCTGGTGACGTCCGCGCCGAGGTGATTGCCGAAGGCCATTTTGGCGAGCGCGGCGGCGATGCCGGCCTGTCCGATGTGATGGAGGGAGTGGAGTTTGCCGGCCGAGTTGAGCTGGTGAAGGGTTTCCGCGACCTGACGGAGTTCGTTCAGGTCCGGCAGGTGGTCCGCGTCGCGGGAAATCTGGATGAAGGAAATTTGCGATCCGCTTTTTTTGAACTCCGGTGAGAGCGCGAGGCTGGCGAGACCTGGCGCTAGCGCGAAGGAAACCAGCGTCGGCGGCACATCGAGCTCGTTGAAAGAGCCCGACATCGAGTCCTTGCCGCCGATGGCTGCGAGGCGGAGGCCGTGCTGGGCATGCCAGGCTCCTAACAACGCGGCGAAGGGCAGGCCCCAGCGCGTCGGGTCGTTGCCAAGCTTGGGGAAATACTCCTGCAAGGTCAGCCGGATATCGGTGAGTCGCGCACCTGCCGCTACGGCTTTGCAGACGGATTCCGTAACGGCATACAGGGCGCCGTGGAAGGGCGACCATGAGGAGATTTCGGGATTGAAGCCCCAGCTCATGAACGTGGCGACATCGGTATCTCCCTCGAGCAGCGGTAGCTTCGCCACCATCGCGTCGGGCGGGGTGAGCTGCCTGTCACCGCCGAAGGGCCACAACACGGTGCCCGCGCCGACGGAGGCGTCGAAAATTTCGCCAAGGCCTTTTTGGGAGCAAATGTTGAGGGCGGAAAGGGTCTCGATGATGGATGATGAATGGGAAGGGGCCGGGCGGTTGGGAATCGCCGCCACATGGATGTCGGTGCTCTGCTGGACGCCGTTCGTATCGAGGAAGGCGCGGGAGAGATTGACGATGGTTTTGCCGCGCCAGGTCATGACGAGGCGGCCGCTGTTCGTGACGTTGGCGACGTGGCGGCACTCGAGGTTCTCCTTGTCGGACTCGTGGATGAAATAGCCGATTTCCGAACGATCCACGCAGATGGCCATGCGTTCCTGGGATTCGGAAATCGCGAGCTCGGTGCCGTCCAGGCCATCGTATTTCTTGGAAACGGCGTCGAGGTCGATCTCCAGCGACGGCGCGATCTCGCCAATGGCCACGGAGATGCCGCCCGCTCCGAAATCGTTGCAGATCTTGATTTTTCGCGTGAGTTCGGGGTTGCGGAAGAGGCGCTGGATCTTGCGCTCGGTGGGGGCATCGCCTTTCTGGACCTCGGCGGAGTTTTCCAATGCTGTGTCGGTGTGTTCCTTCGACGAGCCGGTGGCCCCGCCGACGCCGTCGCGGCCGGTCTTGGCGCCGAGATAGACCACCGGCTGGCCGACGCCTTCGATCTGCAGCTCGGCGGTCTGGCCGACGCGCACGTCAACCGATTCGGCCGCGCCCAGCGTAGCTTCAAGTTCCAGCTCGCGCAGATCAACAATTTCAACAATGCGCGCCTCCACGCCGACGCGTTCGCCTGGCTGCGCCAGGCGCTGCGAAACCTGGCCCGAAATCGGGCTTCTCAGCACAGTGTCGGCGACTGATTTACGCGCCACGTCTGTGCCGGCCAACGCGGCTTTGTAAGTGGACTGGGCAGCGTCCAGATTGGCCTGCGACGTATCCAGAGCAGTTTTTGAAATAAAGCCCTGATCAACCAGTGCCTTGTTGTTGTCGAACTGGCGCTGCACGATGTCGATCTGCGCCCTGGCCGCGTCGGCTTGTTCCTGCGCCTGCCGCACGCGCGACTGGTATTCGCTGGCATCGATACGCGCCAGAACCTGGCCGGCCTTGACAAAATCGCCCTCGCGCACTGTCAGGCCTTGCAGTTCGCCAGCCACCCGGGCCTTGACGAAAGCCGAGTTGACGGCCTTGAGCGAGCCTGAGATAGGCAGCCCCTGGCTGAGCTCCATGGTTCTGGCCTGCAGCACATCGGTGGCGGCCAGTTCCACCACGGTTTGCGCCTTGGCGGCACTGGCGGCGGCCAGTGCCCGCTGCTGACTCTTGCGTGCCGACAGGGCGCCGACTACTGCAGTGACCAGCAAAAGCAAAACTACAGCGGCTATGCCCCATTTGATCCAGGGTTTCATTTTTTTTCTTTCGCGGAAACGGCCACGGCAACGGACCGGGGTGCGGCGCACATGCCGTGAAGAATGGTGTCAATCTGCGCAGCGATGTACTTGCCCGCGTTGTCCGCCAGGGAAGCGTCGGCACAGGTACCGTTAGAGTGCTTGGCAAGAATCAGGAAGATCATCGGTGCAATCACGCTGTAAATGGCGTAGTCCAGGTCCATGGGCCGGAATTCCCCCCGGTCGATGCCGCGCTGCATGATGCGGCGTATCAGCGCCTGGCCTGGTTGAATGACTTCTGTCTGGTAAAAAGCGGCAATTTCGGGAAAGTTTCCGGCTTCGCTCATCATCAGCTTGGTGATGCCCGAGGCGCGGGTGGCGCCCACACGTTCCCACCAGACCGCCATGCAATAGGCGAGCATCTCGGAGGCTGTGCCTTCAAAGGTCTCAAACTCGTCGTTCCATTCCTTGAAGCGACCTGAGATGTTCTCGCGCACCACCGCCTTTAAAAGCTCTTCCTTGCTTTGAAAGTACAGGAACAGCGTGCCCTTGGACACCCCGGCGCGTGCCGCCACTTCTTCAGCGCGGGTGCCGGCAAAGCCTTTTTCTACAAACAGATCCAGCGCCGCGTCCAGCAATTCCCCTGGACGGGCCTCTTTGCGCCGCTCGCGTTTGCCCGCCAAGGTGGCGGTTTGTTCAGATATGAATT
>ENA-OFCF01000943-OFCF01000943.1-metagenomes-genome-assembly--contig:-NODE-943-length-11915-cov-3.076560_pt1 | contig 11915 bp, 8 predicted proteins | sample MGYA00153387_OFCF01 | MGnify analysis MGYA00153387
ATTCCCGCATCCCGCCGGTACTGGTAGCAGCACTCAAAGATCCGGCGACAGCAGTCAGAAAAGAAGCGGTGCGAGCTCTCGGAGTGCGCGCCTATTTAGACGCAGAATTAGATTTAGTTAACTTGCTCAAACCTTTGCTTTCGGACATCCGATTAGAAGTTTGTCAGTCTGCGGCGATCGCTCTTGGGCGGCTGAAAACCGATGCTGCGGCGGCTGCTTTATTTGAATTGCTGCTTCATCCCGCAACTCCGGTGGAATTGCAAATCGAAACTGTGCGCGCCTTAAGCTGGAGCGAAACCGCAACCGCTTTAGAATATTTGCAGCAAACCTTAATTGCCGAAATTCATAACACAAACTCTCTTGTTTGTCAAGAAATTGTCACTGTTTTAGGGAGAGTAGAAAAGCCGGAATTAAAAGATTTAGCTGCTGAAATTCTGAGCGATTTGCTCGCAAGCAATCATCCCGCTGTGGAGTTTACGGGAATCAAACAATCTTTAGCTTTAGGGTTAGGAAAGTTAGGAGATATGAGAGCGCTAGATGCTCTGATTTCAATGTTGGGCGACGCAGACAACAGCGTCAGACTGCACTGCACGGCGGCGCTCAAACAGCTCAGTGCGATCGAGGCCAGACAGCAATTAGAAAGTTTAGTTAAGCAAGAGAGTCTCGAACCGAGATTGAAAGAGGGAATTGCGATCGCCCTGCAAGAATGGCAGGAAAATTAAGACAGTTTGTAGTGAGGACTTTAGTCCTCAGATTATCAGGACTAAAGTCCTCACTACAAACTGAAAATTTAAAACTTAAAACTTAACAACTGGCTAAATTGGCAGGCGCACTCCGAAAGTCGAGCCTAGTCCTTCGCCGGGACTTTCGGCCCAGACAGTGCCGCCGTGGAGTTCCACGAGATGGCGGACGATCGCCAATCCCAGTCCCAAGCCCCCGTAATTGCGCGTAGAAGTGCTGTCAGCTTGGCGGAAGCGATCGAACACAAACGGCAAAAACTCCTTGCTAATGCCAATTCCCGTATCGCTGACGGCGATCTTCACAGAGTGAACCCCAGACCTGGGAGACAGCAGGGCGCTACCAGCTTGCACCGGTTCCCCCTCCTCCGAGAGCCGGATTTCCACGCGACCTCCCGGAGGCGTAAACTTAATCGCATTCGAGAGCAAATTCCACACCACCTGCTGCAAACGAGTAGCATCGCCCCTCACGGCGCTCACCCCTTCGCCGTAAAAAGTCGCCAATTCAATTCCCCGAGCTTCAGCATCAGGACTCAGCGCCTTCACGGCCGTTTCTACAATCCGCACCAAATTCACCGGACACAGCTTCAAACACACTTTGCCGCTCACAATCCGAGAAACGTCCAGCAAATCCTCAATCATCTGAGTCTGCAACCGCCCGTTTCGCTCGATCGTCTCCAAAGCCACAGCCGTTTTTTCAGCACTCAACTTGCGCTGCCGCAGTATCTGGGCCCAGCCCACAACCGCGTTGAGAGGCGTCCGCAACTCGTGAGAAAGCGTTGCCAAAAACTCGTCTTTAATCCGGTTGGCCTCCGCCGCTTCCCGGTAAAGCCGCGCATTGTCGATCGCCACCGCCGCATCCCGCGCCAAATCCTCCAGCAACACCAAATCGCCTTCTCCGCAGCGGCGGCCGGACTCCCCGCACAGCAGCGAAATCACTCCCAGCGTCCGCCCGCGAGCCATCAGGGGTACGCAGATGGCTGACAGCGGGGTCTGGGAGCGCAGGACTTCCAGCAGTTCCCTGTCCGACACAACCGCCTCGATCACCCAGTCCGGTATTTCTGGGTAAAGCTTCGACTCCCCAGTCCGCAGCACCTTTGCCACTCCGTGGCGTCCTTGGGGGTCTACCGGCAAGCGCCGGTCGATTTGCCACAGCAGAGTGACTTTGCTCGGATCGGAGTGGGCAACTGCTTGCAAGCGGATCGAGCCGTCGGCCTCGATTAAATGCACGCAGCACCAATCCCCCAGCCCCGGCACTGCTAAATCTGCCAAACCTTGCAGCGCTTCCTGGTAATCGAGGGAAGCCGACGACAGCAAAGCCAAAGCTCGCGCGCGGAAATCCGCTGTTTGGGTCGCTCGCTGGCGATCGTCAATATCGGTATAAGTCCCGAACCACTTGATAATTTTCCCCTCAGCATCCCGCACGGGCAATGCCCGACCCAGATGCCAGCGGTAAGCCCCGTCCGATGCCCGTTTAAAGCGGTATTCCACCTCATAAGTCCCCCCCGTCTGCACCGAGGTTTTCCAGCGTTCTAGGCAGTTTTCCACGTCATCTGGATGCAAAACTGGCTGCCACCCCCAGCCTTGAGTTTCCGCAAGCGTCATGCCGGTATATTCAAACCAGCGCTGGTTATAGTAGTCGAGCCAGCCGTCGGGTCTGGCAGTCCAAACTATTTGCGGGATGGCTTCAGCGAGGACGCGGTAAAGGTGTTCGCTGGCTTCGGCTTCGCGGCGGGCGGCCTGTTCCCGCGCCAATGCTAGATTTCGCTGTGCTTCGGCTTCTTTGCGATCGCTGATGTCGCTAATTGCGCCGATCCATTTGCAGGGATTGCCTTGAGAGTCAAGCACTGCTTTGCCCCGATCGATCCAGTGGAGCCAGCGGCCGCCTCGGCACTGCACGCGGTATTCCTGAAAAAATGGGGTTGCAGAACTGTCTGGCGCGCTCAAATATCGATCGACCGCGGCCAAAACTCGATCGCGGTCGATCGGGTGCAAGATACTGTTCCAAGCTGCTCTCGTCCTCGGAAATCCGCCTTTTTCGTACTCCAAATGTTCGTCTACATGACCGAACCACAGCAAGATGTCGGTCTCGATATCCCATTCGTAAATCAAATCGCTGGCACTTTCTGCCGCAATCCGAAACCGCTCTTCAGACTGTCGCAGCACTTCCATAAATTTAAAGCGTTCCGTCACGTCCAAAACCAGAGACAGCACCGATATCAACTGTCCCGAATCGCTGTAAAAAGCCGAATTGTACCACTCGCAGTGCAGCAGTGAACCGTACTTGTCGTAATTGCTGTTGCGAACTACATTGCACCGAGCCTGTGGGTTTTTTAAACTATAAATTGCCGATCGTACATTTTCAGCATCGCCCTCACCAATAAATTTCCATTCGCTAAAATGCTTGCCTAAAACTTCTGTTGCATTCCACCCAAAAATCTTCTCGGCCGCCGGCGACCACCCGCTAATCCGAAAGTTTTCATCCGACTCTATCACCGCTAGAGGCGTATTTTTAAAATGAGAAGTGAGTTTTTGCAGCGCGTCGCGCAGGGATGCTTCTACTTGCTTGCGCCCAGTAATATCGCTGAAAGAAATAGCAATCCCGTCGCCCAATTTAACCGTCATAATCCGAAACCAGCCGACAATGCCTTCGCTGTTGTAAGAAATCTCGGTATCGAGGGGAATTCCTGTTTCTAAAACTTGCACGTAACGATCGAACAAACTGTTATCTTTATGACCGGGCAACACTTGCAGCAATCGCTTGCCGGTTAATTTGCCCGGGGTGCTTTGCTGAATTTTTGCCGCTGCGGGATTGACGTATTCCCATTCAAAATCCACAATTTTGGAGCCGTCGCGAATGCTGCGGAACACGTTAAATCCGTCTAGGGATAATTCCTGAAAAACGCGGAAGCGTTCTTGGCTTTCTTGCAGTTTGTCTACAGTGTCAAGCAGGAGTTCCTCGACTCGCTCGCGCTGCGCTATTTCTGCAAGCAATTGCTGGTTAATTTGTTGGAGTTCGGTTATTTGAGAGGTGGCGGGATTTTTAATGGTAGAGTCGGCTTGCGGTCGATCGGTCTTTTCAGTTTCCAGCCCTGTATTTGCTGCTAATTGTGTCACCCAAGCCCCAGCCAACAGTTGAGAAAGCGAGGGTATCAGTTCCGCTACAGCCCACACAGAGATGACAGCGGTAACGGCGGCGATCGAACTTGACAGCCATTCGCCCGGATGCGCCAGCCTCCAAACCTGCATCAGGTGAGTTGTGCCGGCGCAGAAAAACCAGCCTCCCAATAGGAGAAACCCCTTGCTCGCAGGCACGTTTCGCTGCGGATTCCGGGCAAAGTAGTATGTCAGCATCGCTGGAATTGAGTAACAAGCCAAGGCAATTAACAAATCGCTGACTGCGTGCAGTCCTACTAACTGCGGTTGCCACTGGCAACATCCACCTTGAGGAATAGAATTGTGGTTAAATGACATAATCTTAAGAAATTCATGTAACGTACCAAAAATCAATCCTTTCAGCCATTCTATCCCTTGCGATCGATCGTACTTGCACTTTTGTTGCTAGCGGGCTAATTCCTAGTGTATACAGAAACAAACATAAAATAACAGTGACGTGAGTCCGGGGATCAAAGTTCACCTCTGGTTAAAACCTGTTTGCAATACTCGTACATTTATTGACAGGTTTAGGCACTGTAAGGTACTATAAAGCCCGGGGAGGTAAGAAATTAAATCCTATTTTTTGAGTTCAAAGCTTAGCAAAAAACGCAGAAAATTAGCGCAATTCATCAAGCAATTGCCGAGTCGTAATTGCTTCAAATCCTTTAGATACAAGCTGGGAAATATCTGTTAATTAATCTTGATTGAATCGGTTTTTTAATAAGTTTGCAGATGCAAAAATCCATTCAATATTGGATAATAGACCTCTACTTTGGCGATCGGAAATTCGATTCGAGCAAGTTGATTCGCAGACTCAAGCGTCCCCCTGTCTCGCCCCGGAATCAAAACTAATCTGTACCTGTATCAAAATCTACTAAATTCTTCTACTAAATCGGTTAATCTCTCTGATGATCCTTGATGAAAATGTCTGAAACCATCTCCCATTAAACATCCATGCGCTTAGAGCAGCTTCAAGCATTTCTTTCAGTTGCTGAAACTGGTAGCTTTCAGCAAGCGGCGCGGAAATGCGGCGTTACTCAATCGACTATTAGCCGTCAGGTGCAGGGACTCGAAGCGGAAGTGGGTTTGTCGCTGTTTCACCGCAGTGCCCACGCAAAGCTGACTGTGGGAGGGGAACGCCTGCTACCTCACGCTCGCAAAATCTGTCAGACTTGGCAAAATGCTGCTGAAGAATTGGAAGATTTGCTGGCGGGAAAGCAGCCGGAATTGTGCGTGGCGGCGATTCACTCGGTTTGTGCTGCTTATTTGCCGCCTGTGCTGCAAAAGTTTTGCCACAACTATCCTAACGTGCAGTTGCGGGTGACTTCCTTGGGCAGCGATCGAGCTCTGAAAGTTCTCAAAGATGGTTTGGTGGATATCGCCGTGGTGATGAACAACCGCTATTTTACTCAAGCCCCGGAAATGTTGGTTCAGGTGCTTTACAATGAGCCGATCGAGGTGTTGATGGCGGCTGCTCATCCCCTGGCCCAGTTCGATCGAGTACCTTGGCCGGAATTGATTTGTTACCCGCAAGTGGTGTTTAAGGACGGGTACGGAATGCAGCGGATGGTGCAAGAGCAATTTGGACGTATCGGTGCTAAACTTCATGCTGTTTTGGAACTCAACACTCTAGATGCTTTTCGGGGTGTGGTGCGGCAAGGAGAATTGATTGCTTTGCTGCCGCATTCGGCTTTACTTGAGGCTGTGGCCGATCGCACTTTAGCAATTCGGTCGATCGCCAGCGAAAGTGCAAATTCCAAGGTTTCGGCAATCGGTCAATCGGCGATCGATCCGACTTGGACTCGCGAAGTTGTGATGGTGACAACTCACGATCGAATGCAAATTCCGCCGATCGCCCATTTTTGCCAATTAGTACGCGAATTTGTGCCACCGCAATTTGATGCAGTCAAGCTAGAAAAATCAGGGAGTTAATTCCCGAATTATCCTGTTTGTCTGTTGACTGTTGTCTGTTGTTTTTCTAATCCCAAATAACAAATAACAAATAACCAATAACCAATAACAAATAACCAATAACCAATTCCCCATTCCCCATTCCCAATAACCCAAATTATGAGTAACGCATTTAGAGAATTGCTGCGAAAAATTGGCAGTGGAGTACACACAGGAGAAAATTTAACCAGATCCGAAGCAGCAGCAGCCACACGGATGATGCTGTTGCAAGAAGCAACACCGGCTCAAATCGGAGCTTTTATGATCTCCCACCGCATCAAACGGCCAACCGGTGAAGAATTAGCCGGAATGCTCGATGCTTATGAAGAATTGGGGCCGATGCTTGCTCCCCCAAACCGAGAAAAAGGGTTTGCAGTATCTAGCGTTGCCGTGTTTGGAGTTGCTTACGACGGGCGATCGCGCACAGCTCCAATTAGCCCTCTAACAGCCCTAATTTTAGCCGCTAGGGGCGTCCCAGCCGTCATGCACGGGGGCGATATCATGCCAACGAAAGAAGGCATTCCCCTGATTGAAGTTTGGCGCGGTTTGGGAGTTGACTGGAGAAAACTTAGTTTAGAAAAAGTCCAGCAAGTTTTTGACAGTACGGGTTTAGGTTTTGTTTACCTTCCCAAGCATTTTCCTCAAGCAGCCGCTTTAGTACCCTACCGCCGCGAAATCGGCAAACGGCCACCTTTTGCGACAATGGAATTGATGTGGTGTCCCTGTGCAGGCGATGTTAATATCATCTCCGGCTACGTCCATCCGCCGACAGAGGGTATGTTTCAAAAAGCCTTTGAGTTACGGGGAGTCAAAAATTATACCACAGTCAAAGGATTGGAGGGAAGCTGCGATTTGCCGCGCGATCGTACTGCGATTATCGGCATTGCTAAGCCGGATGCTGAGTTCGAGCGAGTGCTTTTGGCCCACGGAGATTACGGTTTTAGCAACACAAATCCAGCTTTTGAATCAGCATCTGAGTTATTCAAACAAATGCAGGAAGTTTTGCTGGGAAAACCCTCGGAATTGATGCAGTCGGCTATCTGGAACGGCGGATTTCATCTATGGCGCAGCGGAGTTTGTTGTGATATCAACTCGGGTTTAATTGAAGCTGAAACTTTATTAAGCAGCGGTCAAGTTGTAGAAAAACTTGAGAAGGTTAGCAAAGCCGTTAGTGCTTTGAATTGAGAATGATTAATGAGGTTTTGTGCTAATGACAGTTGACAGTTGACAGTTCGCTGTTGGCTGGAAAGCTCACCACTGACAACTGACTACGGACAACTGACTACGGACAACTGACTAATGACAACTGACTAATGACTAATCATAAAATTGCAGTAATTGTGCTAGCAGGCGGTCAAAGTTCGCGGATGGGCCAGGATAAAGCTCTGCTGGAAATTGAGGGTAAAAGCCTATTGCAGCGGGCGTTGGAAGTTGCAGCAACTGTAACGCCACAAGTTTATGTTCTGACTGCTTGGCCCGATCGCTATCGATCGACCTTAACCGAAGAATCCCAATTTCTGGTAGAGTACAATCCGGGCTCCGGGCCCTTGGTGGCATTGACTCAGGGATTGACAGAAATTGCCGCCGACTGGATTTTACTGTTAGCTTGCGATTTGCCTTTGCTGGATGCCCGGATTATCCAGAATTGGGCAAATCAGTTAACAAACTTTCCCCAATCAACCTTAGCAGTTGTACCTTATCAAAATTCGCGCTGGGAGCCTTTGTGCGGCTTCTACCGCCAACAATCTCTGCCCAGTTTGCAAAGTTTTATTGACAAAGGGGGACGTTCCTTTCAAGCGTGGTTAAATCAAATCTCGGCAATTCCTCTACCTGTAGGCGAACGAGAATCAGTAATGTTATCGAATTGCAATACATTAGCAGAATTTGAGCAATTAAAAGGTAAAATAGTTGACTGTTAACGGTTGACTGTTAACGGTTGACTGTTAACGGTTAACTGCTGACTAATGACTAATGACTAATGACTAATAACTATGATTAACGAATATTGGTTGCTCGATCGGGATATCACTTTCCTCAATCACGGTTCTTTTGGGGCCTGTCCGATTCCCGTACTCGAAGCACAGAGCAGTTTTCGAGAACAACTCGAAAGAGAACCACTGCGCTTTTTAATGCGGGAATTTGAGCCATTGTTGGATCATGCCAGAAATCAGTTAGCGGCATTTATCGGTGCGGGTGAGGAGGAGTTGGCATTTGTGCCGAATGCGACGACGGGAGTCAATGCAGTTTTGCGATCGCTCTCTTTTGCTCCCGGCGACGAATTGCTAACAACAAATCAGGAATACAACGCTTGTCGCAACGCAATTGATTTTGTAGCAAGCCGCACAGGTGCTAAAGTCATAGTCGCGGAAATCCCCTTTCCAATTGAGTCGCCAGAACAAATTATAGAAGCAATAATTAAGTGCGTTTCGCCGCAAACAAAGTTAGCTTTATTAGACCACATTGTCAGCCAAACAGGTTTAATTTTTCCCATCAAACAGTTAGTCGGCGAGTTAGCAAATCGTGGCGTGGATGTATTGGTAGATGGAGCTCACGCGCCGGGAATGGTAGCGCTGAATTTAGATGAAATTGGCGCAGCTTACTATACTGGAAATTGCCACAAATGGCTGTGCGCGCCAAAAGGTGCGGGCTTTTTGTACGTGCGGCGCGACAAGCAAGCTGCCATTCGGCCAACTACTATCAGTCACGGTGCTAATTCGCCCCGCACTGATAAATCGCGCTTTCAATTGGAATTTGACTGGATGGGAACAGTCGATCCTAGTCCTTATTTGTGCGTCCCTGTAGCCATTGATTTTATGGGTTCTTTGTTAGATGGTGGCTGGCCGGAATTGATGGCAAAAAATCATGCTTTGGCATTGGCTGGGAGACAAATATTGGCGGATAAATTAGATTTGCCACTGCCTTGTCCCGATGAAATGGTGGGTTCGATGGCAGTTGTGCCGCTGACAGATCAAAAGTCTGATGCGGTTTCAAAGGTCGGAATTCCACTTTTGCAAGAGGCGCTGTGGGAGATTTTTAAGATTGAAGTGCCCGTGATTCCTTGGCCGGATGCTAGCAAGCGGTTGGTGAGAATTTCGGCTCAGTTTTACAATACTTTGCCACAATATGAATATTTGGCTAAGGCGCTAGTGGAACTCACGGGAACTTGAGCGGATCTTTCCAATAAAACATAACACCCAACTACAAACAGTTATATGTGGGTAGTTAGGGTGTCTGTCCTTATAGTTTGCGTGAATAAGGACTATTCGTCCTTAGTACAAACGTAATAATGGTTATAAAAGTAGGCACAATTAGAGCGAAAAATCCTGCAATAAATCACCTTTGACATCTTTAAGATTGCCACCATTTACCTAAATCAAGCAAGAAAAAAAAGGTTCTAAAGCCCGATCGCCCGCTAACTTCGCCAATCCGCCCAAGCCGAGAAAATTTTGTAAAAAACCCGCAATATTTCCCAAGTTAAAACAGGGTTGTCAAACCGGATAATGCACAACTTCCGCGCCACAGAATATAATGTATCAAGACTTGCATTTCCAGCCCAAACAAACGAAATGAAAAAAGGAAAATACCATGTCCAATTCCCTGATGGTAATTTACCCCTATCGCGAACAGTACACCTGGGTTTTTGACGACGAGCGAGTCGGACTTGTCCGAGAACCTTTTGTTCAGGGCGTACCTCAAATGATTGAAGCACTCGTCGCAGACATCCCAAATGCCGATCGAGGTTTCCGACTTTTATTCTCAGCCAATCCATTTCCCGGATATCAAGCAGAAATGCTGTGGTTTAAAACAGAATACGGCGGTAACTGGTATCGGTGGGAAGCGAAAAATCTTGAAGGCTGGCTTTGTCCGGCTTTATTCAAATATTTTGTAGAAGCACCGCCCAAGTTTTACTGCAAAGCTGAAAAAATACAATAATCAATAGCAAGTCAATGAAAAACTTGTCAATCTTTAAAAAAAACTTTGTTCAACCAGTCGATCGCAAATCCAGAAAAAAGCCTAAAATTACCTTGTATATATTTTGGCTACTTTTCGTGATATTCACAGCAGCCATCTCCGCAGCGATCGGGGCAATTACCGCCCTCTTTGCACCCGTGGAACCCCAAATTATTACCAGAGTTTTAGATGCTACTGGCTTTAACGATACATCATCCAACCGCCCGGGATATCGCGTGTCGCGGCCTGTTAATATCTTGCTTTTGGGGATCGATCGCGTACCGGAAGCAGCAGCCAATTCCCCTAAAATTTTTAACGGTCGCAGCGATACAATAGCTTTATTGCATCTCGATCCGAGAGATAAATCTATGAGTTTGCTTTCAATTCCGCGAGATACTAAAGTCGAAATTCCCGGAATTCGCTTCAGCAAAATTAACGAAGCCAATGCTAGAGGAGGAGTGGCTTTGGCGACGCGATTAGTGAGCAGTATGCTGAACAATACGAGTATTGAAAGATACGTGCGAGTCAGCAGCAGTGCATTTCGGGAATTAGTCGATTTGTTGGGCGGAGTTGAGGTATTTGTACCTCGCGCGATGTCCTATAAAGATACCGCCCAAAAGTTAAAAATAAACTTAGCCCAAGGATGGCAAACTCTCAACGGAGAACAAGCAGAACAATTTGCTCGATTTCGCAATGACGGTTTAGGAGATATCGGCCGCATTCAGCGACAACAATCGTTAATTCAATCTCTGCGGAACCGCCTCGCCAGTCCATCAGTAGTGGTGCGCTTGCCGCAAATTGTGCGATTGATGCAAAAATATGTGGATACAAACCTAAATTTTGAGGAAATATTGACGATCGCAAATTTCGGTTTGCAATTGGAGCGAGATAATTTTAAAATGGTAATGTTGCCCGGACGTTCTAGCTCAGAACAAGGGGATTTGAGGAGTTATTGGATTTTAGATGTTGCTGGGCGCGATCGAATTATGACACAATATTTCAAGCAAAGCGTGCCGGACTTTGTACAAGGACGATTTCCCAATCCCAGCCAATCCGTTTCACCAAGTAACCTCAAAATCGCTGTCCAAAACGCTTCTAGCAACCCGAAAACCGCCAAAACCGTTGCTGCATTTCTCCAAAAAAAGGGCTTTTCTAATGTATCTGTAGTCAAAGATTGGCCCGACAAGCAGCGTCAAAGTCAAATTATTGTCCAGCAAGGTGATTTAGAAGCAGCGAATCTACTACAAAAAGCCCTAGGCGACGGTAAAATTGAAGCATCTTCAACTGGTGAAATCGATTCTGACTTGACACTTCGCATCGGCGAAGATTGGGTAAAGCGATTTAATTAGTTAAGTAGAAGGAAGAAGGAAGAAGGAAGAAGGCTCATACAGCAAGTTTTTTAGGTACGTATATCTTAGGTTTAATTAGGTGAACTTACTTATTGGTTATTTGTTACTTCCCATGCCCCATTCCCAATTCCCCATTCCCAATTCCCCATTCCCAATTCCCAATTCCCCATTCCCCATTCCCATCATCATGAAAAGTTTCTTCCGAATTTTTCTAAGCCTGGTTTTAAGTTTAGTGTTGGCTTTTGGGTGGGTAATGCTGAGTGCTACTCCTGCATTTGCGCTGCCGAAAACAAATGTTAATTACACAAACATTAACTTGTCAAACCGCGATTTCTCCAATTCAGACTTAGCGGGAGGAACATTCGTCGCCGCCGAGATGCGGGGAACCAACTTTCAAGGCGCTGATTTGAGCAATGCGATTTTGACTAAAGGAGTCTTGCTGAATGCTAACTTATCAGGTGCGAATCTCTCCGGTGCTTTGGCAGATAGAATTACTTTCGACGGCGCTAATTTGACGAATGCTAATTTTACAGAAGCAATTATGACTCGAACTCGGTTTTTTGATGCTGCAATTTCCGGCGCTGATTTTACTGACGCGATTATCGATGCTTATCAAGTAACAATTATGTGCGAAAAAGCAGATGGTGTCAATCCCGTGACTGGAGTTTCTACGCGAGAAAGTTTGGGATGTCAGTAGAAATTATGGGTTAATTTATTTTACAGCGTATTCCATGTTTGTGAAGTGTAGGGACACGGCAGTGCCGTGTCCCTA
>ENA-OFCF01000944-OFCF01000944.1-metagenomes-genome-assembly--contig:-NODE-944-length-11915-cov-2.504890_pt1 | contig 11915 bp, 8 predicted proteins | sample MGYA00153387_OFCF01 | MGnify analysis MGYA00153387
GGTGCGCTCAGTTGTTTTACTTTCGGCGGTTCGTTCGGGTTGTCGATCGTGAACTCGCCGCCAGGCCCAGCCGTGAACGTTGGTCCTGCAGGCGAACCAGGGCCTGTTTGAAGTCAGCCAGCCGCGCGCGTTCCTGGTCGACAACAGACGCTTTCGCGCGGCCGACAAAACTTTCGTTGGACAGCTTGGCGTCGGCCTTGATGATTTCGCCGTGCAGGCGGGCGATTTCCTTGTCCAGCCGCACGTGTTCCGCGGCAACGTCGATCTGCACGTGAAGCGCCAGGCGCAAGTCACCGCACAGCGCCACGGGCGTGGTCTGGGTCGCAGCCGCGAAGGCGGCTTCATCGTCGAGCAGGCGCACTTCAGTCAGCCGCGCCAGCGCCTGCAGCACCGGCGAGGCACTGCGCACGAAGGCTTCGTCGCCCAGCGTCAGCAGCGGCACACGGTCGCCAGGTGACAGGCTCATTTCGCTGCGCAGGCGTCGGATTTCTGCGGCCACTGTCTTCAGCCGCTGCATCCATGCATCGGCCGCCAGATCGACCTTTTCCAACTGCGCCTGGATCGCAGCCTGGATCTGCGGGTGGGCGTGGCCATGGATGTTTGTCCAGATCGAGGAATTCCCGTCAAGATAGCGCCGGCCTTCGGAATCCCAGAGCCACGAACCCTCGCCGCGGACGAGCACCAGCGGCTCGTAACCGCGCGCACACCAGTCTGTCTGCCGGGTGAACGGATGCCAGCAATGGGCCTGGTCGGCCTCGATCCATCGGCGGGTGTCCTCGCGCATGCGGCAAGAATGGAAGCCGCACCGCGACCTTCAACGCTTTCATGAAAATGCGACAAAATCTTTGCCGGGAAATTCTTGGAATTTATCCGGGCGCGCGATCCTTTGGTGGCGTCGTGGCCTGAATCGAGCTACATCTTCCTCGTCGCAAGCCGCACGTTCCCCCCATGCGCCATTTGCGACTCAGTCCCCCCCAGCTCCAGTCGGCGGGTGTTGTAAGTTTCCCCCCTTACAACATCCGCCGATTTTTTTATCGGCTGACCACGTGATCGCGGCATTCCCTATGGCCGGAAATGGGATATGAATGAGGTGTCGCCGCAAGCGCCAATTCCCCCCTAAAGCCTTGCGAACCGCGGCACTTTCCCCCCGAAAACAAGTCGGCGGATATTGTGGGCTCCCCCTCCAACATCCGCCGACGACGGTTCCCGGGCTACCACTCCCAAAGCAGCTCCAAGGGCACGGCCAGGATTTTCCGGCCATCGAGCGGCAGGATGGATTTGCCATCGTAGAAGATGATGCCGGATTGGAAATCGGCACCGGCTTGGGCGGCCAGGCGGCGCAGTCCATTTCCGTCCGCGGAATGCAGTGTGGCGGAAGCTTTCACCTCCACGCCCCAGACCTGGCTGCCACGGGTGATGACCACATCCACCTCGACCAGGTCCTTGTCCCGGTAGTGCCAGAAGCGCAGGTCCGGATCCGTCCAGCCGGCCTGGGCGATCAGCTGCTGGAGGACGAACGATTCCAGAAGGTGGCCGAATTTTTCCCGCCGGGTGAGCCAGTCCTCGGCGGAAATTCCCGAGAGCGAAGCCGCGAGGCCGCTGTCCACGAGATGGACCTTGGGCGTCTTGATGAGGCGCTTGGCGGAATTCCGATGCCACGGTGCGAGGCGACGGATCAGAAACAGACGCTCCAGAATCGCGACGTAGCGTTCCACCGTTTGCCGGTCGAGGCGGAGGTCGATCGAGAGCGAGGAGACATTCAACAGACCGCCGGTCTGATGGGTCAGGATTTCCAAAAGCCGGGATACCTCGCCGCTGTCCTTCACGCGGGCCACGTCGTGGACATCGCGTTCCACTACCGCACTCAGGTAGTTCCGGTGCCACTGGCGGGCTCGGACCGGACCGCGACCCTGAGGCTCCGGGTAGCCGCCGGACACGATCCTGCCAGGTAGGCTGGACGGCAGCGGGGGAACTTCCCGGAGATGATTGTCCGAGAGATCCTTGCTGAGCCAACGCGCCAGGAAAGCGCCTTCCTTGCGGTTCTTTTCCGCCTCGCTGAGCGGGTGCAGGTAGAGGCACTCCATCCGCCCGGCCAGCGAGTCCGGCAGATGCGGAAGCTGCAGGAGATTGGCCGATCCGGTGAGGAGGAAGCGACCCGGCCGACGGTTCTCGTCCACCGCCCGCTTGATGGCGAGCAGCAGCTCCGGCGCGCGTTGGACCTCGTCGAGCGTGATGTCTCCCGCCAAGTTATCGATGAATCCTGCGGGATCCTTGAGCGCCGAGGCGAGGTAGCTGGCATCGTCGAGAGTAATATACGGGCGGGTGGGATCCAAGGTCCTCGCCAACGTGGATTTCCCGCACTGGCGGGGACCGAGCAGGCAGACCACGGGAGTATCTTTCAGCGCCTCATGGACGGCGTATCGAAGTCCTCGCTGGAGAATGAATTCAGGACCGTCCATTTGCGGCACAGGATAGCGTCCGATTGTGGTATGAGCAAGCGTCCAATTGTGGTATGGGCGTGCGTCTGATTGTGGTATGGAGCTCCCCGGCGCGGATGAAGTCTTGCCCCGGCCATGGCTGCGGTTTAGTTCCTGCAGCCCGCTTCCCATGTCCGTCTCTTCTTATGCCATCCCTTCGCCCGCCTTGCAGCGCGAGGTGAAACGCCGCCGCTCATTCGCGATCATTTCCCATCCGGATGCCGGAAAAACCACGCTCACCGAGAAATTCCTGCTTTACGGCGGGGCCCTGAATCTAGCGGGCAGTGTGACGGCGCGGAAAAACCAACGCGCCACCACCTCGGACTGGATGGAGTTAGAAAAACAACGCGGCATTTCCGTGAGTTCCACCGTGCTGCAGTTCGAATACAAGGACTGCGTGGTCAACATCCTCGACACGCCCGGGCACAAGGATTTCTCGGAAGACACCTATCGGGTTCTAACCGCCGTGGATGCCGCCGTGATGGTGGTGGACGCGGGCAAGGGCATCGAGAGCCAGACGCGGAAACTTTTCGAAGTGTGCCGCCGCCGGGGCGTGCCGATCTTCACCTTCATGAACAAGCTCGACCGCCCGGCCCGGCCGTCGATGGATCTGCTCGACGAGCTGGAATCGGTGCTGGGCATCCATGCCTATCCGGTGAACTGGCCGCTCGGGGATGGTCCGCGTTTCCGCGGGGTCTATGATCGCGAGCAAAAGCAGGTGCACCTCTTCGAGCGGACCGTGCATGGTGCTTACCGGGCGCCGGTCAGCGTGAAGGGAATCGAGGACGAGAGTGTGAAAGCGGCGATGGAAGAAGCCACTTACACGCAGGTGTGCGAGGAGCTGGAGCTGCTGGAGGGAGCCGGGGCGGACTTCGATTTAGCAAAAGTTCTGGCCGGCGAGCTCACCCCCGTCTTCTTCGGCAGCGCGGCGAACAACTTCGGCGTGCAGCTGCTGCTCGACCGTTTCCTCGAACTCTCGCCACCACCGACGCCGCGCGACAGTGGCGGGATGAGGATCGATCCCGCGTCGGAGGAATTCTCCGCCTTTGTCTTCAAGATCCAGGCAAACATGAACCCGAAACACCGCGACCGCATCGCGTTCGTCCGCATCGTGTCCGGCCAGTTCGAGCGGGACATGGACGTCATCAACGGTCGCACCGGCGAAAAAGTCCGTCTGGCGAATTCCCAGCGACTCTTCGCCCGCGAGCGGGAAACCGTGGACGATGCCTTCGCCGGTGACGTGGTGGGCCTGGTCGGAAATTACGATCTACTCATCGGCGACACGCTTTCCTCCCAGCCTGGCGTGACCTTCGATGAAATCCCGCGATTTGCCCCGGAGTGTTTTTCCTTCCTGCACAACAAGAGCACCGCGAAATACAAGCGCTTCCGCGACGGTCTCCAACAGCTTCTCAAGGAGGGCGTGGCCAGCGAGTTCACGCTCGTCGATAGCGAGGGGCCGCAGATCCCACTGCTAGGCGCGGTCGGTCCGCTGCAGTTTGAGGTCCTGCAATACCGTCTCGAGGGCGAATACGCGGCGGAGACCCGCATCGAGCCGGCGAGCTGGTCGCTCGCCCGCTGGCTGAAGCCGAAGGAGGGCGATCCGCTCGCGCCCGAGGCGCGTCCGGCACTTTCGTTAGGAGCGGCGCTGGCCAGGGATTCGAATGGCTGGCTGGTCGCGCTGCTGCCGAGCGAGTGGGCGTTGAAAACATTCTCCGACAAGAACGGGGACTGGGTTATTTCCGAACAGCCGTTCCCGCCCCCGGCGGCTCGTTAGAAACCCGCCGGTTCACGAAGCCAGCGGACTGGCCAGCCGCAGCAGCGCCGGGTCCAGCCGGTATTTCGCATCGGCCACGGTGTGGATCGGCAGGTGGCCGTAGGTGCCGTCGCGGAAGACCATGATCGAGTTCGTCTGGCCGGCCTCAAGGGCATCGATGGCGGCGACGGCGAATTTGTAGGCCATCACGCGGTCAAGCACGGTCGGCGAGCCGCCGCGCTGGATGTGGCCGAGGACGGTGAGGCGCGCTTCCATGCCGATGGAGTCATTGATCCAGCGGGTGAGGTAGTCGCCCATTTTCGTGCCCTCGGCGACGACGGCGATGACGTAGCGGCGGCCCTTGGCGATGTCGTGCTTGAGGCGCGCGCCGATGGTGTCGAGATTGTAGGGAAGCTCGGGGACGAGGCAGATTTCCGCGCCGCAGGCGAGGGCGCTGGTAAGGGCGAGGTAGCCGCAGTGGCGGCCCATGACCTCGATGACAAAGGCGCGGGAAAACGAGCTGGCGGTGTCGCGGATCGAGTCCACCGCCTCGCAGATGACGTTGAGCGCGGTGTCCACGCCGAGACAGTAGTCGGTGCCGGCGATGTCGTTATCGATGGTCGCGGGTATGCCGGCGAAGGGCACGCCGAAGTCGCTGTAAAACTGATTGAGCGCGCGGAAGGAGCCGTCACCACCGATGACGACGAGATTCCCGATGCCGCGGCGCTGAAGGTTTTCATAGGCCCGGCGGCGGTGCTCCAGCTCGTAAAACTGGGGCGAGCGGGACGAGCGCAGCAAGGTCCCGCCGCGGTGGAGCAAGCCGGACACCAGTTCGCGGGTGGCGGGGACGATGTTATCCTCCAACAGCCCACGTAGGCCGTCATAGACGAGGTGGGTTTCGTAGCCTCTCTGGGTGGCGTATTCGACCGCGCATTTGACGGCAGGGTTCATGCCGGCGGAGTCGCCGCCGGACGTTAGAATTGCGAGGCCTTTGGACATTGTAGGGATGCAAGCAAGGCGGATGCCGGGTTGGCAGGGATTCTCATGAGGGATCCAGGGAAGTCGGATTGTGAAAGTCCGCACCACGACCGCTCTCCTCGAATGCGGGGGAGATGCGGGCCTGGCTTGGAAACCGCCGCCACGGTTAGAGGCCGCGGTGCTCGCTGGCGAGGCGCTTGGCGGTGGCGATGGTGTTGCGGTGGAGCTTGGCGGTGAACCCGGGCTGGCGGTTGTAGCCGCCGCCGTAGAGGACCGCCACCGGGATGCGGTTCTTGATGAAGGCGCTCAGGAGGACTTCGTCGCGGCGTTGGATGTCCTTCAGGGAAAGGTGCATTTGTCCGAAGCGGTCGTTGCGGTGGTTGTCCGCGCCGGAAATCCAGATGACGAGATCCGGCGCGAAGGCATCGAGCGCGCCCGCGAGGCTGGCGAAGAGCTGTTTCAAATACATCTCGCCCTCGACATAGCGGACCGTCTCGATGTCGAGCGTTCCATCGACCTTCTGAGTTGGATAATTTCGCCCGACGTGGATCGAGTAGGTGAAAACCCGCGGATCGCTTCCTAACAGCGCCGCGGTGCCGTTGCCCTGGTGGGCATCGGTATCGACAACCATGATCTTGATGTTCGGCTGCTTGTCCTGCAGGTCGCGGATGGCGATGGCGACATCGTTGAAAACGCAGTAGCCCTCGCCATGCTCGCGGAAGGCATGGTGGGTGCCGCCGGCGAGGCAGACGCCGACGCCCTCGGCCAGCGCGGCGTGGCATGCGAGGCGGGTGGCCTCGACTTCGGTGGCGCTGCGCCGGTAGAGCTGCGGGGTGACGGGCAGGCCGAGCATCAGTTGCTCTTTCCGGCCGAGCAGACCGGACTCTATTTTTCGAATGTAATCGCGCTCGTGGACGGCTTGCAGCAGGTGGACATCCACAGCGCAGACCTCGACGATTTCCTCCGGCCGCAGGATGCCGCCCTCTAGCAGCATGTCCTTCGACATGCGGAATTTCTCCATCGGGAAAGGGTGGCCCGCCGGGAGATCGAGTTCCAGTTCCTGTGAGTAGAAGCAGCGCATCGGTCAAATTTTCCGTAGGACGCCGGTGGAGTCTCCGAAGCGTTTTTCCTTCACGCCGAACTCTTCGAGCATGCGGAGGTAGAGATTGGCCATCGGCACGTCCTCGCCGAGATCGACATGGCGGCCGGGGCTGAAGGCGCCACCGGCGTTGCCCGCGACGACGATGGGCAGGTCGTCGTGATTGTGGCGGTCGCCATCGGCGATGCAGCTGCCGTAAACGATCATCGAGTTGTGGAGGAGTGACTTGCCATCGACGTCGGGCGTGGTCTTGAGACGGTCGAGGAAATAGGCGAGTTGCTCCATGTAGAAGGCGTCGATCTTGGCGATCTTCTCGAGGTTGTCCGACTTGCCTTGGTGGTGGGAGATATTGTGGTGGCCATCCGAGACGCCGATTTCCTGGAAGCTGCGGGTGCTGCCGTCATGGGCCATGAGGAAGGTGGCGATGCGGGTGGAGTCGGTTTTAAAGGCGAGCACCATCATGTCCATCATCAGCCGGAGATGTTCCTTGTAGGAATCCGGGCTGCCGTCCGGCGCGGGGACGCCGGGGTCTTTCGGCAGGCCCATGGACTCGGCCTTCTCGATCTGGCGCTCGATCTCGCGCACGCCGGTGAGGTATTCGTCGAGCTTCGCGCGGTCGCTGCGGCCGAGGTATTTCTGCATCGCCTTGGCGTCCGTTTCCACGAAGTCGAGGACCGACTTCTTCGAGGCGTAGCGCTGGCCGAGGCTGGTCGCGCGTTCCTTGATATCACCCGCGCCGAAGAGCCGTTCGAAGACGGCGCGAGGGTTCGACTCAGGCGACATCGGCTGGGTTTCCGAGCGCCAGGAGAGGTTGAACTGATAGGCGCAGGAGTAGCCGGAGTCGCAATTGCCGGCGTTGCGCGCCTGGTCGGTGCCCATTTCCAGCGAGGGCAGCCGGGTGAGGGACTGGGCGGCGCGGGCGGCGATCTGGTCGGCGGAAATCCCGAGGTTGATGTCCGAGCCGCTGGTCTTGCGGGCGCGGGCGGAGGTGAGGAAGGTGGCGACGCCACGGGCGTGGTCGCCGGCTCCGTCCTGGCCAGCGGTGGCGTTTTCCTGCTCAAAGCCGGTGAAGATCTGGAAATCCCCGCGAAGGGCCTCCATCGACTTGAAGGTTTTGCCAAGCTTGTAACTGGCGGTACTGCCCTTAGGCCGCCAGTGTTCGAGATTTACCCCGTTGGGAATGTAGAGGTAGGCCATCCGCAAGGGCGCGCCGCTGGCGGTGGTGCCGATGGCTTTCTCGACACCGGCAGCCATCAGCGGCCGGAAAATATCGAGGGCGGGAAGCGCAACGGACGCGCCGAGACCACGGAGGAAGCCGCGGCGGCCGGTGCTGGGGAAGAGATGGCTGCTCATGGTTTTGAGGATTCGGGTTAAGGCGATGTATCAGATGAAGGGACGAATGCGATGAATTTGAATGACTCAGTCGTCACCGCGGCGTTTCTGGAAAGGGGCGCTCTCGACCACGCCCTGGATTAGCTCGCGGAGGCTGCCGTTGTTCTGCGTGAGGCGGGTGGCGAGCAGCTCGATGGTGGTGGCATCATAGTATTCGATGCCGCGGCCGATGGCGTAGGTGAGGAGCTTCTCGGAGACGCAGCGATAGAAATCCAGCTTGCGCTTGTCGGCGAGGATCTCCTTCAGCCCCGCAATGTCGGCGAATTTCTCGCCGGTGAGGAGTTGCCCCGAGGCATCGATGGCCTTGCCATGCTCAGTGGTGCGGAATTGGCCGAGCGCGTTGAAATTCTCCAGTGCGAGACCGATCGGGTCCATCCGCGCATGGCAGCCGCGGCATTCGGGCTTCTTGCGGTGAATCTCCATCATCTCGCGCATGGTGGGATTCGCGCTGGCGTGGGGGCCGTCCTCGAGTTCCGGAACGCCGGGCGGGGCGGGCGGGGCGGGCGTGCCGAGCAGGTTGTCCAGCACGAACAGGCCGCGCTTCACCGCCGAAGTGCGCGTCGCATTGGAGGTGACCATCAAAAAGCTTCCCTGCGTGAGCAGCCCGCCGCGCTCGGGATGCTCGGTCAGATCGACCGGCTGGAATTTCTCGCCGGTGACGTTCGCAATCCCGTAGAATTTCGCCAGCCGCTCGTTGAGAAAGCTATAGCGGGCGGAGATGAGCTCCTCGACCGGGCGGTTTTTCCGGAGGATGAAATCGAAGAGCATTTCGGTTTCCCGCTGCATGTCGGAGCGCAGCCGCGGATCGAATTTCTCGGCAGCGGAGCGGTTCGTGGAGGGGCCGAGGACGCTCTTCGCGCTGACCGGCACGGTTTCCACGTCGCGCGCTTGCAGCCACTGGCCCACGAAATTTTTCACCATCCGCTCCGAACGCGGGTCCTTGAGCATGCGGTCCACCTGCGGGGCGAGATTCGCGCGGAGTTTGTTGTTGAAGGCTAGGCTGAGCAGCTCGTCGTCCGGCACCGAGCCCCAGATGAAGAAGGACAGCCGCGCCGCCAGCGAGTTTTCGTCGAGCGGGACAATCCTCGCCGGGTTGTTTGGCTCGGGCTGGAATTCCACCCGGAAGAGGAATCGCGGGGAGGCGAGGCAGGTGCCGATCGCCCTCTTGATCCCGTCCTGAAACGTCTTCCCCGGCTCTTTGGAAACCTCGCGGACGATCGCGACCAGCCGGTCGATCGTCTGCTCGTCGAGCGGCTTGCGAAAGGCGCGGCTGACGAAGCTGCGCATGATTTTACGGGCATAGAGCTCGGCCGCCTGGGTGCCTTCCGGCGCGGGGCCGTCCACGAAGATCATGCGGTAGCCTTTGGCGAATTCCTTGTGTCCGCCACCGACCGGACCTTGCACGATGACTCGCTGGATCTTGAGAAAAAGCTCTTCCTCGGCCGCCAGCGGCCGCCCTCTCGGCGAGACCTCGATTTCAAAGGTCTGCCTGCCCTTCTTCAAGTTCGCCTTGCCCTTCAGCACGATCACGCGGCGCTGGTCCCAGCTTAAAATCGCCTCGCCGACCTTCATCCCGGCGGCGGAGACCCGCAGCTGCGCCTCGTCCGTGGTGGCCTCGGTCGCGCCGTGGATGGAGTATTCGATCTCGACCTGATACTCGCCGTCCCATTGGATTTCCTGGTCGAGCTTCACCGTCTGGGTCTTGGCAAATGGCATCCAGGCTCCCGTCGTCCGAGGCTCGCCGGACGCTTTGAAATTCCGCCCTTCCATCTCCACCCGCGGCGTCTGCGCGGCCGCCCCGTCCGGCAGGGCCAGCGCGACCACCTCGTCAGCTGCGGCCACGTATTTCTCCATCAGCAGCGGCGACATCGAGAGCACCGCGCCGATATTGTCGAAGCCGTAGCCGGTGTCATCCGGGGGAAAGACCTCGCGGGTGTCGTATTCGACGCCGAGCAGATCGAAGACCGCGTTCTGATATTCCGTACGGTTCAGCCGCCGGATCGTGACGCGGCCGGGGTCGGGATTCGCCGGGTCCAGCTTGAAGACGTCCTTTTCGATCCACGCCATCAGCTTCTTTTTGTCCTCCACCGTCGGTTGGTCCTCATCGGAGGGCGGCATCACCTGGCTCCGGAGGTTATGCCAGACCGAGATCCAGTGCTTCCGGTCGCCCAGGTGTTTGGAGAGATCCTTAAATTCATCCATCGAGAAGTGTCCCTTGTCCTCGCCCTCGCCATGGCACTTGTAGCAGTAAGATTCCAGCAGCGGCACGATCTCCTTTTCGTAAACCGCCGCGGTGTCCGCTTGGGCAACTGGGGCGAGCAGCGCCAGAGCGATCAGATGTGAGTGGAAATTCATAACAGGCTATTTCGCGGGCAGGTAGCCTTGCCAAAGCCATTCGAGCGCGGCGGGCAGAGTCTGGTGAGTCACCTTGCCATCGGTATGGCCGGCATTTTTCGCGAAAACATAACGATACGGATAACCCTTTTTCTTCAGTGCGGCAGCCATCCGCTCGTTGGCCATGACCCAGTTGTGCAGCGAGGCCTCGTCGCGGTCCCAGCCATTATCCTTCTCGCTGACCTGCAGCCAGACCCGCAGCGGCTTCTTTGGCGCGCGCTCGATGAGTTTGCCGTGGTATTCCCAAGCCCCGTCCGGCAGCTGGCGGTCTTCCGGGAATTGCTGATCCACGTAGGTCCCCGAATACGTCAGCACCCGCCGATACCGCTCCGGGTGGAACCACGCCATGGTGAACGCAGCCGCGCCACCCGAGCTGAAACCCATCGTCGCCCGGCCTTGCGGATCGGCCGTGAACTTAATCCGATACCGCCGGCTGATTTTCGGCAGCACCTCGGTTTCCACAAACTTCGAGTAGGTCCCGTCCACCGCATCATATTCCAGCCCGCGCTGGCTGCCTAACGAGTCACCGCCGCCGGAGTTGATGAAGATCGCCACCATCGGCGGCACGCGCTTTTCCTCGATGAGATTGTCCAGCGTGCGGCTCGTCACGTCGCGGTAGCCGATGCCGTCCTGCACGATGATGAACGGCATTTCCTTGGTGGAGCGGTGTTTGGCCGGCGTGTAAACCGCCACCTTCCGCTGGTAGGGCACCGTGCCCTTTTTGTCCTTGGCGATGCCTTTGTAGATCTTGCTGTCATTCGAATCCATCGTGAATTCCCGCACCTCGCCTTTCGGCACGCCATCCCGCTCCTTCGTCTCCGGTGCATCCGCGTAGTCCGGGCCGATCACGGATTCCGCTTCCTCCGCACCCTGCGCCCCCGCCACCGCGAGCAGGAAAATCAATGCGAGGCGGCGAAAAATCGGGGATGGCGGGGTCACCTTGAACACGGTTGCAAAGGGCGTCCGATACGCCTTCTTGTCGAGCGTTCTGTCGCTCCCGAAGCCATCCCGGCCTAACGATGTCTGCCGCCGAACTTTGGCTCGGTCTTCTCCTTGGCCTGCGGGACCCCGTCCTTGTAGCGGAGAATCCCGTTCTGTCGGAGATTTCGCATGAAGGCCTTGAAATCGAGCGCCACGTCGTTGTCGCTGGCGAAGGCGCCGAGCATGCCCTCGCCGCGCTTCATGCGGTCAAGGGCGTCGCCCGCCTTGTCGGTGGCGTCGGCGAAGTTGTCCACGGCCTTGGGCAACCGGTTGAGCGCGGGCTTCACGTCGGCCAGCGTCCGGTCGGCGGATTGCAGGGTTTTTTCCGCACTGGCGGCGGCCTGTTTGATCGACCGCATGGCATCCCGGGCCTCCTCCAACGTCGGCTCGAAGGTGGCGCTGGCGGATTTCCAGCGCTCGCTGGATTCAGCCAGGTTCGCGAGCGTGGCGTCGAAATTGGCGAGGTTATTGTCCGCTAGCAGCGAGCCGTTGATTTTCCCCACGGCCACGTTGAGCTGGGAGCTCGCGCCGCGGATCTCGTCCACCGCGCCATCCACCTTGCCGAGCGTGACTTCGGCCTGCTTGAGCATCCGCATCACATCCCGGCTGGCGGTTTCCGCGTTGTTTTGAAGGGCGTCCAGCCCGGTCGGTCCGGCACCTTTGAGGCGGCTGCCCTCCGCGATGGTGCCGTTGTTCCGCGCCTCGGGTGGGACCACGACGATGAGCTTGTCCCCTAACAGCGTGGCCGAGTTGACCTGAAAACCCGAGCCCTCCGGAATCCGGATGGCCGAGTTGATCGATAGCTCGACCTCGACCTTGAGCTCCTGGTTCAGCTCCGGCA
>ENA-OFCF01000945-OFCF01000945.1-metagenomes-genome-assembly--contig:-NODE-945-length-11913-cov-2.836988_pt1 | contig 11913 bp, 9 predicted proteins | sample MGYA00153387_OFCF01 | MGnify analysis MGYA00153387
TTGTACCTAATCCGGAAAAACGATTGGCGCCTGTACCACTAGTAAAAAAATTACTCCAGTTAGCAATATCTGCAAATGTTTCTGTATAACTTAACCCGGGTTGTGCAGACATCACAACAGCTAAGGGCGTGCATGTAAATGCAAATTGTACTCCATAAGCAGTACCAATGCTGTTTGTAAAAGTCGCACTTTGGGAATACTGGAATTGGGATTTTGGCTGTGTGCGAGATTCTTGGTGTTTTCAGAGTTAAAATTGTCCCCAACTGGAAATGTCATGCAGCAATCCTTACAGCTAAACTCGATTTTCAATTAAACATTAGATGACTCATTATACGCCAACTCCTGACCCGGAACCGCAAAAGCCGATCGCAAATTCCGCAAATCCTGAAATCAACGATCGTCCAATTGGCGACAACCAACCCAATATTTTAACAGAGGAATCTTTGGTTGATTTGCGGAAGTACGATCAATCAAAGTTCGATCGCGGAAGGCCAGGTTGGGTAATTTTGGTTTGGTGGTTCGTGCAGGCAATCGTATTTCCCCTCACTCCACACCCTTGTAACGGCATCAGAAGCGGCTTGTTGCGGTTATTTGGAGCGAAAATAGGTTCTGGGGTAATTATCCGCCCTACGGCTCGTTTTACCTATCCCTGGAAAATTGAAATCGGCGATTATAGTTGGATCGGAGATGATGTTGTATTGTACAGTCTGGATCGAATTGCGATCGGCAAACACTGCGTTATTTCTCAAAAAAGTTACCTCTGCACCGGCACTCACGACCCTCAAGACCCAGCCTTTGGCTTAATAACAGCATCTGTTATCATTAATAACGGCGTTTGGATTGCCGCCGACTGCTTCATTGGCCCTGGTGTTGCGATCGGTGCAAATGCGTTAATCGGAGCTCGCAGCAGCGTGTTTAAAAATATGCCAGCCGGCTTTGTTTGTACGGGTACTCCCTGTCGCCCGAACCATCCCAGAGAAATTAACAAAAGTTCCCACTAATTGGGAATTGGGAATTGGGAATTGGGAATTATCTACAGCAACTACTCAATAAGTAACTACTCATAACTAATGACTGATGACTGATGACTGATGACTAACCGCTCACAACTCATAACTCATAACTGTGAATACAATCCCCGAAGAATTACTGACCGAAATCTCTCAAGTGTTTACATCTACCTTATTTAAGATAGGGGAAAATCCTGTATCGCTGCGGTCGCTTCTGGAACTGATTGTATCGTTCATGGGTGTGCTTCTCGTATCGCGAGGTTTGACTAACTTTCTCAAAGAACGCTTGCTCGTCAGACTGGGAATTGATGAAGGAAACCGCGAAGCTATTGCAGTTATTCTGCGCTATTTAATCGTAGCTTTTGGAGTGATAATTGCCATCCAAGAAATCGGATTCAACCTCGCTTCTTTGGCAGTTGTTGCTGGCGGATTGGGAGTAGGAATTGGCTTCGGAATCCAGGATTTGACAACCAACTTTGTCAGCGGATTGACGCTGCTTTTAGATAGACCTGTGAAAGTGGGAGACTTCGTGGAATTAGAAGGATTGATGGGAATAGTCAAAAAAATCTCGATTCGATCCACGATTATTACAACTAACGACGACTCCAGCGTCATAGTTCCCAACAGCACCATGATTAGCAACAAAATTGTTAACTGGAGTTACGAAAATCCGCTGCTGTGTTTGCGGCTTTCGATAGAAGTAGCCGAGAATAGCAATCCGCTGTTAGTGACAGAAACTTTGTTAAGCATTGCTTACGCGGAAGCCGGAGTATTGTACGAACCAAATCCGAAAGTATTGTTTGTCGAGTTTGGCGATGATAGTTTTAAATTTGAACTTTTAGTTTGGACGGACAGGCCGACTGAAAGAGAAGTTATTAAAAGTTCTTTGAATTTTGCGATCGAGTACCATTTTCGCCAGCAGGGAATCGAATTTCCGTTTAATGACCGAGAAATTTATTTGAAAAATCCCGAAGTTTTGTTTTCGCTTTTAAACCAAAAGGAAATTGCAATTGAGCCGACGAAAAGCTCCTCTGAAAACGATGCCAAATTGCCGCTTTGTGCAGAGGAAATAAAAAAGCGATCGTCCCTTAGCTGTTTGCTGCGAGAGGTGGAATATTTTGAGCATCTCACGGATCTAGAATTGCGCCAATTGATTGAGGTTGGATACCGCCAACGGCTGCGGCCGCAAGAATTTTTATTTCGCGAAAACGACCCGGGAGATGCTTTTTACCTGATTCTTTCCGGTTCGGTCGAAGTTTTTGTCGAAGCTATGGACAAACACCTGAACAACCTCGGTACGGGTCAGTTTTTGGGGGAGCTTTCTTTGATGTTGGGAATCCCCAGAACTGCTTCGGTGAGAGCTTTGGAAGAAACTATTTTATTTGGGATCAATAAAGAAGGATTCCAAAAGGTTTTAACTGAACGGCCGGATTTATCCGAACAGATTATTCAAGAAATAGTCAAACACAAAGAAGAGTTGAGCGAGAGACAGGAACTCTTGCGTGAAATGGAATTGGTAGATGCAGCCGAAGATGACCAAAATCCTGTAGATTGGGTGAGGAAACGGCTCAAAAATCTCTTCGGTATTTGAAATGAAAATTAACCTAAATAAATATCGCACATCTGCTATTATTTACGGATAAAGTTAATCGTAATTGCTATGACGCGATTTATTCACGATCGCTTTGCTAAAGAATTCCTGGAAGAATTGCTGTCACCCATCGGCACGGTAAATATCGGCCGAGATGTGACTAGCGAAGTTCGAGAAATCGATGTTTATTTCACTCCAGGCACCGCAATTCCCGAATACTCAGAAACCCTGGGATTGTTGGGGAAAATGGCAAGCACAACTGCAATTTTTGAACCGTTTCGCAATCCAGCGAATGTCAGTGAAATTTGTAGCTGTCTGGGCAAGTTATTGGACGTGCGAGGTGACTTGGAGCGACAATCTAGAAGAGAAAATACTCGCTATGATGACGCTCAGTTACCCAAACTGTGGATTTTGATGCCTACAGCATCGAAAGCATTGGTAGATAGTTTTAATGCGAAGCCAGACACAGAGAATTGGATGCAGGGCATCTATTTTTTGGGCGAGTCTTTGCGAACTGCGATCGTCGCGATTCACCAGTTGCCAGAAACTCCAGAAACCCTGTGGTTGAGGATTTTGGGCAAAGGGGGAGTGCAGCAAAGGGCGATCGCCCAACTGAGCGCTTTAGCAACGGATGACCCGTTGCGGATTATCGCGCTAGAATTATTGTATCGGTTACAGTCAAATTTAGTAACTGATATCCCACAGGAATTAGAGCCAGAAGAGCGGGAGTTAATTATGGCGATCGCACCACTTTTTCGAGAACAAATACAAGCGGCAGAGCAACGAGCTAGGGCAAAAGGGCTAGAACAAGGGCTAGAACAAGGGCTAGAACAAGGGCTAGAACAAGGGCTAGAACGAGGCAGACAAGAACAACAGCGGTTAATTTTAGAAAATTTTCTGCGAGTTCGATTTGGAGAATTAAGCCCGAAAATGACGGCTTTTCTATCTCCCATATCAAAGTTGTATGCTGCGGAATTTACGGTTTTGTTGCTGGCAATATCGATGCTGACAGTCGATGAATCGGGGCGGGAACAAGCGGTCAAGTTGTTAGCTGAAAGTGTCTTGAAAATGTCCGTTACTAATTTGGAGGAGATTCTGTCCCAGGCGGTGACTAATTTATTGTCATTGCCTGTGGCAGAATTGACATCGTTTGTGGAACAACTGCCGCAGCTATCGGATGCTGAATTGAGGGAAAGGTTAGGCAAAATCCCTGAATAAAATCTGTTTGAGTAGCCATAAAGGTCGATCGCACTTTCTCAACGCAAAGGCGATCGCTCTTTTTTAGATTTAACATAAATATCTAATGAAATCCCTAGATAGACATCACCCATAACTCCCCAATTTTCTATTTTGGATCTCAAAACTTTATCCAAAATTGCAAATTCTAACTCGTTCAAGGACTATTTACTAATTGCTAACAACCAATCCTGGACGGTAAATCCCCAAATTCTTCTGATACATTGCTTCGAGTTTGGGCATTGAGGATTCCACGGAACCGCCAAAACGCCGAAAAGAAGGCCAGATGTAAGCGAGTTTTCTGAATGCTGGCTCCAATCGACCCGCTTCTATATCTTCTAATGCACCTTTTTCTCGAATTAACTCTATAGCCATTAGGTCTTGATTTTCTGGGCTGAAATCCTTGACACCAAATTTTTTGGCGAATCTGTCCCAAGTTGTGCTGAGAAACTGATACCGCCCCGCAGCGTCGGAACATAGCTTTTTGCCGTAGCGGCGGCCACATCTCATTTCCCTGGGATGGTCGCTGAAACTGGCAAATTTGGTGCCTGTGTACTGGGTGTGGTAGCCATCAGCAGCGGTGCCTTCGGCGCTGGCGATGGTGTCGAGAAAGGCTTTGACTCGATCGCCCTCGATGTTATGCTCTCTGGGATCTGGTGAGTCGATCGTTGCAACTTTCGGCAACGGTTCTGGAGGCGACGCGGTTTCTGCCGAGATAGTTTGTCCCCACAGTTTCGGGGTAATTCTACCCAAAAAAAAGCACAAAAAAATGCACAAAGTCCACGAAAGTCTGAAACGGAGGCGTTTAGACGGCTTTTGGCGCTGTCGCACTGGCCACCCGTGCAGGGGGACGATTGCGGGCAAGATTCTTGTGTGCTGACCAAAGGCGAACAGCGATTTCAGTCCTAGCAAGCTTTGTTTGTAGAAACGAGGTGCAAGTTTGCGTGCCCTCATCGTCGCAGCGAAAGTCTGGATGTCTGCCAAAGTAACTTGTGCTAACGGTTTTTTGACAAACATTCGGAAATGGTTGGCTGTCTGCCAGCTAAATCGTCTGCTGCGAGGAGATTGCCGATTTACCCACAGGCGAATTAGCTCCTGGTCGGACATAGGGAGTAGATGGCTTCCCAGATGTTCTGATGCGTACAAGATTACCTCCTGATATCACTTCTAGTCGAAGGTTCCCAGTTATAAAGGATGAAAGAGATAGGGATCAAGGGAAACTGGCTTCAACCATACCAAGTAATACTACTAAGCGCTCACAGGGTCAAGTTCATTCGCCGCTTTTTCGAGTAGTTGAGTGTAAAGTTGGCCGAGTTGCGAGGCTGCGCCGTCCCAACTGAAATAGGTTTCGACGCGCGATCGACCTGCTTGTCCGAGTTGCTGGCGCCATACTGAATCAACTAACAGCCGATCGATCGCACCGGCAAACAGTGCTTCATTTTTCGGAGGCGCGAGCAAACCTGTTTCTCGCGGCACTACGGTATATTTCAGCCCTCCCACGTCGGAGGCGACTACGGGCGTGCGGCAGGCCATCGCTTCAATGGCGACTAAACCGAAGGGTTCGTAGTGGCTGGGAATGACGCAGACATCGGCGGCGGCGTAGTAAGCGGGGAGAATGTCTCGGCTCAAACCGCCGGGAAAGCTGGTAATGTCGCTTAAGCCTAATTCTTGAACGATGCTGCCAATTCGATCGCGCTCTTTGCCGTCACTTTCGCCAGGACGCCAGCCACCGCCAATTATTAGTTTTAAATCGGCTTTACGCAGCGCCGACAGACTGACGGCGCGGACTAAGGTTTCGATGCCCTTGCGGGGGTCAAAACGGCCGACGTACAACACGACTTTGGTTTCGGGGGCTATTCCCAACTGCCGGCGGGCGGCCGATCGCCCGATCGAGCCGAACCGCTCAATTTCGGTACCGCAGGGAATGATGTCAATATTGCCCTTTGCCGAAACCAGAGACCTCATGTGTTCTTTTTCTTGGGGACTGGTAGCCACAACGCGATCGGCTGTTTCCAAAAGTGTTTTTTCAACTTGCAGCCTGGTTTTGGCAATCATCGGAATTGTCGAAACCGACTTGTACTTAACTGCTGCTAAAGAATGGTAAGTGTGAACTTGTCGCAAAGGTTGGGATTTTTTCAACTCCATTCCCACCCAAGAAGACAGCCAGTAATTCGTGTGAACTAAGGGATATTGAAAGCCTGACTCTAACTGAAACTTCTGAAATTCTCGTACAAAGATTGGCAAATATCCGTAAAGTTCGTCCCTGGGAATAAATTCTTGTGGCCCTGCTACTAGCCGAATTGTCCGGCAATTGCGACGGTGCTGTACAATTCTTGCTTGTTCCGGGTCTGATGAGCGGGTGAACATATCAACTTGCCACCCCTGTTTCGCCAGCGCTTCCCCGACTTGACGCACGTAAACATTTTGCCCGCCCGCTTCTTCTTTGCCAATTTCGACAGCCGGATCGCCGTGTACGGAGATCAGGGCGATGCGTTTTTTAGTTAATGAAATCATGATTGTTTACCAAAATTTAAAAAAAAATTGCAGCCGATTGAAAGTGCGATTTTGGATACTGCGCGGGGACTGGAAGGTTATAGCTAATTTTCATTAAACTCAAAATATGCGATCGATCAATCATCCTTCAGGGAGAAATTGTCGAAAAAAATTGACAGAAAAATTCCTTCTGCTGATAGATACGTGCAGCAGATTCAACTCTAGATATAAATCGAAATCAACGAGGGTGAAGCGAATTTCCCGGATTCGGGCCAATGTCAAACTCGCATCTGTCAGCAATCAGCCCAGGGCTGTCTAGATTTCACAATCAAGTTTAATAAAATTTTGGTTTGTAGTGAGGACTTTAGTCTTGATATTTTTAGAGGACTAAAGTTAAAGTTTTCATCTCAAATCCGGTAGCATCGGAATTAGTATTAGACATCTCCCAAAAATATTGTGGAACAGGCATCCTGCCTGTTCTTAAAAGGCTTTTTGGGAAATGTCTAATCAAGTAAAGCAAGACTTTTCACTCTATCAGAAAATTATTTTGTAAGAGGTCTAATTAATCGTGGTAGGGACACGGCACTGCCGTGTCCTCTAATTAATCGTGGTAGGGACACGGCACTGCCGTGTCCTGTATATCATTCCAATGCAAGCGGAATTAATATCACTACAAACACATTCTGAAGACAGAATGTGAAAGGGCGATCGCCAAAAAAAGCAAAATTATGGCATTCCAAATTGGTCTTTTCTTCCACCTTCTGTCAAATCTAGGATGGTAGCTTAACCTCAAATTTCCAGTTTGTCTAATGTTAAGACTTGTTCCGATCTTTGCCTGCGGAGGATTCTCCGTTTTCGCTGTTAAGGAGATTCTTTCGCGAACTTCGCATTCTGGAACCGTATCGGTTAGCCCAAACTTGCGTAAATTCCGCACCTAAGAAGAGAATTTGAGCCGAATAATTAATCCAAAGCAGGATAATCACAAACGAGCCCGCAGCACCGTAGGTAGAGGCAATACCGCTACCTCCGAGGTAGATGCCAATGAGGGATTTGCCGATCGTAAACAGCATTGAGGTGATGGCGGCGCCGATCCAAACATCATTCCAGGCAAGATCGACATCGGGCAAAAGTTTGTAAATTAACGCAAAAAGCAGCGTAACTACGCCAAAGGAGATCGCAAAGTCCACAATCTGCCAAATACCGACTGGTAATTGCAGCAAGCCATTCAACCAATAGCTGACAGCAGCTAAAACGGCGCTAAGGACTAAAGATACTAGCAGTAGAAAACCTATACCTAAAATCATCGCAAAAGACAATACGCGGTCTTGCAGGAATCCCCAGATGCCGCGTCCGGGAGGCGGCGAAACATTCCAAATAGTATTGAGGGCTTCTTTGAGATTAGTAAACACGTTAGAAGCACCCCATAAAAGTGTAGCGATGCCAACTAAAGTAGCAATCATTCCCGACTTGGGTTCGGAGGCTTTGAGGATGAGTTCTTGGACGGTTTGGGCGCCATCTTTGCCGATTAAACTTTGGAGTTGGGCGACGATTTGACCTTGGGCTGCGTCTGCACCAAAGACTAAACCGACGATCGCAATGACGATAATTAGCAGCGGGGCGAGAGAGAAGACTGTGTAATAGGCTAGGGCGGCGGCTAGGGTTGGCGCTTTATCTTCTTGCCATTCAGTAAAAGTTTGTTTTAGCAGCGATATGACTGTTTTTAAGTTCACGGCCTTTGGTTTCCTTATACTTATCCTTCACCAACGGATCTTAATAGGTTAGGAGTTTTTTGACCTCGGCCACAAGATAGATTTGTAGATTAGCAAATTGCTTTTTTATCTGTTTTGAACAAACCGCGAAAATGCTAATGGTGGGAAGGAAGAAAAAAGAGAAGAGAAAGAGTTGACAAATTCTACGGGTAAGGTGCAACCTAAGCACCCTGCGAATATAGGTAGTGCGGATATCCGAAATATCTGGCGGTAGACCTATCTGAATTGCAAGCTAAGATGAAATGATTAACCTAAACATCTATCATATTAGATATCTATCTTGAACAACTTTACTGACCTGGAAATAGAAGTTGCCGAAACACTGCTGAGATTAGCAATGTTGCTGGGATTAACACTTTTAATTGCCTTTTTTGTGGCATCAGAACTAGCATTAGTATCAGCAGACAGACATCAAATTCGCCAACTCGCCCAGTTGTCCGACTCTGCAAAAACTGCCAAAACCGCCGAACTGATCCACCAAGCTCAGAACAACATACCGCATTACCTGTCGGTGACTCAAACTGGCACAACAGCAGGGAGTTTGCTGTTGGGTTGGTTGGGCGAGGGGGCGACTGTACACTGGATCGAGCCGTGGATCGACAAATTGCCGATCGGACATTTGCCCGCCATGCTGACTGCGCATTCGATCGCAGTTCCCACAGCATTCATCTTAGTAACCTACGTCGAGATAGTATTAGGAGAACTAATCCCCAAAGTATTAGCAAACCACGCCCCAGAGCGCACCGCTTTGCTACTGATGCCCGCCCTTGAAACCTGTTCAAAATTACTGTGGCCACTGCTAGCCGTTCTCAACGGTACCGTGCGGCTGCTAACTGGTTGGATCACCAGTCAAGAGTCTCAACCGCTGTTGCCACCCTCCGAAGCAACTCTCGTCGAAAAAGATGCCCATTCAGCACTGATTTCTGGGCTATGGGAAGTGACAGCAGTCAACCAAAAACTCGGATTAAGCCTACCGACTAACGAAGCTTACCAAACAATTGCTGGATTTATGATCCACAATTTAGGTAAAATGCCCAGTCAGGGCGATCGGCTATTGTGGGGCGAGTTGGAAATAGAAGCAGAAAATGTCATAGAAGGCAGTTTAGAAACAGTGCTGCTGCGCCAGGTAACACGCCCTTTGTTTGAGCCGCAACATCCAGAACTTGTGTTAAATTAATCCTAAATCAGGCTTAAATACTTCTATTCGCTTAATTTGACCTTTGCTAGATATCTTCATAGCGTCTTTTGAAGCTTTTTAGCATTTCCTGAGAGACTTCTGTATCTTCTATACAGGTTAAAATCGCCGAATCTTTACAATCCATATCACCAAGAACATAAATTCTCAGATGTTTTGGAATAGCATTGTAAGCTGCTCACAAGCTACTTTTATTTTCTTTTGTTGGCAATGTTAGGAATCTAGCAAAGGCTTGAAAACAAGTCTCTCCAACTGTTTGCTTGCCCTGAAGCCGATCGATCGTATCTGCCACTTCTTTGACAAATTCATTAATTTCTTTATAAAACTCTAAAGTCGAGTTTCCAGAATAGAGATGATGACAGCTTATCCTCGCACCCTTGGGAACTTCAGTAACAACCCATCCCTGAGCAACTTTGGTTTTGAATTCCTCAAAGTTAACCAATCCCCAACAATCAATCTTACCATCCTCAAAAACTCCAATGATGGTTTCATAGTAGCTGCTATTGTGTATAAATGCCGACAACCCTTGACCCCGAATTATTTCTCCATTTGCACCGTTTCTATATATTTTAAGCATTTCTTTTACCCTTAAAAATCAAGTAGGGACACGGCACTGCCGTCTCCTCCTCCTACGGAAACGGCACTGCCGTCTCCTCTTACTAGCTACCGTCTCCCTACAGATATCGCCTACTCCTTCATCACCCAACAGCCACCTTCTTAACCGCACCCCCAACCAACTGCTCATAATCCGCCAACAACCACTCCGGCAAACAAGTCTTCGCATCCTCAACCCGCAACTGCCCAGCGCGACAAAACAGCATTGCCGCCAACAAATGATTCACAGCTTGAGGCGTTCCAAACCCTTTACTCAACTCAGCAACTAACGAATTCAAAACAGCACGTTCAGAATCAGTCAGCGGCTCGTTAATAAACCCGCTGCCCAGCATTGCTTTGTAACCATTGCCGAAATCGCTTCGGTACAAAAGTTCCATTTGTTCGCCAGAAACGCTCAGCCACAAATCGGCAATTTGCTTGCGAATTTGCCGCAAATCTGCTATTGCTAATTCCGCCGTCGGGTCTATTTCATAAAGATTGATACCAGCCGTTAATTGATTGAGAAACTGCGGCATATAATCTTGTTTAGCAACGGTTTGTTCTGTTTGAATTAATGCGCTTTCAAACACCTTTTCGTAATCATCAAGCAACCATTGTGGCAAACGGGTGCGAGCATCTGGAACCCGCATTTTACCGGGTACAAAATACAGCATCGCACCCAGCAAAGCACTGATAGCTTGAGGATGCACCAACCCTTTGCTAATTTCGGTCAATTGCTGCAAAAAGTTTTGTTCGGCTTCAGTCATTGATTCTGCTTGTAAGCCGCAGCTAAGTATTGCTTGATATCCCTTGCGAACTTCTCCTTGATAAAACGTTTCTAGTTTTTCTGATGGAACACTCAGCCAAAAATCAGCTAATTGTTTGCGGATTTGGCGCAGTTCCAAAACTACCGATTCGTCAGACGGATCGATGCGGTAAAGATTGACGCATCCTAACAGTTGATTAGCAAATTGCGGGGATTGAATGTATTGAGCTAGCAAGTCAGAACTTGACTCAGACTTAACGGCAGCTTCTGGTTCAAAAACTTGTTCGTAATCCTTAATTAACCAGTGTGGTAAGCGGTTGCGAGCATTGGGGATTCGCATGGTTGCCGGTGGGAAATACAGCATCGCCGCTAGCAAGGCATTGACAGCTTTGGGATGCACTAATCCTTTGCTAATTTGGGTTAATTGCTGCAAAAATATTTGTTCGTCTTCCATCATCGCTTGCTTCTGAAAGCCGGAAGAAAGCAGGATTTTGTAGTTTTTACCCTCAGCACTTTTGTAGGCGGTTTCGAGGTTTTCGGCGGGAAGGTTCAGCCAGAAATCTGCAATTTGTTTGCGGATTGGACGCAGTTGAGATATTGCTGAGATGTTTGATGAATTTCTCTGGTAAAGCTGAACAGCATTCGAGAGGATCTCGCTTGAGTCTGGCTGCTTGGGAATGCTATCCTGTAAGCTGCGGGATGCTTCCAGGTGGCTGGTTTGCCAGTTGCTAAAGAGTTCTTGGAATAATTTGCCGATCGCCCCCGAGTATGCAACACTATCAAAACAGGCGGGATTGCCCTGCATTTTTTGCAGAATTTCCTGCCGTTTTTGCTGCCGCAACTGCGGGTTAGTCGCGAGACTCACAGCTAATTGAATATAAGATGCTTCGTCATGTGCAATTAAATCGGGCATCTGCAATTCTCGCAGCATCGCCGCACCTTGACGGAATCGCAAAGCATTTCCTTCCACAACCACCATCGGTAATCCTACTTGCAAAGGATCGATTAATGATGTCGCCCCAGCGTAAGGATAGGAATCGAGATAAACATCTGTTAGCTGCAAAAATTCTTTCTCATCCGCCCGACTTGGCAGTTGTTTTACGAACAGTAAACGGTTGTTGTTCACTCCGTATTTAGCGCAGACAACGTTCAGATTATTGACAAAAGGTGTAGCTGGATAGGTGCGAGTCCAAGCGGGGCCAAAGGGATATAAAATCAAGATTGAATTAGGTACTGCTGCTAGAATCTTTATCCAAGTT
>ENA-OFCF01000946-OFCF01000946.1-metagenomes-genome-assembly--contig:-NODE-946-length-11909-cov-4.424498_pt1 | contig 11909 bp, 10 predicted proteins | sample MGYA00153387_OFCF01 | MGnify analysis MGYA00153387
TTGTCGGAAAGTCATACAAAATAAATCTTCCTCTAACTCATAGTTAGAGGAAGATTTGTAAACAAACTTCAATTTATTGACTAGTCAATAATAGATCGATAATTTCAACTGCATTATCCACAGGAATAAATACTTTAGTCCGATGCTGGATAATCTCAGTAAAACAGCCCAGAGCCTTGAGCCAATCGATTTTATCGCTACCATAAACCGCTAACACTTCCAACCGATCGACTCCTTTATAATAATTCCGTTGCAACTCCCACTGACCCACAGATTTCACCTGACGATCCTCCCACACCAACTTGAAAATATCTTCAGCGTTGAGTTTAATTAAATCTTTCAACCCAAAGTTACTGAAAACTTTCTCGATTTGATGCTGGTCTATCGATCGACCGAGTAAGATTCGACCATCATTTGTTTGGAGGCGGAAGACCTTGGGATTACTGTCAGGTAACTGCTTCCAGACAGGTAGTAATAATCCACAAATCAAGTAAATACGTTCGCGATCGAATTCAGGAGCCAGATCTATTAATTGCTGCCATTGTTTCCAATATTGGTTTGTAGGTGTCTCAGGTATCCAAATTTTCTCGAAATCGGGGAGATCGAGTTTATGCCAAGATTTGCTAGAAACAGGCTGATAAATTGCCATCACATCGACAGCCGAACCATCGCGTTTGATCCGTTTATCGATTAAACCTGCGATCGCTAAATTACCAGTTTTAGCATGACGATAAAACTTGAACCCTTGAGTATTCGCGATCTGCTGGGCACTGTCGATCAAAATCAAGTGTGGTTTGTTAAGCTTATCAATCGAGTAGCAAATAGTCTCAGCACCAGATGAGTGGGTATTGAGAATTTGAGTCTCGATAATTTCAAAGCCACCATCACCGAACAGATTTTCAACACCGCGCTCGTAACTACCAGCAGCTTTAGCCTGTTCGATTCGGTCTAAAATTCGCTGTTCAAACTCACCAAAAAGGATGTTTTGCAAACCAATTGGCAATGCCAGTAAGCGGTTGAGGAAGGTATTCATCTGGGGCAAAGTATCGAGCAGTTGTCCACTATCGTTGACTAACCGCAAGCCAGTAAAATCACAGAAGTCACTCATCGAAATCCCCCCAATCCCATCGCGGCGCAGATCGGCAAAGAATTCACCTAATGCAGACTTGGCATACTGGCTACTAAAATTATTGGTGTCCTCGTCGAATAAACCGCTACTGCAACCCGTGTCCCGTTGTCCGCGAGTAATTGCGCCCAAACTGGCTAACCGACTACTAATCGTCGAAGTAAACCGCAGTTCGCCTTTAATATTGGTAGTTAGCAATACGACTTCCGGCGGTTGGGCTTGATTGGCTCTGTGAGATCTTATATAGACTCTACAACGTGTAATCGTTGATACAAAACAAAAAAGCTCTTTTATTCCACGACGTAAGCTGTATTTCAGGACGATATTTGCAAAATTGCGATCCGCTGGCAGCGATCAGATTTCCTATTCAAAAGGAGCATATAGTACCTTAGTACTTTTAGTTGCAGCCGTACCTCAATGGCATTACTTTTACCTTGTAGACATGTTTCAATGCTGGCTAGTAAATTTTGCATCAAAATGTAGTATAAGCCGAAGCATACTATCTCTCAAATTTAGTCGATGCCATTCGATTTTTAGATTATTTTCATTAAGAAGTTAAAGCATCAAAAACCCGCTCGAACCCAAGATGTGGTGGAGATCGCCGTTTCCACCTGAATCGGAACTCAAATGTTGGAGATCGAGATATAGATTAGTAAATGGGGAATAATACTTAGGCTTATGACGAAATATACCGAGCCGGATCTGGCTAAATTGTGTTTTCTATGTCTCTCCCAACATTTTTCCTGGCTTATCAAGACTATTCTCAATTGACTCCAGCTTCCTTCAGGAAAGTAATCGAGGCAGTGCCGACGAAGGCTCTCTCGGAGATAACGATCGGGGAATTATGCTCGATGTCGGATTACCCCAATGGGGTGTATTTTATCTTTGGCGGTAATCTCCGACAATTACAGTATGTTGGTAAATGCACGTCTCGCAGTTTCATCGAGCGGATTCCAGCTCATTTTGACCAACGTGAATGGGCTTGGTTTAATACACTACCAAAGAAACTGATGCAGAATGGACAGTGCTACTCGGCTGCACTTGGAGAATCTTTAGATTTTGAGATCGTGCTCTTTGGTATTCACGATCGAGAGGCTGCCTGTGTCCTTGAGCGCGTTTTCCGTTATTCCTATAGGCCAATACTGAACACGCTCAAGCGACTCAAGGATTTTGACGAGGATGCCACATTAGATAAGCTGGGGAATAATCTTGATTGCCCAATTCAAGAAACTGCATTGTTTTAGGATGGACACTTCGATCTAATAAATTTAAACATCGGGCGGAAAATCTCGATTATAGCTTCAAACAGGTTCGATTTTCCAGTACCATTTTTACCAACAAAAACATCGATAAAGCTATTACCGTCGAAGTTTAATGTGAAGTCCTTGAGGTTCTTATACTGGCTGATATAAACAGATTTTAGGCGCATATTTTTTCCTTACACCTGTGACATCAATGCGTTGAGTATGGCTGTCTGTTTACCTTTGCCAGATTCGATCGACTCTTCCAATCGATCGCACATCCCCATCAATCGATCGATCTTTTCCACTATTCGCCCTTGTTCTGCAAGAGGTGGGACTGCAATTAACATTTTTCTTAATCCAGTTAGCGGCACAGTTTTCTGAGCGATTCCAGTAGCAACTGAAGTAGCATATTTGAGTGCATAACTGGACTTCAGTAAATGAATAAGATATTCTACTGGAGAAGATTTAGCTGATTTAAGAATTGCAACGTGACGCTGTACACAAAACTCAAGATCGCTATCGATAAAAATTGGTATGCCGTAAGAACCAGTTACGGTATACCAAATATCATTTGTTGCATCGCTAGAGTTAAAATCAATTCCCGTAACTTCTTAATTCCATCAGGCGCAGCAAAAGCCACATCAAAATGTTGTTCCAAAAGACTCGTATTTTCTCTACTCATAACGATTTTTGATCGATTGATGCCAAATTCGGATTTTTTGTGTGGTGCGGTTTGATGAAGAAATTTACGTTCTTCATGCCTTTCAAAAAAAGACCCAAAAAACTACCAAACAAGATATTCAAATCGGTCAACAGCGTTATCAGCAGATGATAAATGAACGAGCACGGGTACAAGAGGATAACTAAAATGAGCAATATTTTTGAAGAATTAGGTTTTGATAAAGAAGAAGCTAGCAATCTGATAATCAGAGCAGATCTGATGTTAGATTTGCGAAAATTCATTCAATCGAACAACTGGACGCAAGTAGAGGCGGCGGTATTTTTTGGTGAAACCCAACCGCGTATTAGTAACCTGATGAATGGAGATATCGATCGATTCGCGATCGACAAGCTAGTCAAAATGTTATCACGGGCGGGAATGGAAGTTCGGGTGCTAGTGACTCCCCAAGGCTCGAATTAATTCCTGCTTCAGCGAGTTTTGAGCGTCTTGCATTTGTCGATCGATCTCCAGATATTCCCGCATCAACTCATCAGGATCGCGGTGATTTATCGCGACTTCGTGGGGATTTTTGCAATCTAGATTATAGTTACGCGCTGCGATTTCCTGGGCTGATACCTTCCACGCATATTCACTCGGCTGGCGATTTTGCCACCATTGCTTCTCGCGATCGAATTCCTGAATTGTCAGCGGTTTCGAGCGTGAATAAGACTTATAACCAGCGGGATAAGGATGCTCAAAAAACCATACATCCGCAGTCGAGCCGCCCTTATCAAAGAACAGGATATTGGTATTAATGCTAGTGTAGGGGCTGAATACGCCCTTGGGCAACCGGACGATCGTATGGAGGTTGAAATCTTCGAGCAACTCGCGCTTGAGATTGGTTTTAGTACCCTCGCCAAACAGGAACCCATCGGGCAAAACCACCGCAGCGCGTCCCGTATCCGGCTTGAGTAGGTGCATAATCAACGCCATAAACAAATCGGCAGTTTCGCGGGTTTGGTACTTCTTGGGGAAATTGCTTTCGATCCCATCTTCCTCCATCCCTCCAAACGGCGGATTGGTGATGATGATATCCACCCGATCCTTCGGGCCATAATCGCGGAGCGGACGGCTCAGGGTATTATCGTGAAGAATATTGCTCGGTACATCGATCCCGTGCAACATCACATTAGTCATCGCCAGCATGTGCGGGAGCGGTTTCTTCTCCACCCCATTCAAGGTTTCTTGCAGCGTAACTCGATCCGCAGCGGTTTTTAAAACCGGTTTGAGATATTCGATCGTATTCGTCAAAAAGCCGCCCGTACCACAAGCCGGATCGAGTAATTTTTCGCCCAATTTGGGATCGATAATATCCACCATAAACTGCGTCACCGCACGGGGCGTATAATATTCCCCCGCATTCCCCGCCGATTGCAGATCCGCGAGAATTTTCTCATAGATATCGTTGAATAAATGGCGATCCGTCGAAGAGTTGAAATCGACATCTTTTTCGATACTATTAATCACCTGACGCAACAGCGTCCCCGATTTCATATAGTTGTAAGCATCCTCAAATACCGCGCCCACAACCTTACCCTGGGGCGACACCCCCGCCGCCGTCGCCAAAGTTTTCAGCACCGGAAACAGATTATTATTGACGAAATCAATCAATTCCTCACCCGTAATTCCTTCCGCATCCTTCGCCCAATTCGTCCACCGAAATCGACTCGATAACGGCGATTTATATCCAGGCACCGTCAATTCCCACTCCTGCTCCTTATCATCAAATATCTTCAGAAACAGCAACCACACAATCTGACTAATGCGTTGAGCATCGCCATCGACACCCACATCCTTTCGCATGATGTCCTGAATGGTTTTAATAAGAGTACCGATCGCCATAAGTCAACGTTATTCCAAGAGAATCCATTTTAGTGGACTTTGACCTCGATCGATCCAAAACACCCTTAACCAATGTCGCGCGCAAATCCGCTCCGAGGAGGGGATTTTCATGCGAGATCTGCTTGTTAGGCACTATACAACGATCGCTTCAAATCCCTAATCGCCTCCTGATATTGAGCCGTCCCGCCAAAAATCCGCACGATTTCCAATGGCGTACCAAATTGGGTAAACGGTGCAACCGTCAGCACCTGAGTTTCCTCAATCTGCCCGACACCTGCATCCGCATACTTATCCAGTAAGGCTTGCAACACCCGCCTAGCTAGTTCGCCATACTTGGTGAAGTAATCCCGCTTTTTCACCTGCTCCGCCCGTTCCTTGCGGGTTAGAGGTGGCAGATCCCAGGCAATATGACAGAGCAAATCGAACGGATCGCAATCTTTGCCAATCTCATCAGCCAATGCCTCAAAGAATATCCCCTCTTTCGCCAACTCATCGACGATCGCTTGTTTCTTATCCGCACTACTCCACCGCACCAGAAAATCATCCAGCGAGGTAAATTCCTGATTCAATTTTTTGCGGGTATAGTCTTTGAGCGATTCAGCAATTAATTTACCACTAGAATCGTAATATTGTACCCGTTCAGCAATTACTCTGACTTCGACATTTGCCACCACATAGCGGCGTACCCCAACCTCTTCAACATCCTCTCGATTGTTGCCATCCGTCCATTCAAAGCCGCCTTCCGGTGGATATATGCCATCGATGACATCATCTTCCCCTGCGGGCAGTTCTGGCGGTACTGGCGAATCATCGGGATGTTTTAGCTCATAAATCTGGACAGGATCGCCATCAAAATCAGGATCGGCAAATAGTTCGGTCGCTTTTTTGAAGTCGATAATCGTGAAGTAAAACTTCCCGAAGTCCTCCTTAATCCGCGTCCCGCGCCCGATAATTTGTTTGAACTCCGTCATCGATTGAATTCGTTGATCCAGCACGATTAATTTACAAGTTTGAGCATCGACACCCGTAGTCATCAGTTTAGATGTAGTGGCGATGACCGGATATTTAGATTCAGGAAAGATAAAGTTATCGAGTTCGGCTTTTCCCTCGTCATTATCCCCAGTAATCCGCATTACATACCGCGAATTATCCGCCGCAAGGTCGGCATTCTCATTTACCAACGCCTGTCGCATTCGCTCGGCATGATCGATATTTTCACAAAAGACGATCGTTTTATCAAAACGGTTGGTGGCTTTGAGAAAATCGCTAATTTTCTTAGCTACCAATTGAGTACGCGGATCTAATACTAATTTCTTGTCAAAATCTCGTTGATTATAAATCCGATCCTCAATTTCATTCCCGTATTTATCCCTCTGTCCTGCCGCTGGTCGCCACCCTTCTAAATCCTTATCGATATCGATCCGTACCACCTTATACGGCGCGAGAAAACCGTCATCAATCCCCTGTCGGAGCGAGTAGGTATAGATTGGTTTGCCAAAGTAATCAATATTAGAAACTTCCTTAGTTTCCTTGGGAGTAGCCGTCAATCCTACCTGAGTCGCCGCTGAAAAATAGTCTAGTATCTGCCGCCAAGCCGAGTCCGCTGCCGCACTCCCTCGATGACATTCATCAATCACAATTAGGTCAAAGAAATCAGGACTAAATTGTTTGTAAATCTTCTGTTCCTCTTCATTCCCCGTCACTGCTTGATACAGCGACAGATATATCTCATAAGACTTATCCGCCTGTCGCTGTTTGATCTTGGTCATCGCCGAACCAAACGGTTTAAAATCATTAGTCATCGTCTGATCGACTAAGATATTGCGATCGGCTAAAAACAAAATCCGCTTCTTCGCCTTCGATTTCCACAGTCTCCAGATAATCTGAAAAGCGGTAAAAGTTTTCCCCGTACCCGTCGCCATCACCAATAGAATCCGGTTCTGACCTTTGGCGATTGCTTCAATCGTTTTATCGATCGCCAATAACTGATAGTAGCGTGGAGTCTTATTACTTCCGTCACTATAATAATCCTGAGTAATTAACTTTTGCTGCGGTACAGATAATCCCCGATGTACGCACCACCGTTCCCACAGAGTTTCTGGTGATGGAAACTCATCTAAACCGATCTCCCGCTCGATCGTTCCGTCGGTAGCAATCTTGTTATGAAACAAAAAGCAATCGCCATTGGAGCTAAATACAAATGGTACTTGCAGTAGTTCGCCATAACCCAGACCCTGCTGCATCCCGTCGCCCACCGAATGGTTATTATCCTTCGCCTCAATCACTGCGATCGGGAGATTAGGCTTATAAAACAGTACATAGTCAGCCCGCTTATTCTTCGCACGAGCGTGTAACTTACCCCGCACCAGAATCCGCCCATCAGTCAATGAAAATTCTTCCCGAATCTGCGTCAAAATATCCCAACCCGATCGTTCTAATGCTGGAGTAATGTATTTGGTGCAAATATCCCGCTCGGAAAGCTGCTTCTTATCCATGTTTTCAATCCTTCATTGTGCGTGGGTTTAACATAGCTAAGAATCCTCACCTTCTTCGGTTTGGGCAAAAGCATCAGCATCCAACTCTAACACCTCAACCGAGCGCGTTCTCACCCCAATGCCATACTCAATGAGCAAGTCTATCAGTTTAGATCCATCGATTAACGTAATCGGTGGTGCGCCAGCCTCGAACGCTGCTTGCATCGCTCCCTTAGAAAAACCTGCTGTAGTAATAATTGTGCCCCGTACTGCCTGAAATCGATACAAAGAACCGCGCAAAGCATCTAAAACAGTCCGCTGAACATTACTCTTTTGTCGCTTTGCCTGCACCACCTCCCGCACCGAGGTAATCCCTAACTCGATATCGGCTACCACGTCCACACCTTTATCATTCGAGGGCGCAGTCACCGCGACATTCTGATAATTCATCGCTTCCAATAATTGTCCGATTAGGTGTTCAAAGGCGATCGGCTCCATCGTCGAGAGCAACTCTTGCATACTGACTCTCACGGATGCTTTTTGCTGATTTACCAATTGTAAAATCTCTTGCAACTCGATCGAACTATCCGCAGGCTCATCACCACCTGTCTGTCGTAAATAAGCTAACCCTTCGTCGGTAATGCCATAGATTGCACCTGCTTTGGTTAGCAGACCTCGCTCCAAGATACTTTGAAGCCTGCGACTGAGAGTATCTTTAATCGTGCTATCAGTGCCGTAGCGAGAATACCGCGCCAGATAATCTGTCCACTCAGGAATGAAATCCGATCGTCGCCCCGTCCCTTTCTCCGCAGCGATTGTCAAGATTTTAAGAACGCCTTCCTGCTCATCTACCAGCGCAACAGTATCCCCCAGCGGACGATCGATAAAATCTTGACCTCGATCTGTCAATTTCATCCGACCATCACCATCTTCTACTAGTAACTTATAGGCACAGCTAAATAGCCAATGTCCATAGACATGACGCGGATTCACCTTCTCCGCCGTTTTTCCCCAAATTGCCTCCGCCAGTTCGAGATCTTTACCTTGCAACCTTTCTACAATCCATCGATCTGGCTTCGTCCAATCCCCAGGTTCCTGGGGGCTACCTCTGAGTGTGGCAATAGTGGATCGAAGTCCCGTAATCTGCGATCGAAGTCGTCCACTCCAGATCGGCAGCAGTAATCTCAGTTCCATATAGGAGGGAAAATGGGGAATCCGCACCCGACGATTTTCATCATTGGTGATTTCTGATGAATCTACCGCCGCCGACTCTATCCCCAAACTCCGCAATCCAAAAATCCCTGGACGCACCCTTACAAATAGGCTATGAAGACCTTTTTGCTTAATGTCCACACAAATTACTGCATTCAAAGTAGCTTCGGGTGTTTTACCATTGGATTGAATCAATCCCCGCTCCAATGCTTGCTGGGTAATGTCTCGATAATGAAGCGGTGAGCCATTAAGTTCTAGTACCTTAGCTGCTGCATCAATAAAGGAAAGTAGATTATCTTTGTCAAATTTACCTGTCATCGATTGACGAACACTTTATTATCAAATCTGGAGATAGTGGTCTCATATCTTCGTCAGCGATCGAATTAGATACCCTCTAGATAATTTTTAGATCTTCTCAGTTTTACTTGAATTGAGTGGAAATATCTTTTGCTCCAGAAATACGTTGTGAATTATAACTTTTGGCAAATTTTGCCGAGCAAAGATTGCGGTCATCCAGATAACACAATAATGTAAATAGCTAGAGAACGTCAATGATTTCAGCCATTTGTGAACTTTTAGAACCTTAATCCTCATCGGACAAAGCTGCCCCATCCGCTTGCGCTATCGATTCTGTAACAGCTCCTGCCAACTCCGCGATCGAGCATTGATACAACTCGCACAACGCCGCAGTCTTGTCGATCGAGAGTGTCGGAATCGTGCGCCCCTTTTCCCAATTGCGTACCGAAGACTCAGCGACACCAATCCTACTCGCCACATCAACCGTGCGGAGCTTGACTCTGAGGCGCAGTTGTTTCATATTCATGCCAGTTACGTTATCCATTAAGATTAGCGCAATGGGTTGACGTTTAGATCTAGCATAATTATAATAAGTAGAACTAACCAGCGAATCGACTGCCAGGAAGAATCGCAATTACAAACGTCAACCTCTTGCGAGGTCAAAATCCTATGATGACACGACAGTGCAGGCAATCGATAGTCTAAACCCATAAAAATTAGGTATTACAAGTAATTAAATAGTACTAGCAACGCTTCTGCGTCGAAATTAGAACTATGACCGCATCGGAAACAGAGCATTTTCAGCAGATGTCCCAATCGGCTTGGCAACAACTCCACCAAGCAATTATCGATCTGTGTCCTCAACACTTTTCAGTAGCCGATCGCCAACAATTGACCATTCTCCTGATTCAGCAATTAAGCCATAACTTACAAGCCCAAAACCTAGCGGAGTTCTGGAATCATTGCCAAGAATATGGTGAAGCCGTCGATCGGATCGCCAACGAATTGTCGAGATTACCGCCGACACTCGAATTTGCCGCTCGATTACCCGCTAATGGCTTCAGTCCTGGAGCCTATGTGCGCTGGAAACCACTGCCAGAAGATGCAGACGAAACCGACACCGGAACGATCGTTGGTAGCTTCTATGCGCCCTCAGAGCACGGATGGAACTGGAAATATCTAGTCTTACTAGATCGCTATAGTTATAGTCGGCAGTTCTGTATCGCCGATACCGCCTGGGAATCAGATTTAGAGGGATGGCAGCAAAAGCAATGCCACTGAATATTCCTCGTAGATTGGGGCAACGAGAAATCGACTTAATCGAGCAACTCGCTCACTGTCAGTTAGAAATGACTCCCCGCCAATTTGAAGCTAAATGGGATGTCGATCGATCTCAGATTGCCGCTTTGTGCCACTGTTCATTGGGAAATGTCAAGCGGTGGTTCAAAACTGATGAAAACTATCGATCGCCAACCAAATACCATCGACGTTATCTCGCGCTCTCAGATTTGTACTTAGAACACTTCGAGCGACTACCCCTAGAACTCCAGCAACTAATTTGTATCGATCGGTCTAATCTTTACAAAAAAGGATCGTTCCGATCCTAGTTAAGTCTCTAAGTGCGTCCCGATCTACGACAGGAATTATGCTGAGAAGAGGTTGTCAGAAAATAGTAGCTATGAACTCAATCGGTATGTTCGATAACACCAAAGAATCCCTCGGCGACTTGCTCGAAGAGATCCATATAGGCAAAGTTCAACTGCCCGATCTTCAGCGCAGTTTCACTTGGTGCGACGAACAAATTGTCAAGCTAATTGCCAGCATCTCTCAGTCCTTTCCAATTGGTGCCATTCTCACCATTAAAGTCAATAGCAACAGTGGTTTTACTTTCAAGCCGCGATTACTTGAAGGTGTTCGACTAAAACAAGAACCCATCCCCGACAGTCTCATCCTCGACGGACAACAACGACTCACTAGTGCCTACATGTGCTTGCGTTCTAGTTCGGCAGTCAGTATCCGAGATCGCCAGACGCATAAAGTTCAAGAGCGTTGGTATTATATCGATATTCCTGCGGCTCTCAATCCAGAGATCGAGCGAGTCGATGCCATCATCTCATTGCCGCGATCGCAAACTCAGAAAACGAAACATCGCAAAATTGATTGCACCACTACCGAAAAAGAATATGAGCAATTACTATTCCCTGTCTCTGCCATCTTCAACTATGTCCAATGGCGCGAAGGATTTCAGAAATATTGGAGCTACGATCCAGAGAAACTAGCTCTCGCCAGACAATTTGAAGTAGAAATTGTCAAAAGATTCGAGCATTATCAACTTCCCATTATTCAATTGCGTCCAGAACTGTCTAAAGTAGCCGTTTGTCAGATCTTTGAAGATATGCACGAAATGCCTACACCAATGACCTTCTTCGACCTTGTAACCGCCTGTTTTGCCGCTGAAGACTTCTCCCTCCGCGATCATTTTGCAGATATCAGTCAGCAGTTATTGAGATTTGGAGTTCTTCAAGGAGTACGAAATACCGATTGGCTATCAGCAGTAACTCTCGTAGCAACTTATCACTGTCGAGAGCGGGTGTTGAAGGAAAATCCCAGAGTGACTCATCTCCCAAGTATCGGCTGCGGTCGTCGCAATATCCTCGATCTGGAATTAGCGGATTACCAACAATTTGCACCGATGACATTAGTAGGTTTCGAGCAAGCAGCCAAATTCCTGCATAGTTTAGGATTCGTCCATCCTGAAGATATTGCCTATCCCAGCCAGTTATTAGCTCTAGCATCAGCATTAGCAATTGTGGGTTTACCTAACGATTTGGGACGTACTCAATTAGAACGCTGGTGGTGGTCGTGTTCGTTTGGCGAGGTTTACAATAATTGGCAAAACAAGCGGACAGCCAACGATACGATCGAGCTTCCTGAGTGGTTAGCTGGTGGGAAAGTACCGAGCAATCTCGATGCTGTAGCTTTCAATCGGGAGA
>ENA-OFCF01000947-OFCF01000947.1-metagenomes-genome-assembly--contig:-NODE-947-length-11901-cov-2.794952_pt1 | contig 11901 bp, 9 predicted proteins | sample MGYA00153387_OFCF01 | MGnify analysis MGYA00153387
TTGGTGTCCGCGGCATCGGCAGGAGTGGCCAGCGTCTGGTCGAAGAACCATTTCATCAGCCCGGCACTCAATGGCTTGGCATCCTTGTTCTCGATGTAGGAGGGCGTGTCCATGGAGGTACTCGCCACCGGGTAGATGAGCGCTTGGTGGATGGGCATCTGCTTGCCCTCGGCCTGCGCCATGATGCAGACGTTCGCAGCCAAATTACCACCGGCGCTTTCGCCTACGACGGCGACCTTCTTGGCGTTTCCGCTCCAGCGGCCAGCGTTTTCCAAGACCCACTGGTAAGCGCCATAGGCGTCATTGTGGGCGGTCGGGAACTTGTGTTCCGGAGCCTGGCGGTAGTGGGTGGAGATCACCAGTGCATTGGTTTGCTTGCACAGCGCGCGCGGCGTGGCGTCGTAGGTATCCAGATCCGCGATCACCCAGCCACCGCCGTGGATGTAGAGGATGACGGGAAATGGCCCGTCCCCCTCTGGCCGATAGACGCGGGCTTTGAGGTCCACGCTGCTGAGCTTGATTTCAGTGTTCTCGATCTTGCCAAGCTCCGGCGGGGTCTTGTCCTTGTCCTTCATCAGCTTGGCCACGGCATCCGCTGGCGAGGGCTGCTTGCGGGCCTCTTCGGCGGAAAGCGAAGTGAGCGGCTTGCCGTCGAGGGAGGCCAGCGTATCGAGCACCGCCTTCATCTGCGGATCGGGCTGCGCCATCTCCTGGGCGGTTACCGACGGAATGGAAATGGCCATACTGAATAGGCCGGCTGCGAGTAATTTGGTTTTCATGGTTTGTGGTTGGTTCCGCCCGACTTTCGCGGATTGCGTGCCAGACCATGAAGTTGCTGAATCTCAACGGGATTCCCGCGGATCTTTATCCGTCCGGTTGCAGGAACCCGGCGGACCACGTGCAGGTTGCACCGCGCCGCGTTTCGAAACCCGTCACTCGTCGAGCAAGGTGCTCCGCGTGAACAAGGCGATGACGTGGATGCCGCGCGCCTCGATGGCCTGTCGGCCGCCTTCCTCGCGATCCACTAGGACCAGGGCGAAGGCAACTTTCCCGCCCTTGCGCTCGATGGCGTCGATGGCTTTGAGAGTGGAACCGCCGGTGGTGATGACGTCATCGACGACGATGACGGTGTGGCCGGATTGGAAATTCCCTTCGATCTGTTTTCCGGCGCCGTGGCCCTTCGGCTCCTTGCGCACGGTGAAAACCTGGAGCGCCTCCGCCGGGTGACGGGTGGCGGAGGTCATGCCGATGGCGAGGGAAATGGGATCCGCGCCGAGGGTCATGCCGCCGATGGCGTCGATCTTGAGCTGCTCGGAATGAATCTTCGACCGGACGGCATGCCAGCCGAGATCGCCGATGAGATTCGCGCCGAAGGGGTCGAACGCAGTGACGCGGCAGTCGATGTAGAGATCGCTCTGTTTCCCCGAGGCGAGGGTGAAGGAACCGGTGCGGACGGATTTCTGCAGCAGCAATTTCTTCAAGGCGGACGTGATGTGAAGCATGGCGGATGATTGGAATCGCAGTCGCTGCGACGCAAGCGCGAAGCGGAGAGTCCGGCATGGGCAAAGGGGAGGGAGCCGGCGTCCTTTTGGTGCTGGCCACCTTCAACGGGCCGCCTCTACCCTTCCGTCAGATGATTTTGGGATTGATGGAACCTTCCGGGTTGATCGAGCAGGGCGGGCCGCTGGTGTGGGTGCTGCTGGGGCTGGCTTTCGTGGGTGCGGTCTGCGTAGTGGAGCGGCTTTTCTTCTTCCACCGGGCGCGGATCAACGTCGGTGACCTCCTGACCGGCCTGTCGCATCACATCCGGCGGCGGGCATTTGCGGAAGCCCTGCACGAGGCGGCGCGCGCCCCGGGCCCGGTCGCCCGGGTGGCCCATGCGGCATTACTGCGGTATTATCTCCCGCGCGCGGATCTGCGGGATGTGGTGCAGGAGGCAGGTCAGATGGAGGTCCCGCGGATCGAGAAAAACATCCGGGCGATTTTGGGGACGGCGCTGTTGGCCCCATTGGTCGGGATGCTCGGGACCCTCGTCGGGATGTTGGATACTTTTCAGAAAGTCAGCGAGCAGGGCGGCTTCACCGGCCCGGCAGAGCTTTCCGCCGGGGTCTTCACGGCGCTGATCACCTCGGTCATCGGGCTGACGGTCGCGGTGCCGATGTATCTTTTTTACCTGTATTTCCTGGGCCGGGCACAGCGCTTGGTGCACCGGCTGGAGCGGGCCGGGATCGAGATGGTTCACCTGATCGCGGACGCCCGCGAGGAGGAGGAATTCGCGCCATTCCGCGGGGAGGTCACGGCAGGCAAGCGACCGCTCAAGTCCAAGCCGGAGCCCGCGAAATGAAGCTGGAAATGACGCTGCCGGAACGCCCGGGATTCCTGCACGTGGTGCCGGTTCTCAATATCTTCGCGCTCCTGCAGTTGTTTTTCCTGCTGGGCCCATCGCTGGTCATGCAATCGGGCGTGGCGGTGGAGTTGCCGCCATCGCGCTTCCAAATGGAGCGCTATCAGGACTCTCTGGTGGTCACTCTGGGGCCGGGCGAATCAGGCCCGCGGATTCACTTCGGCCGCGACGCTGTCAGCCTGGCGGAGCTTGGCAGCCGGCTCGACCTGCTGCGGGCGGACGGCGCGCCGGCCAAGGCAATCGTGCTGCTGCAGACGGACGTCGGCACGCCGGTGGGCCTCGAGCGCGAGGTGACCGAACTGGTGCTGGGCAAGGAATTCCGGCTAGCGGTGGTCGGTAAAACCGCCCCCGCTGAAACGCTGCCGGAAACCCGGACCAAGTGATGGCAGGCACGGCGAAACTCCCGAAGCTGGCAGGCACCCCGGAGATGATTTTCCGCTGGCGCCCGGTCCGCCAGGCGGTTTTCCCGAAGCTGTTGGCGCTCACCTTGGTGGGGCTGGGGTTCGCGTTGCTGCTGGCACTGCGGGTCGAAGTGATCGCCCCGGCGAAGTCAGTGCCCCGGAAGGCGTCGGTCATTTACCTGCCAGACAATGCCGAGGGTCGGGCGCTGATACTGCGGGCCCGCGAGGGCGGGCCGTTTCCTTCGCGTTTCGCGCTGGCCGATTGGCCGGGCAGGGCGGAAATCGAAACCGCGGCGGTCGATGCCGTGCGCTTCCAGCCTCCGCCGTATGTCCCCTCGCTCGGCGACCTGGCGCCGGAGAACCTGGCCAAGCCGCTGGACCTCGCTGCCAAGGGGATCTCGTTTTTCCCGCAGCGGGTGCCGCTGCCTGCCACGCTTCCGGGCGGGGCTCAGGTCAAGCTGGCTCCCGTGCTCCATCCGCTTTCCGGGATTTCCCAGGCTGCGCTGCCAAGCGAGCTGCCGCCATTCACCGGAAATCCCGATGCCGCGGCTTCCTGGCGTTTCCTTGTGCGTCTCAACGCCGGTGGCGGCGTAGAAGAGTGCGTCTCGCTGGAAAAGGGCGGCGAGCCCGGCGCTGCTGAGCTCGGCGCGTGGCTGCGGCGCGTCCCATTCCGCCCGGAGCCGGCGAAATCCAGCCGCTGGATCGCCGTGGGCATCGGATTCACCCATCAAGCCGTCGATGCAACTGACGCTCGCTGATTTCGTGCTCGCCATCACGCTCGGCACCTTTGCGCTGGTGCCCCTGCTTGCGATCGTTTCCAGAACGCTGCACGGGCGGGTGGAGAATCGGGCGCTCGCCCACCGCGTCGTCTGCCGCCTTTGCCTGCATGCCTTCGAGGACCGCGGCCACGTGCCCACCGTCGATTGCCCGGCCTGCGGTGCGGTCAATGAAAAGGGCCGCAGCCGGAAGCTCGGCTAGGGACCGCGGCAGCCTTTATTTTTCGTGCCTTGTCGCGGCTTTCCTGCTTTCCCTCGCCCCGACCACGCCGCCCATGTCCACCGAGCTGACCCGTAATTTCTCCATCATCGCCCACATCGACCACGGGAAGACCACGCTTTCCGACCGCCTCATGGAAATGACGAGCACCGTCACCATGCGCGAAAGCAGCGCCCAGCAGCTCGACTCGATGGACCTCGAGCGGGAAAAAGGCATCACCATCAAGTCCCACCCGGTCGCGATGGAATACACGGCGAAGGACGGCAAGACCTACAAACTCAACCTGCTCGACACGCCCGGCCACGTCGATTTCTCCTACGAAGTCTCGCGCGCCCTCGCTGCCTGTGAAGGCGCGATCCTGATGGTCGATGCCGCGCAAGGCGTAGAGGCCCAGACCGTTGCGAACCTTCACCTCGCGACCGAGCAGAAGCTGCTCATCATCCCGGTCCTCAACAAGATCGATCTGCCCGCCGCCGACGTCCCGAAATGCAAAAAGCAGCTTGAGGAAATCCTCTGCATCCCGGCCGAGGATTGTATCCCGTGCTCCGCCAAGGCTGGCATCGGCATTGAGGAAATCCTCGAAGCCATCATCGCCCGTGTGCCCGCTCCGGTGGAGAATCCCGACAAGCTGCTGCGCTGCTCCGTATTCGATTCCCTCTACGACACCTACCGCGGGGTCGTCTCCTACGTCCGCGTATTTTCAGGCACGGTTAGAAAAGGCCAGCGCGTGAAACTCATGGCCACGGGGAAAACCTACGAGGTCAAGGAAGTCGGCGTCTTCACTCCCAAGATGAGTGCCCGCGACATACTATCAGCCGGTGATGTCGGCTACGTCATCGCCAACATGAAGGCTGCCAGCGAGGTGAAGGTCGGCGATACCATGACCGACAACACCCACCCGTGTTCCGAAGCGCTGCCCGGCTACAAGGAAATCCAGCCGATGGTTTTCTCCGGCATCTATCCGGTGGATTCTTCCGATTACGAAGCGCTCAAAATGGCGATGGGCAAGCTCCAGATCAACGATCCCGCTTTCACTTATAACCCGGAAAGCTCCACCGCCCTTGGCTTCGGTTTCCGCTGCGGCTTCCTCGGTCTGCTGCACATGGAAATCATCCAGGAGCGCCTCCGCCGCGAGTTCGACATGGATGTCATCTCCACCTATCCGTCCGTTATTTACAATGTCACGATGACCGACGGCACCGACCGCATCATCGACAATCCGACGCTTTTCCCCGATCCCCAGGGCATCCAGGAAATCCGCGAGCCGATCGTGAACGTCTTCATCATGGTCCCCGGCGAATACATCGGCGACATGATGCAGCTAGTGTTAGAAAAGCGCGGTGACGTCACCAACACCGAAACCATCGACGACACCCGCGTCATGCTTTCCTGCGTCCTTCCACTTTCCGAGATTCTCGTCGATTTCAACGACAAGCTCAAATCCATGACCCGCGGCTATGGCTCGATGGACTATGAACACGCCGGCTACCGTCCCGCGAAGATGGTAAAGATGGACATGCTCATCGCAGGCGATTCGGTCGAGGCGTTTTCCACCATCGTTCACCGTGACAAGGCCGAGTCCTATGGCCGCGTGCTTGCCGCCAAGCTGAAGGAAGTCATTCCCTCCCACCTATTTGTCGTCGCCATCCAGGCGGCGGTGGGCGGCAAGATCGTCGCCCGCGAATCCATCTCCGCCATGCGCAAGAATGTCACCGCCAAATGCTACGGCGGCGATATCTCGCGGAAGCGCAAGCTGCTGGAGAAGCAGAAGGAGGGTAAGAAGAAGATGAAGATGTTTGGCAAGGTGAACATCCCGCAGGACGCCTTCATCAGGGTGCTGAAGAGCGGGGATTAAGAAAGTGAGGGGTGCTGCCCTCGGTCTGATTCGATTTGGCAAAAAGGCTTCCAGCTTCATTACGAAGCTTTGAAAATCATTACAAATCGACGAACTGTAAAAATTCCGATTACAAAAACGCAATCCAAGGACGTTTGTCAGGAGGATCGGTCTAAGTCTGTGGAAAATCCAAGGACCTCACACACCACATCTTCCAAGGCAGCAATTTCCCCATCCGTCAGCAGAGTAAATTCAGGAAGCTCCCGCTTCCGCTGAGAAAGTCTACCGTTATTCTGCCTGCAGAGCTTTACGAACAGGTCCGCCACCCGGTCCGGCAGCTCGACAAAATCCCGCATTCTTCCACGGATCTCGTCGTATTTGGTCAAATAGTGGAGCTCGGTGGGCAGCTCGGACTCAATTGTTTCCCGGATGAAGTCGATGGTGATCCGGGTGAGTTCCGTGCAGTCGATGTAGCGGTAAAAATCGGCTGTCTCGTTTTTCACCGTCATTCTTTGCCTGTCATCGAGTTCGTAATCCACCAGCTCCATCAACGGCTTGGAAAAGGTTTCCAGAGCTTGGTCATACTCGCGCGGCCGGTTTAGAATCACGGCCGAAACCGGCAGGATGATTCCCGTCGGACCGAAGCCGTTTCTTGCGAGAACGTGATGAAGGAGGAAACGATGAATCCGGCCGTTCCCATCGCTGAACGGATGGAGGAAATCGAAAACGAAGGAGATCACAGCTGCGGCAACCAAGGTTGGAACCCGTGAGGTTTCGGTGACTTGGATCCCGATTTTTGTTTGGATCCGCCGGGTGGTGATGCGCCGGGACATGAGGAGAAAGGCGCTCATCAGCTCATCGAGATCCTCTGGTTTGGGGGCCGCAAAATGAATCCTTTGATAACCGGGACCCATGGTTTCCCCCACATAAACCTGCTCGTCGATTTCACTTCGCCAGCCTTGGTTCGCGAAGCGCGCATCGACGATCGCCTTCTGGAGCTCCACGAGGGCCTCTTTCTTCAGGAAGCTCCGGTGCCACGCTTGTTCCAGCAGGCCGATGAACTTCTCCGCTCGCTTTTGGTCCGGCGTTTCCCGCTCGATTTCGTGACTGCTCTTGCTCTCTTTGGCGTAAAGATAGCGAACCGCGCGCTCGAAAATCCCTGGCGGGTATTCGCCTGCGATCGCTTCGCAACGCTTCTGCAAGGTTTCCTCGCTCCACTCGCCCAGCCCCTTCTTCCGGACCATCGGAGAAAAATCCAGCGATCCGAGCAGATTGACGTTAATCCGCTGGCGTCTGACTTTGTGCACCGGCCCCGCCACGTAAATCTCTTCGTCGAGCAGATTCACATAGCCTCCCATCTCCAAATCCGGCAGATCCAGCCTTGTCCGGGTGACTTCTTCATAAAGCCACCAGACCACCCGCGCATAGCGGCCTGTCGGTCTACTCAAGACGTAGGCTGCGACCTCTCTGCTGTCGAGTAGCGGAAGAACTTTGCGCAAAAGCTCGAGATGCAGTCCCTCACGTTTGAGCGCGAACTCAAGGTGGGCGAACGCATTGTCTCCAGGATCCCGAGCCGCCGGAAAAAACTCGATCTGTCGCCCATCCTTTTCGATCAGCCGTCTTGCCCCCTTGGCGAGTGCCCGGCTCTCCCGCCAGTATGGCAGCGTCACGACTCGAAATTTCTCGGTCAGCCAAGAATATCCAATTCGATTACATTCGGTCGGGTCCATGATTTTTTGATGATGAGTCGTGCCAAACCAATTACCAATGGCAGCATCATCAAAAAAACGATTACGAAATTCTCAAAACGATTACAAATCGCAAAATTACGGGTATTTCGGTTGCGGCAGCCCCCATTACCCGATGAGTCCTAGCTTCGGGTAACTCGCTCCTAAGATGGGCAGGAGGTTCGGGGCCTTGAGCCAGTCGGCGAGGACGCTGCCGTAGATGCTGCGGAAATCCACCGTATGCTTGATGTCGCCTTCCGATAGATCGGTGAGGCTGGGCGGCTTGCCGTGGAGACCGCCCTTGATGCCGGGGCCGGCGAGGAAGAGGCAGGAGGCCTTGCCATGGTCGGTGCCGGCGCTGGCGTTTTCAGACACGCGGCGACCGAACTCGGAGAAGGTCATGAGCACGACGCGCTTGTCATTTCCCTGCTGCTTGAGATCGGCGAAGAAGGATTTCAAACCGCTGTCGAGCTGTCCTAAGAGCCGGTCGTGGGAATTGACCTGCTGGTTATGGGTGTCGAATCCGCCGTGGCTGACATAGTAGACCCGGGTGGGCATGCCGCCGGCAATCATGCGGGAGACGAGGTTGAGATTACGGGCGAGCGGAGTGCCATCGTAGCGGACGGTCGTTTTGTGTTTGGCGGCGAGCTCGAGGATCGTCTTGGAGCTGACGCGGGCGTCGAGGGCGACGCGTTCGAGGAATGCGAGATTACCTTCCCCGGTGATGCCGCCGACCTTGCCGCCGGCGGGCATGGCGATGGACGCGCCTTCCACCGGCGCATCCTCGTCGTGATCCGCAGGGTCATCGGGTTGATTGAGATTCGCGAAAAACTCTTCCGCCTGGGCCTTCTCGCCGCCGCCGTGGATCCAGCGGTAGAGCTCGGGGGAATTGAGGCAGACGCCGGGATTCTTATTGGCGCCGAAGGACTCGGGCTGGGTTTTGTTGAAGCTGATGCCGACGGTGGGGTCCGCCCCGGGACAGGCGTTGTCGAAGTAGCGGCCGAGCCAGCCGGTGCTGGAGCGGTTGTTGGTATCGCCGGTTTCCCAGATGGAAGTGGAGACGAAATGGGAGCGGTTGGGATTGGGATAGCCCACACCTTGGACGATACCGAGATCGCCCTCCTTGAAGAGGGAACCGAGGAATGGCATCGCCGCGTTAAGGCCGAACTGATCATTGAGCTTGATGACCTCCTTTGCACTCTTGGCGAGCCGCGGGCGGGCTTTCTGATAGGCGTCGTCGGAAAACGGGACGAGGGTGTTGAGTCCGTCATTACCACCGGCAAGCTGGACGACGACGAGGATGGTATCGTCCTTGCCGGTGACCGGCTGGACGGCGAGATCGCGCGCGCCTTCATGGAGCTGGCCGAAGGTGCGCTCGATGAAAAGCGGCACGGTCCAGGTGGCGGAGGCGCCGAGGACGGTGGAGCGGAGGAAGTCGCGGCGGGTTTTCATGTGAGCTGGTAGTAAGGGGTGCTGAGAATGAGGTGGCAGAGTTCGGCGGTTTCCTTGTCGGTGAAAATGACGCCCTGCTTGGCGGTGGCGTATTCGATGAAGGAGTCGCGGGCCTTGGCCGACAGCGGGCTCTGGAAAAAACGGAAAATCAACGAATCCACCAATTCGCCGGGATTTTCGCGCAGCGGCCGCGGGGCGATTTTTTCATAGTCCGGACCCTGCCAGCCGCGGCCCATGCGCTTACCCGCGCCGGCCATGCCGGGCATTTTCCCCTGCGCGTCGGCCATGGATTGTATGGTCTGGCCGGCTCCCTTGGTCAGGAAGCCCGCGAGATTATAGCGGGTTAGGAGCGTGTTGGTATTGATCCATGCCTGGCCCCAGTCCCAGCCGGCGACGTTGGGCGGCATGAAGAGGATCTGTCCGAGCTGCTGCTGGGCCGTGATCGGAAATCCAGCGGGTGCGTCGTCCATTTCGAGCTGCTTGAGCAGGGCGACGAGGTATTGGACCGGCGACTTGATTTGGGAGCGGATCGCCGCTTCGGAATAGAACTCCTTGGAGAGGAAAATCTCACGGAGCAGCGGGCCGGTCTGGAAATCCGCCTGGCGGAAGCTGGCGGCGAGCGCGTCGAGCGCGGTGTCCGACGGGTTTTCGTAAACGAAGAACTCCCAAAGCTTCCGCGCCATAAAGCGGGCGGCCTCGGGTTTCTCAAAGATCAGCCCGATGACGTCAGCGCCAGTGAACCTGCCCGACTTGCCGAAAATCGTCTTCTCGCCACTGTCCCACTGGCGCGGGTTGTGGACGACCTTGGCATTGAGGAAATTCAGATTGTAGCCGGTGAATGCGCGGGCGGATTCGCGGATGTCCTGCTCGGTATAGTTGCCCTCCCCAAGGGTGAAGAGCTCCATGACTTCGCGGGCGAAATTCTCGTTGGGCATGCCTTTTTTCGAGCTCTGGGTATCGAGGTAGAGCATCATCGCCGGGTCCATGAGGATGGCTTGCGTGAGATCCTTCGAGCTGCCGAGCGCCTCGCGGCGGAAGAGGTCGTTTTGGCGGACCATCAGCACCGGCTGTTTCACCTTTTGGATCGAGGTGGCAAAATGGTCGTGCCAGAACAACGTCATTTTTTCGCGAAGCGGGGCTTCCGTTTTGAGCATCCGGCGGAACCACCCGCCTTGGGCTTCGAGCGCGCGCTGGCGGTTCTCTCTCTGTGCTTCCTGATTCGACTCGCGCTTGAGTTTTTCCGCCTCGGCAGCCGGGAGCTCGTGCATCGACCGCTTTAGTTTGCGGCGCTCCTCGAAGCGTGCCCGCAGCTCCGCGGTCGCGCGCTCCTCGCTGCTCCACTCGGGCCGTGGAAATCGGTCGAGCGGCTCGGTCGGTGCGATCAGTGAATCGACCGCCTTCTCCCGGCCGAGCGCGTGAAAATCACGAATCTCGGACGGGCTACCGCCGAAACCGCCTCGATTAAGCAGGTGAGCGGCTTCAAAAAGGGTCCAGGGAGTGGTGGCTTGCGGGAGCATGGCTTTAGGGTTGTCACGAAGAAACTCTCCGCTGGCGGGGAAGTTGCTACAGCGGGAAATCCGGGCTTACGCCATTCCGCGAAAATTTACTCGTCATCTCACAAATATGAGGTCTTTCCCCCCCTTCACCCAAGAGCCGAATCTACCGATGAAATGCGCTGGACGGTGGTTGCCGGCGAGGACTGGGGGCCGTAGGGCGATTCCTGCCATGGGGCAAACCACGGAAGCCGCAGCCGTTGAGCGATCAGGACAATCCTTTCATCCCGCCGGTGCACTCCGGCCGAGGCCGCAAAATTCCAGGACAGTTGATCGCCCGCTTGGTCGAATCCTGTGACATAGCCGTTGCACAGATATCCGGATGCCATGGTGGCGGTGAGGACACCGGTCAGCGCTGCATGTTCCGCCTGGAGCGGGATCGCTCCGGCAGGGCTGGCGGTGGGAATGCTGTTGAAGGCCGGTGGCAGGCAACCTTCTGCACCCAGCCATCGCCGCCGCCGGGATTTTCTCTTATTTTACCGGCATTGCCGACTCCATCGCCGGTGTGCGTAATCGTTCCACCCGTTACATAACCGCCCATGTAGGTGGGAAAACCCAGTCATACCCGGATTGTGCGTTCACCAAGAAGCCCGAGCCATAGTATCCCGGAAGATACCCCGGTGTTGTGCCAACGAAGTCGGCTGTGCGGACATGCATGGTGAATTTCATAGTCCCTCCAAAATTCGCCGCAGCAGCCAGTTCCGCCCGGATGGCCTCGTTTCCGGCGGCATAGATATCAAGCTGGGCACCTTTCGGCTTGTAGCCCCGATTGTCAGTGCCGATCCGCGCGTTGACCAAGACCAGTTTGAGACAGCCCCCGAAGGTCGCATCGGTGACCCAATGTGGGACAGCGAGCTGCAGAATAGCCTTTGTCAGGTGACAGATGAATGATGAAATCTAGGCTAGCAACCTACTGGGTGATTCGCCTCCAATGAACCAAAACGAGAAGTCTCCTTCAGAACGCCGCGCCGTCTCCCAGGCTGCCATCGCCCGTGAGGCGGGGGTGGCGCGCACGACCGTTTCACTAGCTCTGCGCGGTGGCGATGGACTGAGTTCGGAAACCGTCACCCGCGTGATGAAGGCTGCGGAGCTGCTCGGCTACCGCCCGAACAACCTCGTCAGCGCCATCCGCTCCGGTCGCACGCGGATGGTCGGCGTGATGGTGCCGCCGTTCAATTCGTTCTGGTCGGACGTGCTGCACGGCATCCACGACGGACTGACCGAGCGCGACTACGTGCCGCTGGCGCTGTGGTCCCGATACCGTGAGCCGCAGATGGATGAGGCGCTGGAACTCCGTCAGATCGAGCGGTTGATCGACTGGCGGGTCGATGGCGCCATCCTCTGGCCGCGGTTCGCGTGCCTTTACCGGACTCATATTTCGGATTTGAAAAAACGCGACCTGCCGTTGGTGACCATCGACTCCACCTTGCCGGATTCTTTTTTCGCGGATGCCGTGCTGTCCGATGAGGCGCTTGGGGCGGAGGCCGTCGCCGAGCATCTGCACGACACCATCGGCTGCCGCACCCTCTTCGCC
>ENA-OFCF01000948-OFCF01000948.1-metagenomes-genome-assembly--contig:-NODE-948-length-11870-cov-3.263479_pt1 | contig 11870 bp, 10 predicted proteins | sample MGYA00153387_OFCF01 | MGnify analysis MGYA00153387
GGTCCATCGTGTCGCCGGTGTCGGGGTCGGTCGTGACACCGGTGTCGCCGCCGCCCGTGGACCCGTAGCTGTAGACGCCGAAGCGGAAGGTCTCGCCGTTGAGGGTGTACTGCTGCAGGCGATCGGTGCCGCTGCCCTTGGTGGTGGAGATCGTCGCGTCGGGCGGGTGGATCGTGCCCGTGGCGCCGTTCCAGTCGCCGTAGCCGGCCCAGCCGCTGGTGCCGGTGAAGCCCTTGTCGCGCGGGTCGAAGGGCAGCTTGTAGACCACCGAGGGCTGGCCGAGGTACTCGACGCCGTAAGTGTCGAGGCGCGGGTCGACGTAGTGGTCCTTCTCGCGGTCGTAGTCGTAGGAGGGGTTCTCGTCGTGCTCGAGCGAGACCTCGATCCATGCGGTCAGCGGTCCGTTGACGGCACCGCCGGGGATCATCGTGGTGACGTACTCGGGCGTGTTGCCGGGCGGAGTCGCGGCGGTCACGGCGTCGAGGTCGTTGAGCCCGGCGAAGCTCGGCGCGTCCGGCGAGTCCTGGCCGGGCTCGAACTCGAGGAGGTCGTTGCGCGGCGGATAGGGGCTGGTCGCCTTGGGGTCGAACACGCCCTTGTCGGTCTGGAACACCGCGGGCGACGGACAGGTCATCGTGTCGACCGAGATGACGTCGTTCTCGGAGGGCGTCAGCGGGCGACAGTAGTAAGTCTCCGCGGAGCTGGCGTTCTCGTGCCAGCCGAGCGACTCCTCGTCGGCGGCGTCGTCGTCGAAGAACACGAGCTTGGGATAGGTCTTGCCGCGGCGGTGGGCCCAGATCGGCAGCACGGAGGGCCGGGGACCGTACGGCGCGCGCCAGCTCGACACGAAGTTCCACAGACCGGGGCGGTTGCCGATGCCGAGCTTGCCGACGGCCTGCGTGACCAGGACGTCCTGCACCCACTTGCCGGCCTGGTCCTCGAGCCAGATCGCGATCTGTGCGTTGGGTACCGGCTTGAAGTGCACCTCGACCAGCAGGTCCTCGCCGGCGGCCCGCGCATCCCCGGCGCACAGGCCCGCGAGGAGAGCCAGCGTCCCGACACCTGCGAGGCGCCGCGTGGGGATCGATCTCGGGCTGCTCGACATCGGGGCAGTATACACGTCTTGTAGCCCTTGCCAGCGCACGCCGGCGGCGCCGGCTGGAGCGGAGCCGGTCGCGTTTTTTCGCCCGAGGCCGTACGATGCGGGCCGCGCCATGCCGCGACCACTGCGACCACTGCGACCACTTCCATGGGGACCGTGGCGGTCAGGGATGCCGGTGGGGGCAGTCCTCGGCGCGGCTGCGCTCGCGCTCGGCGTGCTCGCCGGGCCCTTCACGGTCGGCTGCAGCCGGGGTCGGCCGGGATCGGCCGGGTCCGTGAGCTCGCCCGCGTCCTCTGCGTCGACTGCGTCCTCCGGGTCAGGCGGAGGGCTCGCGGGGCCGGAGGCCGGGCTCGCGTTTCCCCGGCTCGACCTCGACTGGACCCCGCCCATGGCGACCGCCGGCGACACCCTGGCGCTGGCCGCCGCGCTCGCTCGCTTCCCCGAGGTCACGCTGCAGCTCGGCCCGCGGCTGGCCGGCGCGGCGTGGCAGCAGCGCGGGACGGCGCTGGTCGCTGCGCTGAGCCCGGGCACGCGGGTCGCGGCGCATCGTCAGGGTGAGCTGGGAAAGTTGCTCGCGCTCGATGCGGGGCTGCAGAGCCCGTGGCGCACGCTCGGCCCCGGCGGCCGCCCGCGCTACGCGGCGCCGGGCATGCAGGCGACCTGGCCCGAAGGACAGGAGACACCGCTGCTGGTCGTCGACGACGCGACGGTCGAGGCGAGCGCGTGGCAGGCGTTGCCGGCGGTCAGCGTCGGCAGCTGCGAACCGGCGATGCAGGCGCTGGCGGAGGGTCAGGAGCTGGCGCTGGTCCAGCTCGCGCCGTTCCTCGATCAGTCGGACGCGCGGCTGGCCGCGAGTCACCGCGCGCAGCTGCAAGCCCACCTGCCGGCGCTGCAGGCCGGGCTCGCCGGCGCCGCGGACTCCGAGTGCATCCAGGCCTACCGCGAGCACGTGCAGGCGCACGCGGGCTGCATCGACCGGGCGACCTGCTCGGCGGCGCCACGCGTGGTGCTCGTCGGCGGGGCGAGGATCTTCTCACCCGAGGTCGGGCCGCCGATCCCTGCGGGCTGCGCGGCGCAGGTCGGTCGGGATTATGTCGCCGAGCTGCAGCAACTGGGACAGGCGGCCGCGAGCGCCGTGATCCCGATGCTGGGCCCGGCGTGGTCGACGCTCGCCGACCGCCTGGGCGCGCTGTCCGAGGTCCACGCCGCGCTCGATGATATCTGCACCCCGAGGCGCCGTCGCTTCGCCGCGGCCGACATCGTCGAGGCCCGCCGCCGGCTCGCGCGGATCGGCGTCGCGCTGGCGAGCGACGAACGCAGCGGCGGTCGCTGGCAGATCGCAGATGAGCCCGCGACCGTGGCGGGGCTGGGAGCGGGCCGGGTGCAGGCCCGCTTCGAGGCCGGCCCGGGCTCGGTCAACGCCGGTATCGTCGCCGATGCGCGGGCGCTGCGAGACTTCGTCATCGGGCGCAGCATGTGCCGCTCGGGCCACGCCGCCGCGCCGCTGGCCGTGTTGCTCGCGGCGCCAGGACCCGGCGAGCCCGCCTTTTTCGGATATTTCAACGAGGATGAGCTGTTCTGCGGCGCCCTCCCGCCGCTGGGCCTCGAACCCTGAGCCGGTCGGGCTCGGTCTGCATTTGGCGGTCGACTCGTTCGACGCGCATATATTCACAGAGGCTGGCCTGTCCATCCGGTCAGGTATGCACAAACTATTTTGAGGGCCGGATCTGCGAGAATCGGGCGGGTCCCGCGCATATCCGCACATACCCACGTTGACCGGACACCCGCGGATCGGTCAGAATCGCTCGCGCATCGGCGCAAATGGCCTCGAATGTCACTGGTACCGTACGCTAACGGCGTTGTGACAGCTTTGGTCGGGTGCGCCGCCACATGCTCTTCGGGACAGGGTCCAGGAGATAGCTTGCTCGCCGCGATCGGTGCTACCGTGCGCGCCATGTCAGGAACGAGAAAAATCCTGTTTGCCATGTTGCTGGGGAGCCTCACGGCCGCCGGATGTACGTACGTCGCCGTGACCCCGTCGGTGAACGGCCGGGCTTACGTCGTCAAGAAGAAGGGCAACTTTCTTCTCGGCAACTCCACTCTGTGGAACTGCGACGCGACCAGCGGCACGCCCACCTGCTACCAGGTGAAGAACGTCGACAACGGCCCGGTCACCGTGTCGGGTGGCGGCGGCGGTGAAGCCTCCGGTGCCTCGGCCTCTGCTTCCACCGCACCCGCTGGAGACGCGACCAATGAATAAGCGCATCACATCCGCAATCTTCCTCGCCACCATCCTCTTCACCGGCTGCACCAACGTGGTGTCGTCGCTGCCGACGAGCACCGCCGTCAACGGCGACGCCTGGTACACGACCAAGAAGATGTTCAAGAGCAAGGTCTACTACTGTCCGGCGCCGACCAGCGGCCCGGCCACCTGCACCGAAGCGAAGTACGTCGAAGCGAAGTGAACACGCTCGCGGATCGTATCGACGAATCGATCGATCCTAAAAAGAAAAGCGCGGTGACCGAGGTCGCCGCGCTTTTTTATTTTAATAAAGAGCCATCAGGCGCGCCCGGTCGATAGCCCGAGCACACGCGTGAGCAGCCGGCGCAGCGGACGGCCTGGCGCGTACAGCAGCGTCCACTGCCCGGGCGACGCTGCGTGGTCACGTGCAGATCGAGCCGATGAAGCCGTTCATCGAGGCCTCGGCGGGGGTGCAGGTCTGGCCCATCATCGGACAGTCGGCATCGACGGCGCACTCGCCACAGAGGTTGAGGGTGACAAAGCCCATCAGCGAGGTCTCGGTGCAGTGGCCGGACATGCAGACCATGTCGCCGTCGGGGCCGGCCGGGCACAGCTGGTCGTTTTGCACGCTGCCCGGCTCGACGCAGGACTTCTTGCCGTTGAGCGCGACGAGGTCGATGCCGGGGCTGCACAGCTTGCCCATGTCGCAGTCCGCCGTGCTCGCGCACTCGCTGCAGGTGTTCGGCAAGATCGGTGTGTCGAGCACGCTCTCGCAGAACTGGTCGCCCATGCACGCCTCGTCGGACATGCAGGTCGAGCCGGGGTCGCCGTTGGTGCACATCGCGGCCTGGTTGGGGATCGAGAAGGTGCACGCGGTGCCTGAGCCGGCGTCGACACAGTCCTGGTCCTCGTTGCACTCGCCGCAGAACTGGACCATGCCCAGCAGAAGGCTGACGCAATTCATCGACGCGCAGTCGGCGTCCGACGAGCACATCGCGCCGTTGGGCCCGGGACCAGGGTCGCCGGTGGTGTTGCCGGTGTCGGTGTTCGTGGTCAGGAAGTTGCCCGAGTTGTCCGCGCTGGTGTCGGGCTCGCCCGAGGTCGTCGGCGTGCCCGTGGTGCCGCTGGTCGAGCTCTCCGCCCCGGTGGTGGTCGGGGTGGTGGTGGTCGGAGTATCGGTGGTGGTGCCCGAGGCGCCGGTGGTGCTGGTGCCGGAGTCGGTCTCCGAGGTGCCAGCGTCCTCGCCGCGACAGCCAGTGAACGTGAGGGCGGAGATCAGCGTGACGACGAGACCAGAATTAAGCTTGAACATGGGGCACACTCCGAGAGGGTCGACGGCATCATGCGGCGGGTCCCGCGTGCTTGTCCACTCCCTCACCGATCACGCGCCGCATCTCCACGGCAGTCTGCGCGACGCGCCAGAGGCCATGGTGTAGCAGCGAAGCGGTGATGCAACTCACGGCTTCGCAGCCGTATACCAGCACGGCGGTGCCACGCGAGAGGCGGCCACGAAGCTCGTCGAGGGCGGCCTGCGTGCGTGCGACGATCGTGCTCGCTGGATCGTCGGCGACGCACAGCCGCTGCACGAGGATCGCACGACCCTCGCGCGAGACGTGGGCCCAGGCGCCACCGTCGGCGAGTGAGACGGTGGCCGCGTCGGCGCTGGGGGTGCGTGACCACGTGCCCGCGCGCCAGCCCGCGACCGCGTGGCCGGGGAGCGTCCACGCGGCCGGCGGATGCTCGCGCAGATCGAGGCTGGCGGGTCCCGTGCCCGTGCTCTGCAGGGTGTGGCAGGTGCGACGCACGACGAAGCCCAGACGCTCGTAGAAGCCGCGCAGCGGCGGCTCGGCGAGCACCTGCAAGGCAGGAGCCTCGCCGAGTAGCACGGTCGAGGCGCGTTCGATCAGGGCCGAGCCGACACCGAGCCGACGGTGCTCTCGAAGCACACCGAGGCCGGCGCTGTGGGCGACGCGGTCGCCAGGGTCGTCGCCGATCAGCAGATAGCCGATCCGGACATCACCTGGCCCAAGAGCCAGGAAGGAGCGCCGGGCGGCGACGGCCTCGCGCGCGAGCTTGCGGGCGAACCACCCCTGCGCCCGGCCCTGCGCCCCGAATACGGCCTCGGCGAGCGGCTGGAGGGTCGTCAGCGGTATGCCGGCGTCACGGACAGAGACCAGACGACAGGGCGCGTGGGACATGGCCGTGAGGACAGGTGCGTCAGCGCAGGCCGCAGGCCTTGCGGCAGCGCTCGAGGGTCAGCTGGGCGAGCGCGCGGGCGCGGGCGGCCGATCGTTTGAGCACGTTCTCGACCTCGCCGCGGCCCTCGACGGTCAGCATGCGCTCGCGGCGGATCCTCGCGGAGGCGAAGTGCGCGTCGATCTTGTCGGCGAGCAGCACCTTGGCGTGGCCGTAGCCGAACGGGGCGCCGTCGCGGCGGCCCTCGCGGTACCAGGTGGCGATCTCGGTCAGCTCGGGCGGCTCGCAGAACAGCCGGAGCAGCGCGGCGACGTTGCAGGTGTCGAAGGGCAGCGGGTCGCCCAGCGGCGTCGAGTCGGTGACGACCTGGCCGACGAGCTTTCGTAATTTCTTGCCCGACTCGAACAGCGGCAAGGTGTTGCCGTAGCTCTTGCTCATCTTGCGCCCGTCGATGCCGGGTACGACGCCGGCCTTCGCGGGGAGCGGCTCGGGGCGCACGAGCGCCGGACCAAATGCCTCGTTGAAGTGGGTCGCCATGTCCTGCGCCATCTCGACGTGCTGCAGCTGGTCCTTGCCGACCGGCACGAGGGTGCCATCGTACGCGAGGATGTCGGCGGCCATCAGCACCGGATAAAAGAACAGGCCCACCGACGGAGTGATGTTATTGGCGAGCTTGTCCTTGTAGCTGTGCGCACGCTCGAGCAAACCCATGCCGGTGACCGAAGCCAGCAGCCACGCGAGCTCGGTGACCTCCGGGACGTCCGACTGGCGAAACAACATCGCCCGACCGGGATCGAGCCCGAGCGCGAGATAGGTGACCGCGGCGTCGAAGACGTTGTGACGCAGAGCCTCCGCGTCGCGAAGCGTCGTCAACGCGTGGTAATCGGCGATGAAGTAGAGCGCCTGATCCGGGTATGTGCCCTGTAAGGCGATGTGCTGGCGGATCGCTCCGAAGTAATTGCCGAGGTGGAGGATGCCCGAGGGCTGGATGCCGGAGAGCACCCGGGGGGAATTCGCGGCGAGGGCGGTCATGGTCGGGTTCGTTTAGAACATGCACATGGGGCGGTGTTCGATCGGCGGTGGAGAGGGCGGGCTAGCGGGTGACGCTGAGTTTTTGGCGGTCGGCGTGGTGGGTGAGGGCGAGGTCGCAGAGGCGGGTGAGGACTTCGGTGTAGCCGAGGTTCATGTGGCCGAGCAGCTTGGGGTACATGCTGATCGAGGTAAAGCCGGGCATGGTGTTGATCTCGTTGAGGTAGGGGACGAGGGTGTCGCGGTCGACGAGGAAGTCGACGCGGGCGAGGCCCTTGCAACCGGTCAGGCGAAAGGCGCGGAGGCAGATGGCCTGCATGGCGGTGACGAGGTCGTCGGGCAGGGAGGCGGGGATCTGCAGGGTGGCGACGTCCTTGAGGTACTTGTTGTCATAGTCATACCAGGTGCCAGGGGGCAGGCCGATCTCGCCGGGGCCGCTGACGATCGTCGCGTCGTCGCCGTTGCCGAGCACGGAGAATTCGATCTCGCGGGCGTCGACCGCTCTCTCGACCAGCAGCTTGCTGTCGTAGCGGGCGGCGAGGGCGAGCGCGCGGACGAGGTCGTCGCCGTCGACGGCACGGCTGACGCCGACCGAGCTGCCCTGGTTAGACGGTTTGACGAAGCAGGGGAAGCCGAGGCGCTCCTGGACGGCGTCGACCGTGGTCTGGCGATCTCGCATGGTGTCGAGCGCGCGAGCGGTCAGCTCGATCCACGGGACGACGGGGACTGGCGGGCTCTGGTGGTGCAGCAGGTGCTTGCACAGGGCCTTGTCCATGCACAACGCGGAGGCGAGCACGCCGCTGCCGACGTAGGGCAGGCCGAGCACCTCGAGCAGGCCCTGGAAGGTGCCGTCCTCGCCGTGCGGGCCATGCAACACCGGGAACACGAGGTCCGGCCCGAGCGCGCGCAGGTCGTGGACGGGCTGGCCGTCGCCGACGATCGCGGCGAGCGACTGGTCGTCAGGGCCGGTGCGCCAGCCACCGCCGCGGCGGATGCCGAGCAGGACGGGGGTGAAGCGCGCGCGGTCGAGGGCGGCGAGCACCTCGGTCGCGCTGCGGAGCGAGATCTCGTGCTCCGAGCTGCGCCCGCCGAAGACGAGGAGGAGGCGTTGGGCTGCTGGCATGGGTGCTGTAAGCTACCAACGCCGCTGGCGCCTGGCGACTTCCTACGGGCTGCGATCGAGGTGGCCGAGCAGCGCGAGGACGACGCGGTCCTGCAGGCGACGGTGACTCTTCGCCGCGCCGCCGCCGTTGATGAGGACGCTAAAGCCGAGAGCGGCGCGACCGTCGGCGCTGGCGGCCACCCCCGACAGGGCGCTCACGCCGGAGATCGTGCCGGTCTTGCCGCGTACGCGGCCATCGCTGCCGGTCATGCGCCGGCTCAGGGTGCCCTCGCCGCCGGCGCTGGCCAGGGTCGGCATCAGGGCCGCGGCCGGCGAGCCCTCCTCGCGGGTGCGGGCCAGCAGAGCCACGAGGGCGCGCGGGCTGACGCGACCGTGACGGCTGAGACCGGCGCCGTTCTCGAACTCGAGGTCGGCGCGGTCGAGGCCCAGCGCGTCCCACAGCGCGAGCACGGCGGCGCGGCCGGTCGCCCATGAACCTGGCTCTCCGGACATACGCCAGCCGAGCGTGCGCAGGACCTGCTCGCTGGTGAAGTTGTTGGAGAACTTGAGCGAGCTGGCGAGCACCTCGACCAGCGGCGCGGAGAAGTGCGTGGCGACCTCGCGGGCGTGGGGGCCGGCCTGCTCGCGGATGACAGGGAGTGGGATCCACTCGTCGTCGTGCGCCTCGACCAGCTGATGCAGGACCTCGGCGAAGGCGTGGCCGGTGAACAGCCCGGGGTCGGCGATCCGGCGCCGGATCGTGACGGGGGCGTGGCCGGCGGGCAGGGCACCGTCGACCTCGATCACGGTGAGGTCGTCGGCGTCGCGGCTGGCGACGTGCAGCGGCCGACCGCGACCGGTGCGGACCTCCCCTTGCAGGCGCAGGTGAGCGCCCGGCGGGCCGAGGTCGATGCTGGCGAGTTGACCGGGTGTGGTCGCGCGGATCGTGACGACCGCCGTGTTGAAGGCGAGGGACAGCGCGCCGCTCGGGGCGGTGTAGCTGGCGCCGTCGCCCTGTGGGCTGTAGCCGGGGCCGTGGTGCTCCGGCGAGAAGGCGCTGTCGTCGACGGCGATCCGCCGGACACCGTGGTGCGCGCCGGCGGCGATCACCTCGCTGGCGAGCGCGTGGAGGTCGGTCAGTTGCAGGCTCGGGTCGCCCTCGCCGACGAGCACGAGGGTGTCGTCGCGACGAAGCACGCGCGTGCGAAACCGGTAGCCGGGGCCGAGCAGCTCGACGGCTGCGATCGCGGTGACCAGCTTCTGGTTCGAGGCGGGGTTGTAGCGCTCGTCGCCGTGATGGTCGAAGAGGGTGCGGCCGTTGTCGAGGTCACGCACGTGCACGCCGATCCGGGCGCCGCCGACGCGACGCACGACCGCGGCGAGGCGATGTTGCAGGGCCTCGAGGGTCGGGTCGCTCGCAAGCGCGGCGTCGGCTGGCCTCGGGCGGTCACGCAGTGCCGCGAGGCGACCGGCGATCTCGGCGGCCCAGTCGACGTCAGCGAGCGCTGACGTGGGGACCCCCGTCGCGGTTGACCTGTCCGAAGGGACAGCTTCGACCGGGACCGTGGCGGACAGCGCCGGCAACTCGCCCGGGGCCATCGGACCGGCGGTCGCGAGGCCTGCGTGGGCGGCGATCAGGGCGAGGAGAAAGCTGGCGATCTGCGGGAGCGGGCGGGCCACGGCGCGAGCCTCGAGGGAACGAAGGGTCCCATCGATGTACCTCGCGCCCGGAGTCCGACAAAATTACCGGCGCTCCGGCATGCGCCCTGTTGCGGTACGCAGCAGCTCAGGCCTGCGCGGCCTTGGGGGCCTTCTCCTTCTTGGCCTTGCCCTTCTTGGCGGGCTCGGCGGCCTGCAGGGGGTTCTTGGACTGGCGCGCAGCCCGGACCTCGAGCGCGCGCCGCTTGATGCGGAGCTGCAGCTTGGTCTGGCGCTTGCGGCGGGTCATCTTCGGCGTGCGGCGGTTATCTCCGTATCCCATGGCGAAACTCGTGTCTTGAAGGAGGAAAGGACCCTCCTGGGAGGGTCCGGGCGCGGGAGCATGGACGAGCGCGTCCCCCGGGTCAAGGCCCGCGGCGAGGTCGCGGGCGAGGTCGACGCGGGCCGAGGATGCGGGATGATGATGAGGCGGGATGATGATGAGGCGGGATGAGGCAGGATGAGGCGGGATGAGGCGGGATGAGGCGGATGGCTGTGGATGGACGCGTGTTGACGGCTGTTGACGCGTCCGTGGCCTGATATCCTCCGCGCGCCATGCTCGACATCAAGCTGCTCCGCGACGACAGCCAGAAGATCGCCCAGAACCTCGCCGACCGCCACGCGCGTGTGTTTGCGGACCTGGGCCCTGCGGACGGACCCGACTGGGCCACCCGCACGACGGATCGCCTGGTCGCGCTCGACCGCCGCTACCTCGACCTGCTGCAGCGTCAGGACGAGCTGCGCCGGGCCCAGAACGAGACCAGCGCCGGCATGAAGGCGGTCGGCAAGCTGCCCAAGGAGGAGCAGGCCGCGGCGCGTGAGAAGCTCGTCGAGGAGGGGCGCCGGCTGCGCGACGAGGAGCGCCAACTGACGCAGGACACCGAGGCCGCGTTGCAGGAGCGCGATGAGATCTGGGGCCGCGTGCCCAACCTGACCCACCCGGAGACGCCGCGTGGCGCGACCGACGACGACCATCGCGAGCTGCGTCGCGTCGGCGAACCGCGAGACTTCGCGGCCGAGGGCTTCACGCCGGCCGACCACCTGGCGGTCGCCGAGGCGCTCGAGCTGGTCGACTTCGCCAGCGGGGCCAAGGTCACCGGCCAGAAATTTTACTATCTCAAGAACGACGCGGTGCTGCTGGACCTCGCGCTGCAGCACTTCGCGCTGTCGGTCGCGCGCAGGCACGGGTTCACGCTGCACACCACGCCGGACCTCGCGCGCGAGGAGATCCTTCGCGGCCTCGGCTTCAACCCCCGCGGCGAGTCGACCCAGATCTACAGCATCGCCGACAGTGACCTGTGCCTGGTCGGCACCGCCGAGATCACGCTCGGCGGGATGCTGGCCGACACGATCCTCGAGGAGGACCAGCTGCCGCTGCTGCTGGCCGGCGTGTCGCACTGCTTTCGCACCGAGGCCGGCTCGGCCGGGCAGGAGTCGCGGGGCCTGTATCGCGTGCATCAGTTCACCAAGGTCGAGCTGTTCGCGTTCGTGTCGGCCGAGGACGACGCCAGCGAGGTGATGCACGCGAGGATCCTGGCGATCGAGGAGGAGATCTTTCAGGCCCTGGGGATCCCTTACCGCGTGCTGGATATCGCCAGCGGCGACCTCGGCGGGCCCGCGTACCGCAAGTTCGACCTCGAGGCCTGGATGCCCGGCCGCGGCGCCTACGGCGAGATCACGAGCACCAGCAACTGCACCGACTACCAGGCCCGCCGCCTCAAGATCCGCTACCGCCCGGCCGCACCCGACGGCAGCAAGCAAAAGCCGAGGCACGTGCACATGCTCAACGGCACCGCCGTGGCATGCTCGCGCGCGCTGGTGGCGATCCTCGAGAACTATCAACAAAAGGACGGCACCGTGATCGTGCCGGAGGTGCTGCGCCCGATCGTCGGCAAGGACCGTATCACCGGCCGGGCGTAGGAGCGATGGCGACGCTGCAACTTCACGACCTGCTGACTCGCGAGAGTGAACAGGTCGAATGGAAGGAGGACGTCGCCGACTGGCGTGACGTCGTCAAGACCTGCGTCGCCTTCGCCAATGACATCGGTAATCTCGGCGGTGGCTACGTCGTCTGCGGCGCCCGGGAGACCAGGGACTCGCACGGCTTCCCCGATGTCGAGCCGGTTGGATTGACCAGCGCCCGCTTCAAAGAGGTCGAGGGTAAGGTACTTGATGCCTGTCATAAGCTCGTCTCGCCGCCGATCGTGCCGCAGGTGATCGAGCAGCCGGTCAGCGAGGAGCGACGCCTGTTGATCTTCACCGTGCCGGCGACGCGACATCCCCACGCGTACCGGGCCGACCCTACGGACAGTGGGGCTTACTACATTCGCCGCGGCCGCAGCACCGTCATGGCGCGTAACGGCCTGCTGTTACAGCTGCTCGAGCGAAAGGGAGCGGTCGCTCCATGGGACGAGCGACCGCAGCTGCGGGCCTCGGTCGACGACATCGACATGGGTGCCGCCCGGGAGCTGCTCCGACGCATGGGCATGCCGCCACGGACC
>ENA-OFCF01000949-OFCF01000949.1-metagenomes-genome-assembly--contig:-NODE-949-length-11868-cov-4.452044_pt1 | contig 11868 bp, 7 predicted proteins | sample MGYA00153387_OFCF01 | MGnify analysis MGYA00153387
GACCAGAACACAATCCACACCCGCCACTGACGGGGGGGATGAGTACAACTTCGTCGCCGTCAGTGAGGATGGTGTCGGGGGAGACGAATTCTAGGTTGAGGCCGAAGCGGGTGCGCGATCGCCACTGTTCTAATTGAGGATATTGGACGATCGAGCTTTCGAGCACTTGAGACACTGGGGTTAGCAGTGGAAATTCTAGTGTAAGTTCCGAAACGCCGTAGGCTTCACTGAAGGCGGCGAATAGTTTAACGGTGACGGTAATCGAAGAGTTAGACACGGCAGTTTAGGGCGATCGATGTTTGGGCAATTATTAACTAAACCATACAATTAATTGGGAATTAGGCGCGCTCCCAGCTTAGAATTGAAAGCGGCAATCTCTAGTTACGTTTTACCCGATGCGGTAAAACTCAACTAGAGATTGCAGCAGAAAGTCCGAACATCATTGTATGTCGAGCGCTCTCACCAACCAGGCGTTAGAAGCAGTTGGCATCCACTTAAATGCAGCTAGCTAAGGTCTAATTAGCTGCTGCTGAGGCTACTGCAAAACTATTTTTTGAGGAGACGGTATAAATACTTGACCGTAATTGTGTGAGAGTACAAAAATATCGCACTAAATTTAGCGGGCAACCACGCAGACTATGCTCAGCTAACCTGCTGCTTCCAGACTAAAAATCTGGTTGTCAAGTGGCTTGGAATTCCCGAAGCTTTGCCCTGCGAAGCCGGCGTGTCGTTCTATCTAAGAATAATAGTGAAGTTAACGCGAACGAGATATTTATGGCAAATAACGATTTGAAAGTGCTTCAAATTATTGAAGCTAAAGGTTGGTATGCCTTTGGGAGTACAAAGCAAAGCCAGCACGTTGAGAGATGGGTAAGGCCTGTTGTATGTTGGGTTTTAATAGAAGATAAAAAAAAGCGGCGAATTGTAACTGCTACCGCTAGCTATCAGATCGAGATTGACGACAAAGAAGTCGAGTTTTTTGCCCATGAAAGCGAAATTCAAGATATCGAGAATCTCCCGAAGTCTGTCTCGGTATCCGAATTTCTGAAAACAGAAGATTGAGATCGGGGCGGAAAGAACGCATTTAATAATTTATTAATTATTCCTTAGTAATTTCTTAAACTTGTTGCCGGATTGTATTTCAATTGGAGGCAGAATCTCTAGTTTGGCAGAGGGATTGATGGGAACAGGGGGAGAATTTATACTTTTGTGTTGGCTTCTGCATCTTGTGCCGAAGCCCTGAAGTAGCCCAAAAAATAAAGAGGCCGGAAGATTGCGGGCAATGCCAACACGCTTCCGACCTTGCTGAATAACAGGGTATGCATATGTTTTTATAGTATGGCAGTGAGGCTTTCGAGATATCAAGAGGACTATTGCAATCACCCACTTTTGCTATCTGGGTATGTTTGCAAGGTTCATACCATTTTAGGCTAAAAATTTTAAATTTGAGAGCGGGCGATAGCTACAGGTTAAGGATTCTAGCTATTTATCTGTAGCGGGTGTTACAAAAAATCATTGCTGAAGCGGTCGATCGCCCATTTCCTCAATTTTTGTAGTTATATCAAATCCGGTTGCATTGGAATGATATACAGGACACTCCAAAAGCCGTGTCCCTACCGAGAATAATATTGTAGGAAGACGGCACTGTCGTGTCCTAATTTTGGCTAATAATTCCGATGCTACCGGAAACTAGATCAAAGCCAAAAGTTCGATCGACCGCTGCAACTGCTACGACTTCAAACCGCACTAACAACAGGTTCAGGCATCTGCTGGGACATCCGCCGGCCCCGCAGAGTCATCCGCACACCGCCCGCTGGCCCTAAAGTCACCCCTCGGCGTTTGGCCTGTACGGGCTTTTTCTCGGCCAATACAAGGTCGAAATCCCGCAAAATGGTTGCCAGCACCAGTTTCATCTCCAACTGCGCCAGTGCTAAGCCGATACAGCGGCGGCGGCCGCCTCCAAACGGCAAATACTCGTAAGGCGAGAATTGCCTCTCCAAAAACCGTTCCGGTTTAAATTCCAGCGGTTCTGGATACAAATCCTCCCGTCTGTGGGTCAAATAAATCGAGCCGACGACAACCGTGCCCGGCTCAAGTTGATGTCCCATCAGTTCCACGGGCGTGAGCACTTCTCGCGGAAACGTCAGCATTCCCACCGGGTAAATTCGCAGCGTCTCCTGACAAACTGCACTCAGGTAAGGTAAGCGGAAAATCTCCATCGGGTCGGGATTTTCCCCCAAACTGTCCAATTCTTCCAGCAACTTCTGGCGCACCGAGGGCAAGTGGTGAATCCAGTAAAACGCCCAAGCTAGGGCCGTTGCTGTGGTTTCGTGACCGGCAAACAGCAGCGTCATCAACTCGTCGCGCAATTCTTCATTGGTCATTGGTTGCCCGTTTTCGTCGCGCGCGGTCATCATTAAGCTGAGAATGTCGGTGCGGTTGGCGTCTGGTTGGAGTCTGCGTTCTTCAATTTCCGCGTCGATCAGTTCGTCAATTTTCCGCCGCCGCTGTTTCATGCGTCCCCAAGGACTCCAGGGCCCCCAATCTTGCTGCATCCAATTCAGAAACAGCATACTCGATCGCAACGGAGAACCAGTCATATCCACGACTGAGGCAAGTAGGGGCCTGATCTCTTCCAACCGCGGCCCGTTATCCATGCCGAAAACAGCCTGCAAGATTACCCGCATCGTGACTTCCTGCATGACGCTGCGGGCCACAAAAGGTCGATCGACCGACCACTTGCTGGCAACATCTTGAGCGATATCGCAAATTAGTTGGCCGTAATTCCGCATCCGTTCCCCGTGAAAAGGTGGCATCAATAATTGGCGCTCGCGTTTGTGCCTTTCTCCCGAGAGCATAATCATAGATTGTTCTCCCAGCAGGGGTTTGAGAATACTATTCAGGCTGCCTGGAGCGTGAAGCGCGTTGCTGTTGAGCATCTCCTGGACAGCTTGCGGGTGGTGGATCATCACCAATGGCTCGATGTTGCCCAATTGAGCTGTGAAAATGTCGCCGTATTGCTTGGCACATTTATCCATGTATGTCAATGGATCGCTGATCCATTGAATTAGCTGCACAAAGGGTGGAGCTTTGGGGCCGTTAGGTAATGTCATAGGAATTACTTGGGTTTTGGTCACAGGACTTAGGCAGAATCAACGGATATCAAAGGGTTTGAAGGTTTATTCAATCTCTCCTAACCCTTTTTTAAGGGGAGAAGTGCGTAAGTCCCATGTTCAATAATTGTAAGACTTTATTCTCGAACGGTGCTTAAAATGTCCTCTCCAAGCTCTGTAAAACGCACGGTTTTGATTTGCCAAGGAGCATAACTAATCAAAGTTTGGCGCACGCCTCCGAACAAACCTAACATCTGACAACTCGACAGATTTTGCAATTTCTGCCGAGAATTCCCGGAGGCCCGTAAATCTACGGTAGCTATTCCGAGGTCGCGATCGATCTTCAGCCGATAACCAACCAAACCAAGACTACTGAAAATTTGCTGGTTTAACACTTCGTTCACAGCCGATGACATTAACTGGTTGTCTGGGCCTGTAATTGTTTCGGGATTTAGACTCTGACACAGATTGTCTACCTTATAAACCGTAACGGTGACGATATTCTCTGATACTGCGGAACTGCCTAAGACTGAGGCAACAGAATTAGAGCGCTGGGTTAATTGAGTCGATCGAGCATCAAGTTGATTTCCCGCTAGCTGCAAGTGTCCGAATTGACTGGCTGATGGTTGGTTGTGGTTTGCGGCGGAGTTAGCTGCATCGAAATAGCTAGAACAACTGCTAGCGCCGATTAGAATTAATCCACTCGCTAAATACCCGAACTGTTTGAAGATACGGTTCATAGTTTTTAATACTTAACTAAAGGTCAGTGTAGGGAGGGCGGACTTTGGTGGTAGAAAGCACTTATTCCCTGATTACACTCACTTAGAAGTATTTCCCGGCATCCGTAATACGGAGATGCAAATAAATTAAGAGTTCTTATTCATACCTTTATTTTAAATTAAATTTCGTAAAAGGGAAAGATACCCCTGATTAGTGCAACTCTACCGTCTCCGTATCTCATCAGATAAAGCTCGGGACTGAGAGTGACAAGTGATACAGCGTATTCCATGTTTGTGAAGTGTAGGGACACGGCTTTTGGAGTGTCCCTACTAGGAACTAACGATAGGTTGGTGTACTTCATAAATGTGGAATCTGCTGTATGAAATACCTTGATCGATGGTGTAATATGTCCTTCGTTACAAGTCGCTCCATCCCAATTTCTGATTTTGAAAGTATTTTTCCGGTTTACGAAAGTCTGAGCTTGATTAGTAGTAATGACCACAGACTTTCGACTTACGCGCGTATTTTACGATCGCCTTCGGGGTGGTTTTTTTACTGCACCGAAAACGCAGTTATCCCAAATCCGGATTAAAAATCCCTTTATAAAACTGGGCGGTTGAAACCTATCCTACACAAACTTTCGTCCGCCTAATCGGACTAAGAAATTAAGGGGTATTTAAGCCGGATTTTGTATAACAAAGTCGCAAACAACATAATTTTGAAGTCAGCGTGAACTGGCACATCAAGGGTGTTATCGCAGCATTTGGGAATTTTTCTACCGAATCCCATCAAAAAAAGTGACAACATCATGAAACAGCAATTATTGACAAAAGTTATAGCGACAACAACGATCGCCCTCAGCAGCCTGACAGTGGCTTTTGAGCCGAGTTACAGTCGGAATTCACCTGGAGAAAGCGGATTTTGGTGCAGTACCTCGACTGGTGCCCGTGACGATGTACCAAAACCGTCAAGGTGGGCGAGAGCCTTGGATTGAGTGGAATTCAGATTATTTCTCCGGTTCTGGCTACAATCCGATCACTCGGTGTCAATTAGTCAGCCAACGCCTCGAAATTTATCGCCGCAATAGGGTGCTTAAGTACATTACTGCGGGCCAGATGAACGGCCAGAACGTGATCTGCACTGCGAATCAAGTCAATGGCTTCTGTCAGAATTTGATTTATACACTTAGGCCTGGTCAAGATCCGATCGGCTCTTTGTATAATTTGTTGGCTTGGCGTCAAGGATATGTCGGGATGCCGTCTTTTGATGAAACCCGTAAAATTCCTTACATTGATGTGAGAGAAAAGCTAGGGGAAAACACGGAGGATGAGGCTGCACAGCCTGCTGTTTCCCTGCCATCAAGACTGCCTTAAGGGAAATATTCTGGTTCAGGGGTCAACAATTGTCACGGCTGCAAAGATCCTTGGGCAAGATCGATCGGGCGATCGATCGCTTTCAGCTATCGAGATCCCCGTTTTGGCGTCTATACTTTTGAAGATGGGAGTGAACCGACACCGAAATTATTGGCAAAAATGGTTAAATGCGGTTGGGAAATTCCGATCAGTATATATTTGCCGTTCGCCTCGTCTCAGGTAGGGAGTTAATGATGAATCTGTGGAGTTTGCGGTTTGACGCGCTGACAATCATCTTGACGGGTGCAGTAACGGTGGCGGCGGTTGTCAGCCAACAATATGCTGCTTGTGCCAAAACAGGTCAAGAAGTTGCCCAGCTAGCGATGTTCACAACGGTCGAAGTCAACAATACGCTGGGTTTTTCTAGTGGCGGCTCGGGAGTAATTATTGCGAAACAGGGCAATATTTACACTGTTCTGACGGCGAATCACGTAGTGGCAAGTCTCGCCCAAGAATACAGCATTCGTACTCATTTAGAAAAAAATTATACTGCCATCAGAATACAGCGACTAGCGAAAAATAATAGGGATATAGATTTGGCTTTGGTACAGTTTCAAAGCCGAGAACAGTATCCAGTAGCACCAATAGGCTCTTCGGAAAGTGCTGTTGTAGGTTCTACTATTTATGTTGCTGGCTATCCGCTACCCATCGCTGCTGAGTCTGAAAGAAAACTGGAGTTTACTGCTGGTATTATTTCTTCTCGCCTTCGTCGGGCATCATCAGGTTATGGACTGCGCTATCAAGCTGTGACAAGGCGCGGCATGAGCGGCGGGCCTGTATTTGATGCTGATGGCCGAGTTGTGGGAATTCACGGGCGAGGAGATACTGTTGGCACTGTGACTAGCCAGTGGAACGGTCAGAGTGAGGAGATTAAAACGGGGTTGAATGCAGCAATCCCGATCGATACTTTTACGGCATTGCTATCATCAACTAAGCGTAATGGGTTTGATATTCTCAGCAATATTTCTATCAGTCGTGGCTCTAGCCAAATCCAACTTAACCTCAGTCAGGAGGGGTTTGTATGCGATACCTCGACGGGCGAGCCAGTGACTGTTTATCAAAATCCGCAAGGGTTTAGAGAGCCTTGGATTCGCTGGAATTCTAATTTCTTTTCGAGTTCTGGCTACGATCCTCTAACTCGTTGCCAACAAGTAACTCAGCGCTTGGATAATTATAACCGCAACCGACAGCTAAATTATGTCACTGTTGGTATAGTCAACAATCAAAGAGCGATTTGCACCACCAGCCGCGTTAATGGGCCTTGCGAAGGTTTGATCTACACGCTGCGCCGCGATCAAGATCCGGCTCCAGCACTCAGCAGTTTCTTTGTTTGGCTTGCTAATCAAAAGGCTAGACATTCTCTTTTTGAAAGCAGTACTATACCTTACATTGATGTCCGGGAACGGGTGGAACAACCTTAGATGTTAGATTGATGAGTAATTTGTAAACTCAGATCCCCGACAACTTCTGCGAAGTCGGGGATCTAAAATAACTACCGATCGATCTAAAATTTGAGATATCTCACGCCTGAAAATTGGGCCTAAAGCCTCCCGTTTAGGGGGAAATCAAACAAAATGATTCATTGCTCCAATCCTCTTCTATCGAAGGAAGAGGTAGCTGTCAACTGTTAACTGCGATGCCCTGAGCGTAGTCGAAGGGTCAACTGTCAACTGATGAATTATTTATGATTGAGATAATAGAACTGATGATTTTTTGGTAACACGGAAGCTATAAAATTACTCTTACATTAATCCACTTCAAATTTTTCAGGTATCAACGCATGACTGCAACTACGCCGAAGCCAACGTCAGCAATTCCCAGCTTTTGCGAAGGAATCCAGTATTTTTCCGAGACAGTGCCTGGTTTTGAGACTTACGGGAAAACACCTGCGATCGCCCAGGGGAGCAAATCGATCGCCGATCCAGCCGATCCGAGCGCCGTCTTTCAAACCATGCTAGCAGCAGACGCTCTGCGCTACCTGACGCTGCAAGTGACGGCCAGCAAAGCATCGGGACACCCGGGGGGGTTTGCTAGCCAAGCGGAGGCTTACGCAGCCTTGGTGATGCTGGGACACAAGAATATTGTCACCGAAGTTGGGCATCACGCACCCGGCTTTTACAGTGCCATGTTTCTCGATCGATCTTTGGAAGACATGGGAATTGTCAACGTACAGCAAGTGCGCGACAAATTCCGAGAAAAAGACGGTTTGTTAGGACATCTTTCCGGTTTCATTCCAGGTCTTTTAGCACCAGCCGGCCCCCTCGGACAAGGACAGCATTTTGCCATGTCAGGAGCACTTTTGCACCGTGACAAACTGTTTGCTTTCACGATGGGCGACGGCGGCATGGGCGAACCCTATCCGATGAGCAGCATGGGACATTTTCACACTGCTTATCCGAGCGTTACTAACTTTTTGCCTGTGTTAGTTTGGAACGGATTTTCCCAAGAACATCATAGCATGGTTTCGACTAAAACTAATGCTGAAATGATTGCTTATTGGCACGGAAATGGTTTTGAAGAAATCATCTTAGTTGACGCTAAGGAATTTGACGATGGAAGTCAAACCGGAGATTATATTGACAGCACTGCCTTTTCACTAGAACAGCGGATGGCGTTTACCAAAGCTGTTTTGCAAGGAGTTGACAAAGCGGCAAAATCTGCTCTCGGTGGCAAATTGACTGTATTTATTATCAAACAGTTAAAAGGTGCGGGCGTCCACGCGCGCGGCGCCAAATCTCACAATCTTTATCCGAAAGATACGCTGGATGCTCCGCACATTATCAGCGCTTTAAAAGAGCGCGCTTTGACTGCTGATGCTTGGCAGTTGGTGCGGACAAATTGCGAACGCGCGGGCGGCGGGCCTGCTGCAAAAACAGTTGTGACTGAGTTTACATTGCCGCTGGCAGATTTGGGCGAATTGCCTTTAGAAGAATTTGCGGTTGGGGGAGAAGCGAAGGTTTCGACAACAGCAATGGGACGTTTGGTAGGGAAAGTCGGTGAGCGCGATCGGACTTTTATTGTCACCAATGCAGATGGTAATGAAGCATCGGGAATTGCCAATATCAACCAAGCCCTGAAAATCATTCACCCTACCACAGATGACCTGTATAATCAATCGCCAAACGGACAAGTTTACGAACCTTTGAGCGAAGATGCTTGTGCGGGTTTAGCCGTAGGTTTATCGCTATTCGGCGCGCGGACTTTGTGGTGTTCCTATGAATCTTTTGCCATCAACGGTTTACCAATTTGGCAAACTGTCACCCAAGCAATGGCAGAATTGCGCCGTCCAACTCCAGCTACTGTCACCTTATTTACAGCCGGTGCTTTAGAGCAAGGCCGTAATGGTTGGACGCACCAACGCCCGGAAATCGAAGCCTATTTTGCCGCCATGATGCGGAATGGAAATGTGTTTCCTTTGTTTCCACCGGATGCTAACAGCATTCAAGCTTGTTACGATTGGGCTTTGACTGCGAAGAATAAGGGAATTGTGATTACTGCGAGTAAGTCACCACTACCAATTCGTACTACTTTTGCACAAACTCGCCAAGGTTTGGAAGACGGTGCGATCGTGTTACAAGAAATAGCTGGAGATAAGAAAGTTGTATTTGCTGTAATTGGCGATATGAGTTTGATTCCGGCCTTTGAAGCGGCGACAGCTTTGGAAAAATCCGGGATTGGTTCGCGGATTGTTTCTATTATCAATCCGCGCCGTTTGTACCGCCCAACAGATGTTGCTTGGAATACTTGTTCCGAGGCTGACGGTGGCTTTTTGAGCGATGACAAATTTGCCGAAATGTTTGGCGGAGATGCCTTGATTGGTGTGATAGGTGGTGCTTCTGGGATGTTGGAAGATTTGTTGACGGGGAATAGGGACAAAAAGAGCGACTAGAAACCTTTTTAGTAGCTCGATTTAGACTGACATAAAACTACATTTTCATCCCCACTTTCCTCAACGATTTCATCTAAACGTGTCGCTTTAACCTTTTGAACTGTATTGGGAGAAACACCAACCGAGTGAGCTGCTTCTCTGACGGATAAACCCCGATCTAGTGCGGCAATTATAGCGATTTATGATGGTTTATGTAGAAACTGTTCGCGACTGTCACCGCTACCTCTATGTCTACCTGTATGGGTGCCCCAATTCTTAGCTCTCTGCATCCCTGTTTTAATTGCTGACGAGCGGTGTTGGCGTTTTTTCTCGGCAATAGCTTTATGTCTCTCAATCTCAATCTTTAGCTCGACCTGTGTTTCAATTTTACTAGAAATACCATCGAGTATGTCTCGCTCTTTCTTTCTAAAAGTCCTCGTACTTAATTTATTCAAATCTTCGATTGCTACCAGAGCGATATCGCTCGAAAGCTCAAAGTATTCTGTGAATTTAATCGATTGACAACGATATTTTTGATGTTTATAAATGAAATATCGCTCTAATCCGCCATGATTTTCCCACAGTCCGATAACCTCAATGCTAATCCGATCGCCCAAAGCCGCCTGTAGCTCTGGCTCGATCTCGTCTATGCGCTCTGAGAGATCGCGAGCGGTTACGCCGATTTTATACATGGTGGTGGAATCGCTGACTATTTTTAAAAAGTAAAGAGTTTGAGATAAGATCCGCTTGACGTGGTATTTATATAACTTTAGGTCTGTTAATAAATCTGGTAAGTCGATCGAGTTTACTGCATCAGCATCAACAACTCTAGTTTCTAACTTTTTTAGTTTAGCAATTATGGCTAAACTTTGAAATTTGCTAAACCGATCTAGGGGCATGACACCGCAGGTTATTTCGCCCAGAGCGTCCAACTTCCAGCGATAGTTAGCATTCTGGACGATAAAGTCTTTTCGATATAATTTATCTTTCAAATCTGGATTCAATCTACCAGTCTTGTGAAAGTGAATTAAGGCAGACAGTTCCGAATTAGACAAGTGGCGGTCGAATCCAGCTAAAAACGGGACTGAAATATCCCTACCGCTCTTAACCGCTCGGCAGGTTTCGTCAGTGTGGGCGAAATGATGATTTTTAATCGCTCCTTTTTTAGCGGTTAAGGCTCCGCTACAGTAAGGACACTTGAGATCGGTCTTACCACGTCGGTGGGACTCAATGAAAATCATTTCGCCATTTGGATCGATGCCATACTCTAGCCACATGGAAAGCACCTCTGGCAATAGCAAGCTTAATTTAACTATTGACTTGTATGAGTTCTGGGCTATCCTTTCTCTGATACGGCGATCGATGCGATCGCACTGCTAACTTTTACCCAGTTGCACTTAAATTTAGTGTATCACTAAAAGGGTATCTCAAAAATCTTGCCTACTCTTACTCGATCGAAACTTTTCACTGGCAATTTTAGAGCATGGCAGTGATTTCAGCTAAGGTCGTAATCGGCAAATCGGCAAGATCTTGCCACGGGAATGCTCCAGTTGGATCGAGGTAGACAGTGGTACTGCCAGCCCGTCGCCCAGCTTCGAGATCGAATAGATAATCTCCCACCATCACCGAGCGATCTGGAGATGCGCTCCAACCCGATAGCAATTGCCAAATTCCGTCTGGACTTGGCTTGGGTGGACAACAATGGCGACTGAGGATTAATTCTGCTGGAAAGAATTCAGCTAATCCGCAAGCGGCTAGGGTCGCCTGGGCATTGGGTTTACTATTCCGAGTCAGAATACCGATTTAAGCACCCCGCGACCGCAATTTAGTCAGGAGTTCTCTAGCACCGACTTGTGCCGTGGCTCGGTGGGCGATATCTAGTTCCAAAGTGTCAAGCTGTTGGTGTAACTGAGCGGCTTGGGCGGTAGGCAGATCGTTGAGAGCTTCTAGGATGGGTCGATTCGGCAAAGCCGACGCTAGCGCGAACGAGCGGTAGTCCTAGAATGCGCTTAATCCCATCGAAGTCGTGGATACTGATGGTCAGCGTCCCGTCCATATCAAAAATCCAGCAGTCACGTCGATCGAAGGAAACAGACATCAGACACAAAGATCGAGACAATGCTTTTAGCTTACACCAAGAAATGTCTCAAAGGCGGTTGCCACGGTTGCTCCAACTTGACGCAGGTGATTCGGCAAAGCCGACACAGTGCGAATAGGAAACAGAAAATGCTCATCCCCCAGGGCGCATTACACCACGAACTCTCGATACGCTGCCGTGCCGTAGACCATGTTTTTATCAAATGCCGATATCACCCGATTTTGAGCCGCGTCTGATGCCAGACAACGACATACTAAAGTCGCTACGTCCGAGCGGGTAATGCTGCCAGCGACATGGGTATCCAATGTCAATACCCCATTGCCCGTGGCTGGCTCCGATTTTAAACCACCAGGACGGACAATCGTGTAATTCAAGCCACTATCCATCAGGTATTGCTCGGCCTTTTCCTTATCAGCTAGCACAGATGCCAAAGCCTCATAGGCAGTGGCGGGAATGGCATCTTTGGTAGCTCCCGCGCCGATGGAGGAAACTAAAATAAACCGACTAACTCCATTCTTTACCGCCGCATCAATTAAGTGTTTATTGCCGAGGAAATCCGCCCGCAGCCCATCCTGGGGCAGTCCGCCGATCGTACTGACGAGCGCACTAATTTGACCAGTCATGGCATTGGTAACATCGGTCGGGTTGAGGGCATCA
>ENA-OFCF01000950-OFCF01000950.1-metagenomes-genome-assembly--contig:-NODE-950-length-11863-cov-4.273543_pt1 | contig 11863 bp, 10 predicted proteins | sample MGYA00153387_OFCF01 | MGnify analysis MGYA00153387
GATCGCGCCCTGCACCTCGCGAGCAGCAGCGTCAATTTTGCGGTTCAGGTCAAATTGCAAATTGATGCGGGTCTGGCCGTTACTGCTGGACGAGGTCATCTCGTTCACGCCTGAGATCACACCCAGGCGTCGCTCCAGCGGTGTGGCTACGCTCGACGCCATGGTGTCGGGGCTGGCACCAGGAATGGCAGCGCTCACAGTGATGACCGGGAAGTCGACCTGCGGCAGCGGCGACACGGGGAGAACAAAGAACGCACCGATGCCGGACAAAGCCAGACCGAGAGTGAGAAGTACCGTGGCAACCGGACGGCGGACAAAAGGTCCCGAGAGGTTCATTTATTGGCCTGTCGATCTTGATCTTGCTGCCGCTGCTGTTTTACTTTGACCCAACGCTGGGCAAAGAGTTTCAGATTCGCCCACTAAATCACTTTTAAGTAAAACGCTACTAATTAAAGAGCAGCTTACACCCGTATTAATTAGACTACAGGCACAAAACATACTTAATTAGCCTCACCAACACGCCGAAACCTCTTTGCTAATCGGTCAAATCCCAAATAAATAACAGGGGTCGTGAACAACGTGAGTATTTGACTCACAACAAGCCCACCGAAGATCGCCAATCCCAAGGGTCGACGAAGCTCAGAGCCCTCTCCCCATCCCAACATCAAAGGCACAGCAGCAAACAGAGCCGCCAGCGTTGTCATCAAAATCGGTCTGAAACGCAAAAGAGCCGCCTGGTGAATCGCTTCTTGCGCCGACTTGCCTTGCGTCCGCTCTGCATCTATCGCAAAGTCAATCATCATGATGGCGTTCTTCTTGACGATCCCGATCAGCAAAATAATGCCGATGATGCCAATCACGCCCAGGTCTGATCCACTGATCATCAGCGCCAGCAAGGCACCGACACCCGCCGATGGCAGCGTCGACAAAATCGTCAACGGGTGGATATAGCTTTCATACAGCACACCCAGAACGATGTAAACGCACACCAGCGCCGCCAGAATCAGCCACAACTGGTTGGACAGCGATGCCTCATACGCACCGGATGCACCCAAGAAAGTCAGGCTCACGCTGGCTGGCATGGCGATGTCTTTGGCCGCACGCTTGATCTCGTCAACTGCCTTGCCCAGTGCCACGCCAGGGGTGGTGTCAAAGCCCAGCGTGGTGGCGGGGAACTGATCGACGTTGGTGACTTGCAGTGGTGCGGGGCGTTCGGTAATGGTGGCGATGCTGGCCAACGGTGTCGTTCCGCCCGCGCCTGTTTTGAGCTGTAGGCTGCCTAACGATGCCGCCGTGGTGAGTTGATTGGAAAATTGAGAAGGAAGGGCTTCCAGAATCACGCGGTACTGATTGGTCTCGGTAAAAATCGTTGACACAATGCGTTGGCCAAAGGCGCTGTAGAGCGCGTCATCAATTGATGCGGTAGAAATACCCAGGCGAGAAGCCGTGTCGCGGTCTACCATGACGAAGACTGATGCGCCGGTTGCACCAGCGTCGGTGGCAACGTTGCGCAAACTGGCCAACCCAGCCATGCGTTCAGCCAGCTTTTTAGCCCATAGCACAACCACCTTGTTGTCTGAACTTTCAAGTGACACGCGAAATTGGGTTGGCCCAGTTTCCGCATCAATCGTTAAATCTTGTGTGGGTTGCAGGTACAGCGTCACACCTGCAATTTTGTTGGCGCTTTCCCGCAGCCTTTGCATGGTGGCTTGCTGGTTGGTGGTGCGCTCTTTTTTCAAATTGATCAACATGCGCCCGGTGTGCAGCATGGTGTTGTTGGTACCATCCACGCCGACGAATGACGACAGATTTTCAACGTCAGGGTCTTCAAGCATCACTTGAGCTACCGCTTGTTGCAGAGTGGCCATGCGTGCATAAGAGATCGATTGAGTGGCTTGCACCCGGGCCTGCAACTGGCCTGTATCCTGCGTCGGAAAAAGTCCTTTTGGGATCAGTATGTAAAGCAGCACTGTGAGCGCCAATGTAGCCAGGGCGACCAACAACGTTAAACCTTGGCGCATGAGCACCCAAGTCAAGGCGTGGTCATAACGCGTGATGACGCTGGAAAAAAATTGTTGTAGCCGGCTTTCACGGGTTTTGGCAGGCTCTTTCTTTAACCAGCGCGCAGACATCATCGGCACAAGTGTGAGCGACACAACCGCAGAAATCAAAATCGTGATCGCCAGCGTGACCGCAAACTCTCTGAACAACCGCCCGACCACATCGCCCATGAAAAGCAAGGGGATCAACACAGCAATCAATGACACGGTGAGCGAAATAATCGTGAAACCAATTTGCGCTGCGCCGGTGATGGCAGCCTGCATCGGTGCCATGCCTTCTTCGATGTAGCGCGAGATGTTTTCAATCATCACAATCGCGTCATCCACCACAAAGCCGGTCGCAATCGTCAGTGCCATCAAGCTCAGGTTATTCAGGGAGTAGCCCAGCATGTACATCGCGCCGCAAGTACCGATCAATGAAATCGGCACAGCCAGACTGGCAATGACTGTTGCCCGCACACTGCGTAGAAAAGCAAAAATCACCAGCACCACCAGCAGCACTGCCAGCAGCAGTTCGATTTGAACATGCATCACAGAGGCACGGATGCCGGTGGTGCGGTCACTGAGAACATCGACTTTTAACGAAGCAGGCAAGCCAGATTGCAGCTCTGGCAAACGTGCCTTGATGGCGTCAACGGTGGCAATCACATTGGCGCCGGGCTGGCGTTGTACGTTCAGGATGATGGCGGGCTTCAACTGACGACGGGCCGCCCCTAGGCAGTTGTCCCCCTCGGGGGGCGGACGCGAAACAGCCTCGGGGCAGTCAGTTCCCGACCACGCGCCGAGCTTGACGTTCTCTGCACCGTCAACAACTTGCGCCACATCAGCAACGCGAACCGCTGCACCATTGCGGTAGGCAATGATCAAATTTTTGTAATCTTGCGCTGCCACCAACTGGTCGTTGGAGTTAATTGTGTAGGCTCGACTTGGCCCGTCAATGCTGCCTTTGGCGGCGTTGGCATTGGCTGCGGCAATCGCGGTGCGAAAAGCATCCAGCCCCAGGCCATAAGATGCGAGAGCGCGTATATCAGCCTGAATCCGCACCGCAGGCCGCTGGCCACCGCTGAGCGTGACCAGCCCTACGCCATTGACCTGGCTTATTTTTAATGCCAGCCGGGTATTGACCAGGTTTTGCACTTCGGTGAGTGGCAACGTGTCTGACGTGATGGCCAGCGTGAGCACTGGGGCATCTGCCGGGTTGACTTTGGCATAGACCGGCGGCGCGGGCAGGTCAGCGGGCAGCAAGGATGCGCCCGCGTTGATGGCGGCTTGTACCTGCTGCTCGGCAATGTCAAGCGCCAGCCCCAAACCAAATTGCAGCGTGACGATGGACACGCCAGCCGCACTGGTCGAACTCATGCGCTGTAAGCCTGCCATCTGGCCGAACTGCCTTTCCAGCGGTGCAGACACCGTTTGCGCCATCACCTCTGGGCTGGCACCCGGGTACAGCGTTTGCACCTGAATGGTGGGGTAGTCGACTTGCGGCAGTGCCGACAAAGGCAGGAACCTGAAGCCTATCAGCCCAGCCAGCACGATGGCCAGCATCAGCAGCGACGTGGCCACCGGGCGAAGAATAAACGGACGCGACGGGCTCATCAGGCTCATTGCGCTGGTCGCTCACCACCACCTTGGCCGCCTTGTCTGCGCTGTACCAGACCCTTCCAGCGTTCCAGTGCATCCGGGTCACCATTGTCGAGCAGCTCAAAAAAGCGCTTGCGCCGTGCCAGCCCTTCTGGGTCGTCTTTCATCTGTTCGAGCATACGCAGGCGCTGCTCAGACGTTGGCAATGGGGGCGCCTTGGCCAAGGCTGTTTGTGGCGCAACGCTGGATGCAGATGGTGCGGGCGATGCCTGCCTGGCAGGTGCTGATTTGTCGGTTGGCAGCGCTGAAGTTGCTGGTGATGGGGTTGATGGCACACCACTCGCCGAGGCTGATGCACCCTGCGCAGCACTGGCACCTTGTCTGCGTCCGCCACCGCGGGGCGCATCGCCCGCCAAACTGACGCGGGAACCCTCTTTGAGCCGGTCCGCACCTTCAGTGATCACCTGCTCCCCCGCCTTCAGGCCGGAAGCGATCACTATTTTTTCACCACTGGCTTGCCCGCGTATCACTGGCCTGATCGACACGGTGCGCTCCGCAGTATTCAGCACAAACACAAAGTCACCCGTGCCTCCCAGGCGCACGGCCGTTACAGGCACGACAACCGCATTGTCAATGGACTTGATGCGCAACTGGATGTTGACAAACTGGTTGGCAAACAAGGCCGAATCAGCATTGGCAAAACGCGCCTTGGCCTTGACAGTGCCCGTGGTGGTGTCAATCTGATTGTCGAGCGACGCAAACGTGCCACTACCCAGCACACCGGTACGCGTCCGGTCAATCGCCACCACTTGCATTTCATTTTTGGCGGCATTCATCACGTCACTGACCCGATCTTGTGGCACGGCAAACACCACGTCCATCGGCATGACCTGCGTGATGACAGCAACGCCATTCACATCGCTGCCGCTAACGGTATTGCCCACATCCACAGTGCGCAAGCCTACACGGCCACTGATGGGCGCGGTGATACGGGTGTAGCTGAGATTGAGCTGCGCAGCACCCACCGCTGCATTGTTGACCATCACCGTGCCTTCAAGCTGCTTGACAAGTGCAGCCTGTGAATCAACTTCCTGGCGAGCAATCGAGTCTTGACCCAAGAGTGTTTTGAATCTTTCCAGCGTGACTTTGGCACTGTCAAGCTGCGCTGCATCGCGCTGGCGCTGGCCTGTGGCTTGTGCCAATGCCAACTCAAACTGTCGCGCATCAATCGTGGCCAGCAGCTCGCCTGCACGCACCATTTGGCCTTCTTTAAACAAAACTTTCTCGAGGACGCCAGAGACTTGCGGCTTGACTTTGACAGTAGCCAGTGGTGTGACCGTGCCCAGCGCGTCGAGCGTCACGGCAATGCTGGCTCGTTCTGCCGTGGCCACACCGACGGTACTCGCGCCACGACCGCCGCCGCCACCGCCAGCACCCGGTGCACCGCCAGAACCAGCGCCTGGCCCAGCAGCGCCAGTGGTGGGCGTTGCAAACATCGTGCTGGGACGGGTGAGATACCAGGTCAGCCCACCCAAACCCGCCAGTACCAACACCGCAACCACACTACCCACCCACATGGTGCGGCGGCTCATGGCTTTGCGCGGCGGATTGTTGCTGATAACAGGTTGCGCGTCGTCGGGCGGGTTCATCAATAATCCTCAAAAAATTGATTATCACGTGATGTTTTGATGAGCCGCATCCCGCTTGAAAGCCGGGCGTAAATATCCGGTAAAGAAGGGGTTACCTGACAGGTATCTTGTTGGCCCGGTCAACTGGCACTGCCGTCACGCTGTTTTGCGGCGAACCTTCAATCAGGCGGTCAGAGTACGTCAGGTACACCAGCGTGTTGCGCGGCACATCCACCATGCGCACCACACGCAGCTTTTTAAACACCAGTGAGATGCGCTCGGTCAGCACATCTTCTTGCATATCCAGCGGCTTGGCGAAGGTGATAGCTCCGGTCTGGCGACAGGCAATGGATGCTTCAGATTTGTCTTCGGCCAAGCCCAAAGCACCCTTGTAGCCGCCGGTTTTGGCGCGCGAGACATAGCAGGTCACGCCTGCCACTTTCGGGTCGTCATACGCATCCACCACAATTTTGTCGTTCGGGCTGAGCAGCTTGAAGACCGTGCTGACCTCACCGACTTGCTGCGCGCCAGCTCTGGTCATGACAAAAAACAGGGAAACGACGGCCAGCAAAGACATGATTGAAATACCCAAGATTTTTTTCATTTGATTTCTTTCCATTTTTTCAACCAACAAGCGTAACGTACACAAAGCAAAAAGGCCCTTTTCAGGGCCTCTATTTACAACAATGGGGGGTTATCGTGCGCCGCGCTGTGGTGCGCCACCACCGGGGCCAGGGCCAGGACCACGACCAGCAATGTGCCGGAAGGTGATGCGGCCTTTGCTCAGGTCGTAAGGAGACAATTCAAGCGACACCTGGTCGCCTGCCAAAATACGAATATGGTTTTTGCGCATTTTGCCGGAGGTATAAGCCACCAGTTTGTGGCCGTTGTCCAGCGTTACGCGAAAACGGGAATCGGGCAAAACCTCGTCGACCAGCCCGTGCATTTCAATCAGTTCTTCTTTAGCCATGCATGTATTGTCCTCGAAAAATAAAAGCTGAAATTAAAAGCCAGATTTGAAAGCTTCAGGCGCAGGCTGGCGTGTTGCGTTCATTGATCCAGCCAAGGGCATGTTCGGTGGCGTAGTGCAAGGCTGAACCCGCACTGTCAAACAGGCCAGAAAAGCGCATCACGCGGTCATGCGTGGCGCTGCCTTTGCCCGAGCGAATGGACACCGAGGCGGCAAAACGGCCTTCGCCTTGCGGCTTGGCTAACGGCGAAACGAGGTACTTGCCTACCGCCATCTGGGTGGGAATCATGTTGTGGGAAATCATCATAAAAATCAATACTAAAAAGTCTGTACCCTGTTTTAAATAATGGGAGTGCAGACGGATGCATTTGCAATAAATGCTTAAAAAAATAAACGTCTTGCGTAGCCCAAGGCGTGCGGTTTCATCAACGAGGATTGAGTTTCAATTCAACAGCGATGGGTAAAACCATCCTGGAAGACCACCATTGTGCGCAAAGCTTAGGGCGATGCAAGCCGGGAAAAATGGTGATTGTTTGTAGGCTCTGAGGCTGTGTGGGCCAAAAAAGCAGGAAACTTTGATTTAAAACGCTGTTGCGTGTCAGAACCTCTATTGTAGCGGTTGATGCGAAGCGACATGCTGCAGCCGTTAAAAGACCAATTCCTACGGTGTTGACAGCGGCCGGTACAGGCGTAAAAATTAAGCGAGAAAAGTCTTTTTAGACAATAATTCCGGGCGCAAGCAGCTATTTATTAAATAGCAACCAGTTGCCGGACGCCATTCGCCTGCATGTCTTTGCCCAAACCGCGGGCAATGACTTCGCCGCGCTCCATCACCAGGTACGCATCGGCCAGCTCCTGGGCAAAGTCGTAATACTGCTCTACCAGCACGATGGCCATGTCTCCGCGATCTGCCAGCATGCGAATAACGCGGCCAATGTCTTTGATGATGCTGGGCTGAATTCCCTCGGTTGGCTCGTCGAGGATCAGGAGTTTTGGTTTCGCGGCCAATGCGCGCGCTATCGCAAGCTGCTGTTGCTGCCCACCCGACAAGTCGCCGCCGCGGCGTTTCAGCATTTGCTTAAGCACCGGAAACAGCTCGTACAGCTCAGGGGGAACGGGCGTACTGCTGCTTTTGGTCGCCAAACCCATCGCCAGGTTTTCTTCAACCGTGAGTCGGGCAAAAATCTCACGCCCTTGCGGCACAAATCCCATGCCTGCTCTCGCCCGGTTGTACGACGCGGCGTTTTCAATGGAGTTGCCGTCAAACGCAATGCTGCCGCTTTTTATGGGCACCAGCCCCATCAAAGACTTGAGCAACGTGGTCTTGCCAACTCCGTTGCGGCCCAGCACCACCGTCACTTTTCCGAGGTGAGCCTCCAGGCTGACGTCGCGCAGAATGTGCGAGCCGCCGTAGTATTGGTTAATGTTTTTGACTTCCAGCATCGCGCGTTGGAGTTTGTTGACAGAATCAGCGCCCAAGGTACACCTCGATCACCCGTTCATCTTGCTGCACTTGGTCAAGCGTTCCCTGCGCCAGCACCGCGCCATCGCAAAGCACAGTGACGATTTCCGAGATCGCTTTGACAAACCCCATGTCATGCTCCACCACCAGCAAGCTGTGCTTGCCTTTCAGTGTCAAGAACAGCTCAGCTGTGCGAGCGGTCTCTTCGTCGGTCATGCCAGCAACCGGCTCGTCGAGCAACAGCAGCTTGGGGTCTTGCATAAGCAGCATACCGATCTCCAGCCATTGCTTTTGGCCGTGGCTTAAATTGCCCGCCATGCGGTTTACGCTGGCAGCCAGATGGATCGTGTGCAAAATTTCGGCAACACGGTCGCTTTGCAGCGAGTCCAGTTTAAAAAACATCGACGGCTTGACGTTTTTATCGGTTTTAAGAGCCAGCTCCAGGTTTTCAAACACCGTGAGTTGCTCAAACACAGTGGGCTTTTGAAACTTTCGGCCAATACCCATTTGTGCAATTTGCGCTTCGTTGTAGCGCAGCAAGTCAATTGTCGAGCCAAAAAACACCGTGCCACTCTGTGGCCGTGTTTTACCGGTGATGATGTCCATCATGGTGGTTTTGCCAGCGCCGTTTGGCCCGATGATGCAGCGCAATTCTCCCGGAGCGATGTCCAGCGACAAGTTGTTGATGGCTTTAAAGCCATCAAAGCTGACGCACACGTCTTCCAAATACAAGATGCGGCCGTGGGTGGTGTCAACCTCCCCTGTCGTGGCCAGCCGCGAATAGCCCGCATCGCGCCCGCCAGACTCCGTGTTTGCACCAGCAACTTGCGCCTTGGCCTTGGCTCCAGCGCGTGTTGCGCCGTCTTCCAATAAGTCAGGGGTCATTGCCTGGCCCCATCTGCGTCAAAACGGAACAGGCGCACTGATTCTGAGCATCGAAATTTTTAAAGGGTCCGTGGTCGCAGTTTTTAGCACCAAGACAAAGCAGCGCACCAAAAGCAGGCGCAAGCCAGCACGTCAGCAGCCGGGCGACTTAGGCACAATCGTTGCTGATTGACCCATCACACAATGCAGCCGCTCTGAACCCACTACAAACCGCACAACAAGTTAACGACATGGAACTCACCCCGCGCGAAAAAGACAAGCTGCTGATTTTTACCGCCAGCCTGCTGGCCGAACGCCGCATGGCGCGGGGTTTAAAGCTCAACTACCCAGAAGCGATGGCGCTGATCAGCGCGGCAGTGATGGAGGGCGCGCGTGACGGAAAAACCGTAGCAGAGCTGATGAGCTATGGCCGCAGCGTGTTGACGCGCGCTGACGTGATGGACGGAATCGCAGACATGATTCCAGACATCCAGGTGGAAGCCACGTTTCCCGACGGCACCAAGCTGGTGACTGTGCACCAACCGATTGTTTAAACCGGGCATCGTATGAAACCCTCGATTACTACTAAATTAATAGCTGCTTGCGCCCTAATAATGGGCGCTAGAACCTCTTTTTCTCATGAAAATCATGGTTTGGAGGGGGCGCATTGGCACGCCACTGATACGTTGGGCTTTGTGGTGGTGGCTGCCCTGGCGGCAGCGGCCATCTGGCTTTCACGCAAGTAAGGAGCTGCCATGACACCAGGCGAGCTGATCATCGATGGCCCTGACCACCTCTTAAACACGGGGAGGCGAACGACACAAGTGGTGGTGCAGAACACTTCTGACAGGCCCATTCAGGTGGGCTCGCACTACCACTTTGCTGAAACCAACGCAGCATTAGGCTTTGAGCGCGATGCAGCGCGGGGTATGCGGCTGAACATCGCATCAGGCACAGCGGTGCGCTTTGAGCCGGGCCAGCAGCGCACGGTGGAGCTGGTGGACTTTGCAGGTGAACGCAAGATTTATGGCTTTCGTGGCCTTGAAAACGGACCAATCGACAAGCGTGTCGAGGGGGCAATTTAATGGCGACGATTGGAAGACGCGCTTACGCTGAAATGTTTGGCCCAACAGTCGGTGATCGCCTGCGGTTAGCCGACACAGACCTGATAATTGAAGTAGAAGCTGACTACACCCTGCGTGCGGGAAGTTACGGAGAAGAAGTCAAGTTCGGCGGCGGAAAAACCATACGCGACGGCATGGCGCAATCGCAGCGCACCAATGCTGAGGGGGCTGTTGATACGGTCATGACCAACGCCCTCATCATTGACCATTGGGGCATCGTCAAGGCCGACATTGGTTTGAAGGGTGGGCGCATCGCGGCGATTGGCAAAGCCGGCAACCCCGATGTGCAACCCGGCGTTGACATCATCATTGGCCCGGGCACTGAAGTCATCAGCTGCGAGGGCATGATTGTTACTGCTGGCGGCATTGACTCACACATTCACTTTATTTGCCCACAACAAATTGAAGAAGCTCTGGCCAGTGGCATCACCACCATGATGGGTGGCGGCACAGGCCCTGCCACTGGCACATTTGCCACCACCTGCACGCCCGGCCCGTGGAACATCGAGCGAATGCTGCAAGCAGCCGATGGCTTCCCCATGAACCTGGGCTTTTTTGGCAAAGGCAATGCCAGCTTGCCCGCTGCGCTGCATGAGCAAATCAACGCGGGCGTGATTGGTTTAAAACTGCATGAAGACTGGGGTACCACGCCTGCAGCGATAAGCAATTGTCTAGATGTTGCGGAGCTTACTGACGTTCAGGTGGCGATTCACAGCGACACGCTCAATGAATCCGGCTTTGTCGAAAACACGATTGCAGCAACCAAAGGCCGCGGCCTGTGCGCCTTTCACACCGAAGGCGCTGGCGGCGGGCATGCACCGGACATTTTGAAGGTGGTGGGCGAAGCAAACTTTTTACCCAGCTCCACCAACCCGACCATGCCCTATACCGTCAACACGCTTGACGAGCACGTCGACATGCTGATGGTGTGCCACCACCTGGACGCAGGTATTGCTGAAGATTTGGCCTTTGCCGAGAGCCGCATCCGCAAAGAAACGATAGCCGCCGAAGACGTGCTGCATGACCTGGGCGCCATCAGCATGATGAGCAGCGACAGCCAGGCCATGGGGCGGGTCGGCGAAGTCATCATCCGCACCTGGCAAAACGCCCACAAGATGAAGCAGCAGCGCGGCAAGCTGCCGGGCGATGCCGAGCGCATCATGCTACCCGGTACGACGCTGCTGCCGGGCATGAGCGATTTGCACAGTCACGTGCTGTTGCATCCGTACGACGAGACGCCGTGGAACGACCAGGTGTTGCGGGAATCGTTGGCGCTCCGCACGGCGCGCGCCGTGAATCACCTGAAGGCCACGCTCGATGCCGGCTTCACGGTGCTGCGCGATCTTGGCACGGAGGGCGCTGAGTACGCCGATGTGGGCCTCAAAGAAGCGGTGGATCAGGGGATCATTCCCGGCCCCCGCCTGTTCGTGACGACGAAAGCCATCGTGGCAACGGGCTCGTACGGTCCGAAGGGATTCGGTGTCGAGATCGGCGTGCCGCAGGGCGCTGAACAAGCCGACGGCATCGACGGGGTCACACGGGTGGTGCGCGACCAGATCGGCCACGGTGCGGACTGGATCAAGATCTACGCCGTCGGTGTCGAGTGGGCGGCCGGTCGTGGCGCACGCCAGCACGGTGGAGGGCATCACGCGCGCCGTCATGGCCGGCGTGGAAGGCATCGAGCATGGCGACATGGCCACGCCCGAGGTGTTCGCGTTGATGAAACAACGCAACGTTTCGTTCTGTCCTACGTTGTCGGCCACGGAGAGCACCACGCGGTATCGTGGCTGGAAGAAGGGCATCGATCCGGATCCGGCGGGCATCGTGCAGAAAAAGGCGATGTTCAAGGCGGCGCTGGCGTCGGGGGTGACCATCTGCAACGGCAGTGACGTGGGCGTATTCACGCACGGCACGAATGCACTGGAGCTCGAACTGATGGTGGAGTACGGGATGTCTCCGCTGGCCGCACTGAAGGCGGCGACGAGTGTGAACGCCCGCATCATGCACAGTGAAAAAGAGTTCGGACGCGTTGCACCGGGCCTGCTGGATTCATCGGAGATTCGCTTTCTCTGGAGCGTGATATTCATGACACCGCGTCTGCGTTGCGCATACGGTGTTTTATGGATGGTAGTTGTCGTCAGCGCCACTCTGGGCACCACATGCTTTGCCCATCG
>ENA-OFCF01000951-OFCF01000951.1-metagenomes-genome-assembly--contig:-NODE-951-length-11829-cov-10.487940_pt1 | contig 11829 bp, 10 predicted proteins | sample MGYA00153387_OFCF01 | MGnify analysis MGYA00153387
GATTTAAACTTGCTCACATCTTCGTCAGAATCGAGGTCGAATAGTGAGTTCTGAAACTGTCATCATTGGGCGAGACGCGCCGGCACGATTCCCAAATCATGACGCACTTCAGTATCAAGCGCGCTCGCAAGCGCACCGTGGTGGTGGATTGGATCCGCCAAGCCCATCATGTAGAGATTTTGCGGATGATAGGCTTGGCGGTTAAAAACCACCGCCACGACTCTGCACCCGAAACCCATTTCTTTTTGCGTCCCTATGCGAACTCCGCGGCTTTGCAGTAACTTTGCAAGTGAGTCGGCAAGCTGATACCCGGCCCAACAAGCCCCACAAAAACCCAGCTCATTCTGTCTGATATTCATTCTGAAGAATTTCACTCCTCACCTACATCCTCACCTATTTCAACCTTGGCAAATCTGTCAGAGAACCCTAAAACCCTCCCATGACCGGATGTCGCAGAGAAGTATTCTTCTGGGTGGCATTTGTAACGGTTATACCACCCGTTGCCTTTGTGCAGCAAATACAACCTGTAGTTCATTAATACTGTTAGCTAAAAACAATATGTAATTCATCTCCGCCAAGCCATTGATAGAAAAGTATCGTAGCGGCACTTTTCAAGAAGCCGAAGTAGCGCCTTATTTCATGGCCTACGTGATTCTAATGTCGATTGTAGCCGGATTCCCTTTTGGCGACATGAACGGCTGGTCGGTTGCATCAGGTTTTGCGTCAATCGTGATTACCATCATGGGAGTCCTGCATTTGAAGAAGCAGAATAACGATAGTTTTGGGAACAGCTTTTTAACCAAGTATTTCAGCCTAGGTTGGGTCGTTACCATCAGGATGCTGATAGTGACTATTCCTGCAGCCGTTGTTATCTTCGCATTGGCATCGATAGTTGGAGGTGACGATGCTATAGAGCCAGCGGTTGCTGTTTTCACCATCGCTATCGAGATCCTTTTTTACTGGTGGCTCGGTCTGCTAATCGCCGAAGCCAATGAACCCAAAAGCGAAGACGTGGCGCTCACCCAGCCATAATCTTTGCAATTTCATTTCATTTTCCTTTCAATCGCGCCGGTGCGCGCATATCTAACGTTCGCTTCAAAAATGAAACGCACCATCGCAATCATCATAATTCTAGCAGTCGTTCTAGTGGTTGCGATTTTCTCTTACCTCATTGGACATCGACATGGTGTCGTCCATGCAGATACAAGATCAACGCTTTTCGAACTCCAGGCATTTGAGGGATTCGAGAAGCAAGGCGCAGATTCAGCTAAAACGAGGTTTGGAAATTTAATCAACTTCCGAGAAGATAACTTGAATACAGGATTTTTTGCTATCGATGATTGGAATTATTGGAGACAGGTGAGGTGGGATGAAGCGCGGAAAAATATTATGATTCGCCTAAAGAGCGTTTCGAATCAGCTTCCTCAACGAAAGACTGTAGAGCAGATGCAATCCGAGATCGACAAACATCAAAGCGAACCCCAAAGATAGCTAGTTAGCTTGTCTCACAGTGATCCGTTGTTGGACGGGCTCAAGGTTGAGTGGTGTGCTTTTTGGAAGTTATTAGTTATCTGTTATTGGTTATCAGTGAGTCGAATTTTCACGCGGTCATCGCACGGCCTATTCTGAAGTGCATCATGATTTGTGGAATCGATAGAGGTAGGAACCGGACGTGCGGATCTCCCGCATCCGGCTCTCCAGTCAGTGGTTTTCTCCATTGCGGAGGCTCGCGAATTCTGTTTCGCGAGAGTCTAACAGGCAGAAGAACCCGAGCTTCTTGAAGTAGCGGTTGGTGTTCGCTAACAATGGACTGATGACTCCACCCTGCGGTGTGCCTTGGGAATCTTCTTGCGATTCGTCTGCTGGCATTTTTTCCATTGCTTTGGCTGATTTTGTGAACCGAAACGGGGTTCACTCTCGTTTAGCACCACAGGTCCGCCTCGGGCTGCTCTCCACCCCGTCTCACGTCGACGCAGTTGCCTCCGGCTGCTCTCCCGTAGCTCGTCTCGGGATGACTCAGACTTTCACTGGTTGATTTCATGTACGTGCTTTCGCACTGGCTGGCGCGGGTCGCACCAGCCACTTTTCCACAAATCATGATGCTCAGCAGAATAACATCACACGAAGCTGGACGAGGCCGCAATAATGAGTCTTACTCCCGCCCCCGGACCTGAAAAAGTTCGTAGAAGCCGTCGTGGCGGAATGGTAGACGCCACGGACTTAAAATCCGTTGAGGGGCAACCCTCGTGGGGGTTCGAGTCCCCCCGACGGCACTCTATATGATTGACCCAATTTCTGATAGATTCACAACGGCATACCTTGCCGCAGAACAACGTCAGTGGGCGTTGGTGCTTGTTTTAGAAATCACTGAAACTGCACAAGCCTTATAATTCGGCTGGCGAGAATGCGGATCGTATGATGGATGAGTGAGTTGATTCACCTGCGGATAGTGCATCGGAATAAAAACCTGCCCACGCTGCATAGTAGGTGCTAGATAAACAGACGCGCACATTTCCCCACGCCGCGAACGGATGATCACCTTGTCGTTCTGTCGGACTCCGAGCTCCATCGCATCTTCTGAATGCATCTCGATGTAGGCTTCAATCGGTGCGAGTTTTTGTAAGAGATTCGATTTTCCGGTGCGGCTGAGTGTGTGCCACTGACTGCTAGTTCCGCGTCCGGTGAGCAGTAAAAATGGATAGTTTTGATCCGTCGGCTCTGGAAGATCAGCGGGTGGGGAAAAAAGAATATTCGCTTTTCGACTGGCAGTAAAAAATTTCCCGTCCTCGAAAAGTCGGCGCTCCATTCCTGATGGTGCCTTCGATTTCGGATACGGCCATTGGATTCCTCCTAGTTCGTCGAGATGTGCATAATCTCGAATGCCTGTAATATCACAAGGACGATCAACTGTGAGATCACGCAGGATTTTGAACACCGATTCAGGATCAGTCCAGTTAGAAAAAAGACCGCCACAACCCCAAGCGTGTGCAATCAGGCGGAAGATGCGAAAATCTGATAGAGCAAGCCCCGGTGCCTTACGCACTTTCTTGAGTGTGCCAATCCGGCGCTCTGAGTTGATGAAACATCCGTCCTTCTCACCCCACCCTGCCGCAGGTAAGACGAGGTCTGCTACCCGAGCACTTTCCGTGGAATGATACATATCTTGCACCACTAAAAAATCGAGTTTTTCTCTAATTTCTGCTAGACGGCCATGATCAATCCATGAATGGAACGGATTGGTGGCTACAATCCAGAGTCCTTTGATTTTTCCTGCCTCAACTGCATCAAAAATCTGATCATAAGCAAGTGATAGATCGCTAGGAATATTTTCGGATGGAATACCGAGAGCTGAAGCGACTTTTAATCGATGCGTTGCATCCGCAAAGTCATGTCCACCGACAAGCGACGTTGTATTGGAAAACAAACGAGAGCCCATCGCATTGCACTGTCCAGTGATCGAGTTTGCACCAGTCCCAGACTTGCCGATATTACCGGTGATTAGCGCCAAATTGATCATCGCCTGTGCTGCGCGGACCCCCTCATAGGATTGATTAATCCCCATGGTCCACCACCAAGAAACGCGCTTACCAGGTTCTGAAACAGCACGCGCTAGCGCTTCGATAGACTCCTCACTCAGACCCGTACACTCGACTACAGCAGTGGGCGAATAGTCGCGAACAAACTCCGCAAATTCATCAAAGCCAATCGTGTTTGATATGGAGGCAGCGTCAATTCTTCCATCGCGAATGATGCAATGAGCGAGAGCATAATACAAAGCGAGATCGCCCTTGGGCTTGATCGCAATATGTTGACTAGCAGCTTGTACGGTCTCTGTCGCGCGTGGATCGATCACGATGATTTGTGGATTACGCCGATTTCGCATCACCCGCTGCCAAAGAATCGGATGCGCAATGCATAAATTCGCACCAACCAAAATGATGACATCGCTTTCCTCAAAGTCAGCATACGTGGCAGGCGGCGCATCAAATCCAAAAGATTGTTTGTATGCGGTCACGGCTGTCGCCATGCACTGGCGCGTGTTTGCATCACCATGCAAAAAACCCATACCGAACTTAAAAAGACATCCGAGATATGCCATTTCTTCGAAAGGAATCTGCCCGGTTGATAGAAATGCAACCGACTCGCGTCCATAAGCTTCTTTGATAGATTGGAAGCGAGAAACAAAAGTATCAGTCGCGATCTCCCAATCCACTGGCTTGAGTTTGCCTGATTCATCACGCAGCAACGGGCTTATCGCGCGATCCGCAGCATCGAGAGGATCGAGCGCTTGCCATCCCTTCGGGCAAGCCATTCCGAGATTGACCGGATAGTCGAACTCTGGAGTTAGATTAATTGCCTCACCTTGTTGATTGAGGTGGATCTTCAATTGGCACCCAGTTGCGCAGTAGCCGCAAATCGAAGTGACGGTGGATGCGGGTTTCAAGCGCGCAGATACTTTTCCCAGTCCAAAATTTCCCGGCTCCAGCACTAGATCTCGAGTAAGCGGACCATTGGCTTGTTTGAGCAACCGGTTGAGCATAATTTAATGTTAGTTAACAGATGGTCCGAAATTGCCAGGCATTTTTGGTGCATGGACGGCTTGAAAAAAGAGCTGGCGTTCAAAAATATCGGCAAAGAGAAGAAACGGCAGCGCAAGCCACGGCTCGACTAGTACAATCATCATGGCCACAATCAATAAAATCATACGAAGACAGAGAACTAACTGTAACGGCTCAAGCAACAAACGAGCACTATGACTATCCGGCGTCCAACATTCACTCTTTGCATTGAGAAGAAACATCATTTCCGGAACAATTTTCAGTATCAGAATCAAATAAAACACAATGCAGGCAAAATACGAATGTGGCTCAGTAATAAGAATGCCTAATGCGCAAAATGAAGCCGCTGTGCCGAAAAATCGCGCTGCACAACGTGGGAAGTTCCAGAACGCACGTTTGGTATCTTGATAGATCATCACACTTGTGAAAACGGCTAGCAAACCCAGTGGAAATATTGAATACATCAGAAGCATCTCAAAAAGCTTTTTGAACGCAAAATCAGGTAAAAATGGAAAGATGCAAAGAAACGCTGGAATCGGCATGATGGTAGAAAAAGCAAGAATCTCGCGTGACAACCATGAAGTTTTCAAGCCGAGAAAAAAGCGCCATGCCTTGAGAGGCTGGCCAAGGTGAAACACAGATGCCGCCATGCCAGCGTAAAAAAGTAGAGCTGCTATCATAAGCATCGGATAAGACTCAAACGAAACCAATGCGCTTCCTAACATCAGTCCGATGCCAGCTTGAGTAAACACTAGCATAAATACGAGCGGCCAATGTGCATGTTGTGGCACTAGAGTCTCCCGGTCTGCTGCAAATGCTGAACCCGGAATCTCGCGTCCTACGTATCGCGTCGTAGGATAAGTCGTCTCAGAAGATGGAATCGACGAATGTGGATTGTGAATATCAGATTGAAATAAATTATTAGCACCTTGTTTTATCGCTGCCTTGCGATCTTTATTCACCGCAACAATACGGATTGCTTCAGTCGGGCAAGCTTGCACACATGCCGGTGCTTCACCATCTGCAAGTCGTTGATGGCACATGTCGCATTTTCTAACGATTCCTCGCTTCTTTGAATACTTAGGTACATCGTATGGACATTTGAGAATACAATATGAGCAGCCGATGCATTGATCATCGAGATGACGAACGATCCCTGTCTCAGCATCCTTTTCGTAAGCAGCGACTGGGCAACCGTTCATGCAGCTAGGGTCTTCACAATGATGACATGCAGTGGTGATCGTTTGTTGCCAGCCGTGAGCATCAATGCCGCCTAACATTACACCGGTGTCACGCCATGTTTCTTGATCGTCTAAACCGTTAAGCGAGTGGCAAGCAGAAACGCAGGCCTTGCAGCCAGTGCAGCGATCAAGTGAAACTTCAAATGCATATTGTTCACCATCGCGTGGTTTGCTCAGCGGAATGAGACTGCGATAATGAGGCGCAAGATCTGGCGAATGTTGGTCAATCTCAGCAAAACATGCAACCGGAGTGAGTAGAGATTTTTGCTCAGCAAGCAGTTCATCTATCAGTGTGCGAAACGAAGGTGCATGACCCACAGGCTTCCTCAAGCGGGATATCGACGGTACACGTTGCAGGGTTGCTGGCACAAAATTATCCCTTCGAATCAGGCATTAAATAAGACTTGTAGTGTCCCGGTGTCATGACGATTGACAAAAGTTTGGAATGACTCGTTAGAAGAAGACCTTTGTTCTTGATAAACCCTCAACATTCGTTCGATGGTTGTCTTTAACTCATCAAAAGCCATCGCTTGATAGATTTGCCTACCGCAATTCGCACGAGAACCAAAGCCTCCGCCGATAAATACGTGATATGCCTCTCTTCCGTCCGAGGTTTTTGCTCCCAACAGCCCAATGTCCCCCATGTAATGTTGAGCGCAAGAATGCGGACAACCAGTGAAGTGAATATTAACCGGTTGATCGAGAGAAATTCTCTTTTTGAGATAACGCGTCAGCTCAAGCGCATTTCCCTTGGTATCCGTAGCAGCGTATTTGCAGAAACGGCTACCCGTACAGGCGATCACGCCACTGGCGATGTTCGATTGTTTCCAATCAAGACCCATTTTCACAACAGCCTTTTTAAATGTTTCTAAATAGGCGAGCGGAATATTCGGAATGATAATATTTTGCCAAACTGTTAGTCTAATATCACCAGTGGCATAATTTTGGGCCAGATCTGCAAGACGTGTCATTTGTTTGGGTGTAATCTGCCCAGCTGGCAATGAGATTCCCAGATAGAAAAATCCATCCTGCTTCTGCGGATAAGCACCGATGTGACTGTGCGGAATCTGCTCCTCGGCGTATTTGAGCATAGTAGCATCAAGCGGAACACGAGTCAGCGGAAAACCTAGCAGTGTTTCAGTTTCCATGACATAGCGGTCCAGTGTCCAAGTCTCCAGTAGATGTTTCAGACGGGCTTTCTTCCGATTCGTCCGGTCGCCATTGCGAATGAAAACTCGGACCATAGCCAATACCACACGGACAATTTCTTCTGTAGAGACTTGAATACCGCAGTCACGAGCAAATGTCTTATGACCCGTCGCACCGCCAAGGGCAATACGGAAAGCCACACCAGAATCCGTTAGTATCGCTTTGACTCCGATGTCATTGGTGTCCTGAACCGCGCCGACGAGTCCGCCGCCATCAAAGGCAATGTTAAATTTGCGAGGCAGGTTGTAGAAATCTCGGTGATGGAGGATTTCATCACTAATCGCCCGAATGAATGGGCTGCTATCGATGATCTCCAATGGATCAACGCCAGCAGTCGGATTTGTAGTTAGATTTCTTATATTATCTGCCCCAGCTCCCTGAGTGTGCAGTCCTGTTGCCTGAATTCGTCGTAGAAATGGGACCGTGTTTTCAGGGCTAATCAGACGGATTTGAAAATTTGCGCGAGTGGTGACCTGAACATAGCCCGTGGTAAGTTCGTTAGATATTGCAGCAAGTTCGCGCAGTTGATGCGAACTGAGTTGCCCACCGGGAATGCGAAGCCGGGACATATAACTATTCTCCACTGGAGAGAGAAAAAACAATCCATGCCATTTAAAGCGAAATGCATCCTCTTTATCAGGCCCTGATTTTGCACGAGCATTCTCTGCAATGCGATAATAGGAATCTAGCGGATGTTCTTCACGTTTGATACGCTCCTCTGCAGTGAGTTCATCTGATTCAACAACAGTCACCGACTCCCCCGGCACTCCGGCCGGAAAAAGATCGGCAAACACAAAAGCGCGCTCACGAACACCAGCAAAAAAGCCGTCTAGGTAATGCTTCTGCTCTTCACTGAAAGCCTCTTTTTCAAGCATTGGCTTGATGATATTTGAATCAATAGACATCGCGTTGGTATCTTTTTTCGGTTTTAAGCTGACTGATATATACTTGCGCGGACTCTTCCGCTAGATTCCCCTGCTCTCGGATGATCTGAATCAGTGCGGAATCAACATCTTTGGCCATGCGTTTGGCGTCACCGCAGACATAAATGTAAGCACCTTGTTGAATCCATTCCCATAATTTAGCAGCATGTTCTAGCATCCGATCTTGCACATAAATTTTCTCCGTTTGGTCCCTAGAAAATGCAGTACTAAGGCAAGTCAAAATTCCATTAGAAAACATCTCTTCGAGTTCCTCTCGATAAAGAAAATCCGTAGCAATGTGTTGGTCACCGAAAAATAGCCAATTTTTGCTATCAGGAGCTGTGATGCGTCGTTCTTCGAGGAAGGCACGAAATGGTGCGATGCCGGTCCCTGGACCGATCATTATAATCGGTCGATTGATATCATCCGGCAGGCGAAAGCCCGGGGAACTATGAATAAATACAGGAACTACACCATTGGATCTATCGGCAAGAAATGTGGAGCACACGCCGCTGCGTGGAACTCCGTTTATTTCATAACGCACGATTCCAACAGTAAGGTGAACTTCACCGGGATGCGCCTTAGGACTGGATGAAATCGAATAAAGCCGAGGTTGAAGCATCCTCAGCGGCGACACCAGATCCTGTGCCTCGATACCGGCTATCGGATGACTTGCAAGGAAAGATGATAGATCAAGGCGGGAGGAAAGTGCATCGTGTAGCGGCAAAGATGTTCCGTCTTTGAGCACGATAAGCTCCTCACCTGTGAGTGCTGCTGAAGAAAGAATATCTGCTACAAAATCATGACAATTCGTGGGCATCACCCCGAGCGCGTCACCAACTTTGTATTCCAGACCGCTGCCATCCAACACGATTTCAAAGTGACGAGTTTCCTTTGAAGAACTATCAGCAGTGAGTCTTCGATTGGTCTTGAGGGTTGCTAGATAAGGATTGGTTTTGCTGTAACCCTTCTCAGCCGAATCAACCAATTCCGCAGCGACGACATCAGGTGCTAGTTTTGCCATGAGTTCCACAAACCACTTTTTGCCGAGGGGCTCGTCATCAACATCGCAGTCCACTCTATCATGGATACGCTTAGCTCCGATAGCCTCTAAGCGTTGATCTAATAGAACACCGGCTTGACAGAATTGAGTGTAATTCCGATCACCAAGAGCAAGCACGGAGAATGAAACTTGATCGAGACGCGGTGTACTTTCTGATTGTAGTGCTTCCCAAAATCCTTGTGCATTATCTGGCATCTCACCATCGCCATAAGTACTAACCACAATACAAACTCGTTTATGACTGGCAAGTTCTGTGGGTGAACAGGCGTCTAGCCCTATGGCTTTTGCTTCAAATCCACGTGATGTTGCCTCTTTGGAGAATTTTTTTGCTAGACTTTCTGCACCACCAGTTTGGGACCCCCAAAGAAAAAGCAATGGGCCATGGGACGACTGCGCAGTCATCGACAGAGGAGCCTCTGATCGACCGCTGAAAAGTCCTGCTAGATAACCATTAATCCAATTGCGTTGTTCAGGATTGAATGGAGCATTGGCCGGGATCTGTGGGAAAATTGCGTTCACTTGAATAAGATATTTTAAATGGATTGGGATGTTGCGATCTGCACGTTTCCCGTGGCGTAATGCATGTCGTGGTTAGCCATTTCAGCGGTGGTCGGCTTGATTCGGCTCGGGCGGATGTGCGAGCGCTCGTTGAGAAATGTCAGTAAGTGATTGCGATAATCCTGATATCGCGGATCTGCTAGGATCGCAGCACGATTTCGAGGACGTTCGAATGGAATCTCCAAAATGTCGCCGACTTCTGCTTCTGGCCCGTCAGTCATCATGACAACACGATCCGATAGAAATATTGCCTCATCAACATCGTGTGTGACCATGAGAGTGGTGAGTTTGTTTCGTCTCCATAGTTCAAGTAGAACTTCCTGAAGTTCCATCTTGGTGAGGGAATCCAACATGCCAAATGGTTCATCGAGTAATAACATTTTTGGTTGGAGGGCAAAAGCGCGTGCAATTCCAACGCGCTGACGCATCCCCTGTGAGAGTTCTCCGGGATATTTGTGCATGGCATTGCCAAGCCCGACGACTGTCAGATAATACTCAGCAAGCTCACGGCGTTCGACTTTTGTCGCAGTGAAATACACCTGATTCACGCCGAGCATCACATTTTCATACGCGCTCATCCATGGCAGGAGGCAAGGCGATTGGAAAACAACTCCACGATCCGGGCCAGCCTCAATCGTTTCTCGGCCTGCTAGAATCATCGCACCCTCCGTGATGTCAGTGAGTCCAGCCACCATCGAGAGCACAGTGGATTTGCCACAACCTGAGTGGCCAATTAAGGTGATGAACTCACCTGCGCCGAAGTTCAGCGTGAAATCCTTCACAATGATGGCTGGTCCCTTTGGTGAAGGATATGCCTTGGTGAGTTTGAAAAGTTCAAGAACGGGAGCTGACATATATCTTTTAAGTTAGTTAGCCAATCTCGACGTTGAGCTCTTCGCGGTGGAGTTGAGAACGGCGCCGTGGGGCAGGACGGTTGAAAAGATATGATTCACGCGGATGACCTAAGTCTTCCGGGAGGATATCCGGTGCGGCAAGTTTTTTGGTAACAGTAGCTGCACTGTCCTTTTTTGCATCTATCAGTGTGTTAATCAGTTGCAGTTTGAGATTTTTAAAATTGGCACATAACGATAGCTCATGCCGCTCGCGAGGTCGGGGCATATCCACCGGAATCTCCCTTCCGAGTGTGGCACCATCTCGGCCGGGCAACAGAGGCACCACGCGGTCCGCGACAAGCAATGCCTCATCGGGATCATTCGTGATCCATATCACAGTGGTTCGGTTTTTCTGCCAAATCTCTGCGATTTCAACTTGAAGCGTCGCGCGAGTGAGTGCATCGAGAGCAGAAAGCGGCTCGTCTAGCAGAAGAATGCGGGGATTTGCAGCAAGTGCACGTGCTACAGAAACCCGCTGTCTCATGCCACCCGAGAGTTCGCGTGGAAGCTTGCCTGCTGCTGGGGTGAGTTTTACCATATCAATGTAACTAGCAGCATAGTCAGCACGTTCATTCTCGGATAGATCAGGAAAAATTTGATCCACAGCAAGGCGCACGTTTTCGGTGACAGTGAGCCATGGTAGAAGTGAATAATTCTGAAATACCACGCCGCGTTCTGGACCGGGGCCAACGATGATAGAGCCATCCATGGTTACGGTGCCTGAATCTGGTTTGAGCAGCCCTGCAATGAGATTGATTAGCGTGCTCTTGCCTGTGCCAGAATACCCGATGATCGAAACGAAATCTCCCTCTTCTACTTTCAGACTCACATCCCGCAAAACGTTGTTGATTTCATGAGATGACCTGAAACTTTTTGAAACCGAACTGAGTTCTAAGGTGAGTGACATATATTAAATCAGTTATATTTAGTTTAAGCTTTTCTAAACCGGCTCTCGATGAGACTCATCGCACGATCAAGGACATATCCGATCACACCGATGGTGAGAATTGAAAGAATGATATGAGCATAGCTATTTGCATTGTACTGTTGCCAGAGGAACCCACCGACACCGGGTTTCCCGATGAGCATTTCCACGGCGACAATGACAAGCCACGCTATTCCTAACGAAAGTCGGAATCCAGTGAACATATAAGGCAGAGCGGAAGGAATGAGTATCTTGAACAATGTTTTTACCTTCGATAATTTGAGAACTTTTGCGACATTCAGATAATCCTGCGGCACGGCACGAACGCCGACGGCTGTATTGAGAACCGTGGGCCACATCGCACAAATGGCGATGGTGAAGAGTGCCGCGGCATCTGAAGTGCCGATTAAGGTAGAGACGTCAGTTGCCTGACGCCCCCCTCGCAGATCCCGGCGTGC
>ENA-OFCF01000954-OFCF01000954.1-metagenomes-genome-assembly--contig:-NODE-954-length-11812-cov-4.201327_pt1 | contig 11812 bp, 5 predicted proteins | sample MGYA00153387_OFCF01 | MGnify analysis MGYA00153387
GGCCGGTATCGGCCTCGCCTTCGTCGGCGGCGCGGAGCCCCCGACGGTGGATGCGGCGCCCGTGCCCTGCCAAAAGGAAGGCAACTGCACGTTCAAGAAGCCGCTGTTCGGCATCATCCTCGACAACTCGAGCTCGATGAACGAGCAGTTCGACGCCGACACCACTCGCTGGGAGGGCGCCGTCGACGCGATCACGAAGGCCATCGCCTACGACAACGGCTACATCGCTGAGAACTTCATTCTTGGCCTGGTTCGTTTCGGTCACGATCCCAACCCGCAGGCGCCCGGCACCAAGATCCCCGCCGACACTTCCGGCCTGATCGACGGCCAGAAGCTCGACGTACCCTGGTACGACGACGCCGACCCGGCCAAGGCCTACATCGAGTGTACCAACGGCGACGCGATCCTCGCGGCGCTCGAGGCCGTGGGTGCGCCCTCCGGCGGCAACAAGACCGGCATCGGCACGTGGACCAAGGGCGCGATGGACTTCGCCGCGACGTACATCGCCAAGGCCAAGGCCGACCACCCGCTGGACAATAACAAGCGCGCCGCGATCCTCCTCGTGCTGACGGACGGCAAGTGGACCGACCCGACCGGCATGATGCAGCTCAAGCCGGCCACCCAGGACCCGAAGATCACCGCGGGCAACCTGTTCACGATGCAGGACATCCCGACCTACGTCGTCGCCATCGGCGACGCCGAGGGTCAGGGCTTCGCCAACGACCTGGCCGCCGCCGGTGGTACCACCGCCGCGATCGACGCTGGCAACCCGCAGGAGCTCATCGACGCCCTCACGGCCGTCATCGTCAAGATCCAGAAGGACGTCGTCGCCCCGATCTGCACCCCGGGTCTCCCCCGCATCATGGTGCTCCTCGACGCCTCCTCGTCGATGCTCAACATCAACAACGGCATGACCCACGCCGGCCCCGGCCTGGGCGGCTGGGACCAGGCCCGCGACGCGCTCGCCGGCGACGTGTCGCTGTTCGACGTCGTCCTCAACAACAACAACCCGGTCGAGAACCTCGTCCACCTCGGCCTCGCGGTGTTCGGCCACAACGCCCCCCAGGAGGAGAAGCTGATTGTCCAGTACGGCCCGTGCCGCAAGGACAACTTCGCGTGGGCCCTCGACCCGGCCACCTCCTGCGAGGCCCCCGGCTGCACCGACCCCTACGCCAAGCCGAAGATCACCTGGACGTTCAAGGACGGCTCCATTGTCAGCCCGATGTTCGACGACAAGACCCTCAGCCACATGCCCAAGTGTGACCTGAGCAACCAGCTGCCCAACGCCTGCATCGGCTCCGGCACCTACACGCACCTCGGCCTCAACCTCGTCCAGAGCAACATCGCCACCTACAAGGCCGAGTGCTCGATGATGGGCGCCGACCAGCCCTGCAACGACGAGACCGAGTTCATCAACATCCTCGTCACCGACGGCGTCTACCAGTCGACCGACGCGCAGGTCCAGGCCCCCCTGCAGATGATGTACACCGCCGGCATCACCACCTACGTGATCGGCTTCGGCGAGCTCGTCGACACCGTCCCGGCCAAGGCGCTGCTCAACAAGATGGCCGACTGGGGCTCGGGCAACATCGAGGACTACTACGACGCCAACAACCAGGCCCAGCTCGAGGCCTCCCTCAAGATGATCCTCGAGCAGCTGACCTTCGACGAGTGCTGCTCGTTCAACAACTGCTCGCAGAACCCGGAGCCGGACACCAACGAGCCCGATCCGATGATCGAGCCCGGGACCACCACCGGCGACGCGGGCACCGACACCGACGTGGGCACCACCACCGATGGCACCACCGGTGGCACCACCACCGGCGCCACCACGGACGAGAGCACCACCGACGCGATCACCTCGACCGCCACCACGACCAGCGCGGACACCGACACCGCCAGCACCGGCAACGTCGACTCGACCGCTGGCGAGACCACCAACACCCCGACGGAGACCGCTCCGACCGAGGGTTCCGGCGCCGACGAGTCCGGCACCAGCGTTACGACTCAGACCACCCAGACGACCGCCACCACCCCGGCCACCGACCCGACCGCGACCGGCGACGAGTCGGCCTCCTCCGGCGGCCAGACCGACTCCGAGACCACCGGCGTCGACGACGACGGCGGCTGCGGCTGCACCACGAACACTGACGAGGGCAAGACCCGCGGTCTCCTGGGCATGCTGCTGACCTTCGGTCTGGCGGGCTTCATGCGCCGTCGCCGTCGCGCCGTCTGAGGCGTGACCTGACCCTGCGCGCTGCTGCCGCGGCGCGACACGAAAGACACCTCCCACCGGGGGTGTTTTTTTTGCGTCGCGCGTACTGGCCCGCTTCGACTCGTTTTGCTATGCACCCCGATCGTGTCGCAAGAGCAGGATCAGGAACGGGCAGCCCTGTCGACGGAGGGTCAGAGGATCGTCGGCGAGGAGGCCGATATTCTCCGGCGGATCCAGGCGAGGCTCGCCCGTGAGGCGGAGACCGCCCCCGAACAGCTGGAGGACCTCGACGCCCAGCTCATCGAGCTGCGCGACGCCCTCGCCGAGGCCAAGGAGGAGGACCAGGCCTCGCTCATCGAGCAGATGCATCAGGTCGCCGCCCTGAGCCGCACCCGCGGCCAGGGCCGCGACGCCCCCGTCGACCCCAAGAACCCGTACTTCGGCCACCTGCGGCTACGCGAGGCCCGGTCCTCGCGTCAGCGCGACGTATTGGTGGGCAAGCGCACCCTGCTCGACGACGGCGACGGCCTCTCGATCGTCGACTGGCGCAACGCCCCGGTCTCGCGCCTCTACTACCGCTACGACGAGGAGGACGAGTACGAGGAGGAGTTCGACGCTCGCAGCCTCGAGGGCCGCGTGCTCATCCGCCGCTCCGTCGGCATCACGGACGCCCAGCTGCGCCGCGTCACTGCCCCGCAGGGGGCATACGTGTGCGACCGCCAGGGTCGCTGGCACGACGCCGTCGGGGCCGCCAAGCCCTCGCTCGAGGGGGGCGTCGGCACGGCCGTACGCGTGCCGACTGGCCAGCTCGGCGTCCACGGCGACAGCGACGAGCCCAGGGCCGACAAGCACCTCCAGGAGATCACCGCGCTGATCGACCGCGAGCAGTTCGGCCTCATCACGCAACCAGAGTCCGGCATCGTGCTGATCCAGGGCGGCGCCGGCTCGGGCAAGACGACCGTCGCCCTGCACCGCGTCGCCTACCTCACGTTCCAGGACAAGCGCCGCTTCGCCCCCACGAAGATGCTGATCATGGTCTTCAACGAGGCCCTGGTCGAGTACATCCGCCACGTGCTCCCCTCGCTCGGCATCGAGGGCGTGCCGGTCACCACCTATCGCCGCTGGAGCACCGTGCTGCTGCGCAAGCTCAAGCTGCGCCTCCCGATCTCCCACGTCGACGGCACCCCCGACCCCGTCAGCCGCTTCAAGAAGCACCCGGTGATGATCAAGATGCTCGAGGCCCACGTCGCCGAGCAGCAGGAGAGCACCCGCGCCTCGCTCGGCGACCGCCTCGAGGGCCGCCCGGGACGCGACGCCGTGCTCGCCCTGTGGAACCGCCACGCTCGCCTCCCGCCGGTGTTTCGCGTCGACCGCACCCTCGAGGCCGTGCGCACCGACCCCAACGTCCCGCCCGCCACCCGCGCCGCCGCCGAGACCGTCCTGCGCGCCTCCCGGAGCACCGCCCGCGACGTCTCCGACGACTACATCGAGCTGATGACCGACGGCTCGGTCATCCGCGCCGCGATCAAGGAGCACGGCCAGGGTGACTTCAGCGACACCGACATCGCCTCGATCGTCGGCTGGTGCGCCGCCAAGCACGAGCTCGACGCCGAGGTCCCCGCCGCGCGCGGCGGCGACCGCGAGGAGCCCGAGGACGACAGCAGCAGCCGCGGCGTCCCCGACCTCGACCACGAGCCGCGTCCGCCCAGGGGCGAGCGCGACGACGAGTCCCCGGACGCCGAGCCCGTGCGTCCGCGTCACCTGCCCGCCCACCTCGGCCTCGACGCCGAGGACGACGCGATCTTGCTGCGCCTCATCCAGCTCAAGTACGGCGGCATCTTCGTCGGCGGCAAGCGCTTCGAGTACGAGCACATCGTCATCGACGAGGCCCAGGACCTCGCGCCGCTCGAGGTGCGCGTGCTCCTCGATTGCGTCACCGAGGGCCAGAGCGTCACGATCTCGGGCGACCGCGCCCAGAAGATGATCTTCGACAACGGCTTCACCGACTGGCCCGAGCTGCTGCGCGACGCCGGCCTCCCGCACGTCGCCATCCAGCCGCTCAAGATCAGCTACCGCTCCACCCGCCAGGTCATGGATCTCTCGCGCCATGTCCTCGGCCCGCTGCACAACCCCGACGAGCAGCTCATCGCCCGCGAGGGCGCCCCTGTCGGCTTCTACGCGTTCGGCGACACCGGCGAGGCCGTCGCCTTCCTCGCCGAGGCCCTGCGCAACCTCATGCAGCGCGAGCCGACCGCCAGCGTCGCGCTCATCTCCCGCTACCCCCAGCAGGCCGACGTGTACCACGACGCCCTGCTGATCGCCGAGGTCCCCAAGCTGCGCCGCGTCAGTCGCCAGGACTTCAGCTTCACCGCCGGCATCGACGTCACCGACGTCCGCCAGGTCAAGGGCCTCGAGTTCGACTATGTCGTCATCCTCGACCCGACCACGCAGAGCTACCCCGAGGTGATCGAATCACGCCACCTCATGCACATCGCGGCCACGCGCGCCGCCCACCAGCTATGGCTCGTGTGCACCGGCCCGGTCAGCAAGCTGATCCCCGATGACGTGATCCAAGCCAGCACCGAGTGACCACCCGCGAACTCTCAGAGGGGTCGCAGAACGAAGATTTACCCGACCTGTCCTCGCGGACAGGCCGGTCACGTCATCGCCTCACGCCTGGGCTTGCGCGCCGAGGTGGCGTAGCGCGCCCTCTGCGAGCCACTGGCCGACCTCGGAGGCCCTGGCCGCCCTCGCCTCGCCGACGAGGTCGTAGGTGAGCGGCGCGCCGAGCTTGAGCAGCTCGATGACGGCCGCCTCGATCGCGCGGGCGCCCCGGCCGAGGCGCTCGTCATTCTTCTCGCCGCCGAGCCACTCGAGGCCCTCCTTGACGGCGAGGATCATGGCGATCGGGTTGACCTTGTCCTTGCCCGCGTGCTTGGGCGCGCTGCCGTGGATCGGCTCGAACATGCCGTGCCCCTTGCCGATGTTGGCGCCGACCGCCATGCCCATCCCGCCCTGGAGCACCGACGCCAGGTCGGTGACGATGTCGCCGAACATGTTGGTCGTCACGACCACGTCGTAGTATTCGGGCTGACCAATGAGCCACTGCGTGAACGCGTCGATGATCGCCGAGTCCTTCTCGATCTCCGGGTACTCCTCGCCGACCTCGTAAAAGACCTCCGAGAACAGCTGGCAGCCGTGCAGCACGTTGTCCTTGACCAGCTGCGTGACGCGCAGCTTCCCATCCTTGGGGGCGCCCTTGTTGCGGCGCCGGCACAGCTCGAACGCGTGACGGATCACCTGCTCGCTGCCGCGGCGCGTGATGACGCGCGTGTCGATCGCCACGTCCGTGCGGCCACCCGGCGCCAGCTTGCCGCCGGCCGGCGTGTACAGGCCCTCGGTGTTCTCGCGGATCATCACCATGTCGACCAGGCCCGGCTGCCACACCAGCTTGTTGGCGCCGTGGATCCGGTGCTGCACGCCCTCGTACAGCTTCACCGGGCGCACGTTGGCGTACAGGTTGAGCCGCGTGCGGTTGCCGATGACCGGCGAGAAGCCTGCCATCTTGCCGTCCTTCATCAGCACCGGCCCCGCGCCCGTCGGCGACGGCCAGCCGACCGCGCCGAGCAGGATCAGGTCCGCCGCGTCGCAGCGCTCCTCGGAGCCCACCGGCCAGTCGCGGTCACCATGCTCGAGATAGTACTGACCACCACACTGGATGTCGTCGACGTCCCACGCCAGTTCGAGCGCGCCAGAGATCGCGTGGAGCACCCGTAGCCCCTCGCGCATCACTTCCGGGCCCGTCCCGTCGCCACCCAGGGTCACCAGCTTGTACGCCATGAACTCGTCTCCCCGGCCCGATGGGCCTAAGTTCGGTGTACACGCCCGTAGCACCCCGCTGTGCGCCTCAAACGGCGTTTTATGGTGCGGAAGCTCACCCCTTCGCCCGGCGACTCGGGGTATACATGAACGGCTCTCGTGCAGCTCCTCGTGCCGTTATGGGTGTGGCTGGCCACGGCTCCGGGAGCGCCGTCCGTCGCCCCTGCGCCCGGCCGGGGCACCGCCGCGGCGAAACCCTCGCTCGCCGCCCCCGTGACGGCCCCTGCCACCGCCGCCGGGCCGCCGCCGCAGCCGGGAGTGACGCCGCCGCCGGGGGTCGTGCCGGTGGGCGTCGTGCCGCCGCCAAGCCCGCTCGACGTGACCCGCTCGCCGGAGTGGGTCCCCGACGCTGCGCCGCCCGGGCCTCCAAGGATGGTCATCGGTCGCGAGCGCATCGAGAAGATCCGGCTGCCGGCGCACCGCATCGACGACGACCTGCTCAAGATCGACGGTCAGCTGCTAGAGGCCACCTGGAACCTCGTACCGCGGGTCCCCGAGCTCGTGCAGTTCGACCCGCGCTTCGGCTTCCCGCCGACCCAGGAGACCGACGTGCGGATCGCCTACGGTCGCAAGGGCGTCTATGTCGCCTTTCGCTGCAAGGGTGACCCGAAGAAGGTCCGCGGCGGCGTGTTTCGCAAGGACCAGATCGGCCCGAGCGACCTCGTGTGGCTGATCATCGACCCGACCAACAACAACACCAACGGCTACGTCTTCGCCGTCAACCCCTCCGGCTCGCAGCACGACGCCCAGCTGTTCCGCGACGACAGCGAGGAGCCGCTGTGGGACGGCGTGTGGCAGACCGCCGCCGAGATCACCACCGACGGCTGGACCGCCGAGATCTTCGTGCCCTTCTCGACGATCCGCTTCGACGCCCGCGAGGAGCACGTCTTCGGCGTCAACATCGGCCGCTACATCAACGACAACGGGGAGACCGCCGTGCTCTCGCCGACCCCGCAGGGCAAGCCCGGCGTGATCTCGTGGGCGCTCGACTATTACGGGATCAAGGGCGTCGAGCCCGGCCTCAACCTCGAGCTGCGGCCCTTCACCTCGTTTCGCATCGCCGCTCGCCGGCCCCCCGACAGCTTCGACAAGTCGATCCCCTTCCTGCCCAACGGCGGCTTCGACGTGAAGTACGGCCTGCGCGGCAACCTCACCCTCGACCTCGCGGTCAACCCTGACTTCGGTCAGGCCGAGGTCGACCCCGCGGTGCTCAACCTCGGCCCCTTCGAGGTGTTCTTCCCCGAGCGCCGCACCTTCTTCCTCGAGTCCAAGGAGATCTTCGAGACCCGGTTTCAGCTGTTCTACTCGCGCCGCGTCGGCAACAACCCCAAGCCCGCGCGCGCCGACCTGACCACCCGCACCGACCGCGACGGCAACCCCGAGACCGGCCAGCTCCGCTCGCTCGACCCGCTGACCCGCATCTTCGGCGCCCTGCGGATCACCGGCCAGGCCGCCAAGTCGTGGAGCGTCGGGGCCCTGACCGCCACCACCGGCGCCACCTACGGCTCCGAGCGCTTCAGCGACAACACCGAGCACCGCATCACCGTCGACCCGACCAGCCAGTACTCCGTGTTCCGCGTGCGCAAGGAGTTCGACAGCCAGACCAGCGTCGGTGCGATCGCCACGGGCATCGTGCGCGGCGGCGGTGAGCCCAGCGCCTTCACCGGCGGCTTCGACTACCGCATCCTGTTCGCCGAGCGCTGGCGACACTCCGCCCAGGTCATCGCCACCGACGACGGCCACCGCACCGGCATGGGCGCCGGCTTCGACCTGCGACGCAGCGGCAAGAACATGTCCCTCGGGACATCTGTCGATATGCTGACCCCGCACGCCAACTTCAACGACCTCGGGTTCATGCGGCTCAACAACTTCATCGACGGCAATGCCAACGTCAGCGTCTACAACGCCCAGCCCGTCGGTCGCCTGCGCCGCCTCGCCGGCGGCCTCGCCACCCGCGTCGCCTCGAGCTTCCAGGGCCAGCTGCTACAAAAACAGCTCACTGGCGACATCGGCCTGACCACCCTCAAGCTGTGGCAGTTCGGCTTTAGCACGGGCGGTCACTTGCCGCAGCTGGACCTCTACGAGACCCGCGGCGGCATGCCCTACGAGGTCCCGCTACACTGGTGGACCGGCCTCGACGTCACCTCGCCCGACAACCGCCGGGTCGTCGCCGCCTTCAACGGCGCCTACGGCGAGCAGAACGGTCATCCCGGCCCCGACCTCGCCCTCGAGCTGAGGATCCGTCCGGTCAATCGCCTCGAGCTGACCCTGCGCGGCGACTTCAACGCCACCTACGACCGCCCGCGCTGGACCACCACCAACGCCCTCGACGAGGCCGTGTTTGCGCGCGCCCGCGTCAACTCCTACACCGGCCTGTTACGCGGCACTCTCGGCATCCTGCCGACCCTGACCCTGCAATCTTTCAACCAGCTCTACTACCTCTCCGCCCACCACACCGACTTCTTCATCCTCACCGCCCCGAGCGTGCTCGCCCCGACCGACGCCGCCCCCTACTTCGGCGTCGTCGACCAGGGCCTGTCGAGCTTCATCTCCAACACCATCCTTCGCTGGGAGTACCTGCCGGGCAGCTTCCTGTTCGTCGCCTACACCCACCGCACCGCCCTGTCCGAGGGTGGCATGCGGGTGACCTTTCGGCCAGGTTCAGGCTTTAGCAACCTCGTCGCCCCCGGCGCACAAAACGAGGACATCATCTTTGTGAAGCTCCAGCACCTGTTCGGGCTGTGAGACCACTTCCCGATGCACCCCTTCGGCTATCGTAGCCGTCTCGAGCGCCTGCTCGGCGTATGGCCCACCGAGCCCGCGCGCGGTCACCACGAGCTCGCCGCGTGGCTGTTCGCCCCGCCACCACGCCGCCCACCCGGAGCAGCCGCGCCTGACCGAGCTGCGCTTCTTGTGGACGTGGGTGTTGCTCGGCGAGGACCGCAGGCGCGCGAAGCTCCTGCGCTAACTAACACCCGGCCGCAGGCTGCTGCTGGCTCAGGCAATGCAGCGACCCCAGCCCGACCACGAGGTATTGCGCGGGCACCCCGACGATCTGCTTGCCCGGGAACAACTCTTCAAAGAGGCGCAGCGCCACCTCGTCGCTCGCCTGCGCGAAGGTCGGCACCAGCAGCCCATCGTTGGCGATCAGAAAATTCGCGTAGCTCGCGGGCACCAGGCGCTCGCCGCCCGCCCAGCCGTCTTCGGGCGGGAAGTACCAGTTGCGCGGCTCGGGCACCGGCAGCGCGACGCGCTCGATGCGTCGACCATCCTGGTCGCGCGCCTCGCCGAGCAGCTCCCAGTTGCGCTCGAGCACGGCGTGATCCGGGTGCCCCGCAGGCGTGCGCACCGCGGCGACCGTCGACGCATCGATAAAGCGCGCCAGGTCATCGATATGCCCGTCGGTGTCATCCCCCTCGATCCCGGCCGGCAACCAGATCACATGCGAAGTACCGAGATAATTATGCAACGCGGCCTCGATCTCGGCGCGCGTCATGCCGACATTACGCCCCGGCCCGAGCAGGCACGACTCGCTGGTCATCACCGTACCGAGCCCGTTGACCTCGATGGAGCCGCCCTCGAGCACGAAGTCGTGGATCCACACCGGCACGCCGAGCAGACGGGCGACGTGCTGCGGCACCACATCGTCGTTGCCGCAGTCGCCGTACTTGCCGCCCCAATTATTGAAATGAAAGTCGTGGCAGGCGAGCTCGCCCCCCGCGTTCTTCACAAAAATCGGCCCGTAGTCGCGGATCCACGCGTCATCCGTGGCGAGCGGCAGGTCCGTGCCGACGATCTGCACCTTCACGAAGCGACGCAGCAGCGCGGCGAACTCGGCGTGCTGCGCCTGGGCCTCGGCGAGGCAGCCGGGCCAGGTCGTGGGATTATGTGGCTGGCTGAGCCACACGCAATAGAGCCTGGTCCACTCGGCGGGCATGCGGTAGCCGAGCGCCGCCGCCGACTCCGTCGGGATCTCGAGCTCGCTGACAAAGGAAGCGCGCGGATGCATGGCGATCACCAGCCGAGCACGAACGCGAAGATCAGCGGCACGACGATCGTCGCGTCGGACTCGATGATGTAGCCCGGCGTATCGACGCCGAGCTTGCCCCACGTGATCTTCTCGCCGGGCACCGCGCCGGAGTAGGACCCATAGCTCGTGGTCGAGTCGCTGACTTGACAAAAATAGCCCCACAGCGGCACGTCCGTGCGGCGCAGGTCCTGATGCAGCATCGGCACCACGCAGATCGGGAAGTCGCCCGCGATGCCGCCGCCGATCTGGAAGAAGCCGAGGTTGCCCTGCTTCGAGATCTTCGTGTACCAGTCGGCCCAGACGATCATGTACTCGATGCCGGTGCGCACCGTGTGCACGTTCTTGATGTCGCCGGCGATGACGTGGCCCGCGAACATGTTGCCCAGCGTCGAGTCCTCCCAGCCGGGCACGATCATCGGCAAGTTGGCCTGCGCCGCCGCGAGCAGCCACGAGTCCTTCGGGTCGATCTGGTAGCTCCCCTCCAGCACCCCGCTGAGCAGGATCTTGTAAAAGAACTCGTGGGGGAACAGGCGCTCGCCGGCCTGGTCGGCGCGCACCCACTCGGCGAGCACCGCGTCCTCGATGCGCCGCATCGCCTCCATCTCGGGGATGCAGGTGTCGGTGACCCGATTCATGTGGCGATCGAGCAGCGCCTTCTCGTCCTGCGGCGTCAGCTGGCGGTAATTCGGGACGCGCTCGTAGTGGTCGTGCGCGACGAGGTTGAACACGTCCTCCTCGAGGTTCGCGCCCGTGCAGGAGATCGCGTGGATCTTGCCCTGGCGGATCATCTCCGCCAGGCTGATGCCCAGCTCCGCGGTGCTCATCGCCCCGGCGATCGTCACGAGCATCTTGCCGCCGCCCGCGAGGTGTCGGTTGTAGCCCTCGGCGGCGTCGACCAGCGCTGCCGCATTGAAATGGCGGTAATGCCTGCGAATAAAGCTGGAGACTGGACGATCGTTCGTCATGTGCGGGGCGCGAGGATACGCGATCTCAGCGCCCCATGCCGGGCTATTTGCGGGGTCTGCGCGGTCCGCGGGTAGGCGGATCGGCCGCCCGACGCGTCTTCCTCGGCGCGTCCGGCCATTGCACGGGCCGGGCAGGCGAGTAGCCTTGCGCGGGCATGCGACCCGACCTGGCCCGCGCGAGCGCACAGGCCCACGACCTCATCGTCGTCGGTGGCGGAGTCACTGGCGCCTGCATCGCCCGCGACGCCGCCCTGCGCGGCCTCTCGGTCGTGTTGCTGGAGAAGCAGGACTTCTCTCATGCGACCAGCGCCGCGTCCTCGAAGCTCATCCACGGCGGCCTGCGCTACCTCAAGAACCTCGAGGTCCGCCTGATCCGCGAGTCCCTGCGTGAGCGCCGGATGTGGCTGCGCACCGCCCCGCACCTCGTCTATCCCCTGGCGATGCTCCTGCCGGTCTACCGCGGCCACCGCGAGAGCCTCCCGCTGCTGCGCGCCGGCCTGACCGTCTACGACCTCCTCGCCTTCGACCGCCGCTGGCTCACCGACCCCGACCAGCGCCTGCCTGGCCATCGCGTCCTCAAGCCCGCCGCCGCGCTCGCACAGCAGCCCGACCTCCCGCCTGAAGACCTCGCCGGCGCGCTCACCTACTACGACTGCCAGATGTTCTCGCCCGAGCGCCTCGCGCTCGAGTGCCTGATCTCCGCCGCCTCCGCGGGCGCGCAGC
>ENA-OFCF01000956-OFCF01000956.1-metagenomes-genome-assembly--contig:-NODE-956-length-11804-cov-4.399438_pt1 | contig 11804 bp, 12 predicted proteins | sample MGYA00153387_OFCF01 | MGnify analysis MGYA00153387
ACATTGCCAAGCCGTGCACGCTGTAGCTGGTGGCGGCTGCTGTCCAGCTCGCCAACGCGCCAGCTTCGCTGATACCTTCTTCCAGAATTTGCCCGTCCATGGCTTCGCGGTAGCTCAGCACCGAACCAATATCTTCAGGTGCATAGCGCTGGCCCACACTTGAATAAATACCCACCTGCTTGAACAGGTTGGCCATGCCAAAGGTACGTGCCTCGTCAGCAACGATAGGTACGATTTTGGGGCCCAGCTCGGCATCCTTCAGCAAACCACCCAACATACGCACAAAAGCCATCGTGGTGCTCATTTCCTTGCCGTCGGCTTTCAGCGCGAAGCTGGCATACGAGGGCAGGGCGGGGATGTTGACTATGTCTGCTGTTGTGTCACGCTTGGGCAAATAACCGCCTAAAGCAGCGCGCTTGGCATGCAGGTATTGCATCTCGGGACTGCTGGCTTCAGGCTTGTAAAAGTCAATCCGTGTGGCTTGCTCGTCGCTCAACGGCAAGTTAAAGCGGTTTCTAAAACCAATTAAATCGGTCTCATCAAACTTCTTGTGCGAATGGGTGGTCATCTTGCCCTGGCCTGCGCTGCCCATGCCATAACCCTTTTTGGTATGCGCCAAAATGACCGTGGGCTGGCCGGTGTGGGCGGCAGCTGCGGCGTAAGCTGCGTGGATTTTCACCAGATCATGGCCCCCGCGTTTGAGGCGGTCAATCTGATCGTCGGTCATGCCTTGTGCCAGCCGCGCCAGTTCTTCGTTCTGGCCAAAAAAGGTGTCGCGGTTAAAGCGGCCGTCTTTGGCTGCAAAGGTTTGCATTTGGCCGTCAACCGTGTTGGCAAAGGCCCTGGCCAGCGCGCCTGTGGTGTCACGAGCAAACAGGCCGTCCCAGTCGCTGCCCCAGACCAGTTTGATAACGTTCCAGCCCGCGCCTGCAAACAGCTTTTCCAGCTCGTCAATGATGCGGCCATTACCGCGCACCGGGCCATCCAGGCGCTGCAGATTGCAGTTAACGACCCATACCAGGTTGTCAAGGTTTTCTCGCGCGGCCAGCGTTAATGCACTCATCGATTCAGGTTCGTCCATCTCGCCGTCGCCAAATACGCCCCACACTTTGCGCGTGTTGCAATCAAGCAAACGCCGATGCGTGAGGTAACGCATGAAGCGCGCGTGGTAAATCGAGCTGATCGGCCCGATGCCCATCGAGCCGGTGGGGAACTGCCAGAAGTCGGGCATCAGATACGGGTGCGGATAGCTGCACAGGCCTTGGGCATTTCCAGATGTCAGCTCCTGACGGTAGAAACGCAAATCGTCTTCCGTCAAGCGGCCTTCGAGGTAAGCGCGCGCATACACACCGGGCGCGCTGTGCGGCTGAAAAAACACCAGGTCGCCGCGGTGCTGACCATCGTTCAGCCCCTCACGCGCTTTGAAAAAATGGTTGAAACCGGTCTCAAACAGATCAGCGGCACTCGCATAGCTTGCAATGTGCCCACCCAACTCGCTTGAGCCACCTGACTCAGACTGATTGGCCCTGACCACCATCGCCAGCGCATTCCAGCGCATCAACGCGGCAATACGCTCTTCAATCGCCAAATCGCCCGGGAAGGCGGGTTGCTCATCAACGTGAATGCTGTTGACATAAAGCGTACACAGCTCGGGCTGCCAGCCAATGCGCTGCGTTCTGGCACTGCGGCTCAAAACGTCGAGCAAATCGCGTGCGCGTGATGGGCCTTGCGTGGCGACGAGTGCCTCAAACGCCTCCAGCCATTCGGCGGTTTCTTGCGGGTCGGAGTCGGTGGTGAGGTGGGTGTGATTGATATTCATTGGTTCTGACTCTACGCACATTCATGCAAAAGGTGCTGCTTTAAAATGATGCCCAATCCGCTTATAACGGCACAATATGCTGGTTTTTAATTGAATACCTACCAATGCAGCTTGATAACCTTGATTTTAAGATTCTTGACGAATTACAGCGTGATGGCTCGCTGTCCAACGTCGAGCTGGCCAGGCGCGTGCATTTGAGCCCGTCACCCTGCCTGGCGCGTGTCAAGGCGATGGAAGCTGCCAAAGTGATTGACCGCTATGTGGCGATTGCCAGCGCTGCAGCCCTTGGGTTGGGGTTGAGCGTTTTCATCTCCATCAGCCTGAGGAGCCAAAGCAAAGACGCCCTAAGTGAATTTGAACGCCGCATAGCCGAGCACGACGAGGTGATGGAATGCTATTTGATGACCGGCGACAGCGACTATCTGATTCGGGTGGCGGTGGCCGACATTGGCGCGCTGGAGAAATTCATTCTGAACCAGCTCACCCCCATTCCCGGTATTGAAAAAATCCGCTCCAGCTTTGCTTTAAAGCAAGTGCGCTATAAGACGGCACTGCCTTTGCCCTGAGCGTTGCCGTATCGACAATATTTATATATACTTTATATATACAAAAGGAATCCAAAATATGCCTGTTACAAGTACAGTCGAAAATCTTCTGGTGAAATTCCGCTCTGTTGACACCCAGTTTGGTGTGACACGAAAAACCGTCAAAGCCCTGGCCAAAGCGTTGGATGTGAACGAAACGCAAGTCATTCATATGGCACTGTCGAAGTTCGCAACTGATGTCTTGCCAGCCTATGCGCCGGACGATGGGGCGCTGACAGCAAAGCAGCTAGCCGCTCTGAGTAAAGATGCCGCCAGGCATTTACCAGCAGGCAAAACACTTTCTAAAACAGTCTTATTTACCTGATGCAGAACTGGAAACCCCCAGCACCTGGCGACATTGTCTGGTGCCTGTTTCCTGAACTGCCCGACATAGAACCTAGCCCCAAACCTCGCCCTGCATTGGTCACAGCCGTCGAAAGCCGTGAGGAAGGTCATGTGATCAGCGTTGTCTACGGCACATCGCAACTTGTCACCCGTCTGAAAACGGGCGAGTTTGCCATCACTCAAGCCCAGAATCCTGCCGCTTACACATTGGCGGGCTTGGCCCACGACACCAAATTTGACTTCAAGATCGTTGTTGATCTGGCGTGGTCAGACCGCTACTTCAAGGTGCTGCCAAAGAACAGGCATACCAACAATCCCAAAATCGGGACTTTGCACGCCACAGTGCTGTACGCCGTTGAGGCGGCTTATCGGGCAGCAGTGGCGCGATAGATATTTGGGCTGAATGTGCCATTGATTATTTTTTTATGTCATATAAACAAAATGGCTATGCAAATATAAAATCACAGATAAAATATTTGATCGTTAATTGATCTGAGAAAGTACGTATGTCAACTGCACATGAACTGGAACAGCAAATCATTCAGGCTGAAGCAAAAGTCAATGAGTTGCGTGAAAAATTAAATGAACAAAAAAACAGTGAACGCTTGAATGCTATTGTTTCAATGAAGAAGCTCATTAAGTTTCATCAACTATCAGCCACTGATTTGGGATTAACAAACAAAAGAATGTCCACGGTTAAAAAATCTGCAAGAGTTGATAAAGGTAGAACTGTTGCGCCCAAGTATGCCGATCCGGAAACTGGTAAAACATGGGCTGGGAGAGGGCGTATACCAGACTGGCTTGCAAGTTATTTATCTAATGGTAAATCCAAAATGGATTACCTTATTTAAAATTAATAATAATTCGTATTCTTTATTTACAGGATGTTTGTAAATTTGTATTATGTAAACTAAGGAGTTTTTGCATGAAAATTATTATTGCTTTTTTTTCTAGCTTTTTACTGTTTGCTGCGACCGCAAAAGCTAATGTTATTGGTGGGGTGGAAGTTGGTTGGCAAATTGATTTCAATCAGGTAACTGCTAGTCAAAAGAAAGCTTTTGGTTGGTTTGATGAAGAAGTTAAAACAACCGGTTTTAAAAAATTTTCTAATACCTACAGCGTCCCCGGTGTTTCAGACTGGACACTTGCTGGCAAAGTTATTGCCCTTCATAATGTGAAAGGCCCAGCGTTTTTCTCAATCATCGAGCTTCTCAACGATTCAAAGATTGAAGACATCAAGAAAACCCATTATCGTGTGATGTCTGATGTAAAAGGATTTAAGGAAGGAGATTGCGTTAAAACTCCTCAAGGAGCTCAGTCCTGTGAAGTTTTTCTTAATAACTGGTCACCGCCAAAAGCCTTTTATGCAGTTTTCTATGAATGGAAAATAGCAGAAAAAACTTTTGTCTTAGTGGTCAGAAATGCCCAGTCATCGCCTGACAGAAAAACAACCGAAGAAGCAGCTCAGGTTTTCATTTCAAATATTAAATAATGATGAAAATTAGATCAGTCGCCAAGTTTTCACTTGGCGACTTTTTGTTTACATGATGTTTGTCAATCGATATTATGTAAACAGTCTTGTAAATCAATAAAACTTATGATTTATAAGGGTTTTCAACCTTCTTCTTTAATTAGGAATCATATGAAGAAGTCCTTTGTTTTACTCCTGGCCATGATTTGTGTGAGTGGTGCCATCGCTCAAACCACATTGCCAACCGAGGTTGCCAACACATCAACTTTCAAAGCGGGAGACACACTAACGTACCACTTTTACAACTCTATCGAGGACGCAAAAGTTGGTAACAACAAAAAATTCGGGGTCCCCATGGCCGCCAAAGAACTACGGGAGAATGGGGATATTTACTTCCACGTAAACAACAATCCTAACAATTTCCGCGTCTTTGACAAGAACGGAAACATGCTTCTCTCCAAGACGCCGAACAGAGATGAAGTTAAGTTCCAACATGTTAAGCCGATACTCAAATACCCATTGCGAATCGGTGACACATGGGAGAATGAAGTGGTTCATGACCCATTCGAATCTGATAAGGACAGAAAAGTTTTCAACTGCAAAGGAACTTCTCAGGTTATAGGATGGGAAACCATTACTGTTCCAGCAGGAACCTTCACAGCTCTGCGTATTGACGTTAATGAAACCTGCATCATCCTTCCAGCTCGTTACCAAGCAAAAAATGAGAGGAAGTATTGGATCAGTCCAGAAGCCAAAATGCACCCCGTCCTTTACCAATTCAAGCAAACATGGCAAGGTGGATCTGCTGAAAGTATTTCTTCACTTACCAGTTTTAATTTCTGAAAGGAAATGAAACAAGGCCCACGACATAATCGTCGTGGGCTTTTTTTTACATGATGTCCGTCAATCAGTATTATGTAAGCAGCAGGTTTTAATGGGTTTTATTTTTTTAATGTTTTGCCAATTTTATGAAAAGTTGTTGTTTATAAAGAAGTAATGCGGTTATAAAAATCGACGAAAATGCGCAATCGACACGGTTTTGGTTCTCACATTCGGCAAACTTCTAAGTGCTTGAAAACATTCGGCTTTTTTAGTTAAAGAATTCATTTTTTAGGCTCGATTAGGCTGTTTGTCGAAAATCGACACACCAGCGGCCTGTTTGCCGTATTTGATGTCAAGAGTTTGGGCAGATTTTTTAACCTGTCTGTCGATTCTGCAAGAGGTTTTGATGACGTTCAATGTGTTTCGAACGCGTTCAAAGTGCTTGGCGCACTTGCCCTGCGTTTGGTCTTTGGATTGTGCTGGCTTCGACAAGCTCAGCCCGAACAGTATTCAAACTGCGCCCGGGGCGGAACGAGAAACATCTAAATTGCGTAGCATAGATTTACTGTTAATACAAAAAATACTTGACGTGACTATTTTTTGTTTATACATTTAATATCATGCAATACGAATTTGACCCTGCCAAAGACGAAAGCAACCTAGACAAGCATGGCTTGTCGCTGGCTGATGCTCACGGCTTTGAATGGGATGCTGCCGTGGTTCAAGAGGACACCCGCAAGCAGTACGCTGAACCCCGCTTTCAAGCGATTGGCTACATTGACGAGCGTCTGCATGTGATTGTGTTTTGCCTTCGCGCCGACTCTGTGCGCGTTATCAGCCTGCGTAAAGCAAACAAGCGAGAGGAAAACAGATATGCCAAAACTTAAAGCTGGGCACGTTAGCCCAACCCATGATGAAGATACCGCCATCAATGCAGGCATTGCGGTGGATGGTGATACCCGTGAACTGGACGACGCATGGTTTGCAGGGGCGAAGCCAGCTATCGAAGCATTCGCGCCGCAGACCTATGCTGCTTTGGTTGCCATGAAGCGCCCGCGTGGCCGCCCCAAGGCAGACGAAACCAAAGTGTTCACAGCGATTCGGCTTGATGCTGACCTGTTAGAGACCTTCAAGGCCAGTGGCAAAGGTTGGCAGACCCGCGTCAATGCAGCCCTGCGTCAGTTCCTCACGGAGCACCCTACAGGCAGGTAATTGACTCTACAAAGAAAAAAGAATGACATCGTCACGACTCAAGTCGATGTCATTGCCTGTTACCTGTTACTGCGGCTCAATCTTCGCGTCAGCAATCGCTTTGGCCCACTTGGCGGTTTCCAGCTTGCTGCGTTGGGCAAGCGCTTCGGGCGTGCCGGGCTCGACCGCAAAGCCAATGCCTGCAAACTTTTCCTGAATGTCTTTGCTTTGTGCGGCAACATTGATGGCCTGGTTGAGCTTGGCGATGACGTCTGGTGGTGTGCCTGCGGGGGCGAACATGGCGAAGTAGGCGATCAGTTCGTAGTCCTTCAAACCCAATGCTTCGTTGACGGTGGGCAGTTCAGGAATCGCGGGTGAACGCTTGGTCGATGTCACGGCCAGGCCGCGAATTTTGCCGCCTTTGACCTGCGGCAACATCACGGCAAAGTCAGCTGAAAACAGCATGACCTGCCCGCCAATCAGGTCGGTCATGGCTGCCGGGCCGCTTTTGTACGGCACGCTGGTGAACTGCATGCCTGCCATGCTGGCGAGCATTTCAGACGACACCAATTGCGAGGTGCTGGCGCTGGCGGCGGTGATCAGGCCGGACTTGCTTTTGCCCAGTGTCACCAGCTCTTTCAAGGTTTTGGCGGGCACGTCGTTGTTCACGGCAATGATCAGCGGCACCGAGCCCATGTAGCCCAGCGGCGCAAAGGCGGTGTCCTGGTCGTACGGTAGCTTTTTCATCAGGCTTTTGAGGGCCGCATTCGTGCTGTTTGTGCCAATCAAAATCGTGTAACCGTCAGCGGGCGACTTGGCGACCGCGTCGGCGCCCAGCATGCCGTTCACGCCGGGGCGGTTTTCAACCACGATGGTCTGGCCAAGTGTCTCGCTCATCTTGGCGGCAAAGGCGCGGCCAATCTGGTCAGTGGCGCTGCCGGCGGCAAACGGCACGATGGCTTTGATGGGCTTGTTGGGGTAAGCCTGGCCGAAAGCGGCGCAAGACACGGTGACCAAAGTTGCCAAAAGTAGTGATTTGAATTTCATGGTTGTCTCCAGTTAAAAGTTACTCATCGATTGTCATGTCAATCATCATGTCAATCTCCAGGCTAAGGATGGCGGAGCCCAGACACTTGCCATGTGCGTCCAGGCACAGCGAGCGGGTCACGCCGCCGCCCAGCGCATCGTGCAGAACGAAGTTTAAAGCCCCGAGCTGCGGCAGGGCGAAGCGCTCGACCTCTCCTTTGACGATGCCTGTGTAATGCAATTTCACGCGCTCGGCAGTCACTAGCCTTTCCATGGCTGCAAAGTTTTTGATGTTGTATGCAATCACCGACAGGGTGGAGCGGTTGCCTTTGTCTCCGGCACGCGCATGGGCGATGTCTCTTAACAGCATTCAGGCCTCCAGCATCACGACAGAAGTTTGTACCCACTCACGTGGGATCAATACCGAAGCAGCAGCGATGACTTCGCGCACCGATTGCGTCACACCACCGCCGCTGGCAGGTCCGTTCAGGTACATGGCTTCGACTTCATGGGCCACGTGTTCGGCTTCAAGACGGGTGGCTACCCGCATGGCGACTCGGGCGCGGACTTCATACGGCGTGTGGTTTGTAGCCAGTGCCGCGCCGTGAATGGCGTTCACGCCGATCAGCTCAAAGCGACTGTCCAAAGCTTTTACACCAACCAGTCTTTCCCTCAGCACATCCAGCGCCAACTGGCCACGCGGCTGTGCGCCCAGGCCTGCATAAGAGATTTGTCCTTCGCCAATAAAGCCGTCGCGGTGACCAACGGTGACTTTCAGTTTGTCGGGGCGTTGGTAGCCTGTTGCACCATCAACCTGAACCCGGTCAGCGCCAAGCTGCGTCAGCGTGACATTTGAAAAATCAGCCACCACATCGGGTTGCAGGTAAGCTGCGGGATTTTCAATTTCATACAGCAACTGGGACGCGCAGGTGGCCACCGTCACGCAGCCGCCCGAACCCGCGACTTTGGTGATGACGGCGCTGCCGTCACTTGACACTTCAGCCAGCGGAAAGCCCAGCCTGGCCAAATCCGGCACGTCGCGGTAGCCTGGGTCAGCAAAATAGCCGCCTGTGACCTGGCCTGCGCATTCCAGCAAATGTCCGACCAGCGTGCCTTTGCCCAAGATGTTCCAATCCGTCATCGCCCAGCCAAATTCATGAATCAATGGGGCTAAAAACAGCGCTGGGTCTGCCACACGCCCAGTGATGACGACGTCTGCACCCTGAGTCAGCGCATCAACAATACCTACAGAGCCAATGTAGGCGTTGGCTGAAATGACCGACTCGCCCAATGAGGCCAGCGTGCTGCCCATTTCCATCAGCGGCAAATCCTTGCCGTGAACTTGCGCCAAAACATCGTCACCCAACACCACCGCAACCTTCAGTTTTTTGATACCCAACTCGCGCGCCACCCGCACCACCTCATGCCCAGCCGCCAACGGGTTGGCCGCCCCCATGTTGCTGATGATCTTGATGCCCTGGGCAACGCAGGCTGGCAGCACCGCCCGCAGACGCGCGGCCAGCAATGCATCAAAGCCCAAACGCGGATCCTGGCTGCGCTGCAATTGCGCCAGGGCAATCGTGCGCTCGGCCAGGCATTCAAACACCAAATAATCCAGCCCGCCTTTTTCAGCCAGCTCCGTTGCCGGAGGAATGCGGTCGCCCGAATAGCCCGCGCCCGCACCCATCCGAAGAGTCTTTGTGGAGGTCATTGAATGCTGTTCAGTGTTGTTCAGTAACGTTAAACGCTACTAAATAAGGAGCTGCTTACGCCCGTATTTATTGGTTAAAACACCTAAATGATACCTAATTCAGGATCAAAATGGCTGATTTGGATTAATTTCGAGGGTTTTAAGGCGTCAACACAGCGCGCACGCTGGGCAATGCCTCAATGGCATCGATTTTGGCGACCAAATCATCGCGTCGCTGGGTAAACTCCTGATGTGGTTCGGCAGACACGTCGCTGGATGCTGCGTCGACAAACTGTACGGGCCGCTTGGTGCCAAACGACATCTGATTGAGTCGCGTTTTGAGGGCTTCGGTAACCTCATCGGCAGAAACTGGCACCAGTGTGGCTTGCCAGATGGCAATATGAAAATTAAAAGCATTGGGCAGTCTAAATTTGTCTGAGCTACGGATACAGGCTGTCAAAATTTGGGTAGACAGCGACGTCAACGTGCTTCTGCTGATCGGGCCTTCGACAAGGATCATGAACTGGTTGTCACCCATGCGGGCTGCGGTGTCAATGTCGCGTGCCACCCGGTGAAGTACCAGCCCCAGTTGCTTGAGCATGGCGTTTTGTTTTTCAGCGCTCAACGTGCTCATGAGCTGGGCGTAGTTGTGCCAGCGCAGCATGATGACACCGCAACCCGACTTGAGCTGGGTCGCACGCCTGAGCATTTGCGGCAGACGTGTCAGGGCCACCCGCTCTCGTATCAGGCCAGTCGCAGCATCCGAGTTGTTAAGTGCTGCGGCCAGTTCGGACGACAGCAGCGCGGCACGGCTGCGCCACACCAGTGCTACAAAAAGCCACCCTAGCCCGATTTGGGTCAAAAATACGCTGGCAACCAGTGCAAACTCAATATGCGCCAGCCAGCCAAAGCTGTAGGCTAAGCGTGAGGCGGCCGCAGCAGCGATGGGCAACAGGCCCGCCAGCAACCAGAAATTGCCGCGCATACCGCGCAGGCTAAGCCAAAGCAGTGAGCTCACAATGATCAACAAAACAAATGCCGCCCAACCGTTCAAAAAATTGCGCGGCATCTGATCAATGCCGATCAGCCTGAACAAACCCAGTCCCAGGCTGACCAGTGCCACCAGGCTAAGCAAACGGTAGACTGATTTGCTGATGTCTTTGGCGTGGGTGGCATGCGCAAAAAACCAGCAGCAGGCAGCCATAGCCATCAAAGGCGCAGTCCATCGCATGGCCTGGTTCAGGTAAACGCTATTTGGCCATATGCGCCAGCCGCCAAAACCCATCTGTACCAAATAATGCAGCAAAATGGCCGTCACAAAGGCTGCCAGTGAAATGAAGACCGTATTGCGTGCCACCGCAAAGGCGGCTGCGCAGGCCATCATCAACATGCCAAACATGCCTAACATCAAGCCAAGCAGGGTGCCTATCCGCCCTGCGCCGTCGGCAAAGTCAGTTTGACTCATCAGCTCGGGTCGTTCAGTCACGGGCGAATGGTGTTCAAAGCGCAAAAAGTAAGTTTTTTCAATATTGCTGGTCACCACTTCAAAGCTGGGAGTGCGGGTGGCGCGGTTCCAGGCGTTGTGCGCGATCAGCGCGCCTGCAGACTGCACAGGCTCAAAACCATTGGCTTCCAGGTTGTAAAGGCTAACCTTTTGAATCGTCAAACGCGGTATGCGAACAATCCAGCTTTGTGCGGTTGGGGAGGCTGCCAAGGTGAACCTAACCCAAACATCACGGCCAACGCTGGTGGGTAAGGCCGTGCTGGCCGTGTAGGGTGCAAAAGCCCAAGCGTCCGGGTTGGTAGCAAAGGCCTTTGGCAGGCTGGGTGCAGCGACAGACGGCGCGCTAACCCATAGCAGCGGTTGACTCAAGCTGGGCTGAATGCTTTTATTATATGTGCGGTCAAATCCTTGCGGCTGTGCAGTGCCTGCAGACAGCAAAAAAAATAAGAAAGTGACGAGATGGCGCATGTGTGATGAAAAGTCGCAGGGGACTTTGCGCGATTGTATTGAGCAGGCCGGGTTTCGGGCAAGTGAATCATTTGCTTGTGCAATATCGCGCATCTTGTGCTTGGTGCGACCTTGATGCGTGACGTTTGCACGCATTTGATGGGGACGGCGAGCTAACACGCTGCACATCACGGCGGCATCATAATGTATATGCTATTTATTTAATAGCTGCTTGCGCCCGTATTTATTGGTTCGCAGGTCTAAATGACACCTGAAATGTGCTGAAAATAGATCAAAATCACATTTTGGCCTGAAACACCAAGCCAGCATGCTCGCGCAGCGCATGAAACCTGATTTTCGGCCACTGCTGTTCAACCGCCCGCAGTGTAGCGCTGTGGTCGACCAGCAGTGTTGGCGCGTCAACGGCATCCAGCGCGACTCGGTGCGCGTTGGCATCCATGAATTTTTTAAGTTCGTTGGCATCGTCACACGTCACCCAGCGCGCCAGGTTGAAGTTACTCGGCATGATGCGGGCTTTGACGCCGTATTCATGCTCCAGTCGATGCGCGACCACTTCAAATTGCAGTTGGCCGACTGCGCCCAGCAAAAGCAACGAGCCCGTTATGGGGCGGAAAACCTGAATCGCGCCTTCTTCGCCCAACTGTGTCAATCCTGCGCGCAATTGCTTGGTTCGCAAGGGGTCAGCCACTTCAACGGCGCGAAACATCTCCGGTGCAAAAAACGGCAGCCCGGTAAATTGCAGCGCTTCACCTTCGGTCAGGGTGTCGCCGAGTTGCAGCACACCGTGGTTGGGGATGCCGATGATGTCGCCTGCAAAAGCGGTATCCAAAAGCTCGCGTCGCTGGCTCATAAAGCTGACCACCGTGTTGGGGCGCAGCTCTTTG
>ENA-OFCF01000957-OFCF01000957.1-metagenomes-genome-assembly--contig:-NODE-957-length-11772-cov-3.218401_pt1 | contig 11772 bp, 5 predicted proteins | sample MGYA00153387_OFCF01 | MGnify analysis MGYA00153387
CTTCGCCAACGCCTGCTCAAGCACCGCCTTTTCGTAATTCTCGGTCGCCACGCGAAAGTCCGATATGTCGGTCGTCTGCGACAGGTCGGTCGAGTAACGCAGAGCAACTTCGGCATGGTCGTGCGCGTTTCGATTGGCCGCCGATGCCGTGACTGCATTCTTCCATGGGCTGTCGAACGGATCGAACTGAATGTAATCAACGGGCTGCGCCGGGTCGGCCCAGCGCTGGCGGCCGGACTCGGGCAGCTGGTCGATCGGGTCGAAGTACAGATAGAACGCGTCCGCGTTGACGTTGGGGCTGCGATACACGCTGACCCCCGTCTCCGGGTTGTAGTGCTCGAAGGAGTGGACGTCGCGCTTGCCGCCGCCGCCCGGCGCGTCGACCACGAAGGTCGGCGTGTTGAAGCCGGCCGTCGTGCCGCGTACGGCCTTCTCGATGTGAGCCGCAGTGTCGACGGTGGTGCGGAGTTCTTCGACGCCCTTCACGAGGTCGTGCACGTACACGTAGTACGCGTGCACGTTTAGATGACTCATCCGCTTGATCAGCAGGCGCATCGTCTCCGTGCTGTCGTTGACGCCGCGCTGCAGGACGGACTGATTCCTCACCGTGATGCCGGCCTCGAACAGCCGGTTCATCGCCCGCTGCGTGATCTCCGTCAGCTCCGTGGGATGGTTGAAGTGCGTGTGTAGCACGACCTCCTTGTGCATCTTGCGCCCGCGCTCGACCACGCCAGCCAGCGCCGAGAACCACGCGTCGTCCGTCAAGATCTTCTGCGGCATGACGGCCGGACCCTTGGTAGCGAAGCGCATGCGCCGAACATCGGGCATGTCGAGCAGGCGGTTCCCGATCGCCGTGATGTGCTCCGCTCGCAAATTATAGGAGTCGCCGCCGCTGATGACGATGTCCTCGAGCTCAGGGCGCGACGCGATGTACGCGAACGCCTGCTCCCAGCGCTCCATCGTCGGCTTGAGGCTCACCTTCTCGACCTGGTCCGTATCGATGCCGACCGCGTAGCTGCGCGTGCAGAACCGGCAGTACACCGGGCACGTGTCGAGCGCCAGGAACAGCGCCTTGTCCGGGTAGCGGTGCGTCAGCCCCGGCACCGGCGCGTCCGCCTGCTCATGCAATGAATCGAGGTCGAGCTTGGGGTGGTCGGGCAGCAGCGCGCTGCCCAGCGGGATGAACTGGCGGCGCAGCGGGTCCTCGTGCGGGCGCGACCAGTCGATCAGGCTCAGGAGATACGGCGACACCCGCACGCTCATCGGCGAGCGATGAAAGCCGTCGCGCACGTCGTCGATGAAGCCCGGCGGCACCAGCTCGTGCACGACCTCCAGCAGCTTGTCCGGCTTGATGATCGTGTGCTTGCTCTGCCACTTGTGGTCGAGGAAGGTCGCCTCGTCGATGTCGCGGTAGGCCGGGATCCGGCGCCAGAAGTCGCCGCCGAGCAGCTGGCGGTGGACCAGCGTCTCCGGGTCGACCGGAGGCTTGTGCGCGTGCTCGCCACGCCCGACAATCGGCAGCTTCTCCGACGCCCTGCCCGACAGCTTGACCAGATCTTCCATGACCGATGGTGTAGTCGAAAACCCCGTACGCGGCAGCCCAGGCGCCAACTTCACAGCAATCCTCGCAAGCCGGGGGCGTGTCGCCGCTCACGCCCGTCCACCTCGCTCGCCCTCGCCGCGCTACACTGCCCGCCCCGTGCGTCCGCAAGGCCCACCGAGCGCGCCGACCCCCACCGGCCGCGACTCCGCCGCGAGCGTCGTGCCCTGGCCGACCGCCGCCACCGTCCACCTGCGCGACGGATCCTCGTTCGCGACCGCGCTCACCGAGCTCGCCGCCCTCGCCCCGGCCGCCCTCGGCCTCGTCGTGCTGCTCGCCGCGCCGCACCCCGACCTGCCCCGTGAGGCCGCCCACGACCCCCGCCGCCTCCACGCCGAGCTGCTCGCCCTCGCCGCCGGCGACCGCGTCTTCATCCTCCACCTCGCCTGCCTGCACGACCTGCGCCCCTTGCAAGCACTGCTCGCCGGCACGGACCAGTCCATCCCTTACGTCGTCTTTCACGACGCCCACTTTAGCCTCGCCGCGCTGCAACCTCTCGGCATCTCGCCGCCGCGCTTCGGCTGCACCCTGATCGCAGCGACCTTGCTGGCCGAGGGCACCGGCGTACGCCACGACACCCTCGAGCTCGCCGCGCTGGCCACCGGGCACCTGGAGCGCGGCCTGCCCGGCCAGGTCCAGCAGGGACAGGTCAGCCCGGCGATCGCCCGCTACCCGGTCGCCGCCGCCGCCGCCGACTGCCTGGTCCCGCTGCTGCGCGCGCTGACCCCCGTGCTGCGCGAGCGGGGATTATCCCGCGTCTACGACCTCGAGTGCCGGCTGCTGCCCGCCGTCCTCGCCATGGAGGCCGCCGGCGTCGGCCTCGACGTCGCCGGCTTTAATAGGATCGCCCAGGGCTGGCAGCGCGAGCGCGACACCAACCCCGCCCCGGAGCGCGTCGCCCAGCTCGACAAGCTCCTCTCGACCTACGCCAACTGGCCGCGAGACTTCGTCGCCGACGACGGCCGCATGCGCCCGCACCTGCACCCGCTGGCGACCGACTCCGGGCGCTTCGCCTGCTCGCAGCCCAACCTGCAACAGGTCCCCGCCGAGCACACCGCCCCTGGCCTGCGCGGCTGCTTCGTGCCGGCCCCCGGCAATGTCCTCATCATCGCCGACTACGCGCAGATCGAGCTGCGAGTCGCCGCGCAGCTGGCCCCCTGCGCGGCCCTGCGACGCGTGTTCCAGGAGGGCCGCGACCCGCACCGCGCGACCGCGGCGACCCTCGCCGGCAAGCCCGAGTCCGAGATCTCGAGCCACGAGCGCAAGCTCGCCAAGGCCGTCAACTTCGGGTTCCTGTTCGGCATGGGCGCGCGCCGCTTCCAGGACTACGCGCTCGCCAGCTACGGCCTCGAGCTCGACCACACCGCCGCCCAGGCCGCCCGCGACGCCTTCTTCGCCACCTTCCCCGGCATCGCCGCCTGGCATCGGAAGATCGGCGATCTGGGGCCCCGCAGCCACCGCGAGGACACCCTCGTCCACACCGCGCTCGGCCGGCGCAAGCGGTTCCCGGCCGGCCACTTCAGCTTCAACGCCGCCCTCAACATCCCCGTCCAGGGCACCGCCGCCGAGGGCTTCAAGCGCGCCATGATCGACCTCCACGCCGCCCTCGCCGTCCTCGGCGGCCGTGGCGTGTTGTGTGTACACGACGAGTATCTCGCCGAGGTCCCCGAGGACCGGGCCGAGGTTGCCAGGGTCCTGGTCTCGCGGACCATGGAGGCCGCCATGGCGACCGTCGTCCCGGGCGTCCCGATCGTCGCCGAGGCCCACATCGCCCGGAGTTGGTCCGACGAGTGAGCCCCCGCGGGCCCGTCGCCGTCCCCACTCCTGCGATCGCTGTGAAACCTCACGGGCTCTGGCGCGCCCCAACTCGCCATGCCCGCGCTGCGCCGTCGGATCCTCGCCCCGGGAGACTAAACCAATGCATGCTCTCACGACCCGTCGCACCTTCGTGCGCGGAACGGCCACCGGCGCTGCCATGCTCGGCGCCTCCGGCCTCGGCCTCCTCGGTGGGTGCCACCGCACCTCCGCTCCCGGAACCACGATGATCCCAGGCGACCCAGCTTTATCCACCCTCTCGGACCACCTCGGCTTCTTCTCGGTCGACGAGTCCGTCCTCACCCGCGTGATGGCCGAGCTCACCTCCCGTGGCGCCGACGCGGCCGACCTCTACTTCCAGCACAGCCGCGACAACAGCATCACCATGGAGGACGGCATCATCAGCCGCGCGTCCTCCTCGGTCGATCAGGGCGTCGGCCTGCGCGTCGTCGTCGGCGACCAGACCGGCTACGCCTTCACCGAGGACCTCTCGCTCGCCGCCATGATCGCCGCCGCGCGCACCGCGGCGAGCATCGCCCACGGCAGCAAGGCCGTCGCCCCGGTCGCCTACACCCACGGCAAGACCGCCGACTTCTACGCCCTCAAGCAGCCGTGGTCGGACATCGGCGTCGCGCAGAAGCTCCCGCGCATCGAGCAGCTCAACGCCCTCGCCCGCGCCGCCGACCCGGCGATTGAAAAAGTCACCGTCTCCTGGGCCGACGGCGAGGAGGTCGTGCTGATCGCCGACATGCACGGCCGGGTCCACACCGATATGCGCCCGATGACCCGCATGTGGTGCATGGTCACCGCCAAGAAGAACGGGGTCAGCCAGGCCAACTCGGCCAACCTCGCCGGGCGTCACGGCTTCGAGTGGTACACCGACGAGCGCCTCGCCTTCGTCGCCAGGGAGGCCGTCAACCGCACGATGATCCTGTTCGAGGCCAAGCGCCCGCCCGCGGGCGAGCTGCCGGTCGTCCTCGCCGCCGGCGCGTCGGGCATCTTGCTGCACGAGGCGATCGGTCACGGCATGGAGGCCGACTTCAACCGCAAGGGCACCAGCATCTACGCCGACATGATCGGCAAGAAGGTCGCCCCCGACTTCGTCACCATCGTCGACGACGCCACCCAGCCCGGCGAGCGCGGCGCGCTCAACGTCGACGACGAGGGCAACCCGACCGAGAGGACCGTGCTCGTCGACCACGGCGTCATGGCCTCGTACCTGCACGACAGCATCAGCGCCCGCCACTACGGCCACAAGGGCACCGGCTCGGGCCGGCGCGAGTCATTTCGTCACGCCCCGCTGCCGCGCATGCGCAGCACGTACATGGAGAATGGTCCCCACACCCGCGAGGAGATCATCGCCTCCGTGAAGAAGGGCATCATCGCCGAGACCTTCACCAACGGTCAGGTCCAGATCGGCGCCGGCGACTTCACCTTTTATATCAAGAACGGCTGGCTGATCGAGGACGGCAAGATCACCGCCCCGATCAAGGACATCAACATCATTGGCTCCGGCCCCGAGGCCCTGCGCAACGTCACCATGGTCGGCAACGACACCAAGCTCGACTTCGGCGGCTGGACCTGCGGCAAGGACGGCCAGTCGGTCCCGGTCTCGCAGGGCATGCCCACCACCCTCGTCTCGAAGATGACCGTCGGAGGCGAAAATGTCTAAGTCCTCCACTTCACGGCCCTCCGGGCCCGAGGCCACTTCACGGCCCTCCGGGTCCGAGGCCACGTCACGGCCCTCCCGGCCCGAGACCGCCTCGATCAACGAGCTGCTCGGCAGTGCGACCGACGCCGTCGACATCGCCAGGAGGGCCGGAGCGCAGGACGCCTGGGCCTCGCTCTCGCGCGACCGATCCGTCAGCCACACCTACCGCGACGGCAAGATCGAGAAGGTCGAGGAGAGCACCTCACGCGGCCTCGGCATCAGCCTCTACGTCGACGACCGCTACTCGAGCCACAGCACCACCGACCTGCGGCCCGATCGCCTCGCCGCCTTCATCCGCGAGGCCGTCGCCCTCACGCGCGCGCTCCAGCCCGACCCGCACCGAAAGATCCCCGACCCCGCGCTGTTCCAGGGCCGGCCCACCGTCGACCTCGAGCGCAAGGACCCCAGCCTCGCCGACCTCACCCCGCAGCAGCGCGAGGCCTGGTGCGCCGAGATGGACGCCAGGGCCCACAGCGACAAGCGCGTGATCTCGGCCGAGAGCGGCCTGTTTAGCGGCGAGTCGCAGGGCGCCTCCGCCAGCTCCAACGGCTTCTCCGGCACCTGGGAGGGCGGCTACATCGGCTACAACTGTACCGCGACCGTGCGCGAGGGCGAGGACAAGCGCCCGGAGGGTTCGGCCTCCGTGGTCGGTCGCTTCCTCGCCGGTCTCCCGGAGCCGACCAAGATCGCCGAGAAGGCGCTCAAGCGGACCCTCGATCGCCTCGGAAGCAAGAAGGGCCCGACGATCCGCGCCACCATGGTCGTCGACCCCGAGGCCGCGATCTCGCTGATCTCCCGCGCGCTCGGTCCGGCCAGCGCCGCCGCGATCCAGCAGGGTCGCTCGTTCTGGGCCGGCAAGATCGGCCAGCCGCTGCTCGGTGACAAGCTGACCGTCACCGATGAGCCGCTGATCCCCCGCGGCCTCGGCTCCCGCCACTTCGACGGCGAGGGCATCGCCGCCAAACGCATCCCGATCATCGAGCGCGGCGTGGTCCGCAACCTCTACGTCGACACCTACTACGGCCGCAAGCTCGGCATGGCGCCGACCACCGGCTCGGCGTCGAACCGCGTCGTCGCGCTCGGCGACCACAACCTCGCGGAGCTGCTCGCGCAGGCCGGCAGCGGCATCTACGTGACCTCCTGGCTCGGCGGCAACAGCGACAGTACCACCGGCGACTTCTCGCTCGGCCTGCGCGGCCACCTCATCGAGAACGGCAAGATCGGCGCGCCGATCGGCGAGATGAACGTGACCGGCAACCTCCCGACGCTCTATAAAAGTCTGATCGCCGTCGGCAACGACCCCTACCCGTACTCGAGCCTGCGCGCCCCGACCCTCGTGTTCGAGAACGTCCAGTTCAGCGGCGCCTGACCCTTCGGACAGGTTACGCACCCGCAGAAAAGGGGCCTGGCGAACGCCAGACCCCTTTTTCACGTGAACGCGTCGACGAGTCGACGCGACCGAACTACTTGCGCAGGCTCTTGCAGAAGTTGACCGCGTGGGTCTGCTGCTCCGGCGTCGACACGGTCGTCTCGCACCACACCGCCTTGCCGTCGATCTCGCGGCGGACGTTGACAAAGTAGTTCTTGCCCATGCCGCCCTCGTTGTCGAAGGTGATCGCCCAGCCGTCAGGGAGCTTCTCGTCCTTGAGGTTCTTGGGCGTGTACATATCCGCCTCCTTCTTGGCGTCGTCGACCGTCTTGGGGCGTGTGTCGGACGCGACCTCGACGTTGGCGACCAGGCCCGGGCCCATCAGCATGTGACCGACGCCACCGGTCATCGCGTCCTTGACCTCGGTGCCGGCGGGCGCGTCGGCCTTGAGGCCGACCCTGGGCAGGTCGAGGGTGTTGCCAGCGGCGGGCTTGGCGTCGCCGTCCTTGTCAACCGTCACGTCGATGTCGAGCCCCGCCATCCGTTGCATCGTCGGGGACTCGACGACGGGGGCTCGGGAATTTTTGGGAACTTCGGGACCGCCTGGCTCGCCCCAGGCAGCTCTGCAAACCAACGTTGACGGCTACACCGCTAACCCATCCACCCAACTATGTTCCTACTCCACCCAACCACCAACCCACCCTGATCCGACAACACTCGACCGTCCACCCTTCCACATGCACCCATCCGCTCATCGCTCGTCCCATTCACATACCGGGCGAATCCAACCATCCATCTTTCGCCAGGTATGCAGTGGGTGGCGACCACCGCATCTGGGGGCCACCCTACCCGGAATGTGTCGCCCGATGCAACCGAATAAAATGCGTGGTTTCAGGACAGTCGGTCTCTGTTTTTGCCGGCGTGGCACCCGCTGAGGTTTCGCGTGCGCGGCCACGAACGATGATGCGCGTGATCGTTCACGGCGCCGGCGGTGGCGGCGGCGATTCGGAGCAGATACCGAGCATCGCCTGCTGCTGCGAGCACGGGTCCGGGCTCATCGGACCGGCATACGCCGTCGGTCACCGCGGTGCAGCAGCGCCGGTATTTGTCCGTATCATCATGACCACCGACCTGAGCGAGGCGCGCTGGCGCGCTGGCCCGATTCATCTACACTGCGCGCGTGCATGAATTGCTCGACGCCTCCGCGGTCACGCTGGCTCGCTGGATCCGCCAGCGCAAGCTCTCGCCGGTGGAGCTGCTGGAGGCCCTCATCGAGCGCATCGCCGACGTCAACCCGGCGATCAACGCCGTCATCGCCGAGCGCCACGACCTCGCCCGCGCCGAGGCCCGCGCCGCCGAACATCGACTCATGCACGAGCCCGCGGACACCCTGCCGCCGCTGCTCGGCCTGCCCTACACCGCCAAGGAGTACATCCGCGCCACCGGTATGCCGCTGAGCGCCGGCATCTGGTCGCGGAGACATGTCCGATCGGACAGGGACGCCGAGACCGTCGCCCGCCTCGGCCGCGCCGGCGCCATCCTCGTCGGCATCACCAACGTGCCCGAGGGCGGCCTGTGGATGGAGACCTACAACGACGTGTACGGCCGCACGCGCAACCCCTGGGACCTGCGGCGCACGGCCGGCGGCTCGAGCGGCGGCGAGGGTGCGATCGTCGCCAGCGGCGGCGTCGCCTTCGGCCTCGGCGCCGACGTCGGCGGGGCGATCCGGATCCCAGCCGCGTTCTGCGGCTGCGTCGGTCACAAGCCGACCGGGCGCATGGTCCCCAACACCGGCTTTTGGCCCGAGCCCTCCGGAGAGCTCAGCGCCTACCTCGTGTGCGGCCCGCTGACGCGCCGCGTCGAGGACATCTTCCCGATCCTCTCCGTGCTCGCCGGCCCCGACGGCGTCGACAAGGTCGTCCTGGACTGGCCGCTCCCCGCCCCCGACACCATCGACCTGCGCGGCATCACCGTCTACCCCGCCGATGCGCCTCGCCGTCCAGCGCGCCGCGGAGGCCCTACAGGCCCGCGGCGCCGTGATCGGCGACCTCGAGGGCAGCCGCATGCGCCGCGCCTTCCCGATCTGGAGCGCCATGATGTCGCTGTCGGGCAGCCCGCCCTACGCGGAGATCCTCGGCGGCGACCAGCCGATCGCCGTCGTCCGCGAGCTCGCGCGCCTGATCGTCGGCCGCTCGCGTCACACCTTGCCCGCGCTGCTCGTCGTCGCCCTCGAAAAACTCTCCAAGAACTTCAGCGGCCAGAAGCATCAGCTGGTCGCCGTCGGCAAGCTGCTGCAACAGGAGCTGGAGGGCATCCTCGGCCCGCGCGGCGTGCTGCTGTTCCCGCCGTACAGCCGGCCCGCCCCGCGCCACGTCATGCCGATGCTGACCCCCTTCGACTTCGTGTGCACCGGCCTGTTCAACGTGCTCGAGTTCCCGTCGACCACCTTGCCGGTCCTGTGGCACGCCGGGCTGCCCGTCGGCGTGCAGGTGATCGCCCGCCGCGGCAACGACAGCCTGACGATCGCCGCCGCCGCCGCGATCGAGCAGGCCTTCGGCGGCTGGCGACGCGCCAACCCGCCGCTGACCCCCCGGCCGAGCGCCACCTGACCTGTCCCTTCGGTCAGGGCTGCTTACCGGCCGTGATCACCGCCCCGCCGCCGCGGCCGAGCCCGAGGTCGACCTTCGTGCCCTCGAGCACCCGGGTCAGCGTGCCGTACAGGTACGCGTTCGGCCCGGTGACGTCGGTGCCGCCGACGCTGACGATCTCGTCGCCGGGCTGCAAGCCCGCCTCGGCCGCCGGGCTGCCCGGGCGGACCACCGCGATCACCAGCTTGCGCTTCATCGGGTCGGCGCCGGGCTCGTCCTCCCGCAACGTGAGCCCGAGGTCGCCGATCACCTCGCCCTCCTTGACCTTCTTCTTCGTCACGCGGATCGGCGGCAGCTCGACCGCCGACTCGCTCGCAGCGATCTGCACCGGCATCGACGACCGCCCGTACTCCTCGTCGTTCCAGTTGCGCGGCATCACGTTGACCGACACCTGCCCCGTCGGCGCGTGCTCGACCTCGTAGTTGCCCTGCGCGTCCGTGATGTTCAACTTCTCCTCGCCCTCGCCGAACGACCACGTGCCCGGCGCGCTCACCATCACCCGCAGCCCCGCCACCGGCGCGCCCGCGAGGTCGACCACCTTGCCGCGCACCGTCACCTTCGGCGACAGCTCCACGCGCACGTCGGCCGTGTCCTTGCCCTCCGCCATCACCGCCTCCGCCTCCGCCGAGCCCGGGCCCGAGCTGACGCGCACCTTGTACTTGCCGGCCGGCACCTCGGCGAGGCTCCACGCACCCTTGCTGCGAAAGAAGTGGTCGTTGCGACTAAAGCCCGTCTGCTCGTCCTCGATACCGACCGTGAACTCCTCCGGCGCCCCGCCGCCCTTGAGCGACACCACCCCCGACATCCGCCCGGCCGACGCGATCGTCAGCACGACGTCGCCGCCGAGCTCGACGTGCTCGAGCAGCGCCTCGCCGCCGCCTTTACGATGCGCGCGCAGGCTGTGCTTGCCCTTCTCGAGGTCGTCGAGCGTGAAGCGTCCGTCCTGGTCCGTCAGGTGCGGTGTGTTCCAGAAGCTGCCCCAGCGACCGTCCCGCACCGCACCGCCGGCGCTCGCCGCCGCCGAGTCCGACTCGCGGGTCGCCTCGACGAACGCGTCGGCCACCGGCGCCCCGTCGGCGTCGCGCACCACCCCGGAGATCTTGCCCGCGTTGCCCTCGACCACCAGCTTGACCTCCGCGACCGACCCGTTGGCGACCGTCACCTTCTCGCCGTGCACGTCGTCGTCGCTCGCCCCGGGGGCCTTGAGCGGCGTCCAGCCGCGCTGCGGCGTCACCCGGTACTCGCCGGCCGACACGTCTTTGAAGTGAAAGCTGCCGTCGTCGGCGGACGGCTCCTGCTGGCGCTGTACGCCATCGTAGATCGCGATCGAGACGTCCTTGACCGGCTTGCCGTCCTCGTCGACCACCTTGCCGCGCAGCTCGCCAGTCGCCGGAAGTTCGAGCCTCAGCTCGAGATCCTGTCCTTTCGGCAAGGTCACCTGCTGCGGCTTCGCTGGCGTCGCCCGCGGGTTCATCCACGACCCGACGTCGACCATGTACTCGCCGGGGAGCATCCCCGCGACCTCGAAGTGTCCCTGCTCGTCCGTGTCGCTGCCCCAGCTCTGGGTCTGGTGCGCGCGCGGCTGGCTCGGGTCCGGCTTGGGGTTCGCGCTGACGCTCATCCGCGGCACCGGCTTCCCCGCGGCATCGACCACCACGCCCCGGATCGCCTGTCCGCGCGTCACCGGCCACTTGAGGCCCGCCATGCTCTTGTCGGCGATCGTCACCCGCGGGTACTTCTCCTCCGACACGAAGCCCTCACAGTTGACATTGACCTGGAATTCCCCCGGCAGCAGGCCGCGGATCCGCAGCATGCCGTCCGGCTCGGTCTCCCCGTAGACGTTGCGGTCGTTGATCTTGTCGGTCACCGACACCCAGCCGCTGTCACAGGTATCGCCGCCCTCGATCACGATCGTCCCCTCGATGAAGAACGCAGGGTGCGCCTTGATGAGGATCGGCTCGGAGGTCTCGCCGAGCCCGAGGATCGCCTGCTCGTCCGCCAGGCCGAGCGCGTCGTCCGACTCCGCCTTCGCCTTGTATGGCCCGGGAGCGAGGCCGTCGAGCCGGAAATTGCCGCCGCCATCGGTGAACGCCGTCGCCTGACTCCAGTTCCATCCGCCCGCCTCGGCGGTCACCCGCGCGCCCTCGATCGGGCTGCCGTCCGCGACGCGCACCACCTTGCCGACGAGCACCGCCTCCGGCGTCAGGAACACCTCGAAGAAGTGCCCCGGCGTCGCACCGTTGTCCGACCCGGCCGCGTAGCCCTCCGCCGTCACGTTGACGTAGCCCCCACCCGGCCGCACCCACGCGGCGAAGCTCCCGTCGGCGCCGCTAAAGCTGACCCCGACCTGGCCGGCGACCACCTGCGCGCCCTCGATCGGCCCGCCCGCGAGGTCCTTGACCACCCCTTTGATCTCGACGCCGCCGCCCTCGAGCACGATGTCGATGTTCTGCGCCTCCATCGCCGGGCGCAGGTCGACCGTCTCGCGCCGCGCGATCCCCTGGCCCGTGAAGTGGACCGCCGGGATGAAGGTCGGCGCGCTCGCGGTCACCCGGTGGCGCACGCCAAACAGCTCGCCGATGCGGTAGTGGCCGTCGCGCTCGCTCGTCGTACAGCTCGCCTTGCGCGC
>ENA-OFCF01000960-OFCF01000960.1-metagenomes-genome-assembly--contig:-NODE-960-length-11763-cov-1.692860_pt1 | contig 11763 bp, 11 predicted proteins | sample MGYA00153387_OFCF01 | MGnify analysis MGYA00153387
ACAGACAGACAATTTCTGGATCGACTATCAGTGCATGAAAGATAAGGGCGTTGTATTTTGCGAAACCCCACGCGAAGAAGCTTATGCCACGGTTGTCGTGTTCCAGGATTTGTACGGCAATAAATGGGATTTGTTGCAGCTTCGATAAGTGTTTCCATAGGGGCGCTCACCAACGCGAAAAATCTGCGGGACAAATAAATAGCTCGACATCCATGCGCTCAGAACCCTCGCAAAACAGGCTACACATAGGAGGCTCCTTGGGGACGCAGGAGAGCCGGTGATTTGATACCTTGGCCCGAATAGCGCGAATGCGCTTATTTATGCAGCAACGCTGTGGTAAGTGTCATGTAACGAGGCTGCTGGTAACCAAATGTATTCGATGAATAAGACTTCAAATTACATTGAACATACGTCGCCCGCAAGCGGCCTCCTACAATATTTTTACAAGGTATCACCGCGCTGTGGTGGGAGCGCTGTGGTGGGAGCAACTGTCTGCATCTGATTGCTGCAACACCTCTATTCGCGCCTTTCGGCACTCCCACATTTTAACTACAGCGCATCGCCATCCAATTCGCCGGTTCGAATTCGCATCACGCGTTCCAGGTCATAGACGAAAATTTTACCGTCACCGATTTTTCCGGTGTTCGCTGCGTTTTGGATCGCTTCGACCACGCGTTCGAGCTGGTCGCCGTTGACGGCAACTTCAAGTTTGATTTTCGGTAGAAAATCCACCACATACTCGGCACCGCGATAAAGTTCAGTATGGCCTTTCTGGCGACCAAAGCCCTTGACTTCGGTCACCGTTACGCCGGTCACGCCTACTTCGGAAAGTGCTTCACGAACATCATCTAGTTTAAATGGCTTGATAATTGCCATAACCATTTTCATTGGGTTTGCTCCTCGCAATAAAATATTCGGGCTGTGCTAGCTAGGCCAACTACAGGTTATAGCCGCGCTCATCATGCAAGACTAAATCCAGGCCTTCGGTTTCACCATCGCTGTCAATGCGCATTGGCGAGATTTTATTCACCAAGCCCCAGGCGATAAAGGTTACCGCACCTGACCACACAACAGTCACTAAAACCGCGAGCGCCTGTTTGCCCACTTGCGCGCCGATCGATACGCCTTCGGCCAAACCAACACCGCCCAAGGCAGCATGAGCAAATACGCCAGTCAGCAATGCACCGACAATGCCGCCGACACCATGCACACCAAATACATCCAGACTGTCGTCATAACCGAGTTTGCGTTTCAAACGCGATGAGGCCAGGAAACACAATAAGCCCGCACTCAAGCCAATCACCAGCGCGCCGGTCGGACCGCAACTGCCAGACGCCGGTGTAATCGCGACTAGCCCCGCTACCGCGCCCGACACCACACCCAACAATGAAGGCTTACCGTGCAAAACCCATTCGGCAAACATCCAGCTCAGTGCTGCTGCGGCCGCTGCAATTTGCGTCACCAGCATCGCCATACCGGCACTGCCATTGGCTGCTAATGCGCTACCGGCGTTGAAGCCAAACCAGCCAACCCACAATAGACTGGCGCCCACTAATGTTGAAGTCAGGTTATGCGGCATCATCGCCGTGGTCGGGTAACCCTTGCGCTTGCCGACCATGATGCAAGCAACCAAACCTGCGATGCCGGCATTGATATGCACGACGGTGCCACCGGCGAAATCGACTACGCCCCAATCCCAGAACAGGCCACCGGCACCGGCCCAGGTCATATGGGCAATCGGCAAGTAGGAAAAGGTAAACCAGAGTGCAGTGAACGCGAGCAAGGGCCCGAAACGAACACGCTCGGCGAACGCTCCGACAATTAACGCCGGTGTAATGGCGGCGAAGGTGAGCTGAAACATAATGAAGACAGATTCAGGCACCGTCATGGTCAGGCTATCGCGACCCACGCCCAGCAGCATTGCTTTCTCAAAGCCACCAATAAAACTATTTAGATTAACCACGCCGGCTTCCATGCCGACGGTACTAAACGCCAGGCTATAGCCATATATCAGCCAGAGCACGGTAATCAGGCTCACAATAGTGAAACACTGCATCAGTACGCTAAGCACATTCTTGGAGCGGACCAGGCCGCCATAAAAAAGCGCCAGTCCCGGAATGCTCATCATCAGGACCAATAGACTGGCGGTCAGCACCCAAGCGGTGTCACCCGAGTCAAGTACAGGGGCCGTTGTTTGCGCCCAGGCTGGTGTGGCAAGTAGTGCGATGAAAGAAATAGATATAGATAGCGCGATAAATTTTTTAAACATGGTCAACCCCCTTGTTAATAATGTTTATAAACACCATTGCTAGGATTGAATACTCGCAATTTTCGTGTTTAATTATAGGCCCTCCATAAAAGTGTCACGGTAGGACTTTTCCTACGTTTCAGGCCTGTTTGTACTGACATTCGCAGCGCAATTTTTCGCCATACTGACATCGTTACTTAGGAGTAATTTAAATGATCGACCTGAAAGCGATAGACGAACTAGCCCGCCGCTTGAATGATTTGGTGCCACCCGGCCTTCACGACGCTCGTGCCGACCTTGAGCAAAACTTCAAAAGCACATTGCAGTCAGGTTTGAATAAATTGAACCTGGTGACTCGCGAAGAATTCGATGTGCAGCGCTCTGTATTACTACGAACCCGCGAAAAAATCGATACGCTCGAACGCGCGATCGAAATACTGGAAGCGCGTTTAAACTCGCCTTCCAGTAACAGCAAAAACTAAACCGGATTCTTTCTTATGACACTGGCGCTGGCTTACAGCCGCGCCCGGACGGGCGTTTATGCGCCGGAAGTTCGGGTCGAAATTTATTTAGCGGGTGGCTTGCCGCGTTTTAATATTGTAGGCCTGCCCGAAGCGGCCGTGCGTGAAAGTCGTGATCGCGTGCGTGCCGCCATTCAATGTTCGAAACTGGAATTTCCGAATCGAATTATTACCGCAAACTTGGCGCCGGCCGATTTACCCAAAGATGGTGGCCGTTTTGATTTGGCCATTGCACTGGGAATTCTCGCTGCAAACGGCGAAGTCAGCGTGGAGGCATTGGCTAAATACGAATGTCTTGGCGAACTCGCCCTGACTGGCGAATTACGTGAAGTCGATGGTGTATTGCCTGCAGCGCTGGCAGCGGCCAAAGCCGGTCGCGCACTCATCGTGCCGATTGCCAATGGCGATGAAGTGGCATTAGCCAGCGATGTTGAAGCCTATCTTGCCCGCAGTTTATTGGAAGTGGTTGCACACATTAATGGTGTGCATTCGCTGCCATTGGCAATGCCAAAAATAATTAATAACGAGCCCATTCATTATCTTGATTTAGCCGATGTACGCGGACAATTGCAGGCGAGGCGTGCACTGGAAATTGCAGCAGCGGGCGCGCACCATTTACTTTTTATTGGGCCTCCAGGCTGCGGAAAAACTTTGCTGGCATCGCGTTTACCGGGCTTGTTACCGGAAGCTTCGGAAGAAGAAGCACTGGAAAGCGCGGCCATAGCGTCGGTCAGTGGCCGTGGTTTGGATATTGCACGTTGGCGACTCCGCAATTTCCGAAGCCCGCACCACACCGCCTCTGCGGTGGCATTGGTGGGTGGCGGTGCCGAACCGCGCCCCGGCGAAATTTCGCTCGCACACAATGGTGTTTTATTTCTGGATGAACTTGCCGAATGGGATCGTCGCGCATTGGAAGTATTGCGTGAGCCGTTGGAATCGGGTGTCGTCACTATTTCACGTGCAGCACGTCAAAGCGAATTCCCCGCACGCTTTCAATTGGTCGCCGCGATGAATCCCTGCCCTTGTGGTTGGTCTGGTGATCCTTCGGGTCGTTGTCGTTGTTCATTGGAAGCCATACAACGCTATCGCTCGCGTTTGTCCGGCCCGCTGATGGATCGTATTGATTTGCAATTATCGGTCCCGCGTTTGGCGCCACACGAAATGCGTAGCGACGCGCCGCGCGGCGAAGCCACAGAATTGGTCCGCACCCGCGTCAAAGCGGCACGCGAAATACAACAACAGCGCTGCGGCAAAACCAATGCAAGACTCTCACAATCAGAAACCGAAAAATACTGCTATTTGGCCACCAAAGATCAAAATCTTTTAGAACGAGCTATGGAAGCTCTGCAACTATCTGCGCGTGCCACACATCGAATTCTTCGAGTATCACGCACCATTGCCGATCTGGCCGCCAGCGAAAATATCACCACGCAGCATTTAAGCGAAGCCATTGGCTATCGACAGTTGGACCGCGGCACTTGCTGAGCAAAATAAAGGAATTAGAGCGATTTATGCGATGAAAATACTAACTATTAGTTCAATTATATGAACCTGACCCCTTCTGTGCTGCGCATGAAAATTGACTGGTGCAGTTCCAAGACCTCGACGATCACTGCTATTGAAGGCGAAGCGCTAGCATTTAATGTGAGTTCGAATCTTCGCGGCCTACAAATATTTTTAAGCTTATGGTACGTCCTGTTTGACCGGAGTTCCTATTTACGAATCGAACAGGAAATCTAACCGCAGGGGCGCATGCTTGCTGCGCCCAAAATGGCTTGTAACCCTGGGGCGTAGGCCGAAAAATGCTCCGGTATTTTCGGCACTCCCACCATCCATGACGGTCGCAAGCATGCGCCCCTACGCCCGTGGTTGCCTATGATTATAGTGTGGGCATATTCGTTTAAATATTCATGGTAGATAAAATCCACGCTGCCGCTTTATCCAATACTACTTAACATTAATTAATTCCGGGGTACGTCCATGCTTTTCTTTATTCTGGTCTGTCTGTTTTTATTGCTCGCCATTCCGTTTGTTCGAAATGCTTTATAAAGATCCGGCCAGCGTGGGCGTCGATCCGACCCAAGCAATTTTACCGACGACAGCACGTTCTTACCGCGTCAGCTTTCGAGCTCTATAGAGCACCGCTGTATTGTGCAACGCAGGATTCTTCCGACGCGACGGCATGCTATGGCTATGGCTCGAATTCAAATTCAGATTCCGGCGCTTGCGACGGTAGTGCTGGAGATGGCGTCAGCAGCAGTAACGACTAAATTGCGCGCACATGCCTATTTACCCACTTGAAAACTGATGGCCGGTTTTTAGCACTCTTCACGATAAACATTTTGAACACACTCAACTAGAGCCGACCATGATTACCCATAAATTTGCATTTCTTTTGGCAATGGTAGCCGCACTCACTATTGCTGTCAGCACATCGACTTATGCTGCTGATACCAAGCTGCAGAACGCAACAAAGTCCGCAACCTACACGCCCGCCAAAGGCAGCGAAGATCGCAAAGCAATTATGGATGCACTGCGGGTAGTGATCAGAAAGATGTCCGGGCTCGAAGTAATTTTTGTTGTGCGGCATCTAAAAATCAACAAGGGCTGGGCCTGGGTTGAAGCCGATCCGGAATCGGCTGATGGTAAAAACCATTACGAGCCCATGGTCGGCTTATTACACAAAAAAAGCGGGCGCTGGACCTATATTGAAGGACCGCCTGAATTTGCCGTTTGCGAACAAGATCCCGATTGTGTCGACACGGCCCGCTATTTCAAAAAACTGGCACGGAAATACCCTGCAGCCTCGCCGAATATTTTTCCCGAACCCTGATTCCCAGGTGAATAAATAGACTAATAAAATACTGTCGGTACTAGCGACATTTTCTTAAACTCGCGATATGCTTGAACTTGCTGGTCGGTAACTTATGGCTTAACACAAGGAGATAGCATCATGGCTAAGAGTCTAGACAAGAAGAAAGAAACCAAGAAAAAACCTGAAAAAACCTTGAAAGAAAAGCGGGCCGACAAGGCTGCCAAGAAGGGTTGAACCAAGGGCAGCTTAGCTGCCCTTTTTTCTGGAGGAGCTCAAACGGTGAGCAAGACGTTTGTGTGATGGCTGTCTCAGTTTGCCGACCAAGCTTGGTTAAGCCTTAGCTGAACTTTCGCGTTTATCGGGTTAAACTCGAGACAGCTTTCCCCCCCCAAGCATCACTCGCATGAAGACCGCTGTAATTCCATTACCGACCGCGCCCGCAGCCTTGCTGGCAAAGCTGCGTGTGTCCGTAGCGACAGCGGTGGTGCCAGCATTTGAACAAGCTCTGTCAATGGTGCTAACCCAGCTCAATCAATTGTCGGAAGCACAGATTCAAGCCGGTGAGCCTGATACGTACGGTGCCGATGGCCAAGCCCTATATGTCGGTATTCGTACCGCCGGACGAGATTTTCGCGCGAAGCTTATTGAAGCGGTCGATGTGGCGCCAGAGACGGATGCCAAAAAACAGAAACTCAATTTGTCATTAATCGAACACGAGCATATGCAAGTGCAGCTAGTCTGCGAGCGTTTAGTCGAGCGCATTTCTTACGTGCAACGCAAAGCTCTGCTGGCGCTGGATCAGCGTCTATGCCAAACCCTCAATTTGACCGGTCCGTTGGGCCCGCGTTTGCCAATGTCGCCGCAAGTATTTGCCGATGCGGCCAAAGACGCTTTGGCGGTAATGAGTTTGCGCGACGAATTCAAAGCGCAAATCGTTCAACATTTTGATTTATTGCTTGATCCGATTTTGTCGGATTTATTGAAGGAATATAACGCCGGACTCGCGGCGGCTGGCGTTTTGCCTGGTTTGCAAATTCAGGCTGAAGATGAGCGCGTTCGCCGACAAAGCATCAGGGTTCCGATGCCGATGCCCATGCAAACGCCAATAGCAAATTCAGAATCTGCTGTCTCGCCAACAACGCAAAGCCCGAGAACGGAAAGTCCGCTGTACAACCGCGCCATCGAAGATAAAGATCGTTCATTGGTTTCTGAATTGCTCGAACATTTCAGATCCTTGCAAATGAACTTTGGTTCTAGCGGCCACGGCGGTGGTGGGCAGCAACCACCGCAACGTGCCATTGGTAAATCCGAAACTTTGGCAATGCTTGATCAATTGCAGCACGGCAGCGGTAACACCAGCGCGCTGTTGGAAGCCATTGGCAAGTCGGATGGTTCGATCGCCGACACCATTAAACGCGAGTTGCTGCAAAATGCAAAACAGCTGGGGCTCACAAAGAGTGATGAACAAGGTAGCTTGGAACCTGCCGACGAAACCGCTGTTCAAATGGCCGGCAACTTGTTTGATGTAATGCTCAAAGACCGGCCTTATGGCGATGCAGTGGCACCAGTGCTTGCGCAACTGGTCATGCCTTTTGTCAGAGCGGCAGTTATTGACCCGCAATTATTTTTGCAACGTCATCACCCGGCACGACAATTTCTCAATACGGTTTCGGAAGCTTGTGAAGACAATTTAGGTGAAACCGCTCAAGAACGTGAATTGCTAAATCAAGTTGAAAATGCTGTTCACCGCATTACTAGTGAATACGACGGTGATGTTCGAAAATTTCAGGCGGTCGATGCACAGCTATCAGAACAAATGCAGGTACATCGCCGTCGCGCACAAATGTCGGAAAAACGTGCCAGCGAAGCGCAACAAGGGCAGGAACGTCTGGAAATAGCGCGAGTGCAGGCCAACACCGTCGTTAATGGTATTACTCGGCAATACGCATTGCCCGGAACGCTGAGGAGTTTTTTTAATACCGAATGGCTGCATCACCTGTCGGTAACTGCATTACGAAAAAGCAAAGATAGCGAAGATTTTGTCAAAGCGGCGCGTGTTGCGCAGCCCTGGATAGATTTACTGGATATGGTCAGTCTGGGTGAAATATTACCTCTTTCGCATCTAGATGGGCTGGAATCCAACACCAACGAAGTCCTTGCCAGTTCTGGAGTAAATGGCGAGGCGGCCGCTGATTTTTTTCAGGTATTGATAAATTCTGTTTCCGTGTGGACCGAAGAAATTGTAACGCCCGTCGATACTGCAATCGCTTCAGGCAAGCCGGGCGAGGCACGAATCGAGGCTGAAGAAAAGATTCAACTTGCTGCTGCTGTCACCACGGTCAAGCCGATGGTGGAAATAACAATGGAAATGGCTAATTCGGTTGATTCGCTCAAACCGACCGAAACAGAATTAAAAGAAGTGAGTGAATACAAGGTAGGAACATGGCTACAAATGCCCAAAGCCGATGGAGGCTTTCAACAATTAAAAGTGGGCTGGGTCAGCGGTATTTCTGGCTCCATCATGTTTGTAAACCGTCGTGGTGCACGAGTGATGGTGTTGTCGCCACCTGAATTGGTTTCCTTAAGACGGCGCAATGATTTGCTGTTATTTGAAGACGAATCGCCAGTCGATCAAGCCATGACGCAGTTGCTGCAAAAACTTAAGCGCCAATAAGCAAAACGTAAATCTTCGCTAGTTTTTGCCAGATGGTAGTACAGGGAAGTCTTCTCTACTCCGGTAAAAACCGTTCAAATGAATGTCGGTTTTTGATTCTTTTGTCTTCAACAAAACCGTGTTTAACAGTGCCGGGCAGGGCGCGCGTATGCATTGCACTTGCAGCATGTGGCCGCCAACGCGAAGTTCATTGTCTTTTACGTTTGCAAGGACCTGATATTCGGCAGCAACAAGACCTTTTATTAAATATTTTGTTTGTCCAGCCTTGGTTTTAACGCAGCTTATTGCTTTGGTCTGCGTATTAAGCGCACAAATCCGCATCGACGGAATAACTTTTCCGGGAAATTGAATTAGCCCGGCGACCGTACTATTGGCTTTTATTTTAGCGGCCGTCATTGCCGAAGGCGTATTGGCAGCACAAGCAGCGACGCTAAACAGTAATAAAAAGCTGATGCGCTTCATGCCAAGTCCTAGCCTAATTTAGTGCAACTACCATGCAAGCAATCACCAACAATAGCAAGCCTTTGCACCGCCTTGATTATGGAGTGGCGCCTTGATTGACCAACTGCCTACTTTTTTCCTGCGCGTCGCGCCTGCTCCAGTGCATCAAGACTGGTATTAGCATGGCAAGACATAAACACGCCAGTATCGTCTTTTGTACCGTAGATTGATTTTTGGTCAACTGGTTTAGTGAAAGAATGTTTATCAGCAAATGAAACGTCGCCGTCACGAAAACCGAGTTTGTTTTTTCCGCAAGCCTTCCCAAACCAAAACTGCCTGCCACCAGTAGAATAAAGAAAATTGCCTCATTCACTAGCGAAATGCGATCGGCCAAGTAGCTCGTATGCCAAAAATACCAGCCAGCGCCGACGAGCAGGTAGCGAAGCCCCCATTGCATGGCTGACAGTCTGTTTTGCAAAAACCCCCGCCAAAGCGATTCTTCCATTACGCAGTAAATCGTAACCGCCAGTCCGACAACAAACCCGTACACATGACTTGAAATACCGGCCGCGTTTGGAATTCCTGCAATGAAAAACGCAAGCGCCGGGCAAAAAACCACGATGGTCGCGTGTATCGGCGATGAGCCAAAAAATGTAACCGGATTCCAATAACGTTTAAAACCACGCGTAAAAATCAATGTCGCAATCAATGGACCGCTGGCTTCGAGAAGGACCCGAAATACTGGCACACCAAAAACGTTGATCCCAGCGGTTTGAAAATGGAAAACGTTATTGCGAAAGGGATAGGAAATGCATGTAGCAACAACAAAAACTGCAATTAGCTCAAATAATTGTCGAAACAAGTTATCGCTATTTTCCTTCATTTTTTCGCCTTTTTTAGATATTTATGGAGCTCGATCACAGATAAAACTAATCTCATACAGAGACTTTTGAATGTATTGGCGCTTCAGATAAATGCCAGCAAATATCGATAGCGTTAATGGGCCGAGCCACGCCATGTTTTGCAAAACCGGGCCCGACAGCATTGGCAGCAGTTTGGGTAGTCCGATCGACAAGAAGGCAATATGCGTAGCAACGCCGTTGCCGATCATTGCCGATAAATGTTCGTGCATCCACCAGCGCGGATCTTGTGGCGAAGTTCGCGAAAACCGGAACATGCTGACTCCACCAATAATGCCAATACTGGAGAACGCCATCAAAATAATCTGCATATTGTTGGGCAATAATAGCGCTACCAACACGATGCTAACTGCACTCACAATGTTCAACAGCATAAAACTTTTGTACACGCCGCCCGTGTATTTAGCCCAATCGCGTTTATCGCGAATAGCTCGCCAACTGCACCAAACGCTGGTTGCCGTGATCACTACCAGATAAAGAAAAAATGCACCGCTGGCATATTTTTTATTGAGCAACATGGAAATTGCCATCGGCACCGCAGACATAATAATTCCAGTCATTGCCAGCAAATATATTCTCCCCGCCAACTTATGCACCGGGCTACCTTTTTTGCTCATACCGGCAATCCAAAAAGTGCTCAATGCCACCGTTCCAATGCCAGCGTGTATTAAGGCGGTGTTTGAATACCAAGACATATAAGTTCTCCTTCTTCGACTTACTCAATCGTCAGAGCAAAGGATGCGCTTGCAAAATTTTGCGTGGTTGTGCCAAATGGCACGAATTTTGGGTGCCGGAAGTCATAATCTTGCTGCCATGGCTTGAGCATTGGGCGCGAAAAGGCCAAGCTGTCGCCATGTGGGAATTTCTCAAAAAATATTTTACGCCAATGAATATTGCTGCCTACGTTGCCTGGGCGGCGGTTGGCTCGGAACTTTGGTTTGACGATATAAAGGGCACCGGCCTTATTCCGGTCAACCGGCTCGTTGCAACGGTACTCACTTTGCATGTTGCCTACCTGGCCTGCTTTGTCGTGTGTACCGTGGTCGATAAAAACACTCTTCGCCAGAAGATTTTAGCGCTGCTGTTGCTGGTGATTGCCTTGTTGATCTGCATGCTTTCACGTTTTTCGTCGACACCGGTTTTACTCATTGTGGCCTCGGCGGTATTGGCCGTTTTATTTACATCGTCGCGATTAATCGTCGTGTTCATTATCAGCAATCTGTGTATGTATTTTATTTATCGCTATTTATGGCAAGCCGACCGACCGGCAATGTCGGTGCTTGTTTATTCCAGCTTTCAGCTATTTGCCATGCTGATGGCTTGGTATGCACACCAGGCCGATATGCGCCGCGATGAGTTAATGCAATTGAATGCCGACCTGATTGCGACCCGAAGTTTGCTGGCAGAAACCGTACGTGACTCAGAACGTCTGCGCCTATCGCGGGAGTTACATGATATTGCCGGCCACAAATTAACCGCGCTCAAATTAAACCTGACGGCACTTTCAAGACAGGCGGATTTAGCCAAATACAAAGGCATTGAAACCTGTACCACGCTGGCCGATGAATTATTGGCCGACATTCGCGGCGTCGTACAGCAAATGCGTTTGCATGACGGAATGGATTTACAAGCGGCTATTGAAAAAATGGCACAACCGTTTCCAAGACCACAACTGCAACTTGCCATTGATGAAACCGCCAGTTACGTTCCGGTGCAACAAGCCGAAGTCCTGTTGCGCACCGTGCAGGAAGCCTTGACCAATGCTGCCCGTCATAGCCAGGCACAGCAGCTTTGGGTGGTATTGCAACGCGAGAACACACAATGGCTATTGCGTATTCGCGACGATGGCCGCATGGCCAGTAATTGGCAGAAAGGCAACGGTTTACAAGGAATGGCCGAGCGCCTGGAAAATCTTGGCGGCGGCTTGCGTTGCGAACACTCCAATACCGGCGGCATGCAAATTGAAGCCTGGCTTCCGGTGCTTGCATGAATGCGCTTATTCGCCTTGCGCTGGCCGACGATCAGGCCCTGGTACGTATGGGCTTGAAAGCACTATTAAGTAGTTTTAAAAATTTGTTCGTGGTGATTGAAGCCGAAAATGGCGAGCAGTTGTTACAAGCCCTGCCAGACAATCCGGTCGATGT
>ENA-OFCF01000961-OFCF01000961.1-metagenomes-genome-assembly--contig:-NODE-961-length-11759-cov-12.034774_pt1 | contig 11759 bp, 9 predicted proteins | sample MGYA00153387_OFCF01 | MGnify analysis MGYA00153387
AAGCACGGGGAGCTTATACTCAGGTATTGGGCATCAATCTCAAGACTTCGGCGTAAGGAGCTTTATTTTTGTTGATAATTATTTATTAATTGGGCCTATTAATTTAGTCTGTGAATTGAAAATAGTGAATCAATATTCAAGTGGCTAGAAACAAAATTTCAGTAATTCACATAAAATCGGTTTCTACACATTAGATATTATAAGTAATGTTATCTAGGTTGTACACAATTAATTAAGATGCATTTTAAAAGTACGTAAAAATCAATTATGCACGGCAATCCCAGCGATCACTTTCAACGCACTAAAGAACTTGCACAATCACTCACTAAATCAGAGATCTATAATTGGCTAGTAACTAAAGGATATTTTCCAGAAGCTTATGTGCTACCACCATGTTTTGAGGTAACTAAGCATCCAGAATTTGGAAAAATTTATTTTCCAGTTAAAACTAAATCTAAAAATAAAACAGAATTCAAGCCAGATATTTCTGAATTTCAGCAAGTTCATTTCCCTAAAACTAATCTAACAGACAGGACATTCGGTATTATTAACCCCAAAATTCACTCAGATATTGCTTTTACTATTGCTGAAGATTGGGATACTGTAATAAACTGTATTTTTCATATGGAAAATAAAGTTTGCTCTTATAGTTTTCCTGTCCCTGTTAATAGTAAAAACCCAAGGGAGATTGGTAATTTGAGAAGTGGGCGGATGATCTATGAATGGATTGAAATGGCAGAAAATGATGTTGCTTCTATAGCTTTCAGATATAAATACTTAATTAAAACAGATATCAAGAATTTCTATCCATCTATCTACACTCATAGCATCCCATGGGCGTTACATGGAAAAGATTTTATAAGGAACGAAGAAAATGAAAATAACTTTCCAAATCGTATTAACCATAATTTGACAGGCAATCGCTTGGACAAGCTTTTTCAAAATGCCAATGATGGTTGTACAAATGGAATCCCTATTGGCCCTGCTGTATCTGATTTAATTGCTGAGATTGTTTTATCAGGGGTAGATCGAAAATTATCACAACTACTGATTGAGGCAGGTATTAGCAATGATGTTTCTATAGTTAGATTTAAAGATGATTATCGTATTCTCGCAAAAAAAGAATCTAGTGGCTACTCAACTATAAAGTTCTTACAGTTGGCGTTAAAAGAATATCGACTTGAACTTCATGATGGAAAAACAGAATCTTATAATCTCCCAAATGGTCTATTTAGAAACTGGAGATCTGAATACTATAATATTAATCCTCAAACTAAGAAGAACTATGATTTTGAAGACTTCAAAGAGGTGTATTTATCAGTAATCAGAATTGATAAAAATAATCCTGGTACTGGTGTGATAGATAGATTTTTAGCCGATCTTATAAATCGAAAAGATTATAGCGTTTCTGTTAAATTAGATTCCACATCCCTGCCAAAAATAATCAGTCTGTTACTGATGCTTGCAGATTTAAGAATAAAAGCATTTCCAAAGGTTCTAGCAATCATAGAATCTATCTTGAGATCTGATTTTGGTCAAGATCATGTAGAGCATATCGTAGAGCATCTTGAAGAATTTCTGCAAGAGCTAAAATCAAGAGAAATGGATAATAGTTACTTGATTTCATGGATTATATATTTCATAAGATCTAACAAGCTCGAAGATAAGTTGAAAAATCCTTATGATTTCACACATTTAATTGTCCAAGCAGTCCATAAAGATACATTCACCCCATTTAGTGACTGTAACGATTTTGAAATATTTTCTAATGTGGGAATAGTTTCAGAACAAGTTTCGTTACTACAGCATCTTGATGTTTTTAATCAGCAATAATATTTATTATCTTATTTATCAGATAGGAATGTCATTAGATATACAATGATTTCTGCTTGGACATTCCCCGTATGTTAAAAACTCCAATTTATGATTGATTCATGGAATAAATTATGATGAGAATGATTGCTCTGCATGGTTTTCAAATAGTCAGACAGTACATGCTACTTCGACTCGATCGTTTGATGGTTTCGATCGATCTCAATATTTCAGGAGCTGGAACATTAGCAAGCTCCCTCGGCTCTAGCTTGTGCATCCCACCACCATATACCCTCCCCTCATCAATCATCACCTTCTCAGTAATCGCATTCAACGCTTCAAAAAATGTTGCCACCATTTCTGGATATTTTGCGATAACCGCCGCCACATCTGGCTTTGGATAAAGAATCAGATACGAATTAGCAACGATCGCTTTTGAATGATTTAGAATAAATCGAAATGACTTCTTACCATTCTTGTCAGATCTACCCATATATGTACAGTAGAAATGACTCTCAGCCCGATTTTCTTGTGCGTACCAAAGCTTGCGACTTTTGCACAAATATCGATCGGCAACCCCAGTTCTAATTCCTACCTGAAGATATGTATACAACTCAGGATAAAGCCGTTCGACTTCACTAATAGCTAATTTACAATCAAGGACAAATAACTTATCCTCGATCGATGGATAGCCTAAATCATCGGTTTCTACTTCAATCCCTGAAAGATGTCGCGGACTTGGTAAAATTGGTTTAAATTGAGATATCGGTAAACCCTTACTTTCAATATCGCTTTTCGTTAAAATAAAATACTTATTATCACCCGTTGCAATCCCACGCTTGACTGAGAAAAAATCACTCAATCTCGGAGTAGTTAACATATCACGTTCATCGCTCACCGGAAATCGCGACCATTTCTTTTCATCTTTCAAAACTTTTGCACTGACTATTTTTGCATGTGCGGGAGATTCGATCGAACCACCATAAGTAAACTTGATTTGATGATTTAAATCTGGCTTCTTGTTCTGAAACCACACAACAGCAGAAGAAACCAAAGCATCATCAAATTGAGCATCTTTGGGATCGAATCGATGAATTTGCAAAAGGCTTACTTCATTCAGCAGATATTCCTTGACAGCTCGACCATAATTTACATCCATAAATTCACTCGGTATCAACCATCCAGCAATACCATTCGATCGCATCCACCGATGAGATAATGCCATAAAATAGCAGTACAAGCCAGCCAAACCAGATAATTTCATATTAGCGGCAACAATTGCCGCCACATGCAATCTTTCTTTTTGCCCATTGATATGATGGTGGCGAACGTATGGTGGATTGCAGATAATTAAATTAAACTTTTCACTCTCATTTAGTGGTGGAGCCACCTTTGTAAAATCATTTAACTGATAATCAAGAATACTTTTCGACCATAGATTGAGAGCTGGTTTGCCATAATGCTCGTCTATTTCATATCCAGTAGCAGATTCAATACATGTAGACGAACAAACATTATTCAATGCACTGAAGAAAGCACCAGTTCCAATTGCTGGATCGAGAAAGCGAATTTTATCACCTGTTGGCATTAGATTTAAAGCAGTCCGCAGAATATCATTAGCCAAGATTATTGGTGTCGAAAACTGCCCCAAAATATTGCGTTGTTCTTGGGTTTTGAGTAGATCGATTTCTCGCTGAATAATCTGCCTTTGAGCTTCTATTTCCTCGATACATATCATACTCAAAACCCAAATTGTGCTAAATCTTCAATCCGATGCTCCCAAACCCAATCGATACCTTCAGCCGCTTCATACCCCAAGTAACCAGAATCAAAATAGCCACAGAGAAATAAGTCAAATGCGATCTGATTACCGTAGGTTTTACGAAGCTGTTGGATCTTGACCGCTTCTTCCTTTCTCCGCTTATTTGTATTGGTAAAGTCTCCCGCAGACTTTGCCTCAAATAACGCCGGAAAATCACCTGATTGGGCATTCTTTCGCATAATTACGGCATCAATTGGAATATTAACTTTCTTGCCACCATCCATCGTAATTGGGACATTAAAACGAAATGAAAACGTACCCGCAGGCATCGTCAGGAAATCCCTAGCTTCGCCTAGAACAAGCTCACGATAACCCCTTGCTTCCAGCCACGACTTAATTGCTGCAAGTTGGCGTTTTTCCTGAGCATTCCGAATGATGGGGTTCGCAACTGCACCACACAATCGATCGGCTACAATTATTGATGCCCGATGAACCTCTTCTTTTGTGCCATTATCGCCGCGCTGCTTCCACACAAAAATATCTGGATCTGCCATTCGCTCGATAATGTCACCGATTCGATTCAATTGATCCAGCAGTTCCACAGCCTTCATCGTTGGTGGAATTCGCTGCTCGTCTTCCATACTTTTGACAAGATTAGGTGAAACACCCGCCAACCCAATCAAGCGATCTCGCGCAATCGGCGGACATGTGGCCATTCTGAGCATCGACAATACCGAAGGATTCGCTTGCAATGTTTCAGGGCGAATATCAGTCAAATTTTCAGTGAGTAATAGTGCCCTCTCAACCCGTTTAGTAGTTTCGATCCGAGTCTCCCTAAAGGCATTGGGCGCGAAAACCATAAACCATTCATTGTAAAAATCGACAGATCTGGCAACATCAGCTTTCCACAAATCTACCTTATCGCGATTGACTCCCACTAGTTACTCCTCAAGCTAAATCGTTGGCGTAGCCTCTCGGAACGAGAATCGCTTTTGATTTGAGCTTACCATTTACAGATCGTCTTTGTCTCAGATCCCAGTCGATCGATAATAGATCGCAAACTTACCGATATTAGGATTAGACTAACTGGAATTGGCGACTCGATCGCATCCACTAAAGCATCCCTTCGATCGATCTAGCCGTAGGAAGCAACTAGCTAAATATATTAGCCAACTGTGGTTTTTTCTTCCTCGCGATCGTTCTGAAGCTCCAGACAATAACCTGCACCATAGATCGTCTTGATATATTTGGGACGACGCGGATCGGGTTCCATCTTGGTGCGGAGGTGGCGAATATGGACGCGAATTGTCTCGATATCATCATCTGGATCGTACCCCCAGACCTCTTTAAGGATCTCACTAGGCGACACTGTTTGCCCGTGTCGTTGGAGCAGACAGTGCAACAGTTCAAATTCGAGGTGAGTCAGCTTGATCGTCGCTTGTCGCCAGATTGCTTCAAATCTTTCGGGGACTAAGGTAAGTTCGCCATAGTTGAGAATTTCGCTGTGTTTGGCGGCTTGGGGAATCCGATCCGTCCGGCGGAGGAGGGCGCGGACACGCGCCAGCAGCTCTTCGATTTCAAATGGCTTGGTTAGATAGTCATCCGCACCAGCATTAAACCCTTCAACCTTATTCTGGGTTTGGCTTAGAGCTGTCAGCATCAGTACGGGAATATCCGAGGTGCGATCGTCGCGGCGCAACCGTTGGCAAACTGTATAACCATCAACTTTTGGCAGCATTAAATCCAACACGATCAGATCTGGTTGGATTTGGATCGCCATTGCCTGACCTTGAATCCCGTCAGGTGATTGGTTGACCTCATATCCAGCCATTTCGAGGTTAATACAGACTATTTCAGCGATCGCTGCATCATCATCGACGACTAGTATTCGAGGCATTTCGAGTATTTTTGTGTAAATGTATGAAAAGTTTTTTAAAAAAAATTAGCAAAAAAAAGCTTTCTGTTAAAGATTATACGCAACTGAATCGAGTCAAGCGAGTTTTTTTTGGATATTTGGCAATTTTAGGTGATAGTGACTAGTAGATAGTGGATAGTAAATAGTTGAGGATTAGGTGCACACAATCTTTCTCTGTCGCTCCATCGCCCTTCGACCAACTCAGTAATCTATGACAACCCTTCCCCCTAAAGAACCAACTTGGCTGACTATATTCCGGCTCCTACGTTGGGATAAGCCCGCAGGTAGGTTAATTTTGATGATTCCCGCTCTGTGGGGACTGTGCCTAGCTGCCAAAGGGCATCCACCGCTCCCACTATTGGGCGTGATTATTTTAGGTACTTTGGCGACTAGTGCGGCGGGATGTGTCGTCAACGATTTGTGGGATCGAAATATCGACCCGAATGTAGAGCGTACCAAAAACCGTCCCCTGGCGGCAAGGTCGCTATCGATCGCGACTGGCATCGGCGTGTTAATTGTCTCGCTGATTTGTGCGGCGATTTTGGCTCTATATCTCAATCCGTTGACTTTCTGGCTGTGTGTGGCAGCCGTTCCAGTGATTTTGCTATATCCTGGGGCAAAGCGGGTGTTTCCCGTCCCGCAATTGGTACTATCGATCGCCTGGGGATTTGCGGTGTTGATTAGTTGGTCGATGGTGACGGCGAGTATTGCTACTCCGACTTGGTATTTGTGGGGGGCGACGATTTTTTGGACGTTGGGATTTGATACTGTGTATGCGATGTCCGATCGCGATGACGATCGCCGGATTGGAGTCAATTCCAGTGCGCTATTTTTTGGTAAGTACGTGGCAGAAGTAACTGCACTCTGTTATGCGCTGACGGTGGGTTTACTGGGCTACATGGGTCACATTATGGGCTTGGGGTCGATCTTTTGGCTGACACTGGGAATGTCCGCTGGTGCTTGGCTGTGGCAATATCTCCGGCTCAAAAAACCGACTATTCCGCCCGCTTTTTATCCCCAAATGTTTCGCGAAAATGTCTGGATTGGTTTTGGGTTACTCTTGGGTATGTTTTTTGGAATTAGACATTAATTGCAGGTATGCTCACAATTTCCTCAAGTTTATCTGTTTAAATATATCTAGAAGTCGAGATCTACTTTTATAGTCGGTGATAGATATAAATAAAGATCGAAATTTACATACTTAAAGAGTGGGCAAATCGATTTTTTATCGGGGGCTGTGGATATGAGAAAAATTGGGATAGCAATGCTGTTGATTGCCTCGATCGGATGTTGGTCTCCGGCAGTTCGAGCTGAAGCTCCGACAACTAAAAAAGGCGGTTGTTGGTCGCGAGAGATTGCCGTCCGACCGCTGGCACAGCAACCACTGACGACGATTTCCGGTCGCGTAGTGGCGATCGAGCACAATGATAAAAATCAGCCGATTGCTGCCAAAGAAGTAGTCACATGGGCACGGGTAAAAACCCCTAACGGTGCCGAAAAGTCGGTGTACCTGGGATCGGAGCGGTATCTAAACCAGCAGCAACTCAACCTTAAAGTCAGCGACGTAATTGAAATCCAAGGTGTCCAAACGCTCAAGCCGAAACGATTGCCGACGATCGTCGCCAGTACTGTCAAAAAAGGCGATCGAGTCTGGAACACAAATAATCTGGCGAGTAAACCGACTAGGACAAAATGGTGTGGATCTACTGGCTGATACTGCTGTTAATCTAAGATTAACTCTTATGTGCAGCAAATAGCTGAGATTATGTCACAATCGCTTCAAGATTTACTTACAGCCGTTGCTGCTGGGGCAATTACACCCGATCGAGCATTAGCAAAAATTCAGTCATTAGGATACCAATCGATCGATGAATTTGCCAAGATCGATTTGTCGCGTCAACAGCGGACGGGTTTTCCTGAAGTAATTTGGGGTTTGGGTAAAACCCCAGCGCAAATTATCAAAATCATCCAAGTCATGCGCCAACAACAGTCGGTAGTGATGGCGACGCGGATTACCCCTACCGTTTTTGCCGAACTTCACCAACACATCCCCGATCTGATCTATTACGAAATGGCGCAAATTTGCGCTCTAGCACCACCGCAAGTCACGCCGATACATCCAGGGAAGATTACCATTCTTACGGCAGGTACAGCCGATTTACCCGTTGCTGAGGAAGCAGCTTGTACTGCTAGTCTGTGCGGTTTTGAGGTCGAGCGGTTATGGGATGTTGGGGTGGCGGGGATCGATCGGCTCTTGAACAATCGTCAGATTATCGATGATGCTGATGTGTTAATTGTGGTGGCGGGAATGGAGGGAGCTTTACCTAGTGTGGTGGCTGGTTTGGCTGATTGTCCCACGATCGCTGTGCCGACTAGTATTGGTTATGGGGCTAGTTTTGGCGGGATTGCACCATTATTGACGATGCTCAATTCTTGCGCGGCGGGGGTGGGGGTTGTCAATATCGACAATGGCTTTGGTGCTGCTATTTTAGCAGGTCAGATTTTGCGATCGGCTGCCAGGATCGCGCGGATTTCCACCGTTGAATCTTAGGGATTACTCTAGCTTCCCTCCCTTCACCTTTTGGGTGGATCATTTTTAGGTTGGGGTCTATATCCCCAACCTAAAAACCCAATTATCAATTATCAATTATCAATTATCAATTAATTCCTAACCCTGATGGACTAATAACGTAAAATTAAACACACTTCCCTTTCCAGGTGGAGATTCGACCCAAATTTGGCCGTAATGAGCGCGAACGATTTGCTGACAGACGGCTAAACCAATACCGTAGCCAGATTGTAGTAGATCTCGATCGAGTCGATGGCGATCTTGGAAGATGCGTTTTTGATTTTCTTCAGGGATGCCTAAACCGTTATCGGCGATACTCACTTGGATGGTTTGAGCGGTGCGATGTAGGGCACTGATATGGATGCGACCGCGATCGGGTGTATATTTGATTGCATTGTCTAATAGATTTGTGATGACCTGACGCAGTTTGTCTGGATCGCCATAGACAGATGGGAGATCTTGAGGGATGTCAGTGGTAATCGCTTGAGATTTGGTTTGAGATTGAGGATCTAGTTGAGCAATTACGCCGGAAATTAGGCGATCGAGATCGATTTTTTGGGGACGAAGATCGCATTCGGTAGTAGTCGATCTCGGTTGGAGAATATCAGTAACTAATCGATCGATCGATTGGAGTTGAGTCCGTGCGCGTTCGATCAGTTTAGCGATCTTTTCTGGATCTAAAGAGTTGGCACGATAATCCTGTGGATTGTGGACGATTTCTAGAGTTCCCAAGGCTAGAGCGGCTGCTGTGAGTGGATTTCGCAAGTCGTGTGCCAGTACGGACATCGCTCGATCTTGCAATTTTAATCGATCGAGCAACTCTTGGTTTTCTTGTTTGAGCCTAAAAACTTCATCAGTGAGTTTAATCGATTGACTCACATACCCGATCGACTCACTCAATAGTAGCTGTTTGGTGGGCGGACAGTCTGAATTTCCAGACTTACCATAATTAGTTGACACGTCCTCTCCAGAAACTAGCTCTTCTTGCCAACGTTCCCACCAATTATCGATTTGATCGCCCAGATTGCTACCCGCTAAAATCTGGCGGGGGCTGGGATAGAGCTTGAGTAGTGCTGGCGTGGCAATTACCCGATAGTGTTCGGCTAAATCGGGCTGTTTGCCGACATCGATGACTTCTAGCTCGAAAGAATGTTCGGCTTTGAGCACCGCTAGCTTGTCACGGATTTCTTGATTGTGGATGTGACTAGTCGCACGCTCATCAAGGAACAGCAATAGCTGTAGCGATCTTGGCGAATTAGTAGATGGATAGCGATCGATTGACATTCATTCTCGTTGGCGTACCTCGACTCCGATCTACACAAGCAACAGATCGGTTATGTAGTAGGAATCTTTAGATTTACTTAAATCTAAGTATGAACTGTCTTTGCGTTTTGTTAACAAAAAATTAATATTAGTTAAAAAATCGTAACGATTCCCTTTCAGGGAGGCCACGCCAACGGGTGACGCAGAGGGCGCGGCATTTCGGCTCCGCTCAATGACCGATAGGGGAGATCGCAGCGGAAAGTGCGGTGTTGGGGTTTCAGTAGAGCACCTTTTCAAGACAGAGAGGGGGTTAGTGGGGTCAGATTAGAGCGTCGTAGCAAGAATAAATAACAAGTAACAAATAAAAGAGGACGCAAAGCTTAAAATAAGATTAACGGTAGTGTCTTGCTATCTGCCATTTCCTGTTCCCACATGCTATCCCTATGAGTACTCCGCTCGGTTATGTTGCGTTAGTCTTACACGCTCATCTCCCCTTTGTTCGCCATCCTGAAAGCGATTTCGTGCTTGAAGAAGAGTGGCTATATGAAGCCATTACCGAAACATACATTCCCCTACTCCACGTTTTTGAGGGATTAAAACGGGATGGGATCGATTTCAAAATTACCATGAGCATGACTCCGCCGTTGGTGTCGATGCTGCGCGATCCCTTGCTCCAAGAGCGATATGACGAACATCTCGCCAAATTGGAAGAATTGGCCCAAAAAGAGATCGACAGCAACGAACACAATGGGCATATTAAGTACTTAGCAGAGTATTATGTCAAAGAATTTGCCGCAATTCGCAAAACTTGGGAACGACACGATCGAGATTTAATCGGGGCTTTCAAAGGATTTCTAGATAGTAATAACCTCGAAATCATGACCTGTGGTGCGACTCACGGTTATTTACCGTTGATGAAAATGTACCCCGAAGCAGTGTGGGCACAAATTCGCGTCGCGTGCGAACATTATGAAGAAAATTTTGGTCGCGCTCCTAAAGGGATTTGGTTGCCAGAATGTGCCTACTATGAAGGCTTGGAGCGGATGCTGGCGGATGCTGGGTTGCGCTATTTCTTGATGGATGGACACGGGATTATGTATGCGCGTCCTCGTCCGCGATTTGGCAACTACGCGCCGATCTTTACCGAAACAGGGGTAGCTGCATTCGGACGAGATCAGGAGTCTTCTCAGCAAGTATGGTCGTCGATGGTGGGATATCCTGGCGCACCAGAGTATCGAGAATTTTATAAAGATTTAGGTTGGGATGCGGACTACGACTATATCAAGCCGTACATCATGCCCAATGGTCAACGGAAAAATATTGGGATTAAATATCACAAGATTACCTCAAAAACTGGTGGTGAGAAAGCTCTCTACGATCCATATTGGGCGAAAGAAAAAGCAGCGGATCACGCTCAGAATTTCATGTTCAATCGCCAGCAACAGGTGACTAATCTCGCGGGGATGATGCCACGTCCGCCGCTGATTGTCTCGCCCTACGATGCCGAATTATTCGGTCACTGGTGGTATGAGGGGCCGTGGTTCATCGATTTCTTTTTCCGCAAATCTTGGCACGATCAACAAACCTATCAGATGACTCACTTGGCGGACTATCTCCGCGCTCAACCTACCCAGCAAGTGTGTCGCCCATCCCAATCTAGTTGGGGATATAAAGGCTTTCATGAGTATTGGTTGAATGAAACTAATGCTTGGGTTTATCCTCATCTGCATAAAGGTGCCGAACGGATGATCGAATTGGCGCGGATGGAGCCAGAGGATGAATTGCAATGGCGCGCGCTCAACCAAGCCGCACGAGAATTACTCTTGGCGCAATCTTCCGACTGGGCATTCATCATGCGGACAGGGACGATGGTACCATATGCGATTCGCCGCACTCGATCGCACCTCGTCCGCTTCCACAAACTTTATGACGAACTAAAAGCTCGGAAAGTCGATAGTGGCTGGTTGGAAAAAGTCGAAACGATGGACAACATTTTCCCTAGTATTAATTATCGGACTTATCGCCCACTCTAGCTCTAAAAATACCGCCCCCAATTTCTTCTAGAAGAAATTGGGGCGATTTAGTCCCATCAGGGATTAATCACACCTGTAAAAAGACCTAGCAGGATTAAAGTTAAAGGTAATAAAATCAAGATGGCATTGATAGTAGTACCGATCGATGGCGTGATATTTTCGGGGGGGTTTAGTTCGGAGGCGTGGCTGTTGCTGCTTACTTTCATGTCCTAAGGATGCTCAATTACTAAACTTATCAGCCAATTATGGAGCAAACTATCATAATCTACATCAGTCGATCGAGATATTGTTAATCTAGAAATAGTCTGTCAAAATGAATATCTATTCCCATTGTTAGGAAAGCGTTAAACAGTTGATAGTTGATAGTTGATAGTTGATAGTTGATAGTTGATAGTTGATAGTTGA
>ENA-OFCF01000963-OFCF01000963.1-metagenomes-genome-assembly--contig:-NODE-963-length-11744-cov-2.972453_pt1 | contig 11744 bp, 7 predicted proteins | sample MGYA00153387_OFCF01 | MGnify analysis MGYA00153387
TACAGATGGTCAGATTTTCCTTGACGGAGATTTGTTTAACTCTGGTGTTCGTCCAGCAATTAACGTAGGTATTTCAGTATCTCGTGTTGGTGGAAATGCTCAGATTAAATCAATGAAAAAAGTAGCTGGAACGTTAAAATTAGACCAAGCACAATTCCGTGAATTGGAAGCGTTTGCAAAGTTTGGTTCAGATTTGGATGCTGTTACTTTAAACGTAATTGAAAAAGGAAAACGTAATGTAGAAATTTTGAAGCAAGGTTTAAATTCTCCTTATACTGTTGAAGATCAAGTGGCTATAATTTATGCAGGATCTAAAAACCTCTTGAAAAAAGTTCCTGTAAACAAAGTAAAAGAATTTGAAGCAGATTTTATTTCTTATTTAAACAATAAGCACAGAGACACTCTAAACGCTTTAAAGGCAGGAAAGTTGGATGATAAAATTACAGATGTTATCGAAAATGTAGCAAAAGAATTATCAGCGAAATATATTTAAAATTAGTTGATGGTTGTTGGTTGACGATTTTGGACTTATCTTGAAACAATCAACCAACAACTAACAACCAACAACTTTTACAATGGCAAACCTTAAAGAAATACGTAACAGAATTACCTCCGTTTCATCGACGATGCAAATCACATCGGCAATGAAAATGGTATCTGCTGCAAAGCTAAAAAAGGCACAAGATGCGATTATTGCGATGCGACCATATTCTGAAAAGCTAACGGAATTGTTGCAAAACCTTTCTGCTACATTAGACGGCGACATTGGTGGAGATTTTACAAAACAACGTGAAATTAAAAAAGTTCTGGTCGTGGCAATTACTTCAAACAGAGGTTTGTGTGGCGCATTTAATTCAAATATCATCAAAGAAGTTAAAAGCCGGTCACAATTTTACGAAGGAAAACAGGTAGATGTCTTTGCTATTGGAAAAAAAGGAAACGACGTTTTGAGCAAAACACTTTCAGTTGTTGATAATCAAAGTATTGTATACGATGATTTAACTTTTGAAAATGTTGCTAAAATAGCCCAGACTCTGACTGACTATTTTGTTTCTGGTGCCTATGATACAATTGAATTGGTTTATAATCAGTTTAAAAATGCTGCAACTCAAATTGTTCAGGTAGAACAATTTCTGCCATTAGCTGGCATAAAATCAGACGTTCCTGCTTCAACGGCAGATTATATTTTTGAACCAGAAAAAGAAGAAATTGTGATGGCTTTGATTCCAAAATCATTGAAAACACAACTATATAAAGGCATTCGCGACTCATTTGCATCTGAACACGGTGCAAGAATGACCGCAATGCACAAAGCAACGGACAACGCAACCGAATTGCGCAACCAATTAAAATTGACTTACAACAAAGCACGTCAGGCAGCAATTACCAACGAAATTTTAGAAATCGTTGGAGGCGCCGAAGCTTTAAAAGGATAAATTTTGTAGAGATAAATTCAAATATAAAATCCCGGCAAATTTTGTTGGGATTTTTTTTAGGTTATAAATGCGAAAATTAGGTTATTTACATTTAAACCAAAAATCGCTAATTAAAGCTATTGTCAGTTTTTTTTACCAGTATTTTTATAAGTAAATGAAAATTAGTAGCGATTTGTTTCCTAATTTGATTAGAGAAATATTAAAAAATAAATAATAACGTGCTTTCAATTTTCTTAAATTGGAATAGATTTAGATGACAACTGGTAATTTTCAAAAATCAATTTTTCAATTCTAACACTAAAGCCGTCTTACCTTCAATTGTGATATTGTTTTTTAAATCAAAGCTTTTGTTTGTAATAACATCATTTCCTGAAGTGTAGTTCTGAATATTTTCTCGAAAACGGTTTGTTTTTATGGTTTGATTTTCATCAGAATTATTAATAATTACCATCACAGTTTCAGTTTCATTATGTCTAAAATAGACGTAAACATTGTTTTCTGGTATATAATGCATCAATTTTCCTGAATGAATAACAGATTTAGTTTTGCGCCAAGAAAATAATTTAGAAGTAAAATCAAAAAACTTTTGTTGCTCTTCTGTTCTTCCAGATTTTAAGAAAGCATTGTTAGCATCACCATTCCATCCGCCAGGAAAATCTTTTCTAATGTCGGCATCACCAAATTTATCTTTATTTCCTGCCATTCCAATTTCTGAACCATAATAAAGCTGCGGAATGCCTCGTGTTGTAGCCAGCAACGTCATTGCCATTTGGTATTTTTTGAAATCGTTTTTATAAATTTCATTAAACCTTTGTGTGTCGTGGTTTTCGGCAAATGTTAAAATACTGTTTGGATTAGGATACAGAAAATCACTGGCAAAATTATCATAAACTCTAACAATTCCCTTATCCCACGAACCTTTGTCTTCGTTAAAAACTGAACTTATTGCATCATGAAGCGTAAAATCCATTACACTTGGCAAATAAGAATTATAACTTTCTATGGCACTTATTTTACTGTCTTTTTGCCAATACGACATCAGTGCTTGATCGTGCATCCAAGCTTCTCCAACAATATTGAATTTTGGATATTCATCTGTAATTGCCTTTGTCCATTTTGCAATTCCGATTTTGTCATTATAAGAATAGGTGTCTACTCTAAAGCCATCTAAATCTGCATATTCTATCCACCAAATGGCATTTTGAATAAGATAATTTAAAACCAGCGGACTAGATTGATTTAAGTCTGGCATAGATTTTACAAACCAACCATCAGAACAAATTTCTGTATCGATTTTTGATGCATGAATATCGCTTAAAGTCTCTCTTTTATGATTCGTACCTGTAAAATTTTGAAATTGGTGCACCCAATCTCTAGTGGGTAAATCTTTGATCATCCAATGCCCTGCTCCCCAATGGTTTGTAACATAGTCCATGATAAGCTTCATTTTTCTTTTGTGTAATTGGGATGCAAGTTGCACATATTCTTCGTTTGTCCCAAAACGCGGATCTATTTTATAAACATCCGATTGTGCATAAGTGTGATAAGAATAATTTTCTTCATTATCTTCACAAAGGGGCGTTGGCCAAAGTGCTGTAACTCCTAAGTCGTTCAAATAATCAATATTTTTTATCATTCCTTCAATATCTCCGCCATGTCTGCCGCCAGGAAGATTTCGATTGCCTTTTTCTTTTAGAGATTTATCGCTGTCATTATTTGGATTTCCATTTGCGAAACGGTCGGACATAATTAGATAAATCACGTCTGATGCGTCGTAACTATCGCGGTTTCTAGAATTTTGTCTCCTTGATTTTAGCTCATATTTATGAGTAAAAGCAATTTTATTTTTGGTTTTGAACGAAAAAGTCAATTCTTGCGAGGAAATATTTTTGGTGTTAATGGTTACAAAAATATAATTTGGATTTTCTGTTTTTTGTATATTCTCAATGGTGATACCTCCAGAAACAGCAACTTCATATTGGTTGATGTTTTTTCCGTAAAACATTATCTGAATGTCAGATAAATGCATGTCGCTCCACCAAAAAGGTGGTTCCACTCGTTCGATTTGGGCGAAAGTACAATTTGTTATTAAAAATAACAGGAAGGAAAATCTCGCAAAGGCGCAAAGGCGCAAAGTTTTTTTATTATAAGCCATTTACCACTCGTTTAATACCGTTTTTTATTAAAGCCTCATTAAAATTAACCAACAAACCCACTTTTAAATCGGTAACTCTGAGGTAAGTTAGAACTTGTTTCAAATGAACATTTGATATTTGTTCGACCGATTTTATTTCAATTATTACTTTATTTTCAATTATTAAATCTAAACGAAAACCAATATCGAGATAAATATCTTTCCAAACTACTGGAATTGATTTTTGTCTTTCAACTTTCAACCCTAATTTATTGAGTTCGTGAAATAGAATTGCTTCCTACACGCTTTCTAATAATCCATGTCCTAACTTTGAATGAATTTTAAAACATGAATTTACCATGATTTTCGATAATTCGTTTTCATCCATTTTAGTTTTTTTGATCTGTAGCCAATTTTAGTAAAATATAAATTTTCACTTGCGACTTTGCGACTTTGCGTGATATTTCTAAACCGTAACCAAACTATTAGCTTCCACCAAAATACTATTGTTGTTCACAAAAACAGTTAAATCGGTGTTTCCTTCTAATGAAAATGAAGTTTCATTGTGTGAAACAGAAACTTTTAAAATCTGGTTTCTAAAATTGATTTTAAATGAGTAACCCTTCCATTCTTTTGGAATTTTAGGCGAAAAATGCAAGGCATCATTTTTGATTCGCATTCCACCAAAACCCTCCACAATACTCATCCAGGTGCCGGCCATTGAGGTGATATGGCAACCTTCTTCAACTTCTTTATTGTAATCGTCCAAATCCAGTCGCGAAGTTCGTAAATAAAATGTGTACGCCATGTCCATTTTGTCCAACAACGCGGCTTGAATGGAGTGTACACACGGCGATAAGGAGCTTTCATGAACCGTAAATGGCTCATAAAAATCGAAATGCTTCTCTAATTCATCTTTTGTGAAATGGTCTTCAAAGAAATAGAATCCCTGCAAAGTATCGGCTTGTTTGATATAAGGTGAACGCAAAACCCTGTCCCAGCTCCATTTTTGGTTTATCGGTTGTTGACTTTTATCTAAATCGGCAACTTTTACTAAATCTTTATCCAAAAATCCATCTTGTTGAAGGTAAATCCCAAGTTCTTCCGATTTTGGAAAATACATATTATTGGCAACTTTTTTCCATTCCTTTAATTCGGCATCAGATAGTTTTACTTTTTCGATAATTCTTTTATAATCGAATGGGTATTCTAACGATACTTTTTTGATTTGTTCGTAAGTATAATTGATACACCATCTGGCGATATAATTGGTATAAAAATTATTGTTGACATTGTTTTCATATTCGTTTGGCCCGGTAACACCAAGAATCATATATTGATTTTTGTTGGTTGAAAAACTAGCTCTTTGTTGCCAAAAACGTGCAATTCCGATTAAAACTTCCAGGCCTTTTTCCGGAATATAGGAATAATCGCCTGTATATCTATGATAATTGAATATTGCAAACGCAATCGCTCCATTTCTGTGAATTTCTTCGTGTGTGATTTCCCATTCGTTGTGGCATTCTTCGCCATTCATGGTAACCATCGGATATAATGCTGCACCGTTTTTGAAACCTAAATTTTTCTCAGCATTTTCAATGGCTTTATCCAATTGATTGTATCTGTATGTCAATAAGTTACGGGCAACTTGCTGGTCTTTGGTTGCCATATAAAACGGAATGCAGTAGGCTTCAGTATCCCAATAGGTCGAACCACCATATTTTTCGCCAGTAAATCCTTTTGGACCAATATTGAGGCGAGAATCTTTGCCGGAATAAGTTTGGTTGAGCTGAAAAATATTAAATCTAATGCCTTGTTGTGCTTTAACATCGCCATCAATTGTGATGTCCGACATTTCCCAAATTTTTGCCCAGGATTTGAATTGATTTTTAATTAGCTGATTGTAACCAATCTGAACTGCAGTTTCAATAATATGATTTGCAGCTGCTTCAGTATCTTTATGATTGAGAGAAACCGCATATCCACCAAGTTTTTCTATCGAGCAACTATTGTTTTTTGAAACAGTAAGTTTGTATTGAAATTGAATTTTATTTGCTGTTTTTTCGACATGAAATGGTTTCAGATTAAGATTATTACCCTCAAGGTAAACGGCATTTCGCATGAAAGTTGTTGCGATAAAGTTGGTTTTTAGAGTTTTAGCCGTTATAAAAGCCTGATTTTCTGTATTAGAAATGGCTGTTATATCCCAAAATTTATCATCCCAATTGGTGTCTTCGTTTGTAATTCCAGCATCTATATAGGGTTTAAAGATTATTTCAGCCTCGTTGTTTAAAGGCGAAATTTCATACTTTATAGCTCCCAGTTCGTTAATATCCATTGACAAAAACCGAGTTATATGAGCCAATATTTTAGTACCGTTTTGCAGAATAGCTTCAAAAGAACGGTAATACACACCTTCTTTCATATTCAATTCTCTGCGGAAATTTGAAATGGACTTGCATTTGGCTAAATCCAGATTTTCGCCATTAATTTCAATATCAATTCCAATCCAGTTTGGAGCATTAAGTACTTTGGCAAAATATTCTGGATAACCATTTTTCCACCAGCCTACTTTGGTTTTATCGGGGTAATAAACGCCTCCGATATAGCTTCCCTGAAAAGTTGCACCCGAGTAGGTTTCTTCAAAATTCGCCCGTTGTCCCATGGCACCATTTCCGATGCTGAACAAACTTTCAGACGATTTTACCTGTTCTTTATCAAATCCTTCCTCAATGACAGACCAATTATCTGGTATTATGTAATCTTGATTCATTTTTAGTATTGTTGTTTTTGTTCTAAATTTCAGGTTAGGAAAACCTGAAACCTGAAACATTTTTTAACTCATTTGTGCCTCAATAAAACTGGTTTCTATAAAAGTAAAATCTTTGAAAATATATTTTGCTTCGTGCAAAATGGCTTCTTCTCCAATTCCTACACTAATCATATTTGCATTATTTGCGGCTTGAATGCCAGCAACAGAATCCTCAAAAACGATTGCATTTGTTGGTTTAACACCCAGCAAATTTGCTGCTTGCAAAAAAACTTCTGGATCTGGTTTTGCGTTTGTAACGTCATTTCCATCTACAATCGCATCAAAATAATGCATAATTCCTGTTTTTTCAAGAATTGGACGTGCATTTTTACTGGCAGATCCTAACGCAATTTTTTGATTTTTTTCTTTTAGGAATTTTAAAATTGGCAACACACCAACTAAAATTTCACTTTGATTCATATCAACTAAATAGGACAAGTAATCTTCATTTTTTTGAGCGAGCCAACGGTTTTTATCATCCTGAGAGGCTTTAATTTTTCCTAATTCTAAAATAATATCTAATGAACGTACTCTGGAAACTCCTTTTAGCTGTTCGTTGTGTTCTGGTGTAAATTCGATACCCAATTCGCCTGCAATTTTTTTCCATGCTAGAAAATGATATTTTGCTGTGTCAACGATAACGCCGTCAAGGTCAAATATAAAAGCTTTACTATTCATATAAAAAATTGTGATTTAGTTATCTTTTGCATCTTTTACTTTAAATACCAAAAGTGCGGCTATAATAAAACTTATTCCACTCACAACAATTGCAATTATTGCCTGATCATTATAAACATATTTTACTAATGGTCCTCCAATTAAAGCATTAATGATTTGGGGTATTACAATAAAAAAATTGAATATTCCCATGTACACCCCCATTTTTTTGGGGTGAATCGAACCTGCTAAAATGGCATAAGGCATCGACAGAATACTAGCCCATGCAAACCCAACCAATATCATTGAGAAAATCAGTGACTCTTTATTAGGCATAAAATACATTGATATTAAACCAATTCCACCTAAAACCAGTGACATCGCATGTGTCTTTCTTCTGCCAATTTTCTTAGCAATATAAGGTAAGGCAAATGCAACAATTGCGGAGACAAGATTATAAACACCAAAAATAATTCCGACCCAATCACCTGCGGACTGAAATTCGGAACTTTTACTGTCTGTTGAGGGCAGTCCATATATATGCTGTGCAATTGCGGGTGTTGTAAAAACCCACATACCAAACAGACCAAACCACGAAAAAAACTGCACCCAACTAAGCTGACGCATTGTCTCTGGCATTTTTGCAAAATCTGAAAAGATATCGCTTAGTTTTGATTCTTTTTCATCCTCAGATAAAGTTGCCTGATGAGCCTTCTCGTCACTAAATCTGGATAACTCTTCTGGAGAATATTCTTTTGTTGTTAGGATGGTTACTAAAATTGAAGCAACCAGCACAGCAGAACCTATTATAAAGGAATAAATTAAATTGTCAGGAATTGCAGATGTTTCAGTGGATAGATTGCTAATTCCGAACCATTCGTTTAAAACATAGGGCAGCCAAGAACCAACAACAGCGCCTATTCCAATTAAAGCGGTTTGTACGCTAAAGCCTAATGTGTGCTGGTCTGCACGCAGGTTGTCGCCCACAAGGGCTCGAAACGGCTCCATGGCAACATTGAAAGATGCATCCATAATCATTAGCATTCCCGCACCTACCCAAAGCGCTGGCATGAAAGCAATAAATATTTCAGCTTGTGGCATTAAAACCAAACCATTTGAAGCAAGTAATGCTCCGGCAAGGAAATATGGTTTTCTTCGTCCAAATCTTGACCAGGTATTGTCGCTGTAATGTCCGATTATTGGCTGTACGATCAGACCCATGAGCGGCGCAATAATCCAAAACCACGAAAGTTCGTGAACATCTGCACCAAAAATTTGAAGTATTCTGCTGGCATTTGCATTTTGAAGTGCAAAACCCATTTGTATTCCTAGAAATCCAAAACTCATGTTCCAGATTTGCCAAAAACTTAATTTACGCTTTTCCATTATCGTAACATATTGGTTATACGATAAGCGCGATGCTTATCAAAACTTAATTTTTTTTCGAAGTAAAATTACAAGTTTTGAATATGGGGTAAATGTATATAAAAGTTTTCAGAAAATTAAAAATGCAGGTAAAAATTTCAGTTTACAATTGCAGCTTTACAGTTTTACAGTTTATTAGTCATAAAAAATGTATTTGTCATTGCGACCGAAAACTGATACTGCAGGCAGAAAAGAACAACTTATCGGGCAGATTCACGCAGAATTAAATGTGTTTCAATAATTTCGGTTACGTAATGTTCTGGAATTTCGTCATCAAAATTGTCATCAAGTTGTAATCTGTCAATTAGCATTTTTGCCGCTTTCTGACCCATTTTTTCGCCATTTTGACTCACAGTTGTTATGGTTGGGGTAGAATATTGAGAAATAATGCCATCAGTAAAGGCAATTATTGATAAGTCGTCCGGCACTCGTAAACCGAGTTTGCTGGCTAGTTTGATTATGGTTACTGCAAACAATTCATTTACGGCTAAAATAGCATCTATAGCCCGGTCTTCCAGCAATTTAGCAATTTTTATTTCGCAATTTTCAATGTCTTCAATTTTTATAATTAAATTTTCATTAAAATCTAAATTATTGTCCAGTAATGCTTTTGTATAACCATCGGTTCTTAATTTACCTACGCTAACATAATCGACAGTAGAAACCAAAGCAATTTTTCTCTTACCTAATTTTATAAGATGCAAAACTGCATCATACGCAGCCATTTTATCGTCAATAATCACTTTATCACAGTAAACTTCATTAGACACACGGTCGAACATTACAACAGGCATTCCTTGACTGATTACTTCGTTTATATGATGGAAATCGCCTTTAAACTGAGTTTCTTTAGACAACGACATTATAAAACCGTCGATGCTGCCATTGGCCAGCATTTCCATATTAATGACCTCTTTATCAAAGGATTCGTTTGAAAGACAAACAATAACAGTGTAGCCATTTTCATTGGCAACTTTTTCAATACCATTGATTACTGTGGCAAAAAAATGATGCACAATTTCCGGGATAATAATTCCAATGGATTTTGTTCGGCGGTTTTTGAGGCTTAAAGCAATATTATTGGGTCTATAATTAAATAATTTAGCAAAAGCCTGAACCTTTTGTTTAGTGTCTTCGCTTATTTCAGAACTGTTTTGTAGCGACTTTGAAACTGTTGAAATGGACACATTTAATTCCTTTGCGATTTGTTTAAGAGTTACCTTCCTTTTCATAATGCGAATTTGATAAAAATTATATTGCGAATAAAGATAATATTTTATTTAGATTTCTGTAATTTTAGTCATAATTATTTGCAATTTTATAAAAGTTTTCAACACGAAAACGTTTGCGAAGCATTTTTTTACGGTTTATAACTTGTTTCTATAAAATTTTACATATTTTTAACATTCGAAGTATAAATTACAGCCATTAAATTAACAAAAAAACTCAATTTTAACCTAAACAAAATGTATGAAAACAATTTACAATAAGTTGTTGATTTTATTATTCCTTCTGCCTTTAAGTATTTTAGCTCAAAGTACCATTAGCGGCACGGTAACCGATTCTAAAACGAATCAGGCCATTCCTGGAGTAAATGTAAAAGTCAAAGGCAGCACTAATGGAACCGCTACTGATTTTGATGGAAAATTCAGACTATCAAATGTTAAAAAAGGAGATGCACTGACATTTTCTTACATAGGATATAAAGATATTTCTATTACTTATAATGAGCAAAAAGGACTAAACGTTACAATGGAAGAAGAATTCAGCCAATTGCAGGAAGTTCAAATTCAGGTAGGATACGGAACCGTTAAGAAAAAAGATTTGACAGGCTCCACAACCACAATTGCGGCAAAAGATTTTAATAAAGGTGCCAACGTAACAGTTGAAAATTTACTTAATGGAAGGGTTGCTGGTTTGACAATCAACACGAGCGGTGCTCCGGGATCTGGTTCTCAAATCAGAATTCGTGGAGGTTCTTCATTATCTGCAAGTAATGATCCACTTATTGTAATCGACGGATTACCAATTAGCAATGACAATGGAACTGGAGGCGTTTCAATATTAGCTTCAATAAATCCAGCAATTGAATCATTTACGGTTTTGAAAGATGCTTCTGCATCAGCTATTTACGGCGTTAGAGCGTCTAATGGTGTAATCATTATTACAACCAAAAAAGGCGGAAAAACATTATCTGTTGACTATAATTTTCAATATGGACTAGGAAGATTGATTAAAACTACCGATGTGTTTGACGGAGATTCTTTTAGAGCGCTGATTAACAGTAAAGTACCTTCCAGAGTTGCTTCATTAGGCACTGCAAATACAGATTGGCAAAGAGCTATTTATAGAGAAACTGAATACACCGATAACAACATTTCCTTAAAAGGTAATTTATTTGGTTTTATACCTTCAAGACTGACTTTAGGGAGAACTTTTCAGGAAGGTTTAAGATTGACCAATGAATTTAACAGAAATACTATTGGCGTTTCGTTGAATCCATCATTTTTAAACAATCATTTAAAAATTAAATTAAATGCTAACTATTCAAACGAAACCAATCGTTTTGCCGATGGCGTAGAGGGTTCTGCAATAAGATTTGATCCTACACAACCAATTTACCAGACTGGAAGTCCTTTCGAAGGTTTTTTTGAATATTATAAAATGAATGGAAATGTTGTTGAAACATTGCCAAACAGTCCCCGTAATCCAGTTGCACAATTAATACAAACAATGGATTTAGGAAGAAACAACAGACTTTTCGGAAACTTTGAATTGGATTATAAATTTCACTTTTTCCCAGCTTTAAGGGCTGTAGTAAATGTTGGTTTTGATGAATCTTTTGGCGAAAGATCTTTCAGTCGTGCCACTGGAATAGTAGCTAGTGGATCCACCAACAACAATATTCCTTACGGTAACCGATCTTTCAGTCAAACTTTAAGAAACAACAAATTGATTGATGCCTATTTTGTATATACTAAAAGTTTCTCTGACCTGAATGTAGATGTTACAGCCGGTTATTCTTATCAGACATTTTCAGGGAGAAATTTTAATTCAAATAATCTGTTAGATCCAAACGTTTCAGCAAACCCGCTTGGATATAACATTACTCAAATCCCAACAAAAAATGTGCTTTTGGCATATTTTGGTAGAGCTAATTTTAGCTATAAAGACAAATATTTACTTTCGCTTTCTGCTCGTCAGGACAACTCTTCGCGGTTCAGAAAAGAAAATAGAACAGTTTGGTTTCCTGCTGTGTCTTTTGCCTGGAAACTTAAGG
>ENA-OFCF01000964-OFCF01000964.1-metagenomes-genome-assembly--contig:-NODE-964-length-11743-cov-3.503679_pt1 | contig 11743 bp, 15 predicted proteins | sample MGYA00153387_OFCF01 | MGnify analysis MGYA00153387
CGCGAGCTCGCGGGCCCGCGAGCCTGCGCCGGCGTACACCAGCCAGCGCAGGACGTACGGATACACGCCATCGTCGCCGCGCCACAGCGCCTCCAGGGCGCGCTCGACCAACTCGGCGCGCCGCTGCGGCAGCGCGCGCGCGAGCGCGAGGATGGCGATGCACGCCGCGTCGCCCTCGCGCTCGCCCAGAGCCACGAGTGCCTGCTCGGCCGCCGACGCGCGCAGCTCCGCGGGCAGGTCGGCGGCCAAGCGCGCGAGTACCAGCCCGCGCGGCCCGGCTTCTAACCCTGCCACGGCTGCCAGCGCCGCTGCCGGCTCACCGAGCGACACGACTCGCCGCGCCAGCGCGAGGTCGCCGGCGATGTCCTCGTGCGCGTCCCACCGCTGGCACTTGCGAGCGAGTGTAGCGAGCGCCTCGGCGGCCGACAGCAGCGGCGCAAGCTCGACCAGCGCCAGCGCCGGGGGTCCGATCGGCGGCCGGTCAACGCTCGCCAGCGCCTGCTCGGCGGACCACTCGCCGAGCTCGAGCAGCCGCGCCGGCAGCGACGCCGGCATGCGCAGCCGCTGCGCGTTACAGGCCGCAGCATCGAGTTCGCGGCCAAACGCCCCGAGGAGTTCTCGCACAGTGGCAGCCTAGCATCGGCCGCACCCTCGAACACAAAGAAGAGATCCATGAGTTGGGGAATCTCCAGAATTTGGAGAGCGCCCTCGTGGCACTCGACGATCATCTGCAACAATGCGCGGCTCTCACCAGCATGGGACCCCGGTTTCTCACCACCATTCCCCCCCTGGGTCCTCCTGCGTGATGGGGCGATTTTAAGTCAGGCGGCCCTCCGAGATCCAGTTTTCGACGAGCGTGAGAGGGTCGGCTTCTGGCGGGCGCGGTAGGACTCGCCGTCGATGACGAGGTCGTAGGCGTTGCTGGTAAATCGATCGACGGCGGCCTGGGCTCGCACAGGATCGGCGAAGGTGGCGAGCCACTCGTCGGGGCCGCGGTTGGAGGTCACGACGATCGATCCTCGGCGGTGCCGTTCGGTGAAGAGCTCGTAGACGTCGCGGCTCTCGGTCGCGTCCATCGCGTCGAGACCGAAGTCATCGAGGATCAGCAGATCGACCGAGAGCAGCTTGCGCAGCTCGGCCTCGTAGGTCGCGTCGAGTCGAGCATGGCGCAGCAGCTTGAGCATCCGATCGCAGCGGTACGCGAGCACGCTGTGGCCACGTCGGCAGGCCGCGGCACCGAGCGCATGGGCGAGGAAGGTCTTGCCGACGCCGACGGGCCCGACGATAGCGACGTGCGCGTGGGTCTCGAGGAAGCGCAGCGAGACGAGCTCGTTCCACAGCTCGGCGTCGTAACGGACCTTGGCGGTCGGGTCCCAGGCCTCGATCTGGTGCGAGGGATCGAGGCGGGCACGCTGGGCCCGGAGCTGGGCCGAGACGCTGTCGCGCCGCGTGACCTCGTCGGAGAGGATCAGCAAGAGGAGGTCCTGGTGGGGCATCTTCTGCTGCCTGGCGAGGGCGAGGCGATCTGGCAGCGTGTCGAGGATCGGCCCCAGCTTGAGGCGCTTGAGGACCTGTTTCAGATCGGTGGTGATGACGTCTTGAGTCACGATGGTTCTCCGGTGGTGGTGGGCGTTGAGGGCAGCGCGAATTGCTGGGCCGGTCGGAGGAATCTTCCAGGCGGAAGCGTCCGAGTCGGCGCGGGTTTGGACTCGGCCACGGCGGACTCGAGCATGCGACGCAGGCGATGCATGCTGAGCATGTCGTGGGCGAGCGCGGTGACGCAGGTCGCGTCGACTCGCTCGGCGCCGTAGCGCCTGGCGAGCGAGAGCAGGGCGTAGACGTTGCGCATGCTCGTCCACGGCAGTGGTTGGCTGAGCAGGCGCCGGGTCATCGCGCCAATCGAGGGGCCGAGCGCTTCGGAGCGGGGCGCGGAAAGCCCGGTGAGTACGAGCCCTTTGCCGGACGCACCACCGCCGGCAGCACGGCCGACGGCGACAAGAATTCCGCCTTCGTCGGCCAGCGAGGCCGCCGCCCTACCGGTGCCCGCGCCGCTGGGTACTCCACTTCCCGCGCCCGGGCCACTACTGTGCCCGTCGCCCACTAAGTCGGTGGCGTCGGCGGGGCCGGATTTGCCTTCGACAGCGTCGGCTGCGTCCACACGACCTGACGCCATAGATCGACAACCTGGACGCGCCGAGCCTGATGTAGGGCCACCGGAAGCCGAGGCCAAGCAACCTGACGCCGCCGAGCCTCGCCAAGCTGACCCTGTCGAGCCCCGACGGCCGCGCGAAGCAGCGACTACATGGTCGCGGCTCGCCAGCGACATCGTTGCGGCCGCCGAGCTCGCCGAGGAGCTCGAGCAAGACCTTGAGGCGACCCGCCGCGAGCTGATGGATGCTCGCAAGGCGCTGCGCCGGGCCGAGCAGGAGCGCGACGAGGCTGTTGAAGCTCGCTTCATCGCCAAGTCCGTGCTCGAGGCGCTGAGGCTCGCCGAGGCGTGCTTCCCTGATCGACTCGTCGTCCTGCCCAGCGCCCTCGCCTCGGCCGAGGACTCACCCTACCGCGACCCCGAGCGGGTCTTTGGTTTCTTGACGATCACCGAAGATTTCAGGCCCTGAAGACCTGTGACTACACGCACATTTCCGTGGAAGTGCAGTTCGGCAAATTGAGTTGTGGCGTGAGACAGCTAGAAAAGCTGTCTTCGGAGATTGTGCCGTTCTCACCCGAGAGTTGATAATGGAGATGAATGTATGTTGGTATTTTTAATGAATAAGGATGGCGCTAGTGCAGGATGGCCAGGCTTTGCTGGCGCGGCAGTAGCGTTTCTGCTTTGCCTTGCAGTGGGGTGCGCAGAGCCCGGAGTCGCCGACGGCCCAGCGGTCGAAGCATCAGTCAAACCCATTGTGCACGGCCCCGGTAAGATCGCCATGCGTCCGGCGCCAGCCCCTGCGCCCGTAGATACGCAGGTATCCAGTTGTACTCCCATGGAGACGGAATCGCTCCCGGCCCTGCAATTGACGTGGGAGCAGGTTCTCGACGCGGGCATAGCTGCCGACGTTGAGCCGGACGCACTGGAGTTGCATCTCAAGAATACCCGTGAATACCCAATCTGGGTGGAGCTACGCTACGAAGCCGATGCTGGGAGCGGGGTAACGACTGCCGCACATATCGGGAGCTTTAGCCTACTCGGTGGACATGAAGCCAAGCGGACAATCCCTACCGAACCGGGGCTACCTCTGGGCGAGAATATGGAGACCTCAGGCCTTATTTTCGCCGCAGCGCGTGTGACCAACGAAGAGACTGGAGAGCGAGAATTCGGTGCAGTGTCTCCCCCGTTGTTCTGGCATCGCGGTGGGCCCGACACCCTGGATAGCGAATCTCCTACGATCACAGTGTACGACCAACTGACTCATGAACAAGTGTTCTCTGGGGGCGACCTGTTGGGCAAGTCCAAGAGCGACGGTGCCTTCGTCATGCCTTCTGGAGAAACTGGCCAAGGGATCCCGTCCCGGGTTATGTCGGGACCGGCAGCCATTGTCACGCCCGGTTCTACGACGCCAAATGAACTTGTGACGATGGGGCTCCTGACCCTTGCTAAGGCCCCGAAGGAGGAAGACCTGTGAATAATTTTCTACTTTCGTGGTTTCATCCACGAACCCTCGGCGTCTTCTCCTTCCTCGGAATTCTCGGCTATGCAGCCACCGTGCAGGCTTCGTTCAGCGTCTGCGCGGTCGGGCGGGTCACGACAGTAGATTCAGGACGGACAATCCCGAACGGAGCCAATGCTGGCGACACGGAGGACTACTGGGCCTCTGCCGACAGTTCCATCAACGTGGGCGCACCGGGGATCTATATCACTTACACCTACGAAGACGGCCAAGCCGGCGGCGGCGGCGGCGGCTTTGCGGATTCAAACGGTTGCTTCCTAGTCACTGACGATGCGACCAAAGTCAACGAGGTTCGCATTTACTCGATGACGGACGCTGGCAACACTGTACGGGTGCATGACTCCCCCTTCAGCTTTGTGCAAACGCCAGGGAATCTTTGGTACTACAGCTTCATTAACCAAAATCACAAGAATAATCAGACGTACACATATATCGTGGGAACCGGCGATGCTAAGTGGACGCCACTGTTCGTGGGAAGTTTTGTGTCTGAGGCATTCGATTCACATGTGGTAGGCAAGTCCATCCATATCGGGATTAACGGGTCATGCCCCAATTCGAATATGAGCGCCCACTACCCTACTGGCGCGGCATCGCCGAACCGGTCCAATGGCCAGATTACCTCTGGTAATCATTTCTTGGTGATGAATAACTGTACAGGCACTTCCCGTGCTCGTCACAAATTCCACATCTCCCACGAGATGGGCCACGCCTTGCTCGCACTGTTTTATGGGTCCGCAGCCGGCGCCGTGAATGGTGACGAGCCGAACACCGGCAATACCACAAACGATTCGGATCCTACGCGAGCGCCCAATGCCGCCGTCTGCGTGGCGGACCCCGGCTATAGTATCGACAGCAAGGAGTGGAATTCTGTGACCTTCCGCGAGGGTTACGCTCACTGGGCTGCTGCATCTGTATGGAGTGACAGAAATGACCCGGGAGTCGCGGGCGCCGCTGGAAGCGGCCAGGAAGGCTCATTTACCTGGTTCCAACTTCCCGAGGACCTCGAGCGGTATGGCCAAGGCAGTGGTATCCTCGCTGGCGGCCGGCTTGAAAACATCTGTTGTACCTCGGGGTGCACCACTTCGTGGGACAGCGCGGGCACCAACGGTGACTGGCTTCGGTTTCTGTGGGATTTCTACACTGACACTGCGTGCAGCATCGACCCGAGTCAAATTTCGCTCTTGAATATCTACAGAAGTACCCGGCTTAACGGCGGGCTCACGCTGGGAAACTACTACAAGAAATCCAGGGCCGCCATGGCTCAACTGAACTCCGACTCCTGCATTCAATCTCGCTGGGACGTTTGGGCGGCCTGGAACGGGGTCGATAATGATATTTAGTCAAGAGTACCGACGCCTTTTCTTGATTACGGGGCTCCTCTTTGCCTGCAGCCCCAAAGAGTCCAGTTCCGGCGAGGATACCGAGGGGAAAATCTCGAGTACATCGCAAGGCCATAATACGAGTGACGAAGCGACGCAGGACCCAACCGGGGTGACCCAGCCCACGTCTGGGGGTGATGACGGAACTGACTCAACTGACGCCGACTCGACCGACACGGGGGCGCCCCCCCCGCTGAATTGTCTTCCCGAAAAGGTCGATAGCCCCGCGGCTCCCTACTGGAAGTGCATTCAATACATCGATGTCAAATCTTGCTGTGGGGCCAAATTGATGGAGGCGGATGCGGACAGCGAGGATATTGTAATCCGGATTTGTGCGGATTCTTTCGACAAGAAGAAGGACGGCACGCCGGCCCCGGCCGTCTGTCCGCAACTCGTCGGCGAGGCGTTGGATTGTGGCCTATCTGTCGCCGCCGATAGTTGCGCTGATCTGCGTAGCCTCGTTGATGCGGTGTGGGACGCTTATGATCAATCGGAGGGTTGGCTACCGCCGACGGACATGACTATGCCCTGCTATGAAGAGATCATAGCAGCCTGGAACTCGGGATGTGAGCCCAACATGTTGTAGCACCTGCGATCATACCCCTCGGCCCGGATCTAGATCTCGAGGCCGCGGAGTTTGTCGCGTGGGGTGACGTAGCCAATGGCGCTGTGCAAGCGGCGGTTGTTGTAGTGGTCGATCCGAGCGCTGATGGTGGCGCGAGCACCGCCGGGCGTGACGGCATGGATGGTGTCCTTGTCGAGCGTCGGCAATTCAGCACGTGCCGGCGACGGCCCGGTCTCGAGCTTGGTCTGCGCGCATCGCGCGGGTGAGTGGCTGGCCTGGAGAGGATTTCGCCCTTGGAGTCGCTGGGGGACCGTGCGAACCCGCTGCCGCTGCTCCCATGGGGGCGCAGGGGAGACGGTCGAGACCGTTGCGGAAGCAACCGGAGCGCCCCTCCTGCCCGCGCCAGCTCGAGCGACCAGTGCGAGCCGGCCGTGGGCCTGACAGGTGAGTCGGACCGGAGCGGCGGCTCGTCCGTCTAGACGTGGGCCCGGTGGCATGAGTCGCTCACCCTCCTCGCCTTTTTCGGGCGGCAAGATGGAGACTGCGAGGCCGCCTTTCAGTAGGTGACTGGGGCGAGCGCGCGCTGGAAGCCGAAAGACAGCCCCAAGACCACCTCGCGCTTCGGCGGACAGCGGACATGGGCCGACAGCGAAGGCGAGCGCAAGCTGTTCCGCCGGCACATCACCCTCGGCCATGGCGTCGACGCTCAGCGCTGCGCTCAGACTCGGGTTTCGCCCTTTTGACGCCTGCCGCGGGGCGCGTCGTCGTTCGCGGCGATCGGGGTGACCAGCCCCGCGGGCACGACCAGCGTCGCCTCGGGGAGGGTAACCGGGGTGGCGGCGGGGAGGTCCGGCTGTGTGAGTGCCTCGCGGAGCGCACGTGCCATGTCCGCGGCAGTTGGGAAGCGATCGTCCACGTCGCTGAGCGCCCGCATCACGATCACGTCGACCGTGTGAGGGATGCGCGCGCCAGGGGCCATGACGCTCGGCGAGGGCACGCCCAGCTCCTCCGGTGCGAGTCACTTGGACTGTGCGGCGAACGTCGGGCCGGGCTCGCCGACGCGCGTTTCCAGTACGCGTGCGGTTGCCGAGCTGCGCGGTCCGACCCGATGGCGGGCCGGCGCTGACGGGCGAAGCTGTCGCGCGCGCTGCGTTGGCGGCGAGCGCTACCAGCCGGTCGACCATTTCTTCGCCCCGACGACGAGATCGTCTCGGCGTGTCCAACCTGCTCGTCTCGGCGTGCCTAACGTGCTCAAACTCATGATCTCCGACCCTCGGCTTCACCACATGGCCCCATCCGTGGGCCCTCCGCTCTTCCGGTACTCGACCCTCCGCCGAAATTACGCGCGAATGAATGCATTGATTTCCGGGGACACGGCTGATATCCGCATCTGATGATCTCAGATCTCTTCGCGGGGCAATGGCGCCGCGCGAGCCTCGTGCTCGCGCTCGGTTGTGGATGCGTAGCGAAGCAGGACGGCACCATCGGAGAGGCGACCGGGCCCTCCGTCACCGGCGAAACGACGGGCGCCTCCGGGGCGAGCGCGAGCTCGGGACCGGGCGAGACCACGAGTAACTCCGAAGCGCTCACGGGCACTGACAGCCCGACCGACAACCCGACCCTTGGCACGAGCAATGGCACGACCGGCTCGAGCACCACCGGCGACACGGTGGCGACCAGCACCGGCGACACGGTGGCGACCAGCACCGGCGAGACCACGCCGAACTGCCCAGGCGGGATGAAGCTCGTGCAGTCGCAGGCCGAGGGGTTCGCGGCGGGCCTCGAGTCGTGCCCCGGCGCGGGCGTCCACCGCGACGAGGCCGCGGCCTGCCAGGTACTGCCGGTGGTCTCCGCGTGCGAGCCGGGGGCCTGCGCCGGCGGGTGCGACGACTTCCTCCCCGGCGTATGCGACGAGTCATCGCCCGGCGATTGCGCGTGCGTCTATCCATGCTCGGTCGACGCGGATTGCGGACCGCAGGCAGCATGCCTGTGCGGGACGAGCGACGACTTCATCTTCGGGACCGGCTGTCGCCCGGCGAGTTGCCTGACCGACACGGACTGCGGCGCGTTCACCTGCGGCGTGAGCCCGTCGATCTGCCGCACCGGCGAGGCGCTGCACTGTCGCACCGCGGAGGACGAGTGCCACGGCGACGACGACTGCCAACCAGGCGGTGATCGCTGCGCTTTCGAGGCGAAGCTGAACCATTGGGCTTGCTCCACGTACGCGATCTGCGGCTGAGCCGGTGACGCCCGGCCAGGGGCGTGATTGAGGAAAAGAAAGGACGATCTATGGAATATGCAGCGCCTATACTTCGGCGCCTGGGAGCTCTACCGCGACGAGCACAACATCAACACCACCCCGGTCCTCGACCTCGAGCGCGCCACCCTCCACGTCCACGACGACACCGGCCGCATCTGCCTCATCGAGACCAAGACCGCCGAGGACGACGAGCCCATCGTCAACCCGGCAAACATCGCCCGCTACCAGTACAGCAACCACCTCGGCTCCGCCAACCTCGGGCTCGACGGCGCCGCCGAGGTCATCTCCTACGAGGAGTTCCACCCCTACGGCACAAGCAGCTACGCCGCCGCGAACTCGGCCATCGAGGTCAGCCCCAAGCGCTACCGCTACACCGGCAGGCAACGCGACGAGGAAGCGGGCCTCGCCTACCACGGCGCCCGGTACTATGCCCCATGGCTCGCACGCTGGACAGCTGCAGACCCCATAGGGCTTGCAGATGGGACCAACCGCTTCTCTTACGTCGGCAATCAACCTATCAATTGGGTTGACGGCACTGGTACGAAGATGAGCTCGCCGTTGGACAGCCTGCTTCTACTTCATTGGGTCACGTTGCACGTGGTCCAATGAAGGTCAAGCCCGGAAGAAACAAGCCAACAACGATCATGGGGCGGGACTACTCGGGCCACGCGCTTGACCGAATGCAGGAGCGCGGTCTTGTACCCTCCGTCGTTGAGAATACGATTGCACATGGAACTCCATCGGCAGGGAGCAAACCCGGAACCACAGCTCATTACTCCGAACAAAAATACGATCATCATTACGAACACGGAAACAGGCCGGGTAATTACCACCTACCCGGGCCAAGGTCGAGGCCACTAGCATGGACAAAAATTCCAGGGATCGCATTCTGAATTATATTAGGCTTACCCTCAGTGAGGTACCAGCGAGCGTTGCATCGCTGGGTCGAATCGTGAACGATTTGGAATCGGCCTTTGCCACACTCGGAGAACATGATACTATCTGGCGCAGGCGCTTCCAGGAGAACTGGGCAGCATTGGAAGAAACGTATGCGTTCGAACTCGACCGGGGTCTAGATGAACTGGACGATGATAGCTCGCGTATTATTTCGGAAGCGATTGCCCGGCTGCGCTCCGTTATACGAGATGCCCCCGCCTAATTCTCGACCTCGACCTCGCCTTCAGCTACGGCGACGGCCTACTCTCGGCCCTCGTCTACCTTGAGGCCGAGGGCGTGCCACACCGCGACATCAAGCCCGCCCACCTCGGCGAGGGTTCGGCGCAGAAGCAGACGAAGCACCTCAAGGACCCGCTCGACAACACCGTTGGGATGTGCGCCGACAGTCAACCTGGTCTAAAAGCCAGGCCAAACAGGCACCGAGACAGCGGTCAAAGCCGACCGGAGCCGGCCGTGTGGCTGCCCACCGTGCCCGCATGCAAGCCCCCGGTCGGGCACATGCGCACCTGATCGGCGACGCTGCACTCGATCGGGTCGCCTTGCTTGAAGTTGCCGTTGGCGTTGCCGTCGAGGTCGACGAGGATGCTCTGGCCGAACCGGCCGAGCTGGACGTGCTCCTGCCGGAGCTCGGCGCTGCCGAGCCCGCAGCGGTCTTGGACGCGGAAGATGTAGCCGACCTCCGCGCGGCGACCCGTCACGCCCGTGGACGGGTGCTCGATCAATCGAATCAACGATGCAGCGTCCCCAGGGCGCACCGCGATAGCGTGCCGAGGCCGGTGTCGTGGCTCCTATCTCCGTCAGAGAGTTTACTCACGCGACGTTGGAGGCGGTCACAAGTCCAGTGCAGTATATTTTACTCACATGATGCCACATCACATGCCTCTTCAAGGGAAGAAACTTATTATCGCAGGGGTCCTGATGCTTTTGGAGGGCTGTGGGCCATCTACTGGAGAGGCAGACGCGACAACAGGAGGTACTGAGTCGTTGACCGGTGATCTTGGGGGAACCACGAGCGCTGGCTCTGAAGCCTCGACGGCCGGGCCGCAGTGCTCTGGCGAACCTGCAACATCGACACAGGGCGCCTCTCCCTCTTGGCCAGGCGACGGGAACACGAATGAACTGTGTCCCGAGCACTCAGCAGTGGATTCGTGCTGCTGTTTTGAGCAGTCAGGAAAGGATTTGTTTAACGTCTGCGAGGAAAACTTCCCCTGCCAGGAAATTATATTTCTTTGTAATTGGGACGACATTAATCCATGCAAGTTTGAAAACCTTATCACAGATTGCGGACCTGCATTGGACTGTGCCCTTTCAGTCTTGGCAAGCGGTGAGCAGGGTTCCATTCGCTGGAAGATTGCTAAGGAAAATGGCGCAGAGCATGGGCAACTCCACGCCGTTGGTGACGGCACAGCATTCTCATTTCGGCGCATTCAAGATGATCTGACCTGCGAGATCGGTCCTCTAATAAGAAGGGCCTTGGCAGAACCGGTTTTCTTCAGCGACTGTGCCACCAAAACTTCAGCGCTCGAGCGCTTCAATTGCATCCGCGGTGCGTTCGTGGGCGCTCCACTTGAGACATGCTTTGACCTCATGTCGTGTGACGGTCCTTGAGCTACCACTCGAACGGAGGTCCGGTCTGTGACGGCGACGGAGCACTGGCGTGGGCGCGCGAGCGCCTGTCGTGCACGGAGTACACCGGTAACTTCTGGGGCTCGACCCACTGCCGCAGCCCGTTGGTGATCGTTCGCGCCGCGGTGTCGCGCCGCTGCCGACGGATCTCCAGGGCGACGAGCTCTGGCGTCAGCACTTCTCAGGGTGGAAATCTGTAAGGAAGCTTGCCGAAATCTCAGTCGGTGATGGAGGCCGAGGCAAAACCGGCCAACTTCTTGGCTTGGCGGGCCTGAAGCGGTAGGTCGAGCGTGACCGCCGAAAAAGGTGAGCGCTGAGAGGTCGCAATTCTCAGCGCTCGGTGTCGTAGCCAGCCGTACACAAACAGCCAACAGCGATTGTTTTAGCTCAGCTGGAATGGGACACGCCCCGGCTTGGTACAAGCAGCCGGGCAAGGAGAGCCCATGAGCAAGAAGACACGCCGTCACCACACCCCAGACCAGAAAATCAACCTCCTGCGCCGCCACCACCTTGAGAAGGTGCCCGTGTCGGAAGTCTGCGAGGGCGCCGAGCTGCAGCCGAGCGTGTTCTATGACTGGTGTTGACGACGGCCAGGATCCGTACCGCAGCGCCGACGAGGTCCGGCGGCGACAGGTCGCCAGCTGAAGATCGGATCACCATGTGACCGGCGGCGAGGCGGAGCGCCGGTCAAGTTTTCGACTGGATCGGACAGACCCGGTAGATGGGTTGATGGCCGCCGAAAAGGGTGAGCGCTGAGAGGTAGCAACTCTCAGCGCTCGGTGTCGGAGCCGGCCGTACCAACAGCCAAACAGCGATCGACGATTCAGGGTACGGCGAAGGCGCGGGGAAGTCCAGTGGAGCAGGCGGCCGGGTGCGCGGCCGATCGACGAACGAGGACAGCAGAGCCAGCGGCTCTTCAACTGCGGGCGGTGCCATCGGCAGGTCTCGGTGTGCCGGGCCTGCGACCGCGGCCAGATCTACTGCGGGGAGGCCTGTGCGGCAGCGCAGCGGCAAGTTTCGGTGTTGCTGGCGAGGCGAGCATACGCGGGGAGCACGAAAGGCAAGCAGACACACGCGCGGGCGGAGGCGAGGCGGCGACTCGAGCGGAAGACGAAGATCGTGATGGATCACGGTCTGGCCACAACGGAGCCAGCGCCGATGCTCGTGGGGCGAACAGTGGAGACCAGCGTGGTGCGGGTCCCCGATCGCGGAGACGAGGACGATCATGAATCCATCGAGATGGCGAGCGGTGATGCGGGTCTGCGAGACGGATCTACAGATCCTGGTG
>ENA-OFCF01000966-OFCF01000966.1-metagenomes-genome-assembly--contig:-NODE-966-length-11738-cov-9.070444_pt1 | contig 11738 bp, 8 predicted proteins | sample MGYA00153387_OFCF01 | MGnify analysis MGYA00153387
AACCCTACGTGGAATCATCAGGCAGCTACGCCTTCAAATACCGCAGCTACAACCCGGAACTGGCAAGATGGACCTCTGAAGATCCAAGTGGTTTTCCTGATGGGGCGAATGGGAATATCTATGCACCTGTGCCGACAAATGGCTTAGATTTTATGGGGTTGTATTCTGTAACTGATTCTTATGCCGACATCGCTATAGTTGACACAGCGATCGCAGCTTGGACTGCTTTAGGTTACACGATGGCACCTGAAAACGCGAGGCACTCCATAGGAAGAGGTGCGGACAGGAACGCGCCAGACTCGGATGTGACCGCTTTAAAATCAGCCTCCGCATTTACTGATCAATTCAATAAATCATGGTTTGATTCATACTACGGTACTCAAGGGGCTGGAACATATTCATTTTCTCATGTGGTAGATTATGGTAAAGCATCGGATCTTGGAAACGCATATGGAAATGTTGCCTTCGCTTTTACTACAACTGTCACAACCAATGGTTCCGGCTTTAAATACTCCGTAGACTTTTCCACACCGTCTGAATATTATGATTTTTCCCCTACATCATGGGTTCCTCAAATTGCAGCTTTTCACCGCTTGCAAGACAATGGATATGCTAGTGTATATTTAACAAGTGCCAATTTTACACTAATATATGAATAAATATACATATACTGCTGCTACTTTTATTTTCATCATTATAACGTGTTCTTGCTCTAGCAAAGAAAAGATAAATTCTGGATGTAGCATTCAAGTTTCAGAAAATGTATTTTCCGGGAAATTTGATGTGAACAACATTACGTCTATTAAAATTATAAATTGCGTAACTCAACAAAGCGCATATCCATTACCGCTTTGGAAACCATCAAATAATTCAATTGAAATTCATGATCCTGCTTTTTTTAATAAATTCAAAAAAGCAATAATAGCCGCTGGCTGGAAAACAAAAACTCCTGAAATCATTCACATCTCAGGAAGTGTCCAGATTATCGTGTCATTCAAAAAAGGGCCTGGGGCCTATTTGTTCTGCCGATCTACTGGCCACAGTTTAGGTGTTACCCCCATGTTTGAGCATGATGCATATGGAAATTCGAATGAGCCATTGTTTATAATCGTCAATGATGCGATTGCTCCTAGGCCTATTTCAAATCAGATAAAAGGAGAATTGTCTAAATAGCGCCATCTCGGATTCGCGTTATCAATCGCAACTAATCTCTGGAACCAGTCCTCGCAGCGTAACATTATTAAACATAAATCAACTCGATGTTAAATATAACTTTGCCTGATTAGCTACCTCCTCCTCCGCGTCTAATCCAGGGCGGAGGAATAGAAGGCACTTTGAACATCCAACATCAAACGCCAAACATTGAACATCGAAGTTGAAGAGGAAGACATCACTTCCGTCGGCATTTCACTTCGATGTTCAATGTTCCCGGTCTCATAAGAATCCAAGCAAACCATAAACACATATCGAAACGTGGAGGCGCTGAGAACGCGAAGTTTTGCGCAGAACACATTTCTAACCTTTCCATCTAAATCAAACACCTCTTCACAGCATCTTCCCCTGACCAAGCCATGATATTCTTTCACCGCAAAGCCGCAAAGGTCGCCAAGGAACGCAAAGGTTTCTTGATGGAAAAGTGCGGAATTGTTTCAGCGGCAGTCACATCGATCACCAGCAAGCATCATACGTTTATCCATTCAACTCTTCCTTTGCGCCCCTCTGCGCCCTCAGCGTTTCTGCGGTTCAAATCTCTTCTTCTTCCCAATAACCAATGCCCAATAACAAATAACTTTTAACTACCACTCCGCGTTTCGCTTCACCCCACACACCGCTTCCCATGAACGAACTTCTCCAACCGACATCCTTCATCGCGCCCGAGGTCTCCGACCTTTCCGCTTTGTTTCCTGCTTATGAGATTTCCAACCTAATATCTAGCAATAAAATGGGAGCGGTTTATTGTGCTACCCAGAAATCGCCAGATCGCACTGTGGCGATCAAGATCTTGCCACGCGAACTCAGTGCAAATGAGGCATTCCGCGATAGCTTCGTGGCGGGATCTGAGGCGATGGCCCGCCTCAATCATCCCAATCTCATCGGCGTGTATGACTATGGCGAGGTAGATGGTATGCTTTTCATCATCATGGAGTTTGTGCCTGGCCTGTCGATCCATCACTCGGCTCATGGCATCGCCATCGACCCGCTGGAAGTCATTCGCATCGTTTCTAGCATCTGCCACGGCCTCGCCCATGCCCACGAAAACGGCATCATGCACTGCGACATCATGCCAACCAACATCCTGCTAGATTGTGATGCCCAGCCGAAGATTGGTGATTTCGGCCTGGCACGACCCTTTGAACGAATGGTTCACGAAGGCGATGAAATCAACGGCACACTAGACTACACCGCGCCTGAGGTGATTCACCCACCCTATGTCGCATCATATCGGGCAGATATATATTCAGTCGGCATCATGCTGCACGAATTGTTGACGGGCAGTCTGCCCACGCCAGATCAGCAGACCGCGTCTTCCATCGTCCATTGCGATGCGCGTTTTGATGCGATCATCCGCCGTGCCACCGAACCCGAGCCAGATCATCGTTACTCCAACGCTAACGAGATGGCAAACGACCTGATCGTGATCGCCAACAGCCAACTGCTAATGCCCGCCGCCAACGTTTCGCGCGTGCGCATTCCGGCGCGACAAGTCACCTTGCCCGTACGCCGGATGGCACATCAATCCAGCGAACGAATTATTCAAAAGGAAACCAAGTCATCGAGGGTCGCTGGCTTCCTACAAATCATTCTAGCAGTGGTGATCGCAATCTCCGCATACGTGCAATATCAAAAAAACAACCAGCCACGTGTGACTGTGATCAAAGAACCAGCAGTGCGAACTCTTTTGCAGAAAAAATTCTGAAGTGAATGGACTAGGATCAACACTGTGAACGCCCGAAATCAAACGCCCAGCACTGAAGATTGAAATGAAAAATCGGTCCCTCTCATGCGTCTTCTCTTCGGCTAGAAAGTCCACTGCTATAACTAACACACTATGATCAAAACATTCACATTCATTTTATGTTTGCTCGGCAGCGTTTCTACTGCTGCCGAGCACTCATGGGTTGTTTCAGCTCAAGGGATGAAAGTCTGGTTTCAATCATTTCAATCAAACGAAGCCAAAGCGAAAACGCGTGGTGTGTTAGTATTGGTGCCTGGTTACAATGGTCTTGGGCAAGAAATGTTGGATGCACGCTGGAAGACCTTTGCGGAAAAGAATCAACTGGTGTTGTTGGCTCCTACTTTCCAAGCGGAGGGCAATGAGAACAATCAAGGGAAAGGTTATTATTATCCTGAGCAGGGCAGTGGGGAAGTGATGGAAAAGGCATTGCGTGAGTTGAAACGGCTAACGGGTGCGAATACTGACAAAGTATTGTTTTTCGGCTTTTCTGCTGGTGCGCATTTTTCTCACCGTTTCGCGTTATGGAAGCCGCAACGTGTGAAGGCCTTTGTGGCATATTCCGCTGCATGGTGGAGCGAGCCGACAGAAGTCGTTAGAAATGTTCCGGCTCTGATCATGTGCGGTGAGGCGGATGATCGCTATGCCGCGACTTACGAATTTTTCAGAAAAGGCCACAAGCTTGGTTGTCCGTGGCTATGGCGATCATATGATGATACTGAACATGTGCTAACACCGACAGTGCGTGCAATGGCGGAAAGTTTTCTGACACACTACATGCATTCTAGCAACGTGAAACCTGAACTTCCTAGCTATGGGGATATTCAAACTTTACTAACACAGAAGAAGCCAGAGAATCGATTGCTGAGGATCTGCGCATCTATCTCCCTAGTGTTGAAGTCGCGAGAATTTGGGGAAAACAGGAGGAGCAACCATGAATCTGGAAACGCCGATTGAGTATTTTCATGGGGAAATAAAGCGATGGAGCTTCGGCTTTGAGAACCCGAATATGGCGGCGGTGATTTTTGCCTGTGCGATGCCGCTGTTGTGGGGCCTGTGGCAGATGGCGTGGCGGCTGGAAAATAGGTGGTTAAAAATTACGGCGGTTTTGACTACGGCTTGTATGTTGATAGGCGCTTGGTATTGCCTAAACATGACGTTCTCGCGAGGTGGCTTGGTTGCTGCAAGTGTGGCTTTATTATATTTAATCGGTAATTCTATTAGAAACAAACATCATCCTGAGACAATATGGTATAAGCAGGTGAGTTTCAGATTCTCAGTTATGCTTTTAGTGATACTTGGGGCCGTCACTGTTTCTAGTGGATTAGCGGATCGTTCTGTTGAAGCGTTTGGGAATGATGCCTCGGTGGGAAATCGCTTCGATTTGTGGAGCGGAGCACTGCAGATGTCTGTGGAAAATGTTCATGGATTCGGTGCGGGGAACTCTGGTAAACAATACATGCATTGGTATCAGCCGCTAGAACGACATGAGGGCTACCGCACAATGGTCAATAGTTATTTAACATTTCTGGTAGAGCGAGGCTGGTTCAAATCTTGTGTCATTCTACTTATTTTTGCAATTTTCTGGGTGTGGACTACGCCACGAAATCATGAACTGGCAATGATCACGTTTAGGGGAAGTATCATCGCCTTTCTGATCGCGGGGGTTTTTAGCACTACCATGGAAGAGTGGCGGCTCTGGATTCTCCCAGTGAGTTGTGGTTTTGCTTTATCTGCTATCTCTGTGAGAAATAAGAATTATATCGAAAAAAAATTGTTGATACCTTACGGAATAGCGCTGCCTACTATCATTGCAGTATTATATATTTCAGGATTGTTGAGAAGCATCAGCGATCCCCTCCGTCGGGAGTTTGGTATGGGTCATCACCAAGAAACCCTCAATTGCATCGGCCCGAAAAATCCACGTGTGGGATCGATCGGGTGTTTGGTAGATGAAGCGGTTACGGGTGATCAAGATGCTAGATTGATACGTGAAATGGCGTTGCGGTCAGGTGCGAGGATCTATCTAGGCAGCCGAATTCAGGAAGCGGATCGTATTCTTTGTATGGGGAAAAACGTGCGATTTCATAACGACTATCCAGGCAAGTCATTGGTCTTACTGGCTCCGGATAAACTCCCGATTGAAGATCTTGCTGCACTAACGTCGCGTCGTGGAGCGGTTCAAGTGATCATTCCTGAAATTGATGAAGATGGCAGGGCTGAGTTCTGGGATCTAGCACTTAACAATGCTTCAGGCGGAGGCTTCAAGAAAACGACTCTAGTAGGTGTTGGTAATCGCGTCGATTGGGCGTGGTCTGAGGTTATTGAAATCATGAAAGGTCCGTGAGTAGGCTAGATCCGTGGAAAAACTCCTGAAAAACATACATTTTTTTTGTGATTTTTTGCAACCTCAATAATTTCTCTTGCCCGATATTGGGTGCGAGCCTAACCTCTCATTGTGTATGTATTTAAAAAGTATCGCTTTTTATGGGTTCCAACGGTGATTTTCGTTGCGATGATCGGTCCCGTCGCGGCAGACAAGAGCCCTAACCCAACAGATCTTGAGATTTCAAGTCAGGACCCCAGACCACCAGTTTTCTCTAAACCTGTTTGTAGTGTAGATGTGGCATATTTCTCTCTCACTTCAGCTCCAATCATGAGTCTCGCGCGACCAATGGTCCAATTTGTATCTGCATCAAGCCCAGCTTTTTATGGCAGTGGAGCGCTTTCAAACACCACCCGCACAAAGTTTTCTGACGTTAAAACAGGACTCATGTGCTTTGACCTTTCATTTAAAAGTTGGACTTGCTGTGAGCTTAACTTAACCGAGATTCCATCCTCAAATACATTGAATGATGGGTTCTGAAATGATCGATACCACCGGTAAATTGGCTGCTCATCTCGGCCAATGCAAACCGGATAGCGGTGAGGTGCTGTGCGCGATCGACACCGAGGCAGACAGCTTGCATCGCTATCGCGAGTCGCTCTGCCTGATCCAGTTTGCGGTGAGAAATCAATCGATTCTGATCGATCCGCTCTCGATCAAAGATCTTTCTCCCTTAGGCGATTATTTATTGACGGCAACTGTCTGGATGCATGGAGCGGATTACGATATGACGATGCTCAAGCGCCAGTTTGGTGAGCTGCCACCGGTGGTCTATGACACCCAGATTGGCGCGAGGTTGCTGGGTGCTCGCCGTTTTGGACTTGGAGATCTGGTGAGCAAATACTTTGATGTGGATCTCTCGAAATCATCGCAAAAGGCAGACTGGGGGAAGCGCCCACTTTCACCCAAGATGATCGAATACGCGCTCAATGATGTGCATTACCTGCTGGAAATGGGGGACATCATCACCGCAGGTCTCAAGGATCTGGGACGTTATGATTGGTTCGAGGAAAGCTGCACGGCCGCGCGCCAGAAGGTTCTGGATCGTGACGATAACAAGGAGGAAAGTTGGAGAATTCAAGGCTCCGGCAGTTTAGACAGCCGTGGTCTCGCCCATCTCCGCGCACTTTGGCACTGGAGGGACGCCGAAGCCAAAACATGGGATCGGCCATCCTTCATGGTGGTCACCAATCGTCAATTGTTGGAATGGAGTTCCCGGTTAGCAGGTGGATCAAAAGTTCTGCTGCCTCACCATTTCCGCCACGATCGTGTGAAACGATTTCAGACAACTCTTGAAGCAACCGCTCAGCTGAGCGAATCCGATTGGCCGGATCGCCCGATCATAAAACGCAGGAAACGCGACAAAGATCTGGATCACAGAGTGGATGCATTGATCTGTCGTCGGGAAAAAATTGCGACTGAACTCGATATCGAAGGGTCGTTGATTGCACCACGTGCAGTTTTGGAATGCCTAGCCGCCAATGAGGCCAGGCCCAGTGAATTACTGCTCAAATGGCAATGCGAGTGTCTGGATTTGATAGACGATTCGCTGGTCGCCTGAGGATTTTCTCCCTGAGTCATTGCAGATGCAGGAATAGACAACACAATGTGTCCCCCGAACATAATGCGGCCAGTGCCGACGACGCCGCAATCATCAGTTTCCAATGTGTTGGTTGTGGCTTAAAGCGTGAAAAATCTTCCAATTCGTGTTTGATCGCTCGGCGTGAAAAACGCGGTCGAGGTTCGATTTCCGCTGATGCTAGTTTTGATTACTAACATCTAGGACGTAAGGATTCGCTCAAGACCTTGAAGATTCTCGCATTCACTATTTTTGTGGGTTGTCTGTGTTTGGCAGCAACCTGGTTTTTGAAAGCTTGGGCAGCTTAGTAGAGTGATTTAATTTATTGATTATAAGTGGTTTACAGCACGCTGATCTACACGGAAAAAAGCTGCCGATTCGCAAAGAAGTTGCTTGTTTCCATGGCTGGAATTTCAGAGTTTCTTTTTGCCCTATGTCCGAGCTTCCCAACGAGTCCCAACAAGCGCCAACCAAGGTCGCTAGCGAACAACAATACGACGCCGCCCAAATCGATAAACTCGAAGGCCTCGAGGCTGTTCGCAAACGCCCCGGCATGTACATCGGCGACCCCGACGAGCGCGGACTGCATCATTGCGTCTTTGAGGTGCTGGACAACTCGATCGACGAGCACCTTGCCGGCCATTGCGGTCGCATCAAGATCGCGATCCACGTGGATGGCTCGGTTTCCATTTCGGACAACGGACGCGGCATCCCGGTGGACATGCACCCGAAATTCGGCATGCCCGCTGTGGAACTGGTTTTGACCAATTTGCACGCGGGTGGCAAGTTCGGCCAAGGTGCCTACAAATACTCTGGCGGCCTTCACGGAGTGGGCGCCAAGTGCGTCAACGCTCTAGCCGATTGGTTCCGCGCCGATATTATGCGCAATGGAAAAGTCCACCGCATCGGCTTTGAACGCGGCAAAACCACCGAGCCGCTTCACATCATCGGTGATTGCGACCCGAGCAAAACCGGCACGACTATCACTTTTTTCCCGGACGCCACCATCTTTGTCGATACCATTGAATTCAAGTTTGACCGCCTCGCCACACGCCTGCGGGAACTCGCATTCCTCAACCCCGGCCTCACCATCGACCTTGAAGACGAACGCCCTGAATCCGCGAAAAAAACCTCGTTTTACTACGCGAAAGGCATCGAGGAATTCGTCGTCCAGCTCGGCGAAAACAAAACTGTGATCCACGACGAGCCAGTCATTCTTCACGGCAAACGCCAGATCGAACTCGATTATGACGGCAAACAAACCACCGACGATGTCTTCGCCGATGTGGTTTTCCAATACAACGATTCCTACAACGATCAGATTCTTTGTTTCGCCAACTCGATCCCGAACGGCGATGGCGGCACGCACCTCACCGGTTTCCGCACCGCGCTCACCCGCGCGATCAATCAGTATTCTCGGGTGAATAAGATCCTCAAAGAAAAAGACGCCGCTCTATCAGGCGATGATGTCCGTGAGGGATTGGTCTGCGTGATTTCCGTAAAAATGCCGAATCCACGTTTCAGTTCGCAGACCAAGGACAAACTTGTCAACACCGAGATCGAAGGCGTGATTTCCTCAATCGTGTATGAAGGCATCATGCAGTATTTCGATGAAAACCCAGCACTCGCACGCAAGGTTATCGAAAAATCCGTCAACGCCGCCCGCGCCCGCGAGGCCGCACGCAAAGCCCGCGAAACCGTGCGGAAATCCGCGCTTTCCGGCGGTGGATTGCCCGGAAAACTCGCCGATTGCTCGGAGCGCGATCCTTCAAAATCCGAACTCTATATTGTCGAAGGTGACTCCGCCGGTGGCTCCGCCAAACAAGGCCGCGACCGCCGGACTCAAGCGATCTTGCCGCTGCGCGGAAAACTCATCAACGTGGAAAAAGCCCGCCTTCACCGTGCGCTGCAAAACAAGGAAATCCAAAATCTAATCACCGCCATCGGTGCTGGCATCGGTGACGGCGAGCAAGAAGGTTCATTTAACATCGAAAAAGTCCGTTATCACAAAGTCGTCATCATGACCGATGCCGACGTGGACGGCTCGCACATCCGCACGCTGCTGCTCACGTTTTTCTGCCGCCACATGCCAGAACTCGTGAAACGCGGGTTCCTCTACATCGCCCAACCGCCGCTCTATCTGGTCACCCGCAAAAAACGTTCAGAATACGTTCAGGACAACGACCAACTCAATAAAATCCTTATCGAACTCGGCGCCGGCGAGGTGATTCTTCGCACCTACGATCAATCTCGTATATTTACCGCAGAAGAACTCAAAGGCATCCTCGAAACCCTCTCGTCGCTCTCCAGATACATCCGTTCGATCGAGGGCAACGGCGGCAATTTCCGCGACTACCTCGCGAACCGCCGCCCCGATGGACATCTACCCGATTACATGATTCGCATCCGAGAGGGCAACGACGAAAGTGTGATCTACTTCGCGGATGAATCAGCGCTCAGAATTTACGCCGAGGAAAACCGCGATCTCCGGCTGTTTGATGAAATCCTCACCGATGAGGAACTCAACACCACCACCGGCCAATCCCGCCGCGCCGTGCTTCACGAACTCCACGAATCCCACGCTATCGCACGCATCTTCTCGCGCCTCAACGAATCGGGCCTCGATACCAAAGTCTTTTATTCGGATGATGTTCCAGTGTGCGAGCTGCTAGAAGGCGAGGGCGACAAACAGCACGCCACACGTCTGTTTTCCATCCCAGAAATTCTCACTCGCGTGCTCGAAATTTCTAGCAAGGGAGTGCAAATCAAACGCTTCAAAGGTCTTGGTGAAATGAACGCCAAGCAGCTCTTTGAAACCACCATGGACCCCGGCACCCGCCAGTTCTTACGCGTCCGCCTCGATGAAGACAACGCAGTCGAAGCAGACAAAATGTTCGATGTCCTCATGGGTGACATTGTCGAGCCACGCAAACGTTTCATCGAAGACAATGCGTTGAATGTTAGAAATCTGGATGTCTAGTCGCGGCAGAAGTCAGACCAACATCACTAGCGTGAAAATGCGTATGTTCCACATCTGTGCTCGCCCCATTGCAACGCACAACTCCACACGTGTCGCTCGGCAGCAAAAAAATACAGTCCCCAGATTTGGGGACTGTATAATATATTAAGCTAGATCGCAGGTTTCAATTAGTGAGTTGAGCTGGAGGCGACCTCACCGATCGAGGTGACCGATATGTCTTCCGCTCCAGCGTTTTTTAATACTTCTTTGGCTCGGTCAACGTCTTCGCTTGTTTCTGCTAAGACTGAAATGAGTATATTTCCCTCAGCGATGCGATTTTCATAACGCTTCGCTTCGAGTTCTGGAATGCCAAGGCCAATTAGACCCCCAGCGACTCCACCCACAGCGGCTCCCGCCGCAGCTCCGCTAAGCGCAGCAAGCAGAGGCCCAGCTGCGATGAACGGTCCCACACCTGGAATTGCCAGGGCGCCGATACCGGCTAGCAGACCGAGGGTTCCACCGAGGACCCCGCCAGTCGGCGGCTCCGGTTACTGCGCCTTCCGGAGCCTTGGTATTTTTCTCGTGAGAAAACTGATGCGTCGTATCTTTGTCCGGGAAAAGAACAGAGATATCGTTCGAGGAGAATCCTGATTTGGTAAGGCTATCTACGATCTGGTTGGCTTGGCCTTCCGAGATGGCAATGGCATAGACTGATTTATTGCTCATTGGTTGTGTTGGTTATGGTTTCTAACGATAGATTGTTGGTTTACTTAGAATTCACTTTCAGATCATCGGTGATCTTGGCGGAGTTAGCATGATTTTTGGCGATCTTGAGGATCGATTGATGTTCAGCATGAGATTCCACCACGCCCTTCAAAGTGACGTGTTCATTGCGGGTGACGATCTTGATGTTCTTGGCGTTGAATGATAGATCGGTGCCCATGATACTGGAGCGTATGTCCTTGGTGATTTGCACATCTTTCTCACTGTTGCCTTGGTCAGTGGGGTTCTTGGCATCATTGTTCACTTCTTTTTCGTTTTGTGCGGTGTTGTCTGGTGCGCTCACGTCCCCGCCGACTGAGTCGCGGTAGGACCGCATTGCCTCAATCGAGGTCGCATTATTGTAGTCCGGCCATGCGTTGTTTTTGAATTGCGGTGCCTTGCCTAACTGTTCTTTTGTCAAGCGGGTCTTGAATGCTTTGGTCGCGCCATCGTAACGGAGAGCCGTTACCGGGACCGCGCTGAGTGTATCGGCTATGCCTAAAAACCCACCGGATGAAACAACCACAGCGAGGATCTCACCGTTTTTCATGTCGAGCACGACATCTTCTACTTCACCGATGGTTTCATCGGCAGCGTTTTTTACGTTGAGGCCCATGACTTGAGAGGCGCGCCACGATGCGGCACTGCCTTTCGTTCCGGAGATGGGAGTGACTAGTTCCGCGTTCTTCCCCGTTTCCGCTAAGGCGGTCAGCGGGCTGAGAAGAGGAACGAGGGAGATGAGGAGACGTCTTTGGATGGTTGTCATGTTATTGTTTGGTTATATTTCTATCATTTTGTCTAATACTGGAGGGGTAGGAAAGAATCGGAAACTGTCAGAGGGCGAATCATGGATCGGCTGCGATCGCCGAGTTTTTCAGTAGTGTGGATGTCGCGGTCTGGTCTTGTTTCATGGTCTGCCATTTTTTAGGGGCAGGCTTTTGCTATTGCTAAGACAACACACGATACCCGATGAACTCAGGAAGACCATGGGGTGAAACCATACTTTCTGGCGCAATGCGGGGTTCGGGATCTTTCCAATATAAATCTGTAGCGGGCTGAGCAAAAGTGGAGGGAATTAAACTGAGCAAAAGTGGAATAC
>ENA-OFCF01000967-OFCF01000967.1-metagenomes-genome-assembly--contig:-NODE-967-length-11721-cov-2.714127_pt1 | contig 11721 bp, 10 predicted proteins | sample MGYA00153387_OFCF01 | MGnify analysis MGYA00153387
AGATAAGCGGTTGATAACCAAGAATAAAGCATAATTTCTTAATCTTATTAAACGGTCATGCAAGGCATAAAGAGAGCGAGATTTGAGTCTCGTCTTTTATATTATTAGTTATAATTAATGGTGTTTTCCGTGAGGATTGCCGTGGCTTTATTTTAATCAATTCTCTTGTATCAGGGTCTGTGGTATCGTAATATCTTTCAATGTATTTAAAAGTTTGATCTTTATTGAAGGAAATTATCATTTCAGAGGAGGTCAATTTAGAAACCGTAAAATCAATGGTTAGTTTTCCAGTTCCTTAATTTAATGATATTGCCGTACCTGTAACCGTGTATTTTACAGATTCTCCTTCAAAAAGAGCCGTTCCATTTGCCATAAATTCAATGGTAGAACCATCATTTGTTTCTCCAAATGGTAATTCTGTTGTTTTTCCACCAGAGGTGTACGTTAATTTTCCAATGCTTTCTTTGTGTTTCCATTTGCCCGTTAATGTAGAAGTTGAAGGTGTTACGTATTCAACTTTTTTATTACAACTCATTATGACAATGAGGGTAAGTATTGAGATGACACTTTTTGTAATGAGTGAATTTTTCATAAGAATCTAAATTTTAAGAGATTATTGAAACTTACCTTAATAATAACTCCCGAACCCCTTAATTAGTTGGACACATTTTTCGTAAAACAAGTTTTAATAACTTTACGAAATTATGAACAAACACAGACGCAGATGGAGTCTCACTGAGAAACTCGAAGCTGTCCAGTTAATGAAGCGAGACGGGGTTGGTAAAGCCTCTCGACAACTTGAAATTTCCAGTACCACTCTTTACAAATGGGAACAGAATTTTGATAAATATGGCGAACAAGGATTGATGTTAAAACCTGTTTTAGGCAAAAATCCTGAATTTGAAAAATTGAAAAAAGAGAACCATGAACTCAAAATGTTGGTCGCTGAAAAAGAACTTGTTATAAGAGTTCAGAACGAGCTTTTAAAAAAAAGTCCTTAGCCAAAACTATTCGATTTGCCGTGGCTCAGTACTGTATTAACTTAGGTATTACCAAAAGTTTAGTCTTGAAAATCTGTGAAATTGGTCGAAGTTCCTTCTACTATAAACCCACATTGGGGGCTAAAAAAGCAGGGAGAATTTTCTCAAAGATTACCCAAAAAACAACTGGTGGATACGATGATAATGAACTCGTGATTGAATATATTAAGCTCTTATTAGCTGAACCTTTTGTTGATTATGGGTACTTGAAAGTAACTTTTTTCTTGCGTGATGAGAAAAACTATATCATCAATCCCAAGAAAATTTACCGCCTAATGAAGGAAAATAGCCTCCTATGCGACCAAAAAGGCACTCGTAAGTTCTCTAAACGCCAATGGGTAACAGAATTAGTACCTAAACCAATAAAAGAATTTACCTATTTTGAATTTGACATTAAGTACATTTACATTCAAGGCAAAAAAACGAATGCCCAAGTATTAACCGTAATTGATGTATTCTCCCGATGGAATATGGAACATATTATCAAGTGGAATATCCGTCAAGAAGATGTCATCATTTTATTCGACAAAATTTTTGAAACTTATCACTTACCCGATTCTTTTTATGTCAGAAATGATAATGGTAGTCAGTTCATCGCTGATTCAGTGCAACAGTATTTTCAAGATAAAAATGTGATTCAGGAGTTTACAAAACCCGCTACACCTGAGCAAAATGCTCACATTGAATCTTACCACAGCATCATGGAATCAGTGGTCTGCAAACGGTACGAATTTGACGATTTAAAAGATGCTATTCTTACCATGAATCAATTTAGAGAATTTTACAATTTCAAAAGAATTCACTCGGGAGTCAAGTACAAAAGTCCATATAAATTCCTCCTAAACAGGGGTATAGATATGAAAAAAATAAAACTAACAAACTGAAAATGTGTCCTAAAATTAGGGGGTTAAGCCAATAATGCCGATACTCCCACTACTTTTACAAATAAAAAAGAGCTAATCTTTTCAGATTAACTCTTTTTCAAATAAGTAAATGGTGTTTCAGAATTTAAAAGCCACGCCAAGTTTCAAAGCTGCTGAACCAAAACCTACCTCGGCAACGCCTCCTAACTTTTCGGCAAACCAATATCTTGCACCTACGTGCCCTCCAAAGAAGACTCCACTCAATCCTCCAATTCCTGTTCCTGGCCATGATAAATATCCTAATCCTAATCCAGCATAAGGGTCTAACTTATCACTTGCTTTCAATAATTCGCCAAAGTGGTAAGAGCCTCTTGCTCCAATATATAATAATCCACCAGTGCCGTACATACTACCCAAACCAAGATAATCAAAACTACCACCAGCACTGATAACATCAGTGAAACCATGTTCAAAAGAACCTCCGAAACCAAGTCCTCCAAAGCCATTACCTACTCCAATTGTGGCATTTAATAAGTTATCTCCTTGCTTAAATGCCTGTGAAAAGCCGTTAAACGAAGTCGTTAGCAAAACTGCTAAAAAAAAGGAAAAAGATAGTAATTTTTTCATGTTACAAAAAATTAAGGGTTGAAAATTGATTTAGGAATGATACAAAACGATGATTTTTGAGAAATGCTCAAATTATATATCTTTGCAAATTAAATACTTTTTGTAACTACGACAAGCCTAAACTTAGTAAGCGGTCGTGTTTATTTTGTATTTGGTCAATAATCCCCCATGAATATACATTTTATCTATTTCAATCCCAAATCCTTCTGAATCGCTGAAACCTTTGTTTTCAAACTTGCCAGTACACTTTCAAAATCTTCTGGATTGTTTAACGGTGCATTTACGGAAACGTAAAACTTAATCTTTGGTTCCGTACCCGATGGACGAGCAGAAACTTTTGTGCCATCCGCCAAAACTAATTGAATCACATTTGATTTCTCCATACCTAAACCTTCTGGAATGTTGGTTATTTCACCCGTTTTAAGGTTTTTGGATGTTAAATTATTATAATCCAAGACCGTAATTGGTTCTGAACCTGCCACAGTTGGGGGGATATTTGCCCGAAGGTTCACCATCATTTGCTGAATTTCCTCTGCACCCGCTTTTCCTTTTTTGGTTAAGGATATTAAGCCTTCGTAGTAAAAACCATTTTCCATGTACATCTCCGTCAAGAAATCGAATAATGATTTTCCGTTATCTTTGGCGTAGGCGGTCAATTCGGCAATCATGGCACAGGAAGCAACCGCATCTTTGTCACGCACGGCATCACCAATTAAATATCCGTAAGATTCTTCACCTCCACCAATAAATTTTTCCTTGCCTTCCAATTCACGGATAACGGCAGCAATAAATTTGAAACCAGTGAGTGTATTATAACATTTAACTCCCTGACGCTCACACATTTTATCAATAATATTGGTCGTAACAATCGTTTTTGCAACAAACTCTTTACCCGTCAATTTTCCCGCTTTTTTCCACGCATCCAATAAGTAATAAATAATCAAACTTGCCATTTGATTTCCGTTCAAAAGTACCCAATCACCCGCTGGATTCTTGACGGCTGCCCCCACACGGTCAGCATCGGGGTCGGTGGCAATCACTAAATCGGCGTCCAATTCTTTTGCTTGATTCATTGCCAATGACATCGCCTCGGCTTCTTCGGGGTTTGGATAGATGACGGTTGGGAAATTTCCATCGGGTTCAGCTTGGGCTTCCACAACACTAACATTCTCAAAACCAAGTAATTGCAAAGCCTTTGGCACGAGTGTAATACCCGTTCCGTGAATGGAAGAATAGACAATTTTAAGGTCTTTTTGTCGTGAAATTACGTCAGGATTAATGGAGTTATGTTCAATCGTTTTCAAGTATTCAACATCAATTTCTTCACCAATCATCTTAATTAAATCAGGATTTCCAACAAAATTAATTTCATCCACCGATTGAATTTTATTCACCTCCGCAACAATATTTTTATCGTGCGGGGCAACCACTTGCGACCCATCATTCCAGTAGGCTTTATATCCATTATATTCCCGTGGATTGTGTGAGGCAGTAACCACCAAACCACCTTGACATCCCAAATAGCGAATAGCAAAAGACAACTCTGGCGTTGGACGTAAGGCACTAAATAAGAACACTTTAATACCATTTGCCGAGAAAATATCAGCCGCAACTTTGGCAAAATAAGGGGAATTATTTCTTGAATCATAGGCAATGGCAACGCTTGGAATACCGTGGTCGGTGTTCACGAGGTCGCCCAGACCGACCACACGATTTATATAATTAGCAAAACCCTGTGTGGCGCTTCCAACCGTATATTTATTCATACGATTTGAACCAACACCCATTTCACCTCGCATTCCACCCGTGCCGAATTCGAGGTCTTTATAGAAAGAATCCATTAGGTCAGTATCTTTATTTTCATCTAAAAGTTCATTGATTTTAGCTTTGGTATCGGCATCGTAATTCCCTGAAAGCCATGCGTTAATTTTTGTTTGGGTAAGCGTATCTAATCCTGTGGACATATTCTTGGTTTGTTGTTTGAGTTTTTGAGATAATTTTTGTTAAAACAAAGATAAAATTATTTATTGGAATTGATAATTATTTCCTAAATCCGAACAAAAAAGCCATCTCTCCTCAGAAAGATGGCTTTAATCATAAGTAGTTTTCTAATATTTATCGTCTCTTAAACATAGATTACTGGTGATTTTAATAACTAAAAAAGGAACAGAAAATCAATTATTCGTACCCCTTTTTGCGTTAATATGACGCATTTTGAACAAGACCCTTATTCAAATCTATCTCTCTTTGTGGCAAAGGTAACACTGTTTTAGGTCCTCCAAAAATAGCTAATGACGCTGTTGGTCCAGTAGTACGCAAAGGTAAACCTTTTCTTAAAAGATCCATTCTACGGTGTCCTTCAAAACATAACTCTTTTCTTCTTTCTTCTAAAATTGCCGTAATGAATGCTGCTTTCGTAGTGAAAGTAGTTGCTGTCCAAGCAGGAAGTCCCGCCCTCGCACGAATACCATTAACCAAAGTCAAAGATTCAGCATTGATTCCATTAAGTTCAGCTAAGGCTTCAGCACGATTAAGATAAATTTCTGATGTACGCATCAATGGAGCTAAATCCGCATTATTGGCTGCATCGAGGAATTTAAGGCTCATTCTTTTTCTTTGGGTATCAGCCGCAGTACCAATTGCAGTCAAATCTACGTATCTTCTATCAGTTGGTTGCGTTAAGAACGAAGTTTCTAAACTTGATGCCATGGCACAATCGCCACGACCACCATTTGCGGCTGGTCTGTGATACGATGCCCAGCCACCAGCACCTGTACGCCCGTTATCTGTTGCACTGTTGATAATCACAAAAACGTGTTCGGCAGTTGGAGTAACTCCGTAGAAAGAATAATTTGCTGCTAAACTATAGACAGTACTTGCACTAACGACTTGGTTAGCAAAATCGGCAGCCTGTTGGAATTCACCTTTATAAAGATGCACCCTTGAAAGATACCCCGCAGCGGCTCCTCTTGTTGCTCTTCCTCTTGAAGCAGCGCTTGAAACGGCTGGCAAATCTGGCAATGCTTCATTCAAATCTTTGACAATCTGAGCGTAACATTCTGCCACAGTAGCTCGTACAGGGAATTCAATTGTACCCGTAAAACTTTTCAATAATAACGGTACGCCAGGCGTATTTCCATTTTGAATTTGAAAAGGCTGTCCAAACATATGTAACAAATTGAAGTGCGTTATGGCTCTCAAAAATTTAGCTTCTGCTATCAACCTCTTTGAAATATCGGCTGTAAGTGCTGGGTCTTTAATTATTGGAACATTCTCTATAACAGAATTGGCGGCATTGATAACTCGGTAATGCACTTGCCAATACACCTGAATTGTACCATTGGGTGACGTGGTTACATAACCGTTAATATCTTGCAAGGTAGGAAAAGAACCCACAAAATCAGTATTATCTGCTTGATAATCAAATATAATTTGGGGACCAGAACCAAATACTTCCAATAATTGACTTTGAGAATACACTCCTCTGAGGGTGGCTTCGGCGTTGGCGGCATTCAAAAATGCTTGTGAACCAGCCAAATTTTGTTCAGGCAGAAGTTCGAGTCTTTGCGAACAACTTGACCCAACCACTACTAATGCTGATAATATTGCTATTTTTATGTTTTTCATTGTAATAATCGTTTTTTATTAAAAAATTAGAATCCAAGGTTTAATCCAACAGTAATGGTTTTTGCTTGTGGCAAAGCAAAGAACGACTCTCCAAGAATTTGGTTATCAGGACCATTGGCTGAAACTTCTGGGTCTGGACCTCTGAAATTCTTAGCTTTCAATAACAACAAGTTTTGCCCCATCGCATAGATTCGCAAACTTCTTACAACTTTTTGTTTCCCAATTAATTTAGCAGGAACTGTGTATCCAACTGATAAATTCCGAAGACGCATAAATGAACCATCTTGTAATTGTAGCGTTGAGGGTTGATTAAAAAGTGGTGCAGTGGTACTTGATAATTTTGGAGCAAAAGCTACATCTCCTGGATTTTTCCAATAGTTTAATAAATCAATTGATTTATTGAAACCTGCGGTTGCACTCATATTATCTGTGAAACGTAAACCGTCAATCAATACTTTGTTGCCATAAGAATAACTGAATTGAGCACTTATGTCAATGCCTTTGTATGACATATTGGTATTAATTCCTCCCGTCCATTCAGGAATAGCTGAACCTGCAAATATTCTATTATTTGCCGAATAAGTAGTAGTAGCAATTCGTTCTTTCGTTCTCCATTCTAAATCTCCCGATGTTGGATTAACCCCGATAGCTTCAACCAGAAAGAACTCATTTAATGATCTGCCAACAACTGCTCGTTGTGCAGCCGAACCAGGTACAAATCTATTACCCTCGGGGTCAATTGATGCTTCGGGCAGTTCTAATACCTTATTTTTCAAGAATGTCGCATTGAATCCTAAGCTCCATCTGAAATCGCCCTGATCAAAAATATTAGCATTAAAGTCGAATTCAACACCACTGTTTTGCATTTTACCAACGTTTCTGGAAGCACTCGCAAAACCAGTAGTAAATGGAAATGGCACGTTCAACAAAATTCCAGACGTAATTTTATCAAAATAATTGACCGATAAGCTTAATTTATTTTTAAGGAAAGTTGAGCTAAAACCAACGTCTAATTGAGCTGTTTCTTCCCACGTTAGACCTCTGTTTGGTACTTGCGTTGGGCGAAGACCTGGTGAACCTGCGTAGTCGGCGAGAACACCACCACCGTATAAATCAAGTGATGAGAAATTTCCGATTCGGTCGTTTCCAGCAGTACCGTAACTTGCCGTAAGTTTTAAGAAGTTAATGAAGTTCTGATTTTTCATAAATTTCTCTTCTGATAGAACCCAACCACCGCTCACCGCATAGAACAAGGCGTATCTATTATCAGCACCAAATCTTGAAGAACCGTCTCTTCTAACTGATGCCTCAAACAAGTATCTATTGTCATATCCGTAGTTAAAACGTCCAAATTGCGACTCCAAAGCCCATTCCGAACGTTCTTCAACTGTTGAGGTTGGAGTAGCTGCCGAAACAACATTTGGAAGACCATCAGAGGCAAAACCTGTACCCGCAACTAAAATTCTATCGAATAAGGCAGTCTCAAAACTATAACCTGCCAAAACTCCAATAGTATTTTTGCCAAAGTCTTTATTGTATTTTAAAGTATTGGTAGTGAGCCATTTGCTATCATATTGAAAATCTCTTGACGCTGAACCAGTTGGGGTAAACAAATTAACTTGTCGTTGTTTTCCATCTCCTGCATTATAGTCCATTCCAAAATCAGTTCTGAACACCAGGTCTTTCATTATCTTGAAATCGGCATAAACGTTTCCCGTGGTTCTTTTTGATACAAAACGGTTAGTATTTAGTTCTTCAATACCAATTACGTTTTGAATGAACCCTGTATTCACAAAGTTACCCGCTGCATCACGTGGTAATACATTTGGTAGTTGTAAATAAGCCGAAGTTAAGGGAGCAAAAACGCTATTCTCTGCACCGATTCTATCCATAGTCACATTAGAAATCGAAAGATTTGTTCCAATTGTTAAAAACTTGGTTGCTTTATGCTCCAAATTCAAGCGTCCTGATAGACGGCGGAGGTCATTTCCAATCGTAAAACCTGATTCCGTTGCATAAGTTCCTCCGATAAAAAATGTTGTACTTTGGCTTCCGCCTCTTGCTGAGAGACTTACGTTATTAGTACGCCCTTGACGAACAACGTTAGTGGGCCAATCGAAATAATCATTGCTCAATGTTACTGGGGCAAGACCTCTGGCTGCTCTATATTCTCCTACATAGCCCACAAACTGAGATGTGTTCATCATCGAAATCAAACTCGTTGGGTCCGAAATACCAGTGTAGGTATCAAAATTAATTTCAGTCTTACGGTCAACGGTTCCTTTTTTAGTATTAATCAAAATAACACCATTGGCACCTCTTGACCCATAAATTGAAACCGCAGCCGCATCTTTCAAAATAGACATTGATTCAATATCCTGTGGGTTGATATTCAATAATGGATTCAATCCAACGGGAGCTCCTTGACCCCCAGAAACCGTACCATCGTTTAATGGAACACCATCAACCACAAATAAAGGCTGTCCACCACCCGTAATGGAAGCTGCTCCTCTGATACGAATAATTGGATTTGCACCCAACAAACCCGAAGAACTTACCATCTGAACACCAGCAGCTTGACCTTGCAATAAATCTTGTGGTGAAAGCACTGGTCTGTTGGCGATTGCTTTTGAGCCAACGGTAGAAATGGCTTGGGTGCTTAATTTTTTTGATTGCTGTCCATATCCGATCACGACCACTTCATTCAAGGATTCTGAATTTGATTGAAGTTCTAAATTTACTACCGACTGCGAACCCACCTTTACTTCACGAATTGTAAATCCAACAAAGCTAAATACAAGTGTAGCATTTGGACCTACCCCTATTTTATAAGAACCGTCTGTGGCTGTTGTCGTGCCTTGTGAAGTCCCCTTCACCGTTATACTTACGCCTGGTAATGCCGATCCATCTTCTGAGGAGGCAACCTTTCCTGTGATTGTTCTATCTTGTGCCGTAATTTGGAAGGCAAACATACAGAATAGAACAATACTCAATAGTATTCTTTTTGTCATTAGTCGTTGATGATGATTAAATTATTAAATTTTTGTTAAAAAACTCTACAAATATAATTACTAAAAGTCATTTTTGTAGTTATATTTTGTGTAATTGTATTTTCAGTTGCCATAATTAAAAAAATATCTTATTCGAATACCAAAAAGATGAGAATAAAAAACTTCCTTTAAGAAGGGTGAAGATTGAAAGCATATTAGCTCACATTAAAATATTGAGAATTTTGAAAGAGCGAAATAAAAATTATGAGGTCGGATTTAGGGCTACTATTATTAGATATTAGAATTGCCTGTACTTTGCACAATTTTAAAAATGCTCAAAAAATTGCACATGAGTAAAGAAATAATATGCTAAAAAACTTTACTGCATTGAAACACATTTTTAGAACAAAATGTGGAAATTACTGAAAATGCTCGTGTGTTCACAAACAAAAAAGTAAACATCAGTTAACTTATTTGTTTATAATTTATTAATTTTATGTTTAAATTTGATTCAAATACACAGTTTTAAATACAAAACCGCTTCTACAAAATTTCTTTAAGTTAACTCTCCTATCAAGTGTTCCACAACGGTTCAAAGTTTTAATAAGTCCTATCAAAAATTGCAATAATTATTTTACAAAAAATAGAAGGTTAAAATCGTAAGTGTGTTAAATTTCATTATCAATAAATTAAAACTAAATTAAAAAATGAGTAAAAAACTACTAATGAGTTTTGTGTTTTTGCTATGCCTTATTTTCGAGGTATCAGCACAAGATAAGACGATTTCGGGAAAAGTTACTTCTTCCGAAGACGGCTCAGCACTTCCAGGGGTAAGTGTGAGTGTGAAAGGTTCAACCAGAGGGACTGTTACTGGTGCTGATGGGAATTATAAAATTGGCGTTCCCGCCAATGCAACAATCAATTTTAGCTTTGTGGGTTTTAAAAGGTCATCAATCGCTGTTGGTTCAAAAACAGTGGTAGATGCAATGTCGTTTAGTTAAGGAAAATCACAGCCTTTTATAGTTCATGGAATACTGTTTTTTGGGCTTGTGTTTTCTGGGTAAACTTCGATTGGGTCTTAATATTTCTCTGGTTTTAGATACAATATCGTCAAACGCTTTAATAGCTTTCCGAAACTGTTTTTTTATGAATACTGCCATCAAAATACTCTGAGTCATTCCGATTGCATTTGTCCTATTTATTTTTTGTGAGAATTTTCTGTCTTCATCAGCTTTGTATTCTTGGATGACTTTTTCTTCGATTGGGTGAGCGTAGGCAGCACATAAGGTCATTAAAAAAACTTTGGCATGAAAATCTTGCTTGATTGCCAAGGCGGTTTTACCAGAAAAATTCTCTAATTCAATCCTATTTTTGAATAGTTTATAGGCTTCCTCTTCGTTCCATCTCAAACGATATAATTCGTTGAATACTTCAATTTTATAAATTTCTTTGTCTTTTAGTGAGGTACATAATATTTCTGTTTCGCCCGTAACCAAGACAACTTTTATGAGTCGGCACGTGATTGTTTTGGTTTGATATTCAGGATATGCCGCCAATTTGTCAAAATCTTTTGCTGGCAGATTGAACGATACGATTTGTTCTTGCTTATCACTTTGGTTAAATTCTCTGACGACAAGCCAGTTGTCTTTGATTCTTACACAGAAGTCAGTTTCTTTGGCTTGGAGTAAAAAGAATAACCAAAAACTGCCATATCCTCTATCTAAGAGCAATAAATCGCCTTTTTTAATCTTATCCATATGCTTAATAAGTAAGTCTCTTTCGCTCGAATCATACCGGTTTATTTGACCCTCTATGGTAATGCTATTGAGTACATCGTAAAGTAATGAACCCAAGGCTAAGGATTTTGTAACGCTTAAAGTTGGACCAATGAGATGAGAGCCAAACGCTTCAACGATGCTTTTATGATTGGGTAAATTTAATCGTGTGCCATCAACCGCTAAAACTCGGAAACCGTGCCAAGTATGATAATGAGCCTCTTGGTAAAAAGATTCAACCGCTACTTGATTTAAGCGTTGAAATCCCCAAGGATTCAACTTTAAGCGTGCCTGAGAAAATGCCCCTTTGGTAACTTCTCGAATATTGAAATCCTTATTGGAAACTGATTTGAAAAAGCTATCAAGCTCTCTTTGAATAGATGTTTTGAAGTTCATAATGATAAAAATTAAGTTTTTTAACGTTAATTTTCTATCTCTACTTACTACACCAATATCGTTCTTACAACCAGTTTTAAAGCTATCGGAATCAAGTTCACAATTGAGATTATCAGTTAATTTCTTTCGATATTTTGGGTTTGAAATGGATGAGGTAATCGAAGGAAAAGACGTAAGGAGGTCAGACATTTTCCTGCAAAATAAATACAATTAAAGCACTTACTCAAACCCCTCGTTTTTCCTTAACTAAACGACATTGGATGTAGTTTTATCGCTTTGTCTATTTTTTATCACATAAACTCTACCCACACAACTTGATGCAAGTGGTAAACCTATTTGATAGCCCGTAAGACCCATAGCAATTATATAATAATGCTCGCCCAATAAAGTTGCTCCAGTAATA
>ENA-OFCF01000969-OFCF01000969.1-metagenomes-genome-assembly--contig:-NODE-969-length-11699-cov-8.124012_pt1 | contig 11699 bp, 5 predicted proteins | sample MGYA00153387_OFCF01 | MGnify analysis MGYA00153387
GCATCGTGGCCAATGAGCACACCGACGGCGACAACATCACGCTGGGTTCTAACCTCCACGGCATCGAGTTTGCCAATGCCAATCACGCCTCGCGCTTCGGCCGGGTCTGCGCCCAGCGCTGCACAAATAATATCACGCTGACGGGCGCGCACGCGTTCACCATCGAGCAACTGGACATCGAAAAAACCGGCCCCGGCCAGACCGACGCCAACAACGTCTGGCAGACGAACGCCTACGACATCAACGACCCAAATAATCTCGGCCTTGGCGATGTCGATGAATGGGTGGTGGTTGGAAACGTAGGCGCAGTCGATCATAACTTCACCCGCAACGGCGGTGCCAATATCAGAACCCGCCGAGTGGGTTACGCCACGTCGCCGCCGCCACCCACCGAGCCTTCTGCCATCAATGGCGGCTTCGAGACGCCAGAGATTAGCTCTTCTGGCTACCAAGAAATCCCCGTCGGCACCACGGTCGGGGGCTGGAAACACCAATCCGGTTCCTTTTCTGCCTACATCGTTGATCAAAACTATGAATACCCCGCGTTTTACCCCGCAGCGGAGGGAGATCAAATCCTGGAGTTTGATCATCGCAGCAGCCCGGCATCGTTCATTTACCGCTCGGTTGGCACGACGACGCTCCCCGGCGACGTCAAGGTTTCGGCGAAGTTTGCACTTCGAAATTTCCACGCTTCTCCGCTGCCCACTACGGGCTTCAAGCTCCTTCTGCTCACCGGCACTCCCGGGAATTTCACGACGCTCGCGGATTCTGGCGTGCTCACGCATTCCTCCGTGGCGACGTGGGTGGCGCACTCGCTGACGGCCGCAGCCGTGCCAGCGGGCACAGAGATTTTCGTCGGCCTCCAGGCAAATTTGGGGCCCGTTTCCGATGCTGCTCATGTTTTCACCTTTGTGGATGATGTGCGGGTGCGGCTCCCCATGAATTTCACCATCACCGACATCCAGCATACCCTGGAGACGGGGGCCGTGGCTTTGACGTGGAATTCGCGGCCAACTAGCCGCTACCGAGTGGTGGGTTCCACCGGACTCATCCAGTGGAATCACCCATTCGGCACCGGCATCAGCACGGCGCAGGACCAAAATCCGAACGACGGCGACCAAATCACCTATACCTTCGATCTGACTGATTTCCTCCTCCAAGACGAACCCAAGCTGTTCTTCCGCGTCGAAGAAGAATCGTTCTGAAATCCCCAACCACTCACCCACTGATGAAAAACGAAATAATGACAAACTCTCAAACCCGCCATCCAACGCGCGCTGGATTCCTCCTCCTCGCCATCTGCGGCTGGCTTGTTGCCGTCGCCTCGCCCGTGCGCGGCGCGGTTTTCAACGTCACAACCTACGGTGCCGTCGGAAATGATAGCACCGATAATACTGCTGCCTTCACCGCCTGCATCAACGCGATCATCGCCGCAGGCGGCGGACAAATGTTTATACCGGATGGCGTGTATCGCGGCCGAATCACGATCCCGCCAGTGACTCATCCCATCCCCAGTTGGATGGCCATCGAAATCGTCGGTGAAAGCGAGCCGCCGCCAGTGTTCGGCACCATCGGCAATTTTCCGCTCCGCCAGAAAGGCACCATTATCAAGAGCTCAGCGACCTCGGGTCCAGCCGTCATTTCAGCCGTCAGCAGCAATTACTACGAAGGCTTCTCCGCCATCCACGTGATCATTCGCAATCTCGATGTCCGGACTTATAACAACCCACGAATTGGCGGTATTGATCTCTACAATGCCATGCAGTGCCGACTCGAAAATGTGTTCATCAACACCGACACCTACAACGTGCAGGCTTCCCAGCCGACTCACGGCACCAAGGGGCTCATCACGCCTGCCAATAGCAACGCGGCACTGACCATCCTGCGCAATGTGACCGTCACCGGTTACCACACCGGCATCGTGGCCTACGAACACACCGACGGCGATAACATCGTAGTGGCTAGCAACATCCACGGTATCGATTTTGCCACTGCGGCCCACGCCTCGCGCTTCGGCCGACTCGGAGCTTACCGCAACACCAACCATGTCACCGTGAGCGGTGCGCACGGTTTCACCTTCAAACAATTGAACATCGAAAAAACCGGCCCCGGCCAGACTGACGCGAACAATGCTTGGCAGACGACGGTTTACGACCTCAACGACCCGAGCAATCTCGGCATCGCCGACGTCACCTATTGGGTGGTCGTCGGGAACGTGGGAGCCGTCGATGACTTCGACCGCAACGGCGGAGCAACCGTGCGCACCCGGCGAATCGGGAGTGCTAATTGAACAATATAAAACCTTCAATGGAATGAGAAACCACATCGCTAAATCCTTTGCACATCGAGCAACTGCGACTCTGAATCTCCACCATGGACGATGGGGAATGCTCGCTGCAGCACTACTCACAGCAGCAGCGCACGCGCAAACTGTGGCCACCTCATGGACGCCTTTGCAATTGCCGAATCTGGCCTTGTGGCTCGACGGCAGCGACGCCGTCACCTTATTCCAAGACACGGCAGGAACTCAGCCAATCGCCAACAATGGCCTGGTCGCACGCTGGAACGACAAAAGCGGCAACAGTCTAAATTTCACTCAATCCACCAGTGCGAACAGGCCCACCTACAACTCTAGCTCGATCAACGCGCGAGGTGCCGCCACTTTCGATGGCTCTACCAGTTTCATGACGGCTGGGGATCGCCTTGACCTCGGAACGGCCAGTCTGACGGTCATGACGGTCATTCAGTATGCGAACACGACCCAAAGCGCTTCGATTATCACCAAATCAAGGTACGCGGCTACCCCCGGCCGCTGGGGACTCTATCGCATCAAGGATAACAGCAGTTTCTTTGCTGCTAATAGTGCCCAGTATCACGGCGCGAGCACGCCTTCCGGCGTTGTCTTAAACACAGCTGCGGAGTTGGATACATCCGCTTGCCTGCTCGGCTTTGACTGGGCGCGCACTGGCACAACGTCCCAGACACTCTATAATAATGGAAGCATAGCAATTTCCTCTTCTGGCTATGCCGAAGATTCAACACCCTACAACAGCACTGACCAGCTATGGATTGGAGCTTATCAGGGCACGACAGGAACCACACCTGCCACCACGGATAGTTATCTCAACGGAAAAATCGCTGAAGTCGTAATCATCAGTACCCACTTATCCACTGCCGAGCGTCAAGCGCTCGAAGGCTATCTCGCGTGGAAGTGGGGAACCCAAGCGAAGCTCCCACTAGACCATCTATTCAAAACCGCCCCCCCAAACAATACCCCGCCATTGATCGTCGCCCTTAACCCGATCAACGGAGCCACCAGCGTGACGAGTTATGCAAATTTGAGCGCAACTTTTGACAAAAATATCCAGAAAGCGGTCGGCTCCATCTCGATCAAAAAAACTGTGGATGACTCGGTTATCGCAACTTTAGACGTTGCGACTTCCTCTGGGATCACGGTCAGTGGTGCGACGCTGACTATTGATCCCACCATTGCTCTACCCGGCCTCACTGGTCTTTACGTGGTGATCGATTCGGGAGCCATCAAAGATCTCTCGGGCAACGCTTTCACGGGAATCAGCGACAGCAGCAGTTGGAGCTTCATCACAGCAGCTGCCGACACGACTCCGCCGGTGATCGCCACATTGAACAGTCCTCCGACGGGGTCAACGGGTGTCTCGGGCAGCGCGAGTCTGGATTTCTCTTTCAATGAACCGGTCATGAAAGGTGCCGGAAATATCGTGATTCGGAGTTCCAGCGATGGCAGCGCAGTCGATACCATAGATGTCACAGCAGCCAACGTCATGGTCAACGGTGCGCAGGTGACAATTTTGCCGAATGTGATATTACCCACTGCGGGCGGCGTGTATGTCGAGATGGACGCTGGCACCTTCCTCGACATTTCAGGCAATCCGTTTGGCGGGATCATCAGCGCGAGTGACTGGAGTTTCTCCACCGCCCTGAAGTTGGCCATCGCGCCCAATGCACCTAACTCCGTCTTACAGCTATCTTGGCCAAGCTGGGCCGGTCAGAGCTATCATTTGCGCAGCAGTCCAGACCTGATGAGATGGCATCTCCTACAAAGCAATATCCCCGCCACCCCACCAATCAATACCCTAAACATTAATCCGGATGAAACGAAGATGTTTTACACAGCGGAAGCAGCTCCGCCGCCGTTTGGCAACGCGAGTTTTGAATTTCCGATGGCAGACGGTTTCTTATCCAGCATCGCCCCACGAGGCTGGACCGAGTGGGATCCAGGAAATGTAGGGAATGTAGGGACTTGGAACCCGCTTCCCGCTGTGCTTACTGGCATACCTGACGGCGCAAATATTGCCGCCATCTATCATGGCAACAGCATTCCGCAGCAAGCTTACGGCATCTTTCAAGCGATGGGTCAAAACTACACGCCGGACACTGACTATCAGATCAGTGTCGAGGTCGGGCACTCGGCTATCCATGCCTGGCCCGGATACCGCATCGAGTTGTGGGCAGGCACCACCAAAATTGCAGAGGATGACAATTCACTCACACCCGCTGCCAATACCTAGCTGACCTCTACGCTCACTAGCCTGCACTCCGCAAGCAAAAACACTTTAATTGGCCAACCTCTCACCATCCGATTGCTCAGCCGCGGACAAGATCCGAACAGCGTCGGTGCTGGCGGCCAATTTCGTGTCGCTTTTGATCAGGTAAGCTTCACAGCCACCCCGGCTGCGATGTCAGTGGTCAACTCAGTGCTCTTGCTCATGCCCGCTCAGCCGAGTGGAGTCATCACCCACCTCGTCAGCGTATTTGGGCGCCAGATTTCTCAGCGTTGTTCCGCCGCAGTCATCACGGAGGGCACTGCGCCACTCATTGTAGAACTCGCCACCGCAGCCGACGCCGGTGTCGAGGGCTATCGCATCGAAAATCGTTCCGGCGGCGGCGTCCGCATCGTCGGCGGTGGTGACCGCGGGCTGTGCGCCGGGATTGGCAAGTTCCTGCGCACCAGCCGCTACGACCAAGGCGGCTTTACGCCAGGCACTTGGCGCGGCTCCTCGCAACCGCTCAAGGCATCCAGAGGCATTTATTTCGCCACCCACTTCCACAACTACTATCACGATGCCCCCATCGTGGAAATCCAGCGCTACGTTGAGGATCTCGCTCTATGGGGCTTCAATGAACTGATCGTGTGGTATGATCTGCACCATTTCAACGGCAAGGACGATCCCGCTGCCGTGGTATTCCGAGCTCGCCTGCGATCTATCATGGGCGCGGCCAAACAAATAGGGATGGACGTATCACTCACCGTCATCGGCAACGAAGGCTACGCGAATTCGCCGGTCGAACTGCGAGCCAGCGGCGTCGGACGGGGCGGTTACTACCCGTGCCACATCTGCCCGCACAAGCCCAACTTTACCGATGGCGGCAAGGACTACATTCTCGATATCCTCGGCCACCAGTTTGACTGGGCAGCGGATCTTTCGCCGCGCTCGCTCTGGATCTGGCCATTTGACCAAGGCGGCTGCGACACTGCGGACTGCCACCCGTGGGCGACGAATGGCTTCATGTATTGTGCCGAGAAGGTGGGTGAACTTGCCCGCCAAAAAATGCCAGGCACAAAAATTTACCTCTCGACATGGCTGATGACTGGGGACGAAACGGCCACAGTTGCGAACAGAGTAGCTGCTCAGCCCACACTCGCAGACGGACTTGTCATAGAAGGAAATATCGGCCCAGCCGCCACCGGACTTGGCAAGCCGATTGTCGGTTTTCCAGAAATCAGCATGCACGATACGTTCCCATGGGGCGGCTTCGGTGCCACCCCGCTCACTGCCCGTGCACAGGGTGAATGGAATGCAGTCAAAAACAGCGTTAGCGGCGGTTTTCCTTATTCCGAGGGCATTTATGAAGACATTACCAAAATCGCCTACAGCCAGTTTTATTGGAGTGACCAAACGGCAGCCCAAACGGTGCGCGAATACATTGCCTTCGAGTTCTCACCCGCAGTGGTGGACGAGATTTCTGCCGTCGTTCAGACGCTCGAACAAAACCATCATTTCCGCTGGTGGCCAGGAAAGCTCCATGGAGTGCCGCTCGAACTGAATTGGTTTCCATCTTACGGGGAGGCACCGCGTGCCGACCCCGGCGCCGAGCTGGCCTACGCCACGATGCAGGAAGTCAATGCCCGGCTGACTCCGCAGGCACGCAGCTCATGGCGTTGGCGTCAGCTCTACCTCCGCGCGTTGCTCGACTCGGAACTCAAAACCAACGGCGGCTCGCCCACCGCCCGCTGTAATGCTGCTTTCGCCGAGCTGATCCAAATCTACTATGCCGAGAACGCCAACCCTCACGTCCGTCCGCCGTTGCCTTGAAAAAACGACCGCCCGACTCATGACTCTGTCAGCAACAATGATGTAATACTCCCAAACAAAGAATCTTTAATCACTAAATCAAAAAACACACCCCATGAAAACCAAACAATCCGACATCAAGGGCATCCTGCCCACAACTCATCGCAAGACTTCCGCCCGACTCGCGGCCACCCTTGCTCTCCTCACGCTGCTCGCCCTCCCGGCTGGCGCGCAAACCGTTCTTAACCACAGCTTTGAAACCACAGCCACTACCTTAGCGGACGGTGGTGATGGATTAGCTAACGATTGGACGCATTTCATTACGGGAGGCGCGCTTGGCAATGGAGCCTACAATCCCTTGGCGGAAAACTTCACGGGCACGGCTGGAACCGGCACTGCCACCGGAGGGGATGGTGCCAATGTGTTTAGCAATAATGCTGGCACCACTAAACCTGGCCAAGCTGGGGCATATCAAGTGATCTCAGACACGCTCCTCACCGCAGGAACCACCTACACGCTCACCGTCGCTGTCGGAGATTACAAAGGACTCATCCCGACTAATTGGCATCTCGCCATCAGCACTTCATCCATGGCATTCGGGACTTTTTTAGCCGATCTCGCGGGTTTGGCTTCTGCGCTCACTGACGATGAGCTTAAAGACTTCACGATCACTTACACCGCCACGGGTTTAGAGACACAAATCGGTGAGAATTTAAAAATCACGCTCTGGGCGCAGAACGACGGGGCTGGCCAATATGTCCCCTTCGACAACGTCCGCTTCACCGCCGTGGATGGAACGGCTCCCACATCCACACTCGCTGTGACCATCGCACCGACTGACGGAAGCCCGGGCAACTACGACTTCACTTGGAACAGCCAAGCCGGCAAGGTCTATAAACTTGTGAGTTCCACCGACCTCGCGACCGCACCAGCGAGCTGGGGCGTTTGGGAAAGTCATAGCGATCTACCTGCTTCCACCAACACCCTCACCAATGTGCCGGGTGGCGGCGAAACCAAGCGCTTCTTCTCCGTAATCGAAGAAGACGCTCCGTGAAGAAAAAAACTTTAGGTCTATCTCTCGGCGCTGCCGTCGAGCAGTTGTCAAGAGATGGACACTCAAGTGGCTTTCTTCCAAATCCATCCGTGTAATCCGTGGTTGAAAATTCTTTTCGCCACAGAAAGCATCCAATCTAATTCCCATTTTCATGAATCCAAACAGTCACACCTTCGACATCCCCCCCCGCAAAACGACTGGGTCAAGCTTCTGCCCCAAGCAAATTCTGAGTTGCGCGCTCTCCTCGATTTTCCTCGCCACTTCGGCATTGGGATCAGCCGCCCAAACGATTGAGGCCACTGCTGCCAGCGTGCGTCTGCCGAGTGATATTCCAGTGATCGGTGCGTGGTTTCCACAACAGGATGTGATGGACCAAACAGAAGGTTACAAACAATTCCTAGACACCGCTGCGGTGCATTCGCACTACACTCTGCTGACCACCACAATGCGCGACAGAAATCGGCAACTGACTCAAGCGTCGGTGCATGATTGGTTCAAACGCGGCACCATCCACGCGAAAGCACGAGGCATGGGCGTGGCGCTCGAGCTCGATGCCCGCCACTCGATCAATGCCTACACGGCGCAATATCCCAATGCCTTGCAACAACGGCTTTTCCTCAAAGAGTTCGACCTCAGCGAGGCTGGCACCGTGGTGGCGAACATCACTTATAACCAAAATCATGGTGATGCGATCATCGCCCCCGGAGTCACTGGGATCCAGCTTGCCCGTGTGTTCAGCTACCAGCGCACGGCCGCAGGGGCGCAGGCGGGCACCGTGCAAGACATCACCAGCCGCTGCTTGGCCGGAAGTCCGGGCAGCAATAATATTCCCGTAACGCTCCCCGCCGTTGTCCCGGGCGAGGGACACAAAGCCTGTGTGATTGTCCGCGTGACCCTCGCTTACCCTGATGTATTTTCCCCCGAGCTGCTGCAATTTGAAGCCGCCACGGTCCAACAATATGCGGATCTGCCGTTGGCTGGATTGATGAAAGACGAATGGGGATTTCCCGCTGAGCACGAAGGCAACATCAGCAAAAACGCCTTCTGGACCTCCACTCCACGCGAGGCCGATTATGCCACGCGGACGGGCCGGAATCTGGTCCGGGACAGCCTGCTCATGTTCATCGGTGAGGAAGGCCGGACGTCTGACCGACAAGCCGCGATCAATGACTTCATGGAGCAATCCACTAGGCGGAATTCTGAGGTCGAGAACGCGGTTTACACCCAGTGCAAGGCCACGTTTGGTCCAAATTCGTTTGTCGGCACCCATGACACGGTTTTCCCGTATCCAGACGCCCGCGAGTTCGAGCGCAACGGCCTGAACTGGTGGACCGCCACCCGCGATTTCGGCCAAACTGACGAGACGACGCCCTACAGTTGCCGCACCTCGCTGACAAAAAAATGCGGTAAACCCATTTGGTTTAACCAATGGTATTCATCGACCATTGAATCTTATCAGAAAAAAATCTGGAGTTACGCGCTCACCGGCGGACGCATGAATTTCCATGTTCTCTGGCCTCTCCCCACCGTCAAGGAGGGCGCGGAAGCCATCATGCGCTCCAACGTCATCGCCGCCGACAGCCGCATCCGGCTATTGAACAATATTTCAGACGCGCCGCTGGATTGCCCGGTGGCGGTGGTCTTCGGCCATGCCGGGGTGATGAACTGGGCCGGCCCGTCGTTCGAGGAAATCGGCACAGAACTCACCGACGCCTTCTGGCGCGCCGGGATCTACGCCGATCTGATTCCGACCAGTGAAATCACCAATCAATCGCTCCGCACCGATGCCAATGGCGAAGTCTGGTATGGCAAACAACGCTACAAGGCAGTGATTCTCTATCAGCCAGAATTCGAAAACGCCTCCACCGCGACGTTTTTCCAAAATGCCAACAGTGGCAGTGCACTGCTCCGGCGGGTCGGTGCGTGGACCAAAAATTTCGATGCCCAGCCGCTCAATGGCGCGGCGCTACTGCCCGCCCGCATGACGCTTTCCGCAAGCATCAATGCGTGCGCATCCGATGTCATCGCGGCACTCACCGCCGCAGGCATCCAAGCGCAGACCCCCTCCAGCGGTGACTACCCGCTCTGGGAAGGGCGAGGAAAAACCTCCATCGACATGCCCGCCGCCGGCCGATCACGCCTCACCGATGGCACCGTCATCCTCGTCGCCGGGGAAAATAACCGCACTGGCGACCCAATCCAACAGACCCTCCAAGTCAACGGCCATGAGGTCATCATCGATGCCGTCGGCATCGCCGCCGTCCGGCTTGCCGCAGACGGCACACTCGAAGCCCTGGCAGCAGGCAAGCTGAAGCGTTTCAAAGCCGGCTCTGTGGACATCACGCTCAACCCACCCATTGATCTCGCCGTTTGGAAGGACACAAACGGAACGATGCAAGGCGTGTTGCAGGGCTACACCGGCCCAGTGCCGTCTGCGCTCATGGCGATCCATCCCAACTGGCAGCGCGTCGCCGTGCCGACTCTGCTCGGCGCCACCGTCGATCCCGGTCCGCAAGTCGTTCTTAACCCAAGTTTTGAAGATGATCTGCGAACAGACGGAGCCTATCTCGGCACGCTCTCGAGTTGGACGCCGGTGGGATCTGGAGATACTGGCTATGCGGCCTACAATCCGCTAGCAACTGATTTTACTGGTGCCGCAGAAAATGGCACACCCACCGGTGGTGCGGGAGCCCATGGCATCAATGTATTCAGCAGCTACGTTCCGACAAACGGCCAACATTCCGGTGTGTCACAAGAAATCCCGGCTTCTCAGCTCACCGCAGGAGTCTCCTACACACTGACGGTTGCCGTCGGCGATTACAAAGGACTCACCCCGACGAACTGGCATCTCGCCATCAGCACCGCGTCCATGAACTTCGGCTCTTACCTAGCAGATTTTGCCGGCACGACCGCCATGCTCACCAACGATCAATTCAAAAACTTCTCGATCCAATACACCGCCACCGGTGACGAGGCGCAGATCGGTAGCAATTTAAAAATCACGCTGTGGGCAAAAAACGACGGGTCCGGCACCCACGTTCCCTTCGACAACGTGCGTTTCACCACCGCCGCCCCATCTTCCTCCTCTGATTTCAAAGCTACCATCACCCCGAATGCCGTGACTCCAGGTAACTATGACTTCAGTTGGAACAGCCAAACCGGCAAGGTCTATGACCTCGTCAGCTCCCCCGACCTTGCGACTGCACCCGCGACCTGGCTCGTCTGGCTGGAGCAAGCAGGAATTCTCGCCAACCCACCGACCAACACCCTCTACAATGTCCCCGGAAGCAATGAGGCCAAGCGCTTCTTTTCAGTGAGAGAAAGAGATCTGTGACCTAAATCTGCGAACCAATGACTCTAAGAAAACTGTTAAAGTGCTGTATAAAGTGCTTGCCACGGCGGTCGCCTACAGGCAATTTACTAACGCAATTGATCATTTTGTCTTTTACCCACCCAATCCAATCACCCAATCAAATCATGAAAATTAGTCTACGTTATTTAGGTTTTGTGTCGCTAAAACCTCTGGCGGAGTGCTTCGATTGCGAGGGGCTGCGTCACTGAGCGATTTGCTGCGCACATTGCTACTCCATATTGCTCATGGTTGCTCACTGCGAACCACGTCAGTGGTGGCCAAAGCGGCGGGTTGGGCCAGCATGTCAGATGTCGCGCTGCTCAAAAAACTGCGTGCTTGTGAAGGATGGCTATGCGCACTTTGCGCGGGCTTACTCAGAGAAAGCGGCATGAGTCTGCCCCAGACTCATCGTGGCCTGCGCATGCGACTTGTCGATAGCACGATCATCAAAGAACCTGGTGATACAGGGAGTCAATAGCGGGTGCTTTATAGCCTAACCGTGCCTGACTGGCAGTGTGACTTCTTTCGCCTAACATCTACCAAAGGCGCAGGCAATGGGGAGTCGTTCAAATATTTCACCATCCATCCTGGAGATTGCCTTCTGGCGGAACGGGGATTCAGTCATCTAGCAGGCATTGGACATGTCCATCGTCATGGTGGCAGTGTCATTGTGCGGCTTAACGATCAAAATACCCCTTTAGAAAAGGAAGATGGAAGCCAGATTGTATTACTCGAATGGCTCGAAAAGCTCTCCAAATCTGGGCAGGTCGGTGGAATATCCGTTTGGCTACCCGCCGAGAAAGGTTCCAAAAAAAGAATTCAAGCCCGCCTCTGCGCGATACGTAAGAGTGTCGAAGCCACCACACTGGCGGAGCGGAAACTCAGGCGGCGAGCGTCACGCAATCAACAGAACTCACTATCCGACCTCGATTTCGCCGAAGAGGTGAGCAAGTTTAAATCC
>ENA-OFCF01000971-OFCF01000971.1-metagenomes-genome-assembly--contig:-NODE-971-length-11683-cov-11.023822_pt1 | contig 11683 bp, 6 predicted proteins | sample MGYA00153387_OFCF01 | MGnify analysis MGYA00153387
GTGCTTCAATATTTTTGGGTCGCCAATTACTATGGTTTCCGTCTTTATGATGAATTTCTACTTTATCACCTGGATAGAACTTTAATTTGCAATGAGTACAGGTATGTTTTTGTCTGCTCAGAAGTTCAACTGTCTTGCCATAATAGTTAGCATTTTCTCGTCTTGACCAGTAAATCATGTCTCCATCAAACGGCGATTTATCACCGCGAACTTTGACAAAAGAATTTACTTTCCATTTGACTTTTGGAAATGCTCTTTCAATAACCTTGTCGGTTTGGCGACGGTCGTATCTTCCTTGCTTGCGAATGAATTTCCATGTCCAATGGCTAATTGACCATAGATTATGCCCATCCATATCGCAGCACTTGTGGTAGTTTCTCCACCCTCGAATGACTGAGCCACATTTGCTGATTCTTTGTTCAAGGGTGAATCGACTGTCTCTCATTACCTCTTTTACTTTCGCCTTTATTGCCTTTTCAGACTTTTGACTTGGGGTAGAGATAATTTTATTATTGGGTCTGACTGCAAATGTCCACCCAAGAAAGTCGAAACCTTCTGTACTTTGGACTAATTTGGTTTTAGCTTCTTTGACTTTTAACCCTCTTATTGCTAAGAATTGGTCAATGGCTTCTCGCAAGGCTTTAACATCATCTTTCGGTTTAAGGATAAACACAACATCATCCGCATAGCGAAGTCCGTTGATTGCGTCTATTTCCCTACCACCATTGATGACTTTGTATCTAACTTGATGCCCAACATTTTCCAATCCATGAAGGGCTATGTTGGCAAGTAGAGGGCTAATTGTCCCACCTTGAGGTGTTCCAGACTCGGAGCTTAGGAACTCTCCTTTCACTCCGGCTTTAATAGCTCTGAAGAGTCCGATTTTTGCTGCTCTTGGTAGTTGGATGCTTCGCATAATAAATTTGTGGTCGATAGCATCAAAACATTTTTGGATATCTAATTCAAGAACTCTTTTTGTCAATCCATTACTGGAGAGATTATTAAAGATTCCCTGTTGAACATCCTGACAACTTCTACCTGCTCTAAACCCATAAGAATGGGCATTAAACATCGCTTCTGCTGCTGGTTCCAAGGCATATTTGAGAAGACATTGATAAGCTCTATCTGCGATGGTTGGTATTCCTAACCCGCGCTTAGTTCCATCTGATTTGGGTATCCAGACCCGTTTGAGGGGTAAGTGTTTCCATTGCTTCCAGTTTTTGGCTAGCACATCAAATAAGGCTAATCTTTGTGCGGCTTCCAGGGCTTTCTTACCGTCCACCCCTGCGGTTTTCCTTCCGGTGTTTAACTGTGTTACCTGCCGGATGGCAAGTAATTTAGCTGCTTTGGAGCTAAATAAAAGTTTCTGAAGTTTCCGAACTAGTCGTAAATTTCCGTTCTTTTGAGCCTTGAAGATTCGCACTTGTAATCTGAAGACAATCTTGCGTAACTTCCGCCACGGGATTGTTTTCCATTTATCGCTCGGATTTAATTCCGTCGTCATAATATGATTTACGCACTTTGAACCTTTTGTATATAAACCGCGCCCAGTTGTCTTTGAGTCCTACCTCTTTGATTTTCGAGCGCATCTTACCAACTCTACCCGCTAAACCTTATTTAAGGGTTCCACTCTGATTATTGAGAAGGTTAAAAGAGTCGTTTTATTCGTTCCTTAATTTAGTTATTTAGCGGTTTTAGGTTCCTTCAATTCGCCCACCATTTCCCAGGATTACAGTTATCAGCGAAATGATACTGCGGGTATTTTCATCCTTAACAGATTATCTTGTGTGGTTTTCTAGTCTTTCAACTAGTGGATGTTGGACGCTTTTTCAGAAGATTCAGACTTAACTTAACCATTACACGCTTGCCGTTGGGTATCTGCCTATCTTATGACTTTGCGGTTTTGTTATTCCCGTGCTATTCCCAGCTTTATTTTCAGAGTTGTTTCTCCGTCCATATGGGTAGCTCTGGCATCACTCCATCCCTAGAGGATAGGACTTGTATTTCTACGCACCTATACTAAATTAAAGTTATCCTTATTTTCTTTTAAGTTTCATTTGAAACTAAGGCAGCATAAGGACTATCATCCCCACAACTAGGAGTCATGTTTCAGATAAACGAACCGCACTTCACTTCATCCGGCTACTCAACATGTTTTCCATTTGTCACTACGGACTTCGTACTACCATCGCTGGCAGTTTTTACGTCATGACAGTGTAAATGTAATAGTTGTAGATTTTTCCATTCATCCTTTCCACCTAAACATGTAGGGATTTTATGGTCTACTTCTAGTACGTCCCCTTCTCGGAAAATAAGACAACAGTGCCTACATTTACCTTTTTGTTGTTTGAGCAACAATGCCTTACGATTAGGCATTTCGGGGTGATGTCCCATTCTTGTACTCCAGTAAACCAGGTTGCCATCGTAAGGGCTTTTATCCGCTTTAACTTTTACATAATCAGTGCTACTATAAGTTACATTATTATGTAAATATAACCGAACGGACTTTAAATCCTTATTGGATGTGAATACCCAGTTTTTGCCGTTGATGGAAAGCCAGTATTTTTGATGACCGACATTTATTTTTCCTTTACAGCGGCGTTTTGCCCATCGTCGAAGTTTCAGGTATGTGAGATGATCTTGTCTGCTTAGTTCTCTGACAGTTTTAATATCCGAGTTAGCATAGTAGTTTGTCCATCCCCTTATAACAGGGTTTAATACATTTATCAAAACCGATTGGGGTGATGACCGATGTTTTAAGATGATACTTTTGATTTTCTCTTGATGAACCTTACTCGCCTTCTTCGATGCGGTAATAAGTGTCCTAAAACCTAAATCACTACCATAGCTATTTTTGTAACTACGATATTTTCCGGCTGGATATTGCTGAATATGATGTCCTAAGAAATCAAACCCTGCTATATTATCTTCACTGAGTTCATTATTGAACGTGTGAGTCAACCGTGTTTTTTCAGGCTTTAGTTCTAATCCAATGCCATATAACCATTCCGAGATAAGTTCTCGGCATCTTTGGACGACGGCTTTATCTTCGTGCATAACAACAAAGTCATCAGCATATCTGATAATACTAGGCGGACAAAAACCCGTACCTTTTTTATGGAACCAAGTTTCTCTATGTGTCATTGACATTCTAGGGAACTCTTTTAATATGAGTTGTTCCAAGCCGTGGAGGGCAATATTCGCCAGAAGTGGTGAAATAACACCACCTTGAGGTGTACCCTCAGATATTGCAGTAAATACTCCTTGGTCAATAACTCCAGATTTTAGCCATGCGGCGATTTGCCTTCTGACAATTCCTTGTTGTCCTAACCTTTTGAGTAATTCTTCATGGTTGATGCGGTCAAAGCATTGGGCTATATCTGCATCTAGTACATATTTAGCTTTGCTTTGAATGCAGTTTTTAATCTGCTTAATTGCATCGTGGCACGAACGTCCAGGTCGAAATCCATAACTGTTTGGCTCAAATTTAGCCTCCCATTCTGGTTCAAGTGCAGATTTTACTACACCTTGCAAGGCGCGGTCGTACATTGTGGGTATTCCTAATGGTCGTTTCTCACTCTTTCCTGGTTTAGGAATCCATACTCTTCGAGTCGGCTTCGATTTGCCAGTTAGCTGGAGTTGACCTACAAGTCTTAACCTTGCTTTTGGGGATAGTGATTTAATGCCATCCACTCCTGCGGTATTTTTACCTGTGTTATCCTGAGTGACCCGTCGTACCGCTAAGACCCTGTTAGACCAAGACCTTATTAATGTTCTTTGGAGTTTGCGGACTTTATTAATTTCACCATGACGTGAAGCGGCATAGATGCGCGTTTGTAGCTTGAAAACGTATCTTTCGACTTTACGCCAATCGATATCGCTCCATCCCTCAGTATTCAATTTAGAATCCGAATTAGGCATATTTTCTACTAATAGCACCTCTATCTCTCACACATTGCGATTCAAGTCTGCGTATCTTGGGCATTACCCCTTCCCTTTTACGGCAATACTCGTCAATTCGAGTTAAGCATTTGCTTTCTGAACCATCCTGTCTCCCTGTTACTTGTGGCTTGATTGCCTACCTTCATGTGAAGGAATAACAAGGAGGTTACTTCGTTCCTACCATTCATATTTAGTTCCTTAGAGTGTGTCTCTCCACCGGAGGTCAGGGTGATACGCTATCTCGGTCTTCAAATCCTGATAGTCCCTACTCTTGCCGGATATTTCCAACGCAGGGGTGTGGATTTCTCCATATAGCTTATACCCTGCCAAAGCTTTAGCGATGGTTCGACGACACTTTGTTTACTCTACTCATAGAACTATTGCTTGCGATATATGCTTTCAGCAATGGCATATTGATCGCTTTAATCCCCGCTTTACAGATTTGATAATCAGTCTCTTCTGTAGGGGCTACCATTGCTGGCAGTTTATTTGCTTTCAATCCCGTATCAGGGCGGAAGGATTTAGTATATTTTGAAGAAAGTTATATCTTTCGATTTTCCTTTTCCTCACTAGTTATCTGTGCTATTGCTCAACTAGTTTACTTCACCTTCATGAATGGTAAGTTGTCCTCTTTAGGGGATTAAAGTGCGAACTCGACTCATAAAGAGTTACCCTAAAAAAGCTAACCGTCCCCCGATCACTCGGTTTAGGTTAAACGAATCGCACGAAAGTAAAGCTTGGCAATGTTTGCCTTATTTTGAGCAACGTCTACTCAGGTTTCTCAAATTTCTGCCCAAATTGGCGATCGCCTCCTCCAAATCCATAGCTTGAAGAGTGAGCCGAAGGAGTTGGTTGGATGACATACTCAGGATAAGCTGGGATACCATGTTCGTGAACATCGATGCCTTCGAGTTCTCCCTCTGCGGAAACTCGGAGTGTACCAGTCAGATTCACCGCAGCCATTAGAGCCATTCCGAGCGAAAAAGCCGAAAGGGTAACGATCGCACTGCCGACAAATTGAGCAGTCAATACCTGCATCCCACCACCATATAGTAGCCCTTGCACCAGCACCGGAGCTGAATTATCGGGGGCAAATGGCCCTGTTGCACCAAATTCACCAGTAGCGAATAGTCCCAGCGACAACGTGCCCCAAATCCCACAAAAGCCATGAACGGGGACAGCACCGATCGGATCGTCAATACGCAGCCATTCCAATAGATCGATACCCCAAACCACGACCGCACCACCGATGGCACCGATCGCGATCGCACCTGATGGACTTACCCAATAACAGGGACAGGTAATCGACACCAATCCAGCCAGGAAACCATTGACAGTGTAGCTAAGATCCCATTTTTTGGTCTTGGGAAAGCCGACAAACATGGCTGATAGCCCACCTGCACAGGCAGCGAGGGTGGTATTGGCAGCGACTCGTGCTGTACCCTGAAAATCCATCGCCGAAAGCGTAGAGCCAGGGTTAAAACCATACCAGCCAAACCACAAAATCAGACCGCCGACCGCCGCGATCGTCAGATCGTGAGGCAGCATCGGCCCGCCACCATCCCGCTTAAATACCCGACCGAGACGAGGCCCCAGGACGATCGCACCTGCCAGAGCGATAATCCCGCCGACGGTATGAATCACTGCCGATCCAGCAAAGTCCCGAAAACCAGTACCCACAAAGGGTAAGAAGTTATTTTCACTACCCATCGATACCAGAAATCCATCTGGCCCCCAGACCCAATGTCCGATAATGGGATAAATAAAGCCAGAAACACCAGTGCTGTAAAGCAGATCGCCGACAAATCCGGTTCGACCAATCATCGATCCTGAAGTAATCGTCGAACAGGTATCAGCAAAAGCGAATTGAAATAGCCAGAAAGCTAAGAAGGCAACACCCGTAGATTGATAAGTTGCTGGCGCACCTTGCAAGAAAAACCAATTACCACCGATGAAGCCATTGCCAGTACTAAACATAAAGGCAAAACCGATCGCATAAAATAGAATGCCACACAGGCAGGTATCGACAATGCACTCCATCAACACGTTGACAGTTTCGCGAGCACGAGAGAATCCTGCCTCCAGCATCGTGAACCCCGCCTGCATCCCAAATACCAAAAATGCTGCAAGCAATGTCCACAAAGTATTAATCGGATTGACTATATCATTTGCCTTGATGACAGGATCTGCCGCTAGCACAGGCGATCCGACAAAGTGAGCCACAATTGGAATCGCCACGAGGGCGAGTACCAAAATAGCCACGAACTTGGAAAATAGCAAAAGGTACCCATATCGTCGCCATTCAGGATCTTGCAATCTTTGACCCAATCGTCGCCAATTATCGATTCTGCGACCGCTGCGGCTGTGAGTTGGTAAAGGCTTCAATCCCGATCCGCTCTGTCTGGGATCGATCGTCACTCGGACTTTTGTTAATAAATTTGAGCAATTCCTCCACAACCATTTGAGCATTTTATTACTCACCAAACCAGAATCGGACGAGGTACCGCGATGAGCCGTTGGCGTAGCCTCTCCTACGGAGAATCGACCTTTAAATCTACCTTTACTAATAGTCATTAATTATGCTCCTAAAATAAGAAAACAGCTATCGATCTAGATATTTAGATCCAAGATTAAGAAGTAACTTAGTAAAATGCACCTAATTTATAAGTAAATACATGTAAAAATTCACCATCAGCGATCGAGATGATGTTTTGCAGTTTGAAATCCCCATTATTAATTAGGGCTTTAGCAAACCTGCGATTTAACGTCACGTCGATCGACCTGACAAGCGTTGTGTTGAGCTAGCTTGAGCTGAATAAATCTAACATTACGCAAGCTAGATTAAAAAATATGTATCCTCACTTACATTTTGAGTGAGAAGTCAAAGAGTGCCTTATTTGCAGTTACTACTTGTCCAAATAACTGCGATATCCGATCTCTGCCAACCGATCTTGTTTAGCTAGCACCATATCTCTCAAGCTGTGTCGATAAGATTGAACTTGGGCTAATAATTCAGGATCGTGAGTGGCGAGGATTTGGATGGCTAGTAATCCAGCGTTGGTAGCATTGCCGATCGCGACTGTCGCCACCGGAATACCTGCGGGCATCTGCACGATCGAGTACAGTGAATCCACGCCTTGCAACGCCCTAGTCTGCACGGGTACACCAATCACAGGTAAGGGCGATAGGGATGCCACCATCCCTGGTAGATGAGCGGCTCCACCCGCACCTGCGATAATCACTTTTAAGCCGCGCTCGTGGGCTGTTTTGGCATACTCAACCATCCGTTCGGGGGTTCGATGTGCAGAAACAATCGCGACTTCATGGGCGATCTCAAATTGTTCGCAGATTTCGATCGCGGCTTTCATCGTGGGTAAGTCGGAATCGCTACCCATGATGATGCCGATTAGTGGAGTTTTCATAGGAGGGCTAGGAAGGGACTGGAGGGCTAGGAAGGGATTGGGGGACTGGGGGACTGGGGGACTGGGGGATGGGGGACTGGGGGATGCAGCTTATCAACTTATGGCTAGGATAGGTGATGAATCAACACCGAACATTGAATCTTTATGAAAAATTGCAAAATTACTAATGCTCAGATTCCTGGATACGTTGGCATACATGAGGTGACGATTGCGGCAGGAAAGATCGTTGCAATTGATGAGTCACTGAATCTAGCAGATCTGCCGACGATCGATCTTGATGGCGATTGGATTTCTTTGGGTGGGGTGGATCTTCAGATTAATGGTGCGTTGGGATTGGCGTTTCCTGATGTGCAGATCGGGGATCTGGAGCGGTTGACGCAGATCTGCGATTTCCTGTGGGCGCAGGGTGTGAATGAATTTTTACCAACGCTCGTCACGACTTCGATCGAGAATATCCATCGATCGCTCGCCGTCTTTACTGAGTTTATGGCACATCAGCCAACTAATACAGCCCAAATCCTCGGTGTTCATCTGGAGGGACCATTTCTCAATCCTCACAAGCGGGGTGCCCATCCTGAAGAGTATTTATTACCACTAGCTCTAGATTTTGTTACTTTAGTACTCAGTAAATACACTGAGATAATTAGAGTCATCACGCTTGCCCCAGAATTAGACCCGACAGGGACGATCGTGCCTCATCTGAGGTCTTTAGGCATTATTGTCAGCTTAGGGCATTCTCAGGCGAATTTTGCCCAGGCTGAAAGTGCATTTACCAGCGGCGCATCGATGGTGACTCATGCTTTTAATGCGATGCCAGGATTGCACCATCGGGAACCAGGGTTATTGGGTGCAGCACTGACTCAGCCGCATGTGCGGTGCGGGTTTATTGCCGACGGAAAGCACGTTCACCCAGCCATGTTAAAGTTACTCGTACGCGCTGGTAGGTATGGCGAGGGGTTATTTCTGGTGAGTGACGCTTTATCCCCATTGGGGTTAGCCGATGGGAAATATCCTTGGGATCGGCGAGAAATTGAGGTGATTGATGGTACGGCGAGACTACCTGACGGGACACTTTCGGGGACTACTCGATCGCTTTTAGTTGGGGTGCAGAATTTAGTTAAATGGGAGATTTGCGATATTGCTGATGCGATCGCACTAGCAACTATAGCACCGCGTCATGCTCTAGGAAAAAGCGATTTTGCAGATATTTATATCGGACAAACGGCTAATTTATTACGTTGGAGTATAAATGTCGATCGGGAATTGAGCTGGCAAAGACTAAGTTAAATAGTTGACAGTTGACAGTTGACAGTTGACAGCGAAGTTGCTGTTGGGGAGATTTAGAACGGACTAATAACAATTATTTTACCAACCAGTATGAGATTTAAACCCATGCTGTTTGGTAAAGTCAAGGGTATCTATAACTAGATACCCTTGACTTTATTACTATTTCGTTTTATTTTGTGACTTAGCTTGCTCTAGAGTAATCTCCTTGAGCGTTTGATAAGAGTTGGCATTTGCCGAACCTTCGATCGCTTTAACAGCCAGATCTTGGACTTGTTTTAGGGCTGCTTCTAATTGCTTAGATAGACTATTTAAGCGTTCCTCTTGATTAAGAATTGTATCTTCTAATGATTCTATATTACTTTCGTAAAAATTGTTTTGACCTTCTACTTCGGCAGCATAGAGATCTGATTTAATTTTGGCTTGATAGGTGGCGATACCTTTACCTTCAGCTTTAGCTTTATCGATCGCTTTTTCTTTATTTTGAGTAAAAGCAGCGACTTTATCTTTAGCTTCGTGAAATAGTTTTTCAAGTTCGGCTAGAGCCAGCTCTCGCTCCGCCCAAGTTTTTTCTTGAACTTCTTTAGCTTCAGCTAGTTCGTAATATAAAGCTGCTTGTTGCTGCTCGTGTTGCTCTCGATCGATCTTGCGTTGTAGATCCAGATTGTACTTATATTCTTGGATTTCTCGCTGGCTAGTTTGGCGATTGAGTTCGACGCGCTCTTTGATAGTGATTCCATGTTGTTCTTGCTCTTTGCTCCAAGCTTTTGTTAAGCTCTGAACTTCTTGTTGAGAAGTTTCTTGTCGCTGTCTCAACTCTTCACCAAAGGCTTTAGAGCTAGTCTCGTAATTATTAATTAGTTCTTCAAATGTATCCTCATCTACTGCTAAACTATGCAGTGTCTGCAAGTCAGTAATTTCAGAAGTTACGCCTTCACGAACTTCAGCTAATTTCGCAGCTTCGGTAGTGAGTTTCTCTGATAATTCGCTGACTGCGGAACCAAAGCCGAGCTGAAGGCTATCTAGATTAGTAATAGTCTGGTTGACTTTATCTTGAGTAGATCCTGCATTTGTCATGGCTTTTGGTTCGTCTTTAACTACTTTTGCAGTGGGAATAGATGCAGGTGTTGCAGCTTGTCGAGCATTTTTTACTTGGGCTTCTAGAGCCTTTTTCTCGTCTACAAGTTGATTATAAGCAGTGAGAATTTCTGCTTTGGTATTTTTGTCTGTTGGTTTTGTTGCCATATTGAATTAGGGTGTAAAAGGTGTGGATATTGAAGCTCTTAGATCTTTAATTTTTCTCGCTAATTTTAGCGGAAGTTTCAAATGCCTTCATTGCTAATGATTGGGCTTGATTCATCACTGTCTGAAGTTGAGTTGTCATCGCGACGATCTGTTCATTGTGACGTTCGATTGTACGTTCCAATGATTGAATCTTCATTTCAAATCCTTGTTTCGTACCTGCCCATTCTTTTTCGGCTAAGTCGGCTTTGACTTTAGCATCGCTACTAGTTTCTTTAATAGCTTCTTCTCTAGCTTTCTTGACTGCTTCTTCTAGCTCTGCGGGGAAAGCAGTAATTTTAGCTGTATTCTCATCAGCAAGTTTTTGACGATCTTTCAAGAATTTTTCACGCTCTTTCCATTGCTTCTGCTTTTCGCGATCCTGCGATTGAAGAGCTTGCTCTTGATTGCGTTTTGTCTCAGTATACGTGTCATTTTGTAACTGCCGATCGCGTGTGACTTTATACTGAACTTCGTCTTGCTCTTTTTGACGATCTTTAGCAGCGATGGTAACTAATTCTGTCTGTTGCTCCGTATAATCTCGATCGTTTCGTTCCCACTGTTTGCGGAGGTTTGTTTGCTCTTTCTCTAGATTTTCTCGATCGGTTGCAAGATCCTGCTCGATCGCTTTTAAGCTTTGTTGATGCTCTTGAGTAATGATGTGCAGTGCATCTGCAACTACTCTGACTTGTTGGAGTTCCGAGCGGTGTTGGGTTTCAATCTCAATCGATTGATTAACTTCGGTCAGTTTTTCAACTTCTACAGTTAATCTGTAAGATAGTCCATTAATAATACTCCCAAATTCTAACTGTAAGTCTGCCATCCCCTTGACGATCGTGTCAACGGTATAAGTAGCAGCTTTAGTAACAATTTCTTTATTCTTGACTAGTTGCGCTTCTTCCTCTTTGGTGGCAACTTTAGAACCAGGTTGACGTTGTTGGGCTAAAATCCGATCGAGTTCGGTTAAAATTTGGAACTTACTATCTTTTACTATTGCCATAATTTAGATGCCTTGAGGATAACGACGCATGAAAACCACTCCCCTGCAATACAGGTAGAGTTTAGTACGATTTTAGTCACTGACTAATTGTGCCCAAATCTGCGACTGAATTAACTTAAATATCGATCGATTTGCTGGGTGACGAGCGAAGGCTAATTAATTTAAGCACTCACTTTACAATACTATTGTACCATTAAAGGGCGCGATCGTCAATACTTTTTAGAAAGTTTGTACTAGTGTAGTTCATCAAGATCGTCATCCTAGATGAAATCGTAGATCCCCCTAAACCTGGGAACTCACTCCCAATCCCTCCGGATTAATCCCCTCCTGGGAGGCTACGGTGTATAGAACCCATTTGAGATCTTTTGGGCGATCGCGTAGAATCAAGACAGAGGAGGTAAATTTGAGTAAATTGAGGTAAAAAATGGGGTATTCAAGTGACTTGACAGACAAAGAGTGGGAAATAATCGAGCCACTACTACCCCAGAAAAAGAAAACTCGACCCCCTGTGTGGACGAACAGACAACTCCTCAACGGCATATTTTATCAGCTCAAGAATGGTTGTAATTGGGGAGACCTGCCCAGAGATCTACCACCATATTCAACGCTGGTCGGGTGACCCGCCCAGTAGTCTTCTGGCACTATCAGAACTGGTGTGAGGAAGGTGCCATCGCTCGAATCATGACCCAACTACATCGAAAAGCACGCGAACAAGTCAAAAAAAACCAGAATGGACAACCCTCATCATGATTGA
>ENA-OFCF01000973-OFCF01000973.1-metagenomes-genome-assembly--contig:-NODE-973-length-11671-cov-3.600551_pt1 | contig 11671 bp, 6 predicted proteins | sample MGYA00153387_OFCF01 | MGnify analysis MGYA00153387
ACGGTGCGCACCCGCGCCGCCGAACCGGCCGCGCGAGAGCTGCTGGTAACTCTGGTTCCAGCCGTCCAGCGACGCGGCCTGCTCGTCGATGTCGGCGTAGGTGGCCAGCCACGGCGTGCCGGTCGGCCGCCGGGTCTGGGTCGGGATCGCGGTGGCGATGAGCATCATCAGCCTGCTTCCGGTCGATCTGCTGGTGGCGAGCGGCACCGGTGCCGGGCTGGCGATGCTGCTGGCGCTACTGGTCGCCGCGATCGTGTGGAACCTCGGGACCTGGTACCTCGGGCTGCCGTCCTCGAGCTCGCACACGCTCATCGGGGCGATCGTCGGGGTCGGGCTCGCCAACTCGATGCTGCCAGGCCACGAGTTCGGCGCGGGGGTCAACTGGTCCAGGGCCGGCGACGTCGGGCTGGCGCTGCTGGTCTCGCCGCTGGTCGGCTTCACGGTCGCGGCGCTGCTGTTGCTGGCGGCGAAGCGGCTGATCCGCGACCCACAGCTGTACCGCCCGCCGGTCGGCACCCAGCCGCCGCCGCGGTGGATCCGGGCGGTGCTCATCGGCACGTGCACGGGGGTGAGCTTCGCGCACGGGTCCAACGACGGCCAAAAGGGCGTCGGCCTGGTGATGCTCGTGCTGATCGGCATCGTGCCCGCGGGCTTCGCCCTCGACGTCGGCATCAGCGCGCCGGACCTGGCCCGCGCCACCCGGGCGCTCGACACCGTCGAGATGACCGTTCGCGCCAGCGCGGTCGAGGGCCCCGAGGTCGCGCTGCTGCGCGAGGAGCTGCGCGAGCTGGACGGCGTGCTGGCCGGCGCGAGCAGCCTGCGCGCGGTGCCGGCCGAACAGCGCTGGATGGTCCGCCGCGACGTGCTGTTGATAGATTCGTTCGTGAAGCAGCTCGAGCCACGCGTCGACGCGGCCGCGGCCGAGCAGCTCAAGCAGGCCCGCGGCGACCTGCGCCGGCTGACCGACTATGCGCCGAACTGGGTGCTGTTGTGCGTGGCGCTGTCGCTCGGCATCGGCACGATGGTCGGCTGGCGGCGCATCGTCGTCACGGTCGGCGAGAAGATCGGCAAGGACCACCTGACCTACGCGCAGGGGGCCGCCGCCGAGCTGGTGGCGATGAGCACGATCGGCATCTCGGCGGGCCTGGGTCTGCCAGTCAGCACCACCCACGTGCTGTCGTCCGGCATCGCTGGCACGATGGTCGCCCAGCGATCGGGGCTGCAGGTCAGTACGGTCACCAAGATCGCTTCGGCCTGGCTGCTGACCCTGCCGGTCACGATGGTGCTCGCCGGCCTGCTGTTCCTGGTGTTCCGCGCGATGCTGGCGTGACAGATCGCGGGGGGCGTCCGGCCGCGGCTGCGCTACAGTGCGGCCTTCATGTCGACGCCTCGACCCTCGACCGCCATGCGCGAGCAGACCTATCCACCGCCGTACCCGGACGGCTGGTACCGCGTCGCGCTGTCGAGGGAGCTGGGTCGCGGAGACCGGCGCTACGTCGAGGCGCTCGGGCAGCAGATCCTCGTGTACCGCAGCGACATCGACGATAGCGTGCACGCGATGGCGGCCTTTTGCCCGCACCTCGGGGCCAACCTCGCGGACGGCTGCATCAAGGCGGGGCGGGTGCAGTGCCCGTTCCACGGCTGGGAGCTGGCGAGCGACGGGCATGTGGCGCACATCCCCTACGCGAAGCGGCTGCCGGTGCGCATGCGCCAGCCGACCTGGCCGGTGTGCGAGCGTTACGGCCAGATCTTCGTGTATCACCGCGGCGGCTGCGGCGTGGACACCAGCGAGGCGCCGCCCCACGAGTTCCTGCAGATCGCCGACATCGATGATGGCCGGCTGGTGTTTCGCGGCAAGCACCACGCGGGCGTCGTGCGCATGCACCTGCTCGAGTTCGCGGAGAACAGCGTCGACTTCGCGCACTTCGGGCCGCTGCACGGCAAGATGTTCGTGCCGTGGACGCGGTTCGTCGTGCCGGGCATCGTCGTCGAGCACGATGCATTGTGGGAGCTGGAGACCGACCCGGCCCGGTCACATATCGCATATTTTAAAAACAACGCGGTGCTCAAGGTGCGCGGCAAATACATCGACCGCACGCGGGCGTCGGCGCTGATCACTTTCCTCGGTCCGGCGGGCGTGGTCACGTTTCGCTTCACGATCCCGGGCATGGGCGAGATCTTGATGTTCCAGACCCATTTGCCCCGCGCGCCGCTCGAGCAGCAGGTCGACTTCCACTGGTTCGCCGAGCCGAAGATCCCGCGGATCCTGGTCTCGTATGTGATCGGCAACTGGGTCTCGCAGTGGCGCAACGACGTCCACATCTGGGAGAACAAGATCCACCGCGCGCGCCCGACCCTCGTGCAAGAAGATGGCCCGATCCCGCGGCTGCGGCGGTGGTTCTCGCAGTTCTATCCCAGGCAGGGCCCGGACGACGCGGTGTCCGCCGCGGAGTAGTCGCGACCTGGTGGGGCCTCCGGCCGCTCGACTAGATCTCGATATCGTACCAGGGTAGGGGCGCCTGCCCAGCGCCTTGAAGCCACCGCGCATCAGGCTTCCATGCCCCGTTTTGCTGCTCGCGTCGACGAGTTTCGACCCGAAGAGTCCGCCCCGTCAGCTTCAGGAGTTGATACTGAAGCGGGTAACCAGGGTGCATCTCGCGCGTGGGTGCGCCGAAGGTCCCTGCCCCGAGGAAGTCGAGTCGTCGACCCTCGGTCGTCATATCGTACTTGAATTGGCCTACATCCGCGCGATGAATGTGGCCATGGAGTCCGAAGCGAAATGACGCCTGTGCGAGGCGTTCCACGAAGCCAGTATCCTTGATCCTGTCTTCATCTGGACTCTGAATGGGATGGTGCCACACGGCAATCTTCAGGCAATCCCCGTACAGTGGCTCGTTGTCGATCGCACGCAACGCTCGACCGAGCGCAACCGAGTGTATGTCAGCGCGGGCTGTGAAATGATGGTCGATGTGCCAGGCGGAGTTTAATCCGACGAAAAGGAGCTTTGCATCCAGAAAGGGATAGATCAGCGCTTGCTGGTCATAGTCGAGGGGGTACGGATCCGCGCATGCGGTGTAATAGAACGAGGCGAAGGCTTCGAAGCGTCTGCGGTATGCCTCTTCGTCGGTGACGAATTCTACATAGTTACCATCGATGAAGGAGCCGTCTTTTTCCGTCACGGACGCGGGGAGGTCGCTCCTCCGCCTGGCTTGATAGCTCGCCCTGGATCGGTCCCAGTTGAGGTCGTGATTGCCGGGTACAACGACGATCTGTCGGGGTGACAGGTTGAAATCTCGACGCAGCTCCTGCAAGAAAATGGTGGCCGCGGCAAATTCCTCGGAGGTCGCCCTGTTGGTGAGGTCCCCGGAGAGGACGACCGCCGTCAGCGAGGTGTGGCCGAGTTCATGCTGCAGATCCTCTCGAAGCTGAGCGGACCACACGATCGCCTGGCTCTGGTCAGAGAAGTGAAGATCAGAGAGATGTAGGATCGAGGCTGTCGGTACAGGACCGGGACCGATGTCTCGACGCGTCGCGGAGGATCGTAGCTGCATCGCAGTATGCGCGAAAGATACGCCAGTCTCGACGCGCCATTCAACGTTCGTATGGCCGGAATCTCGGGCGAATGCTGTCCAGTTCAGATGCGCGAGGTAGAATTCCAGCTGTGGGTCTTCAATGCTCAGTACGGCGCCATCACGGTTATAGAAGAACAACTCGCGCAGACGAGGCCGAGACTGGAAGAGCCCGAAGAAATTACTGGCCATGAGCCAATCGAACGCGGGACCGAGCGCTGGGAATCTGGCGCGCGCAGTCGCAAGCTGGATGCTGCCCTCGTTCCCCGCGGACAACAGCCAGAGCAGCGCCAAGCAAGCGCCCCGAGGGGGAGGCGGTTCTTCGTCGAACGCAGCGAACGTGCGTAGCTCTTCATGATACTTGAACTTGAGACGTGAGCTGACTCTGTCGATGACAGCTCCGTCAGGGCGCGCGACAATTTTACATTTGATCTGTGGACGCTCCCTGAGGCCCTCCATGATGACGGCCTCGGCGCACAGGAGCTGCGTCGTGAAGAAGCTGCCACGCGCCATGCTCACAAAATCGTCGCGATGCATGAACTCGATGTTCGCTTCGCGCTCCGCCTTCAAAATCAGCTCCAGTATTTTTTCACGGGGTTGTGTCCGCAATGAGACGACATGAAAGCGGCCCGCGAGATCGGGGAACCCGCGCACGAGAGACTCCCCGACCGGATTGATCCCAATAAGCGTGACCTTGACGTCACGCTTGCTCGCATCTGCGATCGACTTGATCAGGTCTGCGACAGCCTTCTGGAGCACTGGATCGAGCCGGTGAAAATCGTCGATGACGATGTGCCCCTTGAGAGCCCCGATCTTGCGCTTGATGATACGCCCGATCCTATTCTGGTCGACCGGAGACTTCGCCTCGAGCCAGGTCACGCGGCGCTGCTTCTGGAGCGACTCCAGGGTCTCAGAGAAGTGGCCCTCGAGCGCGCGCTGCACCGCCGTCGTCTTACCGATGCCCGAGGGGCCCTCGACGACCAGCCCTTCGCCCATAAAGTCGAAGCGAGCCACGAGGTCGACGTGCTGGGCGGCCTCGACATAGCTAAGTGTCGGAACTCCGGTGGTGCTGAAAATATCCGCCAGCTTTGTCGGGATATTTGAGTTCATCGATCGGTCCATCGGGCGGCTCTCCCGGGGGGAGGGCCCGGTCACGGCGTCGACCTTGGTGTGCTCGGCCGGCGAGGGCGCAGGTACGCTGCCGCGGGCCACGCCGAAGCCATCAGGTGCGCCCGAAGGTTCGGCGAGTTCGGGACGAGGGGTGACGGGATGTTCGAGCATCCACTCGATGTCCTGCAGGACGTCGAGCCAAACCTCGTCGGGTTTGGTCGATTCATAGATCGGCCGCATCCTCGACGGGAGGACCGAGAGGACGTCTATTGCGGCCAATCTCCGACCGTTGGCTTCGAGGAGGATCGGCACGACACGAGGGCCCCCGGTCCGTTGAGCCTTGACCCATTCGCGGATCTTCCCCCTGATTTCCGGCTGGGCGAAGAATCGTTCCGATGCCAGCAGCAAGCGTAAGATCGGTTTTTCCTCGCACGCCGACTCCTCCTCGTCGCGGGTGACGAGGGCCGCGGCCAAATTTCGTTGTCGCCACAACTTCTGAAGGGTCGCCAAAGCCGCTTGATCAGGGCCCTGTGCAGCATGGACCCGGACAAAACCTCGGGAGGATCTCGAGGCGCTCAGAGCATCCAGAGACAGCGAGCCATATGAATCGGTGTCGAGCCATTCACCCGCTATCTGGGTGATCTCCGCGACGAAACGGGGCCGTTCTCGAGTGAGATCCATGAAGAACGTCGCGTCGATGAGACCCCGGCGCTCGAGCAGGTTGAGGAGCTCATAAACGAATGTTCCCGGTGAAACGGATCCAGATGGCAATTCGTGGGCGAGCTGTTCGTCGCGGGGACCACGGAAGAGGACAAACCGCCGGAGCTCGGATTCATCGAATCGATCCGTCAGGAACGCGTGAAGGCGCTTGCGGGCAGTCTCGCGCATGGCGCCGGGAGGGTACCACACCCCGCGGGGGCCGCTTCCAATGCGGCGACCAGCGCACTCGGCGCCAGTATGGAGCTTCGCTCTCGATCGGGGCGCGAGGCGATTGCGGTGTGCAGCACGTCGCGCCGGCTGCGAAATAGGAACTCAGCGCATGCCGGGGGCTTCGTGGCCGCTCTGGGCCACGTATTCGGTGTAGCCGCCGCCATACAGGCGCGGCGGGCCGTTGCCGAGCTCGAGCACGCGGTTGCTCAGCGCGGCGAGGAAGCGGCGGTCGTGGGACACGAAGATCATGGTGCCCTCGAAGCTCGCCAGGGCGCCGACCAGCATGTCCTTGGTGGCCATGTCGAGATGGTTGGTCGGCTCGTCGAGCACGAGCAGGTTGGGCGGATCGTAGAGCATCAGCGCGAGCACGACGCGCGCCTTCTCGCCGCCGGAGAGGATCCGGACCGGCTTCTCGGCGTCGTCGCCCGAGAAGCCGAACGCGGCGGCGAGCGACTTGAGCTGGCCGATCGAGGCCAGCGGGAACGCGGCCATCAGCGTCTCCAGCACGGTGCCGCTGGCGTCGAGCAGGTCCATCGCGTGCTGCGCGAAGTACCCGAGCTTGACCGCCGCGCCGATCGTGACGGCGCCGTCGTCCGGCTGGGTCTGTCCGGCGATCAATTTCAACAGGGTGCTCTTGCCGGCGCCGTTCTCACCCATGATGCACCACCGCTCGTGCCGGCGGACCATCATGTCGAAGCCGTCGTAGATGATCTTCTTACCGTAGGCCTTGCGGACGCCGGCGAGCTTGATGACATCGTTGCCGGACCGCGGGGCCGGACGAAAGTCGAAGCTGAGGACCTTGCGGCGGCGCGGCGGCTCGACCTTCTCGATCTTGTCGAGCTTCTTCACCCGCGACTGCACCTGGGCGGCGCGCCCGGCCTGGGCCTTGAAGCGCTCGATGAAGCGGATCTCCTTGGCGAGCATCGCCTGCTGGCGTTCATACTGGGCCTGGGCCTGGGCCTCGCCGATCGCCCGCTGTTGCTCGTAGAAGTCGTAATTGCCGACGTAGGTGACGAGCTCGCCGCCCTCGATCTCGACGATCTTGGTCACCAGGCGGTTGAGGAACTCGCGGTCGTGGCTCGTCATGATGAGCGCGCCCTGGAAGTCCCGCAGGTAGTGCTCGAGCCACAGGATCGACTCGAGGTCGAGATGGTTGGTCGGCTCGTCGAGCAGCAGGACATCGGGGCGCAGCAGCAGGATCCGCGCGAGCGCGACGCGCATCTTCCAGCCGCCGGACAGCTTGCCGACGTCGTTGTCCATGACATCTTGCGCGAAGCCGAGGCCGGCGAGGATCTCGCGCGCGCGGGCGTCGAGGCCGTAGCCGTCGAGCTCCTCGAAGCGGGCCTGGACCTCACCGAAGCGAGTGATCAGCGCGTCCATCTCGTCCATGCGCGACGGATCCGCGAGCGCCTCGGTCAACTCGTGAAGCTCCTGGGCGACCTGTGAGATCGGGCCGGCACCGTCCATCGTCTCGGCGACGACGCTGCGCCCCGCCATCTCGCCGACATCCTGGCTGAAGTACCCGAGCGTCACGCTCTTGTCGACGCGCACCTGACCCTCGTCCGGCGTCTCGGTGTGCATGATCATGCGATAGATCGTGGTCTTGCCGGCGCCGTTGGGCCCGACCAGCCCGACCTTCTCCCCACGAAACACCGTCGCCGAGGTCTCGATGAAGAGGATCTGCTTGCCGTGCTGCTTCGAGATGCCGTCGATGTGGATCACGGGGGCGGAGACTACATGACGGGCCGGCGTGGGCTCGTCGGCGTGCCCGTGCGGACCTGCACGGCGTTGCGGCCGCTCGTGCGCTTGCTCTTAGCCCTTGAACACCTGGAGGAGGTTGCTGTAGGCGTCGGTCCAGAGCGGGCGGGGGAGCTTTGCGCTGGGGGCGTCGGTTTCGGCGGCGCGGAGCCCCTCGTGGGCGAGGGCGGCGGGGTCGCGGGCGAGGAGCATCCAGTCGCTCGAGTAGACCATCTCGTTGTTCTCGGGGTCGTCGATGCGCAGGACGGCGAGGCCGAGGGCATCGGCGAGGCCGCGGACGACGGGGTCGAGGTCGAGATAGCGGTTGGAGATGTGGATCGCGATCACGCTGTCGTCGTCGCGCAGGTGGCCGAGGTAGAGCTGGATCGCCTCGAGGGTGAGCAGGTGGGCGGGGATGGCGTCGCTGCTGAAGGCGTCGAGGGCGAGCACGTCGAAGCGCTGCGGGGGCTCGCGCTCGAGGTTGATGCGGGCGTCGCCGATCGCCAGCTCGACGGTGCCGGCACAGTCGCGTAGATACGTGAAGTATGGCTGGGTGCCGCCGGACAGCGCGACCACGTGCGGGTTGATCTCGTAGAAGCGGACGGTGTCGCCGGTGACGGCGTAGCTGGCGAGGGTGCCGGTGCCGAGGCCGACGAAGCCGAGGCGCAAGGGTTCGCTGCGCGCGCGTCGCGGGTGGTGGGCGATCGCCAGGCCGACGGCGCTGCCGGGGCCGTAATAGGTGGTCGGCATGGCGGCGAGGTCGGGGTCCTCGTATTGCAGGCCGTGAATGATCCGCCCGTGACGCAGGCGCGTGAGCGGCTCGCCGGAGTCGCTGTGGATCTTCTCGATGCGCAGGACGCCGAAGAAGCCGCGCGACATGTGGATGTGATCCTCGTACTCGTGGTGCGCGTGATAGACGAAGACGCCGGTGAGGCCGAGGAGGTAGAGGGCGCCGAAGATGCTTACGAGCAGGCGCAGGTTGCGATGCCGCGGCCAGCCGACGCGCAGGCACAGGGCGATCGCCAGGGCGCAGACGGCGACGAGCGCGAGCGGCAGCTCCCACAGGTCGGGGAAGATCGCGGGGGCGACGATGCCCGTGAACACGCCGCCAGCGGCTCCGCCCGCGGAGACCAGCAGGTAGAAGCTGGTGAGGCGGCGCGGCTCGGGCTTTTGGCGCACGAGCTCGCCGTGGCAGACCATGCACGCGAAGAACAGGGTGCCGAGGTAGGCGGCGAGCTGCAGGAGCATCGGCGCCTCGACGCCCTTGCGGATGACCGCGGCCGTGCAGCCGGCGCCGATCAGCAGGGCGGTGACCCACACGCCGCGGTGATAGGCGCGCTCGTACTCGAAGCAGAGCACGAAGCTGAGCAGATACAGCGACAGCGGGAGCATCCACAGGAACGGGATGACGGCGACCTCGAGCGAGATCTGGCTGGTGATCGCCAGCAGCAATACGGAGGCGGTCATCGCCAGGCCGAACCACAGGGTCATGCGGCCGGGGCCGGAGCCGGACGGCATGTCCGAAGGGACAGGTGCGTGGGGGAGCGCCACGCGCGACAGCGGCGCGGTGCGGCCGACGAGCACGGCCGTGCCGGCGCAGCCGAGGGCGAACAACACGAAGCCGGCCGACCACACCCAGCCCTGGCCGGCGACCGGGAGCAGGGGCTCGAGGGCGAAGGGGTAGCTGAGCAGGCCGAGGAGGGATCCGAGGTTGGAGAGGGCGTAGAGGCGGTAGGGCGAGGCGCCGGGGAAGCAGCGCGCGTACCAGCTCTGCAGCAGCGGGCCGGTCGCGGACAGGACCAGGTAGGGCAGGCCGATCGTGAACAGCAGGAGGCCGAGGATCGCCAGCGAGGGGCTGTCGCCGGCGCCGGGCTTCCAGGCGTCCGAGGGGGTGATCGGCGAGGGCCACAGCGCGATATGCAGGCCGAGCAGCGCGACCGCGAGGGCGAGCGCGGCGAGGTGGATGTTGCGCTGGCGGACCGGCGAGGCGCTGCTGCCGAGCAGGTGGGCGTAGCCGTAGCCGAGCAGCAGGAGCAGCTGGAAGAACAGCATGCAGGTGGTCCACACGGCCGGCGCGCCGCCGAACCACGGCAAGATCTGCTTGCCGAGGATGAACTGGACCTGAAACAGCAGGCAGGCCCCGACGCCGATCGTGGCGGCGAAGAGGAGCACGGCGAGCGGGCGGGGCGGTGTCACGGTCACCAAGGCGGCGCAGTGTAACGGTCTGCGCGCGCCCGTAAAGTCTTTCGCCGCGCGGCGCGAGCGCTGGCGCGCGCGGTCAGACGCCCGGGCAGGTCGCCTTGATCTTGCTGCAGGCCGGGCCGTCGGTGGCCTCGGTCGCCATCTTGCCGGCGTCGTCGCAGGAGGCCTCGCGCACCGCCTTGCCGAACGCCTCGTTGCGCTCGGTGAGGCAGGCCTCGATGTCGACGACCGGGGCGTCGCAGGCGGACAGGTCGAGCGTACACATATCGGCGCCGCCGTCGTCGTCACCGGCCTCGCCAGCGCCGTCGCGGCACATCTGGGCGGCGCTCTCACAGGCCTCGGGCGTGTTGTCGCCGAGGGCGGCGAAGGTCAGGCCGAAGAGGACGCAGGTGAAGTTCTTGCGATCGGCGTCGCTGTTCTGGCCCGCGAGGTTCTCGGCGGAGGCGAGGCAGATTTTCTCCTCCTCGTCGGCGGTCAGGTCCTTGCCGAACTTCTCGGGGGTCACGCCGGAGTCGACGGGTCCAGCGCCGTCGCCACCGCAGGCGGTGAGGGTGCAGGCGAGGGTGAGGAGGATCGTGGTGGGGCTGCGCATGGCAGGGCGATGATGCGGGAGGACCGCCGGAAGGGCAAGATCGGCGCATCTGCGGCGCGGTGGCGGTGCGGGGGCCCGTGGCGGCAATTGCTGTCCGATCGGACAGGTCGGGATCGGGCGATGGTCGGGTCGGGTCGGGTTGGACCTGCGCGCGCCGGCCGTGCTAGGCAGGGCCGGATGGACGACGCGGCGCCAGGCGGGGCGGGGCGGAGGCGGTGGTTGCCGCTGGCGCTGGTGCTGCTCGGGGTGGCGCTGCTGCTGGCGACGCGCGCGTTTCATCGCATCCCCGGGCTCGGCAACGCGGACATCGCGGGGATCCTGTACGAGGCCGACATCATCCGCGACGGCGGGGTGCCGTACCGCGACACGATGGATATGAAGTCGCCCGGGACATGGTTCCTGTTCGCGGCGATCTTTCGGTTCGTCGCGCGCGAGATCTGGGCGGTGCACGCTATGTTCGTCGCGTGGTGTCTGCTGGCCGCGCCCGCGGTGTGGCTGGCCGCGCGGGCGTTGTATGCCCAGCGCGTGATCGCGGCCGCGGCGGTGCTGCTGTACCTCGCGGCGGTCGGGCTGTTCGACCTCAATTATTCGGCGTGGATGACGACGCCCTACGCGTGGTCGTTCGCGTGCCTGATCGTCGGGTTGCGAGCTGCGAGGTGGTCGTGGGCGTGGCACGTGCTCGGCGGGGTGTTCGCGGCGGTCGCGGTGGTGTTCAAGCCGCATGCCTTCGTGCTCGCGCCGACGTTCATCCTGGTGTGGTGGTGGGCTCGCCGGCGCGGTGAAGCAGGCGCACAGTGGAGCGCGTGGCCGCTGTGGCTGCTCGGCGCGCTGCTCGGGCTGGCGCCGCTGCTGCTGTGGTACGCCTATCATGGCGCGCTGCCGGCGTTGATCGCGGGGCTGTTCCCGTTCCAGATCGCCCGGGAGTACGGCGAGCGGTCGCTCGGCGATACGTGGTGGGTGTGGCGCGCGGGCAAGGTGCCGCTGCAACTGGTGGCCGTGTTTCCGCTGCACGCGACCCTCGGCGTGGCGGCGGTGATCGCTTGCGGGCTGGCGCGACGAGCCGGCCGGAGCTGCGCGCCGCTGGCACCGTCGCTGATCTTTCTGGGGTGGAGCGTGCTCGGCTGCGGGGTCGGCGGGCTGCGCTTCTACATCCATTATCTGCCGCAGTACCTGCCGGCGCTGGCGTTGTTGGCGGTGCACCCGGACGGGCTGGCGTTCCTGCGGGGCGGGCTGCGGCGCGGGCTGCCCTGGCGCGCGCGGCTGGTTCCGGGGGTGCTCGCGGCGACCTGCGCGGTGCTGGTGGCGGTCCTGACGATCCAGATCCCGCTCGGCAAGGCGGCGCGCGTCGACCACAAGGGTAACCCGCAAGCGCGGCTCGCCGGTGCGTACATCGCGGCCCACAGCGAGCCCGAGGACCGCGTGCAAGTGTGGGGCTGGGCGGCCTGGTCAGTGTACTTTTGGGCCGACCGGCGCGCGCCCTCGCCGGTGTTCAAGGTGCTCGGGCAGGTCACGGACTATAATCAAAACGGCC
>ENA-OFCF01000974-OFCF01000974.1-metagenomes-genome-assembly--contig:-NODE-974-length-11650-cov-2.574644_pt1 | contig 11650 bp, 11 predicted proteins | sample MGYA00153387_OFCF01 | MGnify analysis MGYA00153387
CAATCCGAACTGCACGACGATCATCTCGCTGATGGCGCTCGCCCCGCTGCACCGCTCCTTCGGGCTGCAGTCGGTCATCGCCTCGACCTATCAGGCGGTGTCCGGCTCGGGCGCGCAAGGCATCGTCGAGCTGGAGGAGCAGATGAAATCCATCCAGGCCGGCGAGCCGATCACGCTGAAGGTTTATCCGCGACAGATCGCTTTTAACGTGATCCCGCAGGTGGATGCCTTCACGGAAAACGGTTATACCAAGGAGGAGATGAAGATGCTCAACGAGGGCCGGAAAATCATGGAACTGCCCGAGCTGCGCGTAAGCTGCACTTGCGTGCGGGTGCCGGTCTACCGGTCCCACTCGGTCTCCATCACCGCCCTGTTCGAGCGGCCGGTGGACGTGGCGGCCGCGCGCTTGGCCTATGCCGGCCAGCCCGGCGTGCAAGTCATCGACGATCCGGCGAACAAGGTTTTCCCGGTGCCGCTGGATACCACCGGCAAGGACGATTGCCTGGTCGGCCGCATCCGCAGAAACCTCGTCTTCGACAATGCGCTCGACCTGTGGGTGGTCGGCGACCAGGTGCGCAAAGGCGCCGCCCTCAACGCGGTGCAGATCGCGGAGATTCTTTGAGGAGGGTGAAACGCCAAGTCGGCCCGATGAATCTCAAAGCCTACCTAACCGCCCGCGCCGCTGAGGTGGACGCGGCGCTGGATGCCTATTTGCCGAAGGCGAAAGAGCGACCGGCGACGATCCATGCGGCGATGCGCTACAGCGTCTTCGCCGGCGGGAAACGCCTGCGGCCAGTGCTCTGTCTGGCGGCGGCGGAGGCCTGTGGCGGGGAAATTTCCGCCGCGCTGCCCCCCGCCTGTGCGGTGGAGCTGATGCATACCTACTCGCTGGTGCACGACGATCTGCCCGCGATGGACGATGACGATCTGCGCCGCGGCCGGCCCACCTGCCACAAGGTCTATGGCGAGGGCATGGCCGTGCTGTGTGGCGACGCGCTGCTGACAGAAGCATTCATCGTGCTGGCGAAAACCGCACCGACGAAACGCCATGGCACTCGCGACCACCTCGCGGAGTTGGCGGAAACGGGCGGCAGCCGCAAGCTGATCGGCGGGCAGGTGATGGACCTCGAAGGCGAGGGGAAGAAACTCACGAAGCGCGATCTCGTGCGCATCCACGAGGCGAAGACCGCGGCGCTGCTCACAACCTCGCTGCGCCTCGGTGCGATGACCGCCAACGCGGGTCCTGCGAAGCTGGAAGCGCTCACGGCATTTGGCCGCGCGCTCGGCTTGGCCTTTCAGGTCATCGACGACATCCTGGACGTCACCGAGAGCACCGAGGTGTTAGGCAAGACAGCGGGCAAAGATCAAGCGGTGGAAAAATCCACCTATCCGGCGATTCTCGGACTCGACGCCTCGCGCAGGGAAGCGGCGAAATTGACGCTAGCCGCAATGACCGCGCTCGCGCCCTTTGGCAAGAAAGCCACGAGACTACGGGAAATCGCGGAGCATCTTCTGAAACGCAATTACTGAATCTCCACTCAGTGTGTCGCTACCCATCATGGGAAGCTCAGCCGAGCCGCCGTCCACGCCATCCGCGCGGCCGCGGAGGGTGTAGCGTCTCCCTAATCCCGCTTGCCGCGGTCCGGGGGTATGGCTAGTGTCTCGCCCCCATGGCCGACCGGATCGCTACAATTTGGCACGCATGCGCAGCCCGGCTCGCGTTCCTCATCCTGCTCGCCGCCCCGGCACTGGCCCAGGAAAAACCCCCACTGCAGCCCGCGCAGTTCGATCCGTCCGATGTCTATTTCCAAGGCTATCTCGCGGCCCGCTCCAGCGAGCAACTCGAAGCCACCGGCGATTTCATCGGGGCTGCGGAGAAGCTGAAAAAAGCGCGCGAGCTGTTCGAGGCCGTGCGCCGGTTTTACCCCGCTTGGAAGACGGAGATGGTCAAAGGCCGCAGCGCCCAGAATCACGAGTCGGAGATCCGCGTCCACCCGAAGGCCGAGGAGCAGCGGAAGAAGAACCGCAGCGTCGTTGCGGAACTGGAAGGCGGCGTGAAAAACCCGGGCAGCGGGCTGGAGCCCTCCGAGGTCGTCATTCCACTCACCCCGGGAATTCTGGAAGCCGATCCGCTCACCACCCGTCGGCTGGAACAAGCGGAGGCCGAGGTGTCGCGGCTCCGCAAACTGGAGAAGGCAGCTCCCGCCGCCGATCCGGAAGCTTCGCGAAATCAATCCCGGATGCAGGACATGGCGCGCCAGCGGGATTCCGCACAGGCCCAGCTTCGTGCAGCGGAAAACCTGGTGCAGGAACTTCGCCGGCGGCTTGAAACGAATCCCGTCGAGCACGAGATGAAAGCACTGAACCAGCGCATTTCCGGACTTGAGCAGGAACGCGAAGCCATGGCGATGGCACTGCGGCAGAGCCGCAGCTCCCACACCGAGGCGCTTGCCCGCACCAAGATCCTCGAAGCGGACCTGCAGGTGATGCAGCAGAAATATGCCGATCTCGACCGGAATTTGAAAGCGGAGCAAAACATCGCTAACTCGGTGGTGGCCGGCCAGCGGGCCCAACTCAAGGCGATGGAAAAGGAACTCGCGGGGAAAAACACCGAGCTCGCCAAGGCCAACGAGCGCATCGGCGGCTTGCTCAATCAGCTTGAGGAAAGCCGCGACGCCTCTGCCCAGCTCCGCTCCGAGCGCGACTCGCTGCTGCAGGAACGCGACCAGATGAGCGCGCTGCTCAAGCTCAACGAGGACGGCCGCATCCAGGATCTGATCCAGCAGAACATGGGTCTCGCCAAGAATCTGCGGGAGGCCAACGAGAAGGTCGAGCGCCTCAACCTCGACAACAACAGCGCCAAGGACGACATCACCGACGCGCTGCGCGATCTCGCGATCGCGAAATCCCAGATCAACAAGCTCCATCAGGACAAGCGCGAGCAAGACAAGCGACTTGCCGAGCTGGAGAAGCGGTTGCAGGGCGAGGAGTCCGCGCTGAAGACCGGCCAGGTCGCCGCCAATCCCGAGGAGGTCGCCGTGCTGCGCGACATCATTCAGCGCCAGCTCCGCATCCAGGAGCGCCGCCGCCAGGCCCGCGATCTGCTCGTCGAGGCGGTCAAGGAAATGGGCAGCAAGGACGAGCGCGTCGCCCAGGCAATCCAGCTTTTCGATGGCCAGGAAATCCAGCTTTCGCCCGACGAGCAGCGGCTGCTTGCTGAGAAACAGGTCGATGGCGAGTTCATCTCACCCTTCGCGCAGGACCGGGCGACGGTCGGCCGCAACACCGGCGAGCTGAATCGCGACATCGCCGTCTATGAGCGCACGGCGGAGAAATCCTTCGCTGCCGGGCGTTTCCTGCCGACGCGCGAGCTGTTTCAAATGGTGGTCGAGCAGCACCCGGGCCACGTGCCTGCGCTGTGCAAGCTCGGCGTGGTGGATCTCAAGCTGGAGGACCCGGCCGCCGCCGTGGATTCCTTCCGCCGCGCCGTCGAGCTGGATGGAAGCAATCCCTACGCCCACCGGATGCTCGGGTTCTCTTTCATGATGCTCGGCGATCTGCCGGCCGCGGAGCAGAATGTCCGCCAAGCGATCGAGCTCGCGCCGGACGATGCGAAGAGCCAGCTCTTGCTAGGGATCATCACTCACCGACTCGGTCGCAGCGAAGATGCGGAGCGCTACTATCGGGCGGCCATCTCCGCGGACCCTGTGTCGAGCGATCCGTATTACAATCTCGCCCGCCTTCTTTCGCGGAATAAGAAGCGGCTCGACGAGGCGCGGGTTTGCTACCAGCAGGCTCTGGAGCGCTCGGCAGTGCCCGATCCGGAACTTGAACAACGTTTTGCCCGTCAGTGAAAATCCATCGCCTCGCCATCGTTCCCTTGCTGTTCCTGGCATCCTGCGGCTCGGACTCCGCTCCGCAGTCATCCGTGCCCGCCGCCGCGCCTACCCGGAAGAAACTCAGCGAGCGGCTCAACGAGAACAACGGTTACAAACAGGACGCCAACGGCAACTGGCTGCCCCAAAATGACCGGCGCAGCGAATATGAGAGCAAGGGGAAGTCGCAATTCGCCAACAAGAGTTTCAAGAAACAGGAATACAAGGCCGGCGACTACGCGAAGAAATCCTGGTGGGGAAACAAGGAATACGATCGCCAGGCCTACGCGGGAGAGACCGATGGCAGCCGCTTCCAAAAATCCTCGGCGCTGCAGGGACAAGGTGCGCGTGAGGCGACGAACACCCTGCAGATTACCAAAGGATACGACACCGGGAACTACGCCACCGGCAGCGCGCGCGAGGCCAATGCCGCCGCCATCGGAAAGTCGACCAACGATGGCATCGAGAACCGCCGCAAAGCCTTTCAGCAGCCGGAAATCATCGATTGGCGCGAGCAACGTTCGGTCACGATGGACCAGTCGCGGGGGATTCTGGGGCGCTGACCGCGACCTCGCCAACGGCTGGCGCGAGTGAGTCCAGCAGGAGTTTTTTCAGCGTTTCCCAACGCCACGGCCGGCCTTGCAGGAAATAGGTCTGCGAGACGGAAAGCCGGAGCTGCGCGTATTTCCCAAGCGGGAATGCCGCGGCGAGGGAGGCCTCCAAGGCACTCGCCTCCGCCTCACGCACCTGCCGCACATCCAGATCCGCCGCGACCAACCGGGCTCGCCAGGCACCTGCGAATTTCTCCGCCAGCTCCGCACCGGCGGGCGTCTCCAACAGGATCAGCCCGTCGGTCGCCGGATCGGTGTGGATCATGACATGCAGCAGCGCCTCGTGCCGCCGCAGGTCCTCGGTGATCCGCTGGTGAAGCATCGCGCGGTAGGGCCGCTCATGGCGGTCTGCGACCTTCGCCCGCGTGGCTTCCGGGAGTTTCAGCGCGAATCGGCTCCAGCGCGCGTCGCCGTCCTTGCCGAGGTCGATGAGGAGCCGTGTCACATCGCCATGCACCAGCGGCGTGCGGAATTTCATCGCGAAACCCTGCGAGAGATTGAGCGCACCGGGCTCCCAGCCCTCGGTCGAGGTCAGCGCATCCTCGGACCCGCGGAAAATTTCCCGATAAGCCTCCGGCACCGCGCAGGTCGCATTGTCACAACTAAAAAGAAATGCCGTCATCACCTTGAATTTCCGTAAAGCGGAACAGTCTTTGCAGAATTCCGAGGGGGTGCAATCCAAAGGAATTCGAAGCTTGGACCGCGCCGTCCACCAAGATCACTTTTTCCTCGTCCAGCCGCCCGGCCGTCCCCCACCTTCCCCCCGCAATGCTCAAGGCTGGAATCGTAGGACTACCCAACGTCGGAAAATCGACACTCTTCAACGCCGTCACCCGCACCCGCAAGGCGGAGGCGGCGAACTATCCGTTCTGTACGATCGATCCCAATGTCGGCATCGTCAGTGTGCCGGACGCGCGGTTGGGAGTGCTCTCGAAGCTCTCCGGCTCGCACAAACTGGTGGCCACGGCCATCGAGTTCGTGGACATCGCGGGGCTGGTGAAAGGCGCGTCCGAAGGGGCGGGGCTTGGGAACCAGTTCCTCGCAAATATCCGGGAAACCGACGCCATCGTGCAGGTTGTCCGTTGTTTTGAAAATGACGACATCATCCACGAGCTCGGTTCCGTCGATCCCATCCGCGACATCGAGATCATCAATTCCGAGCTGATCCTCGCCGACATGGCATCGCTCGAAAAGCGCCGCCACTCGCGCGAAAAGAAGGCCAAGGGCGGCGACAAGGAGGCAAAGAAGGAGGTCGAGTTGATCGACATCATCATGCCCCACCTCGACCAGGGAAACCCGGCCCTGACCATCGAATTCAGCGAGGACGACCGGGCCATCGTGAAGGAGTTTTTCCTGCTTTCCTCGAAGAAGACCATCTATGCCTGCAACGTCGCCGAGGATGAGCTGGCAGCTGCCATCGAGGACCCGGATTCCCATCCACAAGTCGCCCGCGTGCGCAAGTTCGCCGCGGAGCACACCGGATCCGAGGCGGTCGTCATTTCCGCCCGCATCGAGGAAGAGCTGAGCGACATGCCCGTGGAGGAGGCGAATGAATTCCTCGCCGAAATGGGCGTCACGGACTCCGGCGTCTCGGCCTTGATCCGTGCCGTCTACCATCTGCTAGGGCTGCGCACCTACCTCACGACCGGCGTTCAGGAAACCCGCGCCTGGACGATCATCGCCGGCGACAAGGCACCCGCCGCGGCCGGGGTGATCCACTCGGATTTCGAGCGCGGTTTCATCGCGGCGGAAGTCGTCCATTACGACGACCTCGTCGCCGCGGGAAGCATGGCCGCTGCAAAGGTCGTGGGAAAGGTGCGGATCGAGGGCAAGCAATACGTGGTCAAGGACGGCGACGTGGTGGAGTTCCGCTTCAATGTCTAACGCCGCCTCTTGACGGCGGCAGGTGGAAGATGTCTGGTATGGCCCCATGAATGCCAATGAATCCTCCCGCGCCGCTTTCAGCATCCCTTCGATCCTCGCCGTGGTCGCGGCGGTCGCCAGCTTCAACGTCGGGGCCTTCTTCGGCCTTCTTCTTGCGGGACTCGCCGTCGTTCTAGGCGCGATCGGCGTGGTGCTGGCACTCTCGCCGAAGACCCGCGGCGGTATTTTCAGCATGATCGGCGTGGCCGGCGGAATTATTGGGATTATCGCCGCAGTGATCAAGGCCATCATGTGGCTGCTCGCTTGAAAAAAATTCCTGTCCGGAAAAGTTCTGGCACGAGCCTTGCTGAATCGCACTTGTCGCAAGACTCAGGCGGTCCGGCTGAGATGCCTCGAGGTTAATGGGTTTTCCTCGTGGATGGTCAGCCGGGCCGCTTTCTGACGTCCCTGAGGGCTGCTCGCAACGTTTTCCCGCCGAGAGCACCCAGGAAAAAAAGTTCACGAACGATCAAAATTCTTCTTGCCGGCCGGTCTTTCGGTAGCTATTTCTCCCCCGTCGCAAGACAAGGCGGTCCGACTGAGATGCCTCCCCGGGTTAATGGGTTTTTCCTAGGGTGGATGATCAGTTGGGCCGCTTCTTTTTTTGCCCATTTCCGGCCCCCAAGTTTTCAGCCGGGCAAGATTCGATTTCCCCTTCTTCCGGCTTCGGCTATATCCAACGCATGAAATTGATTCGGTTCGGCGATGAAGGGCGGGAGGAGCCCGGGGTCCTGTTAGCAGATGGCCGCCGGATCGATGCGAGCGGCGAATTCAACGACTACGATGAGGGCTTCTTCGCGATAGCCGGGCTGGAATCGCTGGCCGAGTGGGTGGCTGATGGATGTCCCGGGGGCACGGAGGTGGATCCGCTGGTGCGGCTCGGACCGCCGGTGAACCGGCCTTCCAAGCTGGTTTGCATCGGCAAGAACTTCCCCGATCATGCGAAAGAACTCGGTGAAGGCATGCCTACCGAGCCCTCGATCTTCATGAAGGCCAGCAGCGCTTGGAGCGGCCCGACGGATGATGTGATCATCCCGCGCGGTTCGACGAAACTCGACTACGAGGTCGAGCTGGCGGTGGTGATCGGCCGCACGGCGTCCTACGTCGATGAGCTGGAGGCGCTCGACCATGTGGCTGGCTATTCAACCTTCTGCGATTATTCCGAGCGGGCCTTCCAGAAGGAAATGGGTGGCCAGTGGACGAAGGGGAAAAGCGCGGACAGTTTCGCCCCGATGGGACCTTGGCTGGTCACTCCCGACGAAGTGGCGGACCCGCAGAAACTTCGGCTCTGGTGCAAGGTAAACGGCGAAATTCGTCAGAATAGTTGGACGGGTGACATGTCGTTCAGCGTCCGCCAGCTCGTCAGCTATGTGAGCCGCTTCATGACGCTGCTGCCCGGCGACGTCCTGGCGACGGGCACGCCCGGCGGCGTCGCCATGGGAATGAGCCCGCCGCGCTATCTGCAAGCCGGGGATTTCGTGGAATGTGGTGTCGAGGGCTTGGGCGAGCTTGCCCAGCGGGTCGTGGCTCACCGTTAAGATGAAGCGCTCGTTTTTCAAACTCCGCCGCGACCTTGTCCCTTGGCCCCGGCCACCGGGCGGGCCGCACCACGCGGTATGCCATTTCTGCGATACCCTGCATGAGTCCGATCCGGTGCCCGAAGGCACCGCCGCCCGCTGCGGCTGCTGTGGCGCGGTGCTTTATCAGAACCGCCCGGCTTCGCTGGTCCGTGCCACCGCCTTTTCGCTGACCGCGCTGCTGCTGATGGTGGTGGTGCATTCATTCCCCTTTCTCACCATGGATGCCGCAAACCTGCGCACCTCGCTCAATCTGGTCTCCGCCACCACGGCACTGATCGACCAAGGCAGCCCGATGCTAGGTCTGGCGCTGGCGCTATTCACCATCATTACGCCCCTGGTCCTGGCCAGCGGACTAATCTACGTTTGCGGTCCGCTCATGTTCGGTAAGGCCGCCCCGGGAGCCATGCACATCGCCAAATGGCTGAGCCGGACGGAGCCGTGGAATATGATCGAGGTCTTCCTGCTGGGTGTGCTTGTTAGCCTGCTGAAGCTCGGGAAAGTCGCGGACGTGACCTTCGGCATGGGTTTCTGGGCCTTTGGCGTGCTGATGGTCTGCATGGCTGCTGCCGCCGCCTCGATTGACCGCGACGAACTTTGGGACCGGCTGGAGGTGGCTAAATTATGAGCGAACCGCTGCCCCGCGCTGCGGCCCACGACTTGGCCGGCTGCCACACCTGCGGCAAGGTTTCCCCTATCACACTCGGGAACTGCCCGCGCTGTGGCACCACCCTGCATCTGCGGAAACCGAACAGCATCCAACGCACCATCGCCCTGATGCTTGCCGCCGCCGCGCTTTACATCCCGGCCAATCTGCTGCCGATCATGACCGTCGTCGAGCTGGGGGACGTCACGGAAAACACCATCCTCAGCGGCATGGCGACCTTCTGGCGGCAGCGTTCCTACCCGATCGCCATCGTGATTTTCACCGCGTCCATCCTCATTCCGCTGTTAAAAATCATCGCCCTCTCCTGGCTCTGCCTCGCTGCCACCGGGAAATTGCGCCACTCCCCCGGCATGCTTGGGAAAATCTACTGGTTCACCGAGCTGCTCGGCCGCTGGTCGATGGTGGATATCTTCGTCGTCGGAATTTTGGTGGCGCTCGTGCAGTTAGGCAATTACATGACAATCACACCCGGACCCGGTGCGATTGCATTCGCCGGGGTCGTGATCCTCACCATGTTCGCCGCGATGAGTTTCGAGCCGCGTCTCCTCTGGGACCAGCTCGAGCAGCTTGGCATCGATCCCGCAGCCCTTAAAAAAACAGAACCTTGAGCGACACGGAAACTACCACCCCCCGACCCACGGCCAAACCGGAACTCCGCGCCGCGCAGCGCTGGAACATCGTCTGGGTCGTCCCGATCCTCGCGCTGCTCATCGGCGGCTGGATGATCTATCGCAATGTCACTTCGCGCGGCCCGGTCGCCCGCGTCACCTTCGTCACCGCGGACGGCATCGGCGCTGGCAAGACCGAGGTCCGCTGCCGCTCGGTGCGGGTCGGTTTCGTGAAAAAAGTCAGCCTCAGTGATGACCTCCAGTTTGTCCGCGTGCATCTCGAATTCGAGCCGGAGACCCAACACCTGCTGCGCAAGGGCACCCGCTTCTGGGTGGTGCGCCCGCGGGTTTCCGCCACCGACATTTCCGGACTCGGCACGCTCATCACCGGTTCCTACATCGAGCTCGATCCCGGCCAACAGCCCGGCGAAAAGGTCCAGGATTACAAAGGCCTGGAAACTCCGCCCGCCACCAACTCCAACATCCCCGGCCGCCGCCTGGTCCTCACCGCGGAGGAAGCCGGCTCGCTGTCCATCGGCTCACCGATCTATCACCGCGGCTTCGAAGTGGGGCGGATCGAGAACCGCATCCTCGATCTCAAGCAGCAGCGGGTCACCTACGGCGCCTTTATCCAAGAGGAATTCGGCGGACTGGTCACCGAGAATACCCGCTTCTGGAACACCAGCGGCATTGACTTCAGCGCCGGAGCGGACGGCTTCAAGGTCCGCACCCCGTCATTCCAAGCGATGATGTCTGGCGGGACAACCTTCGGCGTGCCCGAAGGGATCCCTCCCGGAAATCCTGTCGCAGATAATACAGTGTTCAAACTCTACTCGGATGAGGATGACGCCGACCGTTCCATCTTCAACCCTACCCAGAAGTTCGTCCTCCTTTTCGACCAATCCGTGCGCGGCTTGTCGAAAGGCGCTCCCGTCGAATTCCGTGGCATTACGGTCGGGCGCGTGGCGGACATTTCCCTCGACTATCTCCAGCATCCCGACGACTCGCGCGTGCCCGTCCTGATCGAGGTCGACCCCTCGCTGCTGCGCCGGGAATCCGCCGATCAGCTCGGAAAATCCGATGAGGAGTTTCTCGTCGACGCAGTGAAATTCGGCCTCCGCGCTTCGTTGAAAACCGGCAGCCTCCTGACCGGGTCGCTTTACATCGATCTGAATTACTACAAGGAACTGCCGCCCGCCGAGATTACCAAGTTCGGCAATTTTTCCCTCCTCCCGACGATTCCCGGAGGACTCGCAGGTCTGGAAACCAAGATCACTGCGATCCTTGAAAAGATCGACGCCCTCCCGATCGACGAGACCATGCGGAAATTCGGCAGCGCTGCCGACGAAGCCGCCATCACCCTTGCGGAAAGCCGCAAAGCGCTCGACGAGATCCAGCAGACGGCTGCCGCGCTTCGCAAGACGGTCGACTCCCCGGCTTTCACCAGCCTGCCGGCGGACGTGCGTGACGGCCTGGCCGCGCTGGAGAAATCAGTCGCCAGCGTCGGGCCTGACGGAGCAGTGCAAGGCGACCTGCTGCGCACGCTTGACGAATTGCGCGCCGCCCTGCGCTCGATAAAATCCCTCACCACCGGCATCAACGAGAAGCCCAATTCGCTGCTCTTCGGCCGAGATTCTTCAGGCAATCAAACTCCCAAGGCCCCCAAATCCAACCGCTGATCATGTACCGGCTTTTCACCCTGCTCACCGCTCTTTTCCTCGCCGGCTGCGCCTCGCCCGGCACGTCCTACTACGTCCTCACCGCCAGCGGGCCGGTGCCTTCCGGTGGGGGCGTCGGCATCGGCGTCGGCCCGATCACGCTCGCCGAGTATCTCGACCGCACGAATCTAGTCATCCAAGAAGCCCCGAACCAGCTCGCCGTGGCCGAGGACCACCGCTGGGCAGGCGATCTATCCGCTTCTATCGCCCGCGTCACCGCCGCGAATCTGGGCCGCCTTCTCGGCACCGGAAATGTCCGCACCTATCCGTGGCAGGGCGACGGGGAAATCCGCTACCAGGTCACACTCGATATCCGCCAGCTCCACAGCGAGGCGGACGGCCATGCGATCATCGAGGCCGGCTGGCGCGCTTACTCGCTGCCCGACCGCCGTCTGAAAGCCTCGAAAACCTTCACCGCCCGCGAAGCGCTCGCTTCGGACGGCTACAACTCCAGCGTCGCCGCCCAGTCCATCCTGCTCCAGCGCCTCGCGGAAAACATCGCCGCGAACCTTCGCTGATAATGCAGATTCACACCATGGGTCAGCACCCGTGCAGCCGGTTTGAAGAATCCCCTTTAGCGCCAATGCCTTTAGGGATTGGCGAACCTAAGCGCCGGAAATCATTATCCCGGTAGGGATTACAGAGGGTAGCCCGGGGTCGAGGAGCGCTAG
>ENA-OFCF01000976-OFCF01000976.1-metagenomes-genome-assembly--contig:-NODE-976-length-11640-cov-15.945792_pt1 | contig 11640 bp, 9 predicted proteins | sample MGYA00153387_OFCF01 | MGnify analysis MGYA00153387
TTCCCACCAGAACTAGTACACTTAATGCTTTTACCATCGATCGATAGTAATCGATTCAGTCGCACTGGCGTTGTAGCTAATGCCCATACATTAAATACTTTTACTAAGTATTTTGGTTCCACTTTTATCAGTATCCGCCTAAATGTTGAGTGTGATGGTGTCGATGAGGCTGGTGGTAACTCTAATAACTCCTCTAATTGCTCTCGATCTAATTTGGCAAAGTCGGCTAGCGGTCTATAGCCGATGTCTCCACACAAGCTTCCCATTAGACTCATTGCTAAGATTACCCATAATGAATATTTTTGGCCTTTTGCTTTCCGATGGTCTGGTATTTGCTTTAATTGTTCTGTGAGGAGCATTTAGACTAGATTCCTTTGCGAGGTAACTTAGTCTATCCTCATTTTTCTTCCGGTGTATGAAACCACCCTGCCCCGATCAAGGGGAGGTTGGGGGGGTAAGACGGGATTTCGTCCATAGAAATTTACATGTTGAAAGGGCTGGCATTACCCACCCTACTTTTTTCATTATTTTTACAATCGATCGCATTAAGCAAAAATAGTAATTATTATGCTCGATCGATCAGCCGTACTGCTTCCCCAAATGGAAATTGGGCTAAATCCAATCCCCCAGGCGTGACAACCCAGAGGGTGGGTAATGTGGGGATGGTTTGGGGAAATTCGCCGTAGCCATCGGTTAAGTAGATACACAGAGCTTGAGTATGTTCGTCCCAGGTTGCGGCGACTCGATCGAAGAATGGGACAAATGATGTGCCGCCACCGCCTTGGGGAGTCGGTATTGCATCGAGGGTGGGAGCATAAGGCCCATAGATGTCGCAATCGGCATAATATAATTCACACTCAAGATGGGGATACGCGCCCAAAATTCCGTTAATTTCACTGGTGAATAGCCTGAGTGCTGTTTGGCTCACCGAGCCGCTAGTATCGATCGCCACATAAACTCGCACAGATTCACCCTGTAATGCCTCAAGATACAGTCCCCGTCCGACAAAACGTCGATCGAGTCCCTGAAAATCAGTGGGAGTCTGAACTAAATATCGCCATAGGTACGATCGCCAGTCTAGCTGAGGATTGAGGACAGGTTCCAACTCTCGATCGATTCCCAACGGTAGTTTACCCGATTGGGTAGTGGCAACTGTTGCTTGTTGTAGTGCCTGTCGCCAATATGCTGTCAAGGCTTGACTGCGGTTGCGCTCTAGTAGATCGCACGTCCCGTTAATCGAGCATTTTGCTATATTTCCAGCGTTCATTGCTAGCAAATCGAGATCGGCTAATGGAAAGCGATCTGCTCCTGTGGCTCTCAACAGCTCGTAGACTTCTTCAACACTGAAATGTTCTAATTGCTCATCGCGTAACCCCCCAGGCGGTAATTCAAGCCCGCGCTGACGCAAAATCATCCCATTCACTACGATATCGGCAGCAATATTCCATAATTGTGGTTCCCGCTCTCTCAATCGCAGCGGGTGTAATAGTGCTGCGTGTAGGATCTCATGCAAAATTACTCCATCCTGCTGTTGGCTGGGCAAAGACATCAAAAATTCTGGATTGTAAAAAATATCTCGTCCGTCTGTTGCTGCTGAAGAAATGGTTGTACTGGGAATAAACAGTCCAAACATGGCTAGGGCACCAAAAAATGGCGATTTCATCCGCAATCGGAGCAGGGATGCACTGATTAAATTAGCACAGTCAGCGGTTGAATGGTCGTTCATTCTTTAATTAATCCCACGGGAGTGGAAACAATTAACAATTAGCTACTTACCTAGTGGATGAATGGAGCTGTTGCTAAATTCACATGACTAGATTTTCAATCCGCAATCCTTGGACGATCGTATCGACTATTGGTGCTGGGAGCATCTCGCCCCGCGAATCAATAATTTGTACTACTAGTAAATAGGCGATCGCGAGTACTAATGAAATTATACCTGTGACAACTGCAACAATCTTGGAACGATCCATACAAGACAAGTGGTATCAACAAAAATATTATTTTAGTAATAATAACACAAAAATCCTCCACGATTGAAGAGTGTCAATAGTGAAGGATATCGATCGATCGGATTGAATATTATGAACCTTCTAAACTCTCGATCTTTACAACCAAGTTGTGTGGGTGATATTTAGTAACAAATTCATTAATGGCATCGCGATCGGTAGCCGTTGTCACGCCAATACATCCGGCTGTTCCATCGTATCCATTACGTTGATTAAAGCTGCGATCGAGATGAATACCTAAACCATTACGTCCAGTCTCAAACTTTGGAAAGATCCCAATAAAGGTTTTCCCGACTTCAGGCACAGTTCCAGGAATAATTTGATTACTAACTTCATACAATCCATCTGGCAAAGGTGCCGAATTATTGGCAATGTTTCGATCTGCGTTTTGACTATTTACTGTCCCAGATACTGCATTAAATGTTTGATACCTCTGCCCATCAACATAGGCTTCAAGGCTATAAATAGGATTACCGATGTCATTAGTTCCTTTACTTGGATCTTTAACTAACATTAGATAGTTACCACTGAATGGCAAACGAGATCCTACTGCAAGCTTCCTTGAACTACTTTTTAACTTTTGACTATCCTTGACTATCGTTAATCGATCGGGAGCGATACGTGTAGATGTCAAAACTTTATTTCGATGTATGGCTTTAGTTTTAATTACTTGTCGATCTGCTCCTAAGCTAGTATTAATAGTCGCCAGCGGTCTATTTTTTCTTCTAGTTGCTAATTTATTTTTATCACTCCCTTTAATGACTGTTGCCGATGAATTATTTTGACTAGGCTTAGACCAGAATGGCTCGATTGAGCTAGATTGTTCGCGATCTTCAGGCGATAAGATCTCAACTCTAACTGGCACCATCAGGTTGAGATCTGTCACTGACGGTAAGGAATCCACAATAGCTCTCGATCGATCGATTTGTTCCGCACTAACCGAATTGGCGATATTGATGATTGTAATGAATAATGGTAAAGCGATTGCTTTCGACAACCAATTAATAGTCGATAGTTTCATTTTGAAAATTGTATGTGTCAATAAGTAGACTTTTACTGGCGATCTATCTAGATAGCAATAAAACCTAGTAGCATGGATATTTACTTATTCAATCAAATCAGCCCTGTATCAGGACAATTTAATAAAATATTTACTAATCTATGTTGACAAAGTATTTTATTCACTGGCGCAACTACTTAGAGTACCTTTCCAAGACAGCGATCCAAGACAGGGTGAGGGTTATTTAACAACCGCGATTGATTTCATCACAGTATCGCTATCACTAATTTTCCATTGACCGCGATACTTAACCAATACTAGTGAGGCTGACTGTTGAGAACTAATTGCTCTTTGTTGTCCTTTAGCTTTCATTACCTGAGTTACCTTAACTAAAGCATTATGCTCCGATAGTGAGACTAGTTCGATATTTTGAACTTCCACACTCATCTCGACACCATCAGATTTGAGACGTGCAAACATACTGCGTAAATACTCTCGATCCTGAGCTGATGTCAAAACCGCTACCTTTGCCATTCGAGCTACACTATGTTCATTCATTCCCCGATAAAATTGGGTCAATGTTTGATAAATATTTTGGATGTCAGCTTGCTGGTGAGTATTAACTCGATCGGGTTTTTCATCTTTAGTAATTAGTTTTTCCTGGCTATTTGGCGCAATTGATAAGCTAGGATCGATTGCTGCATTGGCAATCTGAACAGGATTGGTAGAGACTAAAACTAGATTGACGATTGCAGTTGTCCCAGCAACGAGTAAATATTTCAGCATGGTGAAGAGCGGCGGATGTAGATTCGGTTGTTTCTTTCTTTACACTGAGTCCACCGATCGATCCGGACACTAATTCAATCTTTTTCAAAATTTCTCGACTTTTTTGGGTAGTTGCGATCGATCTAGCGATGTCGATCGCAAAACTGTCACAAGGTGTCGATCGAGATGGCTAACACCAAGAGAGGATAGTACACAGTCCCCCATGAGAAATTATGCCCCAGCCCTCAGTCAAATCGATCTGGTTAGAGTTGCAGATCGATCCCAGCGACCCCGAATTATTAGCTACTCTAGACCGGATGGGGCGATCGGGAATGCTCGATCGATCGCAAATCCTCCAGATCGCGAGTAGCTGTCTGAGTGCAGACATCCCCTGGAAAGCATTGCCAGCAGCTATCCTCACGCTCGATTCACCAGCGATCCAAGCACCAACACCTGTAAAAATCCCCTCCCCAGTCCAAACCATCTGGCAAAACCTCAAGGATGAACTGAGTGTGCGCTGGTTGCTATTTTTGGGTGTATTCTTGGTAATTCTCTCCTCAGGAGTCCTAGCAGCAACGCAGTGGTCGTTATTTCCAGCTTGGGGGCAGTATGGCTTGCTGTGGCTGTACACGATCGGTTTTTGGATTGTTGGTGCTTGGGCGCGGCGACAGGACGGGCTACGTCTGACTGCGAATACATTGCAAGTAGTCACCCTACTATTGATTCCGGTCAACTTTTGGGCGATCGATTCCTTTGGGCTATGGCATCAGCCCTTCGAACTTGTCACTGCGAGTGTGGCGGGGATCGGTTTGGTAGGTGTGATTTATATCAAGCATCGCCAGCAGCGAGGACGAACTAATGCGGATCGATCGGGCTGGCTACTGGGCACGTATTTGGTGCTCAGTTGTCTGAATTTAGGCTGGCAAATCCCCTACTGGTCGGCGATCGCCATTTATATTGGGGCGATTGGGGTGGCGGTAGTACTTCAGCAAATTCGCCAGATTGAAGGTGGCGCACTGGCTATTTATGGTTTGGGGATACTGCTGCTACGCGGTTTATTTGTGGCTCATTTACCCGTATCTACCTTTGGTTTGGCGATCGGGATTGTGGGCTGGCTATTTACTCAGTGGGGATTACAAAAACATCGCCGACTCAAACGACTGTTACGGGTTAGAGGTGCCGATGGAGCATCAATCCGTTTAGCTCGTTATCGAGTCACTCTGAGCGATCTGGCTCGATTATATCAGCAGCTCGGAGCCAGTTTATTGCTTTTGGGCTGGCTGCTGGGCATCGTTGATTTGGTAAGTACAGTCAAGGGTAGCTCTTGGCAAGCAGTATCCGTTAGTTGTCTGGTATTAGTGTGGATTTGGCAACGCCTCCAAGCAAATCGCCAAAATCGAGAGGTAGTGGCTTTGTTCTTTGTCGGACTGCAAACCTATATTGTCAGTAGTTTTCTCTGCACACCTCTGTCTACTGGGGCGATATTTGCCAAAATTCTACCCATTCTCATCCTACTCTTCGGGCAGAACTATTTTATTGCTGGCTCACTCCTGATTTTCCCCTACTTACTCCTATGGGTGTGGCTGACAGCTTGGTTGCGGCAGAAAAAATGGGAGTCCCTCTCGCGTACGGGTGAGTCTGCGATCTTGTGGACTGTGGCATTACTGGCGATCGTCAATCTTACTACCCCCCTGAGTCTGCTCATCGACCTATTGGCATCTACAGCCATTTTGGCGCACTTGACGCTGCGTTACTTGCCAGTGCGGACTAGCTATATTTATCTGACTCACCTCAGCGGCTTGGCGACGATCGGTGCGGCTCTAGCCTATCGTTGGGATTGGTGGATCTCGATCGCGAGTAATTTTTTCAGTGTCTCTAGTATTAATACTTCCTCAGTCCTAGATGTCACAGTGTTAGCGATCGCTCTGAGCGGACTAGCGGCGATCGAACTGTGGCTCTCAGCCCAGCCCGTCAGGCGTGAATGGGACGGCTGGCAACGTAGTAGTTGGTATCTCGGCTTGGTGCTGGCGATCGCCGCTGATGCGTGTTTGGCGATGTTAGCGGCTTTCCCCGCAGCTAAATCAATCTGGCCGATTTGGTGGACGATCGTTCCCGTAGCTTTGACCTATGTTGCTATTTGTCAGCCACCAGCACAACCTTGGCAGATCGCTAGACAAACCCCAGCAGCTTGGTATGCGATCGCTGGATTAGGATCGGGAATATGTTTAACAATAGACCAACCTCAATGGCGAACGCTGCTCCTAATTGCGGCTGTGGGGCTGATGTTTCCCCTAGTCAAACGAATGCAACAACAGCTCGCAGCAGCGATCCAGATTGGATTTGGACTGGGCTTGGGGGTTAATTTATTGGTAGGTAATATTTATCCTAGTTACTGGAGCGTCATCGGCGCACTCACTGTTAGCAGTCTGTGGTTCGTCAGTAGAAAACTACCTCAAATCTATGCGCTGGCAAGCGATCGATGGGCGATCGGGCTGGCGTTACTGGGACTGTCGATCGAGTCGATAAAGTACCTCCACAACGATCTAAACTGGGTAGCCGATCGAATTGATATTTTTCTAAATTCACTAGGATTCAGCAGCATTGAGAGTACTTTAGAGACTGGATCTACACAGTGGTTCCAAAGTAGTTATTTCATCACATTATTATCCACCGGAATTTTGCTAGCAGCAATAGTCTTCAGGCAACGGTGGCGATCGTCAATCCCAGCGTGGACATGGTTTTGGGGTTCGTGGACACTACAGATTGCCCTATCTGCCCTAGTTCATTTACTCGGCGGCACTACCTTACTCCTGGCGACAGTGAATGTGCTGTTGGCTTTTCCCCTCTGGGTGTGGATATATCGTGCGATCGATCCAACGGCTACCGCTTCAGAGCAACGGCACCAACGACAATTAAAACTATTACCTTGCCTAGTAGCTGGTTGGGGATTGCTACTGCGACTGCCATTTTTCAACGCCTATACTGGATTGCTAACAATCGCCGTGGGAGTAGTTGGCGTATTAGTCAGTCGGCGTTTAATTGATAAGTCGATCGGTTTTGGCGGAATGCTATTTGTAACTCTAGGCTGCTACGAGCTAGTCACCTATGAGATCCTTCAAGCTCCCCCAGGCGGTAATATTGCCGATGCTATGACTATTTATGGTTTAGTCACAGCAGTACTGGCACTCAGCTCTCGTCTGGGCGGGTGGTGGCGATCGCGGCAAGGTGTCGCTCTGTGGTGGGGTTTCCCACTCCGAGACTTAAAAAATGTCGCTCACATTCATTGGGCGGTAGCTAGCACCTGGAAGGTAGCAGCAGCGACAATGCCTGCTGTGCCGATGCCACAGTTAACGCTACTCCATCTATTTATTAGTGTGCTACTGGGCGGATATGCCTTGATTCAGGCACGAGATCGGGAGGGTGGTGATTGGTGGATCTATTTGGGTTTGGCGGAGCTGTTGGGAGTCGGAGTCTACGCTCGATCGATCTTCCAGAATCTAGGGATAGTCGATAATGGTCTGATTTTACTCTCTTGTCTGGTCGGTTTACTGATATTACTCGCTCCTTGGAGACAATGGGGGTGGCACGATCGACCCTGGCGACTGGTAGCATTGGTATTGCCATTATCGCGGGTAGTATTTGAGTGGGATCGAATTTCGCTGCTCAATTTGGTAGTTCTAGCAGTTTTTTATGCAGGGGTAGCTAGACGACAACGGCAGTTTAGCTGGGCTTATCTGAGTCTAGTATTTATCAACTGGGCGGGGATGCGGCTGCTATTTCAGTATCAATTAACAAGTCCGCTGTGGTATGCGACTCTGCTAGGTTTATCGATTTTAGCAGCGGTGCAATGGGATACTCATTGGCAAGCTTCACAGCAGCATCGTCACTATGGACGGCTGCTCGGTAGTGGCACGATCGCATTCACTGCAATAGTTTGGCATCAACCGTGGCTACCGATCGGGCTGGGACTGGCGATCGCCATTATCGGCTTGCTGCTGCGAGTCCGAGCGTGGTTATATGTGGGGACAATTACGTTTGTGTTGACAAATGCTTATCAGTTACTCATCCTCATTGCCGAGTACTCAATTACAAAGTGGGCGATCGGATTATTGGCTGGGGTGCTGATTATTACCCTCGCTGCCAATTTCGAGCGGCGCAAGGAACAGATCGATCGAGCATTACAACATTGGCTCGATCGATTGCAAGAGTGGGACTAATCTCGTTAATGGTAAAATATCGCCATCGTGGTTAATTACCCACTCACCATCTGATTTTCTTGACGAAGATAGGCTTCGATAAACTCATCGATTTCGCCATTCATGACATCAGTAACTGCTGTTGTTTCAACATTAGTCCGCAAATCTTTCACCATTTGATAGGGATGAAAAACATAGTTGCGGATTTGCTGACCCCACGCAGCATCAACTATATCGCCGCGAATTTCGGCGATTTCTTTCGTCTTTTGTTCCTGCGCGATAATTAATAATTTCGCTTTGAGAATTACCAGAGCTTTCTCTTTATTCTGAAGCTGGCTGCGTTCCTGAGTACACCGGACAGCGACCCCTGTCGGCTTGTGAACGATCCGGACGGCTGTTTCTACCTTGTTAACGTTTTGCCCACCTTTACCGCCCGCTCTGGTCGTGGTGATTTCCAAATCCGTATCGGGAATATCTAGTTGGACTGAGTTGTCGATCAGTGGCATCACTTCCACCCCAGCAAAACTAGTTTGCCGTTTGTCGTTGGCATTGAATGGCGAAATTCTCACTAGGCGGTGGGTACCTTTTTCACTTCTGAGATAACCGTAGGCATATTTACCTTCAATTTCGAGCGTGACAGATTTTAGTCCAGCTTCTTCTCCTTCGGAGATTTCGGCAAGCTGGACTTTAAATTTACGATCCTCCGCCCAACGGGTATACATCCGCAAGAGCATCTCGGCCCAATCCTGGGCATCCGTGCCCCCAGCCCCTGCATTGATAGTGAGAACTGCCCCCTTCGCATCATAAGTACCTGATAATAACTGTTCTAATTCCCATCGATCGAGTTCTCCACTCACCTGAGAGAGGTTCTGTCTGGCTTCTTGACCTAAAGCCTCGTCTGGCTCTATTTCCATCAGTTCTAGAGCAGTTTGGGCATCAGCGACACTACTTTGCCACTGGCGAAACTGCTCTAGGTGCGATTTATAGTCATTGAGTTCCTGCATGGTAGCTTGAGCCACATTTTGGTTTTCCCAAAACTCCGGCTGGGCGGCTACTTGTTCTAAATCTTGGATTTTTGCTGTCAGTGCGGGAACGTCAAAGATATTGCTGGGTTTTCCCCAGTCGATCGATCAGGATGTTAATATCGCGCTTGATGTCTACAGGGTCGATCATTCTTGAGAGGGTAGAGGGTAGGGGGTAGAGGGTAGGCTTTAGGCTTTAGGCTTTAGGCTTTAGGCTTTAGGCTTTAGGCTTTAGGCTTTAGGTTTTAGAAAATGTAGGGTGTGTTAGCGTAACTCGTAACGCACCAGTCAACGTAACGCACCAGCTCTGGAAGGTGGGCACTGCCGAGCAGTTAGCCCACTACATAAGTTATGGACAATTCCGATCTGATAAAATTTATCCATCCTACTCTAGAGATTGCGGGCGTAGTCTTGGAGGATGTCCATCAGTCTGGCTTGAGACGTGACGGGGATGAGATTGAGGAGGGACGTTTTTAGTCTACCGCCGCCGAGATCGATCGAGATATTAGTCAGGATTTCGGTGAGTTTGTCATCAGTCAAACCGCTAGTAAGTAATGGATATACTTGCTGGGCTACTGTAGTGTGCAGTTTGGCATCTTGGAGATAAAGATGCCACTTAGCGACATCGATGTAGACTTTATCGCCGATTTCTGCTGCTAGTTCTTCGATTTGTTGATTGTTAGCCATTAGAATTTGGGGAGTAATCGGCAATTTTGAAGATATACAAGGCGTGTGAAAACAGGAGCGTTGCCCAGATTGCAGTTACCCATACAGCCCAACTCCAGTCTGCTCTCTGGAATATCTTAAAAAACCACAGTCCAGAGTTTGATGCGGAAAAGAGGGCGACATGGAAAGCAAATGTCATCCGATCGTCTAGTCTACGATATACGGGGTCGTTTCGATCGGGTTCGCGGGGCCAACGTGGAGGCATGGGATAGAGAGTAGAGGGTAGAGGGTAGGGGGTTAATAAAAAGAGGGACTAGCCCTCTTTTTACTATTCTAATCACTAGGTATCGAAAGTGGTTTAGACTTCGACAGTTTCTTCTACGGTAGCTGCTAGAGCTTCCGCTGCTACGGGTTCTGGTGGGATTTCGGCTTCTTCCATCGCTGATGGAATTTCTTCTTCAACTAGATCGTCGAGAGGCTCTTCGGCTGCACCAGGGAGTTCAATCGATTCTAATGGTTGTCCAGAAGCTTTGGCTAGTAACATCTCACGATATTTAGCTGCCATTTCATCTGCCATTTCATAGACACGATCGCGATTTTTGATCATATCGCCTGGTTCTGGCTCCAATTGCTTGGTAGATAGCGAGATCCGTCCGCGCTCGGCATCGAGATCGATGATCATCACTTTGACTTCATCATTGACATTGAACACACTGTGTGGTGTATCGATGTGGTCGTGAGAAATCTCGGAAATGTGGAGTAGTCCGCTGACTCCACCGATGTCGATAAAGGCACCGTAAGGTTTGATACCGCGTACCGAACCGATGACGACTTCGCCGACTTCCAGGCGATTCATCTTCCGTTCGACTAATGCACGACGGTGGCTGAGTACCAGACGGTTGCGATCTTCATCTACTTCGAGGAACTTGAGCGGGAGTTCTTCGTTGACTAATTCTTCTTTGGCTTTGCGGGTGCTGATGTGTGAACCAGGAATAAATCCGCGTAATCCTTCAATGCGGACTAATGCACCACCACGGTTGGTCGCAAATACTTGAGAGCGAACGGTTGCATCTTCGGCTTGGAGCTGGCGTACCCGTTCCCATGCCCGCATGTACTCGATCCGGCGGATGGAGAGGGTGAGCTGTCCATCTTCGTTCTCATCGGTGAGAATGAAAAATTCGCGAGTCTCGTTAGACTGTAATACCTCTTCAGGTTGATCGACACGGTTGATCGACATCTCCTGAATCGGAATGTAGGCAGCAGTTTTTGCGCCAATGTCAATCAGAGCACCCCGTGGTTCCAGACTGAATACGGTACCAGCGACGACATCTCCAGGGCTAAAGTGGTAATCGTATTTGTCGAGTAATGCTGCGAAATCGTCGAGAGTGAAGCCGATATCTACTGTTTTCTGACTGGCCATGCAATATTATAGTTTATCCTAGTGGTGTTCTCTTCCGTATTAATCCGCCTCCTATCGATGTACGCGCACGTTGACTAAAGTAAATCAGTTAATAATGTGTCGCTTACACCTACATATCTCGATTCGTCTCGTTGCGAGAACGTCGAAGAGTTGATATTTAGAGTCCAAACATCGTATTTTAGCACACGATCGACCCAGATTTCATCCCAATTGATGAGATGGGGTCGATCGTCAACAAGATTAGGATCGATTGATGAATTGCCCTCGATCTTGACTTTCTACCGATCTTCTCTGCTCCCGCTCCTGGCTGCCATCTTCTCCCTCTTTCACCCATCGATTAATATTCAAAATCGTCAGTTGTGTCTCGTCTTTCTAACCGTCTAACTCGACGATTTAACAACCTGTTTTTACGCTGAACTTCGGATAGCTCAAAATTCAGATCGTCAGCATAATTTCGGAGCGGAGTAAATCCATCCCGAACTATCAGCATGACTGCACCTTCAATACTATTAACTCGGTGCCGTAAGTCATGAATATCTTCCCGCAAGGAATTATCATTCTG
>ENA-OFCF01000977-OFCF01000977.1-metagenomes-genome-assembly--contig:-NODE-977-length-11629-cov-3.434854_pt1 | contig 11629 bp, 9 predicted proteins | sample MGYA00153387_OFCF01 | MGnify analysis MGYA00153387
AAAGAGGCGGAAAGTCAGATGTTGAAGAAGCTTTTGCAGAAGTGATGACAGCCTTTGGGATGCCTAATGATGCAATATCCCATCAGCGATACGTCTATATGGCTTATGCAATGGCATTAGCATCTCAACCTACCATTAAACATTACTTTCCTGAAGAAAACAAGTCTGATATCGTTGAAGGAATTGTATCTTGTTGGCTGAAGAAGGATTGTGAAATCCCAGAAACTTGGGCAGATACGTTGTTTCCTAATATCAACAAAATTGGAAAATATCAAGCTAGTAACGAAGCTTATAATATCTTCTACGGCTTACTGCAAACACTCAACACGAAAACAGCTTATAATGCCATCTTGGATATTTTGTATGATGCCATTACCGGAGATGCTATTTCTGGTTTTGCTGCGGCTCAACGAGATATGTTTAATTGGTGGTTGATCGAGGTGATTCCTGCTGCCTATTGTTTAAAGCTACCATCTACTTTATATTCAGGAAAATGGGATTTTCCACCGTTGAGTCAGTGCGCTTAAGTAATGAAAAAAGTAATTGAAAAAAAGTGCGTCTTGCCCATTCAAATTAACTTAAGGTACTATAAAACCTTTGATCGATCGCACTTTTTCCCCATCCCTCAGCCCCTTAGACTGCACCAAAACCCCAAAACCTCCCAAACCCATCGGATCGATCGCTCGATGCAACGCCTCCCTGCGCCGCAACAGCGTTGCTACATCCGATACAGTTGTTGATAGAGCCGCAATGCGATCGCCCAAACCCAACGCCATCAAAAACAAAGCCTGCTGAGTAAACCCTACCGCCTCCAAACCGCACAATTCACCCTGCCTTTCCAACGCCGTAAAATTAACATGAGCCGTCAAATCCTGCCGTCCCACATTAATATAAGGATTATTGTGATATCGGTGGCGATAATAACACTGTAGCGTCCCCTCCCTGCGCCTCGGATTGTAATAACGGTGCGCCGGATGGCCGTAATCAATCGTTAGCAAATATCCCCGCTGCAACTTTTGAGCAACTGTACTCACCCAGTCCAAAGCTGCTAAACTCACCTCACTGCGATATCCATCCCCGTAAACACTCGCCGATAAATCGACTCCCAATAACTCAAAATATTCAGTAATTCTAGGCGTAGAAACTTCACCAACTACCTCAACAAAATTTATTTCTGGTTGTTGATTTTTTGGTGTTCCTGTGGTAATGTATATTTCCCTAAGTTCCTCTTGTTCGAGAATAAATTGATGCACGGGGAAAGCATCGACTAATTCATTGGAAAAGAAACAACCGACAATTGAATTGTCAACTATCTCATCCCAATTGTGCCACTTGACACACTCGAAGTCACTTAATATTTGCCGTTGTTCTGCTTGCAGTATTGGTGAAATTTCGACAATGATGTATGTTAAAGTTTGAAATAAGTCGGGATGTTGCTGTTGCAGGTATTGCAGCACATTTTCGGCGAAAGTTCCCCGCCCAGCGCCCATTTCTACGATCGCGAAGTTTTGAGGTTTGGCGAGAATTTCCCACATTTCCACAAACTGCTCTGCCAAAACCTCGGCAAAATCAGCACCCCAGTCAGACGATGTGATAAAATCGCCTTGTTTGCCGATCGACGGGCGATCGCTATTATAGTAGCCGTGCTGCGGGTGATATAATGCCAAATCCATATATTCAGCAAAAGTAATACGCTGCTGCGGACTTGTAGCAATTCTTTCGCAGATTAAATTGCAGAGTTCCGGGTTACTGTCATTGATATTTGATTGCTGGAATGTCATAATTTAAATTAAAGTTGATTTTATTTTATTTATGAAATAAAGATTTTTTTAACCGCAGAGGGCGCAGAGGACACAGAGGAAGAGAGAAGAGAGAAATATTGATGTTCAGCAATTTAAGATTGTTGCTATACAGGAATTACGCAGAACCTCTATATGTTAAACGATCGCCCTTTTCTTCTAAACAAAGTGCAATAACTTCTTTGATATTGGCAATCAACTCATCAATAGTTTCTCCTTGGCTGTAACAGGCTTTTAGCTGTGGGACTTCCCCGACATAATAGCCATCTTCATCTCGTTCAATAATGACGTAGAACTCTTGCTTGCTGACATTCATTCTGCAACCTCTCTGTTCTTTAAATTTTATTAAATCATTATTAACAGTCAGGGCTTTAGTCCTAATTTTTTAATAACTAAAGCCCTTACTGCTAACAGCGGGTCTACCTATCCACCGAGCCCATAATAATGTCGATACTGCCCAAAATCGCCACCAAATCGGCAATCTTCACGCCGCGAACGATGTGAGGCAAAATCTGCAAATTATTAAAATCCGCAGCGCGAATCTTCCAGCGCCAAGGAAACACGTTGTCCTCTCCGACAATATAAATTCCTAATTCACCTTTGCCACTTTCAACTCGCACGTAATGTTCACCCTTGGGAATTTTAAAAGTCGGCGCAACTTTTTTGCCAATAAACTGATAGTCAAAACTATTCCATTCAGATTTTGGCCCGCTTTCGAGTCGCTTCGCTTCCAAATTCTCGTAAGGGCCGCCGGGGATTCCTTTCAAGGCTTGATAGAGAATCTTAACCGATTCGCGCATCTCCCGAATCCGCACCAAATACCGGGCCAAACAATCGCCAGCAGCTTCTGTACAAACATCCCAGTCGAAGTCGTCATAACATTCGTAATGGTCAACTTTCCGCAAATCCCAATTTACGCCGGAACCGCGCAACATGGGGCCTGATAGTCCCCAGTTAATCGCTTCGGCGCGAGAGATAGTACCCAGCCCTTCAATCCGGCGGCGAAAAATCGGATTGTTAGTGATTAAACGTTCGTATTCGTCAATTTTTGGCAGAAAGTAATCGCAGAAATCTTCGCACTTGTCTACCCAACCGTAGGGTAAATCGGCGGCAACTCCGCCAATGCGGAAATAGTTGTTGTTAACCATGCGGTAGCCGGTGGCCGCTTCCCACAAATCGAGAATTGGTTCGCGATCGCGCATAGTATAGAAAAAAGGAGTTTGCGCGCCCACGTCCGCCAAAAACGGCCCTACCCACATCAAGTGGTTAGCAATCCGGTTCAACTCCAGCATAATTACCCGAATATAACTAGCCCGTTTCGGGACAGCAATATTTGCCAACTTTTCCGGTGCATTCACTGTCACCGCTTCGTTAAACATCCCCGCAGCGTAGTCCCAGCGGCTCACGTAGGGGACGTACATCACGTTGGTGCGGTTTTCGGCAATTTTCTCCATCCCACGGTGTAGATAGCCCAAAACAGGCTCGCAGTCCACTACATCTTCGCCGTCCAGGGTGACGATTAACCGGAGTACGCCGTGCATGGATGGGTGGTGCGGCCCCATGTTGAGCACCATTGGTTCGGTTCTCGTCTCAATTCTTGACATAATTGGTAATTGGTAATTGGTAATTGGTAATTGGTAATTGCCAGTTGGCAGTTGGCAGTTGTTGGTTATTTGTCGCTCAATTGCCAATAAACAATAATTGATGACTGCTGACCGATAGCTGCTGACTGCTGACTATTATTGATTTTTGTTTCGCTTTTTTGATTATGAAGGATATCGAGCTATCTGAAAAGGATACCCCTGGATCTGATGTCAGTATTGACACCTATCACGTTCCAGTTTTGGGAAGCGAGTTAATTGCGGGTTTGGGCGTGCGCCCAGGTGGCCGCTATTTGGACGCGACATTAGGAGGCGGCGGACACACTGGTTTGATTTTAGCGGCGGCGGCTGATGTTACAGTGGTGGCGATCGATCGCGATGAACAAGCCATCCGTTTTTGCCAAACCCGATTTGCCAACGCTCCCGTCGAGTTTTGGCACGGTAATTTTGCGGAATATCAGTCTGAAGATGCCACCTTTGATGGCATTATAGCAGACTTAGGTGTTAGCTCGGCTCAGTTCGATACCCCGGAACGTGGCTTTAGTTTTCGCCACCCAGCTACGTTAGATATGCGTATGAACCAGCAGCAATCTTTGACCGCAGAAGAGATTGTCAATCACTGGGGCGAAGTTAAACTAGCGGATATTATTTACAAATACGGCGAGGAACGACTGTCGCGGCGCATCGCGAGGCGGATTGTCGCCCAACGTCCCTTTGAAAGTACAACAGAACTGGCAGGGGCGATCGCTAGCACCTTCCCTCCCAAGCAGCGCAACGGTAGAATCCATCCAGCTACCCGTACTTTCCAAGCCTTAAGGATAGCCGTCAACTCCGAACTGGCTTCTCTAGAAACTTTTCTGGGCGAAGCACCAAAGTGGTTGAAACCCGGTGGGAGGCTCGGAATTATTACTTTTCACAGCCTGGAAGACAGACCGGTTAAGCATCAACTCAGAGGAATGGACTGTTTGCAGGTACTGACAAAAAAGCCGATTATTGCACAATCTGAAGAAATCGCTAGAAATCCCCGCTCTCGTTCTGCTAAGCTCAGACTGGCAGAAAAGTTAACTTGATTTGTTAGTAAAGGGAGGTTGACCTAACCACTTAATACTTTGCTAAACTTTATCATAGCTACTTATGCTCAGGATATTGACAGACACTCCGTTTTGTGAAATATTCTCATAATCCCGAAAACCAATAAAAAATTTCTGGGAGAGTAAAAGCCAGTCGATTTAAAACTGACCAGCCTCTAAAAAGGTCGAACCGGAGACCACGATTTGTTGAATTCGTTAAAAATAATGGTTAAACAATGGCTAACAGCTTCAAAAATATCTAGTTGTACTAACTAAAAAAATCGGGTGTTGATTCACCCAAATTTAGTCTTGTGGACAAGTAGGAGCCAACCTCTTGCTGGTAGAAGCTAGAATCAGACCCTAAGCAGAAATACTTTTAGTTGAATGGTGAAGCAAAGATTAAGTTTAAGCAAGTTTTGTATAGTAAAGGACGAGTTCCAAAACAAGGCGAGGTCAGATATGACCACGACCGGAGGCAAGTTATGAACATCGTTGTGGTATTACTAACATGGCGCTGATTTATGAAATCCAAAGCCCTTACCCCGATTTGGCTCCGCTGAATCGGCGAAGGGTAATTGACAATTTAGTTTTAGACCTGATTAATTCGCCTAGGAGTAGGGAATAGCATGAGTCGGGGAGATGGAAGCAAGCTGAAACTAATGGTAGTCGATGACGAACCCGACAACTTAGATTTGCTGTACCGGACGTTTCGACGTGACTTTCAGGTTTACAAAGCAGATAGCGCCCTCAGCGCCCTGGAAGTTCTAGACGAACAGGGCGAGATGGCGGTGATTATATCTGACCAGCGGATGCCAGAAATGAATGGTACCGAATTTTTAGGAAAAACAGTCGAACGTTTTCCCGATACGATTCGGATTCTGCTGACGGGATACACAGATGTTGAAGATTTGGTGGAGGCGATTAACTCCGGTCAAGTTTTCAAGTACATCACCAAACCGTGGAATCCAGAAGACCTAAAATTAGTTATCAATCAAGCCTCGGAAACTTACAAATACTATAAGCAGCGCAGCGTCGAACTGCGTCGCGCTTTACGCAAAGAATCTCTGTTCAATGAGGTGATGGGCGTGATTCGCGGGTCGCTAGATTACTCTAGTATGGTACAAACTATTGTCCAAACTGTAGGTCAAACTTTTGAGGCCAACTATTGTATGCTGCGGCCGGTAGAGGGCGATCGGCTATTGCCGAGTACCTTCCCCTACCAAGCCCAAACCGCAGAACCTAGCAGCTTTTCTTTTGATGAAAATTTGCTGGTTCAAGCCGTAGCTAGCCGCCAAACTCAAGTCAACCCAAACAGTCGGGGAGACGGTAACTCGGTTGAGATTGCTGTACCCCTGACTTACCAGCAAGAATTGCTGGCGGTACTGGCACTGTGCCAGATTGGCGGCGCTAACCCTTGGTCGGCAGAAGATATAGAGTTAATAGAAGGTGTAGCAGCTCAAGCTGCTCTCGCCCTGTCTCAAGCTAAGCTCTACCAGCGGACTTTGGATTTAGCCAAGCAGATGCAAAACGAGTTGGAAGTGGCCCGCCAAATCCAAACAAACTTGTTGCGCCAAAATTGGCCGGATTTTGAAACTGTTAGGGTGCAAGCTTGCTGCTATCCCGCGCGGGAAGTTGGCGGGGACTTTTTTGAAGTCTACGTCCACTCTCAAGGGGATATTTGGATAGCGGTGGGAGATGTTTCGGGTAAGGGAGTTCCGGCTGCTCTATTTATGGCTAGCGCGATTTCGGTGATGCGACGGGAACTTTCCCAAGAAATTTCTCCAGAGCCCGAGCAAGTTATGCAGAACATGAATAGCACTATGTCTGATGACCTGATCGGCAACAACCATTTTATTACAATGGTTGTAGCTCGTTACACTCCGTCAACCGGACATATGGCTTTTGCTAATGCCGGTCACATTTACCCGATCGTTTGGTCTCACTCGGAGGTGAAAGCTCAATCCGCTAGCGGTGGAACGCCAGCAGAGCCGAATTTCCTGAAAGCTCGCGGCATTCCCTTGGGGATACTGCCAGTCTGGAGGGGCAAAGCGGGTGCGATCGAATTAAAGTCAGGAGATGTATTTCTGCTGACGAGTGACGGGATTACGGAAGCTACTGTGACCACCGAAGCGGTCGCAGGGGGTGAACCAACCCGTTCTATGCTACAACAAGAAGGGCTTTGGCAACTCTTGATTCAAGAACCTGGTTCCTTCAACTTGGACAATTTGTTGGCTTACATCCGAGCCGACAATCCCGTTCAGGAAGATGACCAAACCATACTCTCTCTGGAGGTTCTCTGAGTCTCTCAGCAACTCCAGACGGATAGTCGGGGGCGAGAGCCAAAAAAACTCAAGCCCTGCTTGTTGACGGCTCACAAAGTCTCGCAAAGGATTGCGTTACCATTAACAGTAAAAAATCTAGCCCGCGATCGCGCAGCTAGTTTCCAGCGATCGCTTGACTGGGGGATTAAACACCTGTAAATGGTTAAGGTAGAAGGCATTCGTTAGAAATAACCAACGCTTAAAAGCCTGGGATTGAAACAAAGATTTTTATACTTAGTCGATCGTAGTCTCGGTATAATTATCTGTTGTTAATGGGCTTTACACCCATAACTAAAGTTTTCAAATATACTTTTAACGAATGCCTTCTACTGAATGACGGATGCCTTATTTTTCAACAAAAAAAGGCTGGTATCCCCCAAGTAATCGCAAGCATTCGGGCCGAATCAATCCGGCCAGTTGTGTTTCATACCTGCTCTGAAGACACAGGGTTTTAAAACTTACGGGATTTTTTTATGAATACTGAGCTTCATGTGCCAAGTGACTTGCGGTTTTTAACAATTGTTGAAAATTGGTTGCTGAGCAGTTTGGAAGTAGAGCTAGGAGAGCACGTCGATTGGCCGCGTCAGTCGAATCGTTTGCGCTTGGTGTTAGCAGAAGCCTATTCTAACGTGATCCGCCATGCTCACAAAGATCAACCCCATTTGCCGGTGTTAATTCGCTTGAATTTAAAAAATCGGGATATTGGTTTAGAAATTTGGGATTACGGTAAAGGTTACGAAATGGATACTTACAGTCCCCCGAGGCCGGAAGCTAAACAGGAAAGCGGCTACGGCTGGCTGATTATGAGCAGACTTATGGATCGGGTGGACTACAGTTTGCAACTAGACGGTCGCAACTGTCTGAAGTTGGAAGCAAGTTTGCCGGAAAAATCTTAATTAGCTGTTAGTCATCGGTCATTGGTCATTGGCAATGCACTTTTTAAGTGTAGTGGCTGTTTGTCGCACGGTGCGGTGACAGTCACTTTTTCGTGCAGTTCCGTCCGCGCAACGCCAGACTGTAAGATTGGAGGGATACAGTCGCGATCGCACAAATACCATACCCAAGAAACCGGGTTTTTTAACCGTTGGCGGCACTTCACCAGAGATTTGGTTGAAAAACCCGGTTTCTGCCGGAGTTGCGCCAAAAGAAGGATGACTCGATCAATTACATTCGATCGACAAATCAAACCCAAATATCCAATTTAAATGTGAAACAGCTTATTAAACATCTCATTTATGATGCGGCCGCAGATTTAGCAATTCTTGGGGAGAAGCTAACAGCTTGACGGTGACAGAAAGGATTTCTTGGTGAGAATTGAGCACGAACAGCCATGCGACATTAATACCAAATGCGGATGTTTGCACCCGCCCGCTGACCTGAACTTCAACTAAGCCATCTTCTAAATCTTGACTGATACCTTGCTGGGGTTCGAGCTGCATTCCTCGCGCTTCTGTGTTTAGATAAGTGTCGATCGAGCTTTTACCGATAATTGGCTCTTCAAACGGCGCGTGCAGAACCCCGTCACCCGCAAACAAATTAGCCGTCTCTTCAAAATCTCCCGCGTTTAAAGTTTCAAAATAGCGCAGTACCGCTGGCTTTGTGATGCCGGCAATCTTTATAGAGGGAGTTAAAATAGGTCTAGTTGTGGCGGTCATAAAAACAATAATTTCAGATGAATGAGTCTACTGTAATCATTCTCTTTGTCGCAGCAAATCCCTCAAAAGATATACCTAGGGCTAGAAAAAAATTATCCGAAAAAAGGACGAGCTGGAGAGTGTCGATCGCAAGTTTCAGAGCATCGATCAAAATTAAACCCAGACACCGGCAGGCATCTGGGTTTATGTAAAGTCTGTTTGACTGACCAAACAAGAATATTTTATTTGCGGATCAAATTGAGCAATTCTTTAGGAGATGCTAACAAGTCGATCGCCACAAAGAAAATTTGACCTTGGGGATCGAGCAAGAAACGCCACGCAATGTTCATACCCACATTCGAGCCAAACCAAGGAGTTTCGACTTTGCCGGTGACTTTCACTTGGCGGTAGCCATCTTCTGCGGGCTCAGATAAGCCTTGCTGCGGCATCATTTTCAGTCCGATGCACTCTTCCCGCATATAGTTGAGGATGGCTTCGCGACCAACGATCGGCTTTTGGAAAGGTGGTTGCAGGGCACCTTCCTCGGCAAACAAACCAACGGCTGGGGTGAAGTCGAAGGCATTCATGTAGTCGATGTAGCTGAGCACTGTCTCCTCAGTGATACCCTCAATATTGGTTTTCACCCGCTCTCCTACAGCGGTGGGAGTGCTGCGGGGGGCCGAGCGTTTGCCGTACTCTTGACTGACATCTGGATCGTAGCCCATGTGAACTACGGTATTGCGTAGTACGGTAATTTGTTGGCCTGGATCTAATTTCTTGATGGTTTCCAGAACTGTGGTGGCTTCGGGAGACATTTGATAGCCAGGGGGGATGGGAGCGACAAGGCCTTGCTTCATGAACTGTCCCAACTCGTACCAGAAACCGAGTTTGGTGTTGACGCGCAAGGAAGTGTAAATCCGGCCGATGCTGCTGTCGGCGTTGCTAGCGAGGTCAAACATGGTTTTGCTTTGATCCTCCGGCGACATTTGCTTGATGTCGTTGAGTACGCCTTCGACAAGCGCCATGCTGGCTACTCCTGGGGCGGCTGCGGTAATGGTAATGCCCATTTCGGTGTAGGCATACCAGAGCAGTGCCAGTTGGTCTTCAACGCTGAGTTTGTAGAACGAGTCCGTGGTAGCCGGAACAGCGCTAGCAATCTCGGTGTTGGAGAAAATAGATTGAGCTGATTGAATACTAACTGCCATGTTTATGTTGTGGGATTCGCTGTCGGTTTTACTTGCGTACTTGCAAATTGCGAATCGAATTCTCCCTTAGTTAAAATTATGTAACGTTTTTGACAAATTAAAGTTCAAATTTATAAATATAAAGATTGTGAAAGTATTATCAATTTTGTTTCAAAATCAGTCTAAATATTAATAGACTTATAGCACATTTTATGATATGGTTTTTTACCCGATGAAAACATTAATTAATCGCGATCGCATTAAGCAAAAAGCCCTTGAGTTGGGATTTCACAAAGTCGGGATCGCCTCAGCCGACGCGGATTTTGATCGAGAAAAACCAAGATTGCAGGCTTGGCTGGACAAGGGTTATCAGGCGGATATGGCATGGATGGCAAACCCGAAACGGCTGGATATTCGATCGGTAATGCCAGAGGTGAAGTCTGTAATATGTGTCGCCATCAACTACTATACGCCTCACCAACGCCCGGGCGGTGCTGAATATGCCAAAATCTCTCGCTACGGTTGGGGGCGGGATTACCACAAAATTCTGCACAAAAAACTGAAGGTTTTGGCGGAGTGGGTACGATCGCAAGGCGAGGGAATTGAAGCGCGGTATTATGCTGATACCGGGCCGATTCAGGATAAGATGTGGGCCGAGAAGGCGGGCATTGGCTGGATTGGTAAAAATGGTAATGTAATTTCGCGCGAATACGGTTCTTGGGTGTTTTTGGGCGAAATTTTGACTAATTTGGAGTTAGCGCCCGATGCGCCGCACACCCAACATTGCGGTACTTGCACTCGCTGCATTGAGGCGTGTCCGACTGGGGCAATTGTTGAGCCTTTTGTCGTGGATGCCGATCGATGTATAGCCTATCATACGATCGAGAATCGAGCCGAAAAATTGCCCGACGAAATAGCCTCTAATTTACAAGGTTGGGTAGCCGGTTGCGATATTTGTCAAGATGTTTGTCCTTGGAATCAGCGTTTTGCCAAAGCAACAGATGTTGCAGAATTCGAGCCTTATCCTGAAAACATAGCGCCGACACTTGCAGAATTAGCCGATATTTCCGACGAAGAGTGGAACCGCAGATTTACAGCTTCGGCGCTGCGGCGAATTAAACCCGAAATGCTGCGGCGAAATGCGAAGGCAAATCAAATTAATAGTCAGTAGTTATTGGTTATTAGTTATTAGTTAGTATCCGTAGGGTGCGTCAGTTAGTAGAATTTCGCTCCACATGAAAAATATCTTTCTGACGCACCGAAAAAGAATGGTGCGTCAGTTTTGAGATGGTGGGTGAGAAACGAAAATAATCGTAACTGACGCACCCTACTTCACTTCTTTAGATAAATCGGGGATATAACAGAGAGCGCATTTTACGTTTACGTTTAATTAGTAGGTAATATAGAAATGATGACCTATTCCTGACTTTATTTTACTCAATGCTAAAAGTAATTATTTTTGATTTTGACGGTACTCTAGCAGATACGATCGATATTCTTCTGAATATAACTAATCGTTTATCAGCAGAATTCGGCTTTAAGTCTGCCACCAAAGAGGAACTCGCTCAACTCAGCGGTTTAACTCCTTGGCAAATTCTGAGATATTCGGGAATTTCTATCTTCAAATTCCCGCTGCTGATTAGAAAACTGAAAGCAGAGTTGCGCTGTGAAATTCCCAACATTCAATTATTCCCGGGAATCAAAGAAGTTTTGCTGGAGTTAAAAAAACTTGGCTTTCAACTGGGTATCATTACCTCTAATTCAAGAGAAAATGTCTTGGCTTCGCTGGAAAAAAACGGTTTGCAAGGCACTTTCACGTTTATTTACTCGGGTTCAACTTTTGGCAAACATAAAGTTATTAACAGATGGCTAAAAAGAGAGCATATAAATGCTGAAGAAGTTGTTTATGTGGGAGATGAAATCCGAGATATCGATGCTGCTAAAAAAACTGGAATTAAGGTAATTGCTGTAAGTTGGGGTTTTAATTCTCATTCAGCTTTAGCTGCACAAAATCCTGACT